>Ga0208244_100393_pt1 | contig 46094 bp, 47 predicted proteins | sample SubbioCR12Aug_5A_FD_184828 | JGI IMG/M metagenome (GOLD analysis project Ga0208244, IMG submission 184828) | Serpentinite rock and fluid subsurface biosphere microbial communities from McLaughlin Reserve, California, USA - CR12Aug_5A (SPAdes) | ecosystem: Environmental > Terrestrial > Deep... | reverse complement strand
ACATACTCCATGATCTGTGCAAACAGCGTCCTGCCGATGTTCATCGCTCATCCCGGATAGATCAAACCCGGAAGGATTGCAGAGGATCAGGTTACGGTGCATGGGTTATCGGTGTGGCGATGGAAAACGAGTCAATTGTTTCACGAAAATGTTCCACGGGATTTCTGAAATTCAAATCGCGGACACCCCCTGATCGCTCGAAAGCCTTGCTGCAACTGGCGTTCGCGGCGACAGGTATTAATTTAACCGGACACTACTGGGTTTGGATATAGAAACAACCGGACTCGACTACGAGAAGGGCCATCGAATTGTTGAATTCGCGGCCCTTCTTTATCGCTTCGACCCTGACACGGGCGAACAGTCCTTGCGTGGCAAGTTTGTGCAGCGTATCAATCCACAACGCGCTATTGATCCAGGTGCTCAGGCGGTTCATGGGATTCGCTTCGAGGATGTTGCCGCGTGTCCTGATTGGGCCGAGGTAGCTCCGAAGGTGGTTAAGGTTTTGAGCGCGTGTGACTTCCTTGTGGCTCACAACGGCGACGACTTTGATATGCCGTTCATCGCCCATGAACTGATTCGCGTGGGACAGCCTGTGCCCGATGTGGAGTCGGTCGATACGATGAAGCAGGCTCGGTGGGCGACTCCAATGGGAAAACTACCCAACTTAGGCGAACTGTGCTTCGCTTGCGGCGTTGATTACGACAAGGCGCAAGCTCACGGTGCTGAATACGACGTCTCCGTAATGATGGAAAGTTTCTTTGTTGCACATCGTAAAGGTTTTATTGTGCTGCCAGATATTAAAGCTATAATAGCAGCATAGAAGCTACAATGTGCATACGCACCCAAAGGAGAAATGAATGACTCTTGAAATCGAAAAAAATGTGCCGATACCCAAACGTAAAGCCGGTCAAGCTTACGGAACCTACACTGATCTTTTCAACAAAATGGTTGAGGGTGATTCGTTTATTGCCGAGGGGAAGATGGCCTCACTTCAGTCTGCGATTCGGCAGGCGGCAAAGCGGGCCGGGGTAAAGATTCTGACGCGCAAAGAATCCGACGACAAGCTGCGCGTGTGGAACTTGGGAAGGTTGATGAAATAATCCGGTAGAATGAATTGAATAAGTAGTTTGCGGCGAGGTTGAACTCCTCGCCTTTTTATCGACCAGATTTGTATGTCACTGGTAACTAAGGAGAAAATCATGAAAAAAAACCATCATTGCAATCCTACTTGCTTATTCGGCTGTCAGTGCGTATGCAGGCCCGCTTGAATATGCGGCTACCAAGCAAAGCATCTGTTCAAGCTTCGGCGCATACGCCACTGCCTCGCTTGAGGCAGTTCGCAGTGGTGGTCGCCCGCCACTTGAAGGTCGTCATCGCGGAGACTTCGCTCCGATCATGCTTTACATTGAGCGACAGATCATCACTGACCCTTCCTACGATGCGAAGTCGGCACACCTGATGGGGTGGGCGCACTGCATGGACAAAATCGACGACATCGCCCGCAACACTCCCCGCTGACGCGCCAAAAGCCCCTTGCGATAATCTCTCTACATCGAGACAACAGTGAGGGGTAAAAGTATGAACGAAGTTCAAAATGCCATCAGTGTTTTATCCGAATCCGGTGAGCTTGTTCAGTTCATGCCGATAAGTCAGCGCTTCTGAGCGCCCAAAGGCGCGGCTTATCATCTGAGCTACATCATCGAGCAGTTGCAGACTGCCAAGAAGAACATCGGAAAGGAAGCAGAATGATGCCCCATCGTTGGAACGTAGGCGACAAGGTGCTTATCACTGAAGTCTGCATAAAGCGCATGTCCGACAGTGATCATAGTTGTGTCACGCCGCAATACCCTGATGACAGCTTCATCGAGAAAGCAAGGGGCTACAAGGGCGTCATTGGCGAGGTCACGCATACCTTCCCACCAGGCTACGAAGTCTCGATTCAGTTTCCGATTGGCGAGGGTGCGCAGGGTTTTCACATGAAAGACGATTGGATCGAGGAGAGCGCATGAAGCCCTACACCGTCATCTATGCCGATAACAACCAGCCCTTCGCCTTCCACATCGAGGCTGCTGACCCCGAACAGACGAAGCACAAAGCCCGCGTCGAAGCGGAAAGCGAACTGCTGATCGTGGGCGCCGGGCGCCGGAAGGTGCAATGACTCACCCAACCCTCCAGCAGTCCATCTTCAACATGATGGCATTTCATGATGGGCAAGTTGATAAGTCAGGAGTGACTTACTTCAATCACCCATTACGTGTCATGTTACGACTTGGCCCCAACGCTAATCCCGCTGAACAACATGCGGCGCTGCTGCACGATGTTGTAGAGGACACCCCGGTCACGCTCGACATCCTTCAGGACATGGGCTACAGCGATGAAGTGCTGAAGATGGTGGCGCTGCTGGTCGAGGGTGAAAGGTTGTCGATCCGCTTCATCCTAGAAATCCACTCTTCGGCCCAATGGTATGTAAGCTCCCTTGTCTCTACCTTGCCGATTTTGATCAGATCGGCGTTTAAGATCGCGGCATCATCCATAGAAACGACTACACCGCGCAGATAGCCTCGAATAAGGTCTGCCAGGAGCGGGAACTCATTTTTAGCTTCAGACAGCTCGGCGGGCATAATTCCCTGTGCAAGCAGGGCATCGTAGTGCCTTCCGTAGTATTCCGCCTCTGTTTGGTCTTTACAGGTGAAGGAAATTGGCTTGCTGCCAAGCATCGCTTTATTGCGAAGGATGACTTCCCAACTGCCGTTGCCCCTTGGCCGAACTGTTGCCATTGCAAACTCCTGTAGAAGCACAGGACGACTATTCTACGAGTGGCAAAGTGAAATGTGCAAGTGGTTTGAGGCGGTATCAGGCGGTTTTAGACGGTCACTATCGAGTGAGTCTTGCTGGTAAGTGCCTGAATTTATTGGTTAGTCACTTGTGGATGACTTACATCTGACTGATTTGCAGGCCGCTGCATAACCACTCTGCCATCGCGCCGCTGCCCATTGGCTGGGACTTTGAAAACTTTGAAACTTAGAAACTAAAAGGGGGAAAGCATTGCGCTTTCCCCCTGTGTTTTGGAGCGGGAGAAGAGTCTCGAACTCTCGACCTATACCTTGGCAAGGTATCGCTCTACCAACTGAGCTACTCCCGCGAGAGGTGCGCATTCTACCGGCGCTTTGTTTTGTGTCAACCGACCCGCGCCGTTTTTTTTGAAGTCATGCGCTTAGGGCAGGCGTGCGATGCGGCTGGATGGTCTGCAACAGCTGATTGAAGACCTTCGGGTTGCCGCCGACGATGTTGCCGGTATTGAGGTAGTCGCTTTCGCCCGCGAGGTCGCTGACCAGGCCGCCGGCTTCGATGATCAGCAGGGCGCCGGCCGCCATGTCCCAGGGCGCCAGGCCAAATTCCCAGAAGCCATCGAGACGACCGGCGGCGACGTAGGCCAGGTCGAGCGAGGCGGCGCCCGGTCGGCGGATGCCGGCGGAGCGGCGCGACAGGTCTTTGAAGATCGCCAGGTAGGCGTCGACATGGTCGAACACGCGGTAGGGGAAGCCGGTGCCGAGCAGGGCTTCGTCAATTTTGGCGCGATTGCTGACGCGGATGCGCTTGTCGTTGAGGAAAGCGCCGCCACCTTTGCTGGCCGTGAATAGTTCATTGCGATTGGGGTCGTAGATGACGGCTTGGGTCAGCGCGCCCTTGTGCGCCAGCGCGATGGAGATGGCGTATTGCGGAAAGCCGTGGATGAAGTTGGTGGTGCCGTCCAGGGGGTCGATGATCCACTGGAATTCGGCCCCATCGCCGGAGCCGCTGTTTTCGCTAAGGCCGGACTCCTCGGCCAGAATGGCATGGCTGGGGTAGACTTCGCGCAGGGTTTCAATGATGGTGGCTTCGGCGGCGCGATCGACTTCGGTGACGAAGTCGTTTTGTTGTTTGGCGCTGACCTTGATCTGGCTGATGTCGAGACTGGCGCGATTGATGAGGCTGCCAGCGCGGCGGGCCGCCTTGATGGCGGTATTGAGCATGGGATGCATGGTTGGTTCGGGCGTTAGCCCGTTTTGATGGTGAGCGATGAATTCTAATCTGTCGGCAGGATCAATGCAGCGCGTCCGCGTCGTGCTTTCCCATGCGAGTCATCCGGGAAACATCGGCGCGACGGCGCGGGCCATGAAAACAATGGGATTTTCCCGTCTGGTGCTGGTCAATCCAAAAATATTTCCAGACCCGCAGGCCACGGCGATGGCCGCGGGCGCGGATGACGTGCTGGTTGCCGCGGAAATCTGTTCGAGCCTGCAAGAAGCCCTGAGTGGCACGGTGCTGGCGCTGGCCCTGACGGCGCGACGGCGCGAACTGGCGACTGCCCCGCTGTGGGCGCGCGCGGGCGCGGCGGAGATTGCCCAGGTCGCTGGCGCGGCCGAGGTTGCGCTGGTCTTCGGTAACGAGACTTCCGGGTTGTCGAACGATGAACTGGCGCAGTGCGGTCGCTGGGCGATGATTCAGGCCAATCCGGAATGTTCGTCGCTGAATCTGGCCGCGGCAGTGCAGGTGATGTGCTACGAGCTGCGTCTGGCGATGCAGGACGCCGCAGCCCCGCCGCCGGTGGCTGGCGCCGGAGCGTCGGCAACGCATGAGGAGGTGGAAGGGTTATTGACCCATTTCGAGGCTTCGGCCGTCGCTTCAGGTTTTCTCGACCCCGAATGGCCCGGACGTTTGATGCTGCGTTTGCGCCGTTTGTTTGCCCGGAGCGGCCTCGAAAAGGAAGAAGTCAGCATTTTGCGCGGCCTGCTGGCCTCGTTCCGGCAACCAACCGGCAAGCGGCATGGCGGAACTTCTTCCGCCGAAAGGTCGGAGGGGGCGGATTAAAGAATCAGAACCCCCCATAAATCCTGATAAGTTGACCGACATTATCGGGAATTCTAGAATTCACCCATTTTCTTTAGGGCTTTGTCAGATTCCAATGTTCAACCGCCTACGACAAGACATCGCTTGCGTTTTCGAGCGTGATCCCGCTGCCCGCTCCACATGGGAGGTGTTGACCTGCTATCCCGGCTTTCATGCGTTGACGCTGCACCGATTTTCACATTGGTTGTGGGGACATCGCTTGCGTTGGTTGGCGCGGCTGAGTTCCCATGTCACCCGCTTTCTCACCGGTATCGAAATCCACCCCGGTGCGACGATCGGCCGTTGCGTGTTCATCGACCACGGCATGGGCGTGGTCATCGGTGAAACGGCCGAGATCCGCGATGGTTGCACCCTGTATCACGGCGTTACGCTGGGGGGCACCTCCTGGAACAAGGGCAAGCGCCACCCGACGCTGGAGTCGGGCGTGGTCATCGGCGCGGGCGCCAAGATTCTGGGGCCAATCACGGTGGGCGAGGGCGCCAAGGTCGGCTCGAATTCCGTGGTGGTGCGCGATGTGCCGCCCGGTGCGACGGCGGTGGGCATTCCGGCGCGCGTCATCGAACCGGGCCGGGAGATGGCTCGCCACGAAAAGGCGGAGAACCTCGGTTTTTCCGCCTATGCCGTGACGCGCAACGAGGACGACCCACTGGCCATGGCGATTCACGGCCTGCTCGATCACGCGGTGGAAACCGATCGCCGCATTGAAATGCTGCTCAAGACCATCGAGCGCGCCGGCGTTTCGGTGGAAGACGATGTGGCGACCGCGGACAAGTTCGACCCGAAATATTTGTCGAAGATAGTGGATTAATATAGTTGACTAAATTGATCGGGAACTATATCTTGCCTTGACCGGTCGGAATGAACAGAGACCGACACACCAGCCAACCAGATAGATACAACCACGAGACCCCACACGAAACCCCAGCGAGGTACACCATGAGATTGACGACCAAAGGACGTTTTGCAGTAACCGCAATGATTGACATGGCGCTGCGCCAGCACGGCGGTCCGGTGACGCTGGCCAGCATTGCCGAACGCCAGAAAATATCCCTGTCCTATCTTGAACAATTGTTTGGCAAGCTGCGTCGCAACGCTCTGGTTGCCAGCACGCGCGGTCCGGGGGGTGGGTACACCCTGGCCAAGCCCATGGCGACCGTGTCCGTGGCGGACATTATCAGTGCTGTCGATGAACCGCTCGATGCCACCGGCTGCGGCGGGATGGGGAATTGCCATGAAGAAAATCATCCGTGCATGACGCACAGTCTGTGGACCGGTCTCAACTCGCGCATGTACGAGTATTTGCACTCGGTGAATCTTGAGGAACTGGTGATCCAGCAGTATGGCACCCCGTGTGCCGAGGGCGTTGTCAACGTGATGCAGAAGAATGGCGCGCCACGCCAGTCGCGGCGTATTTCCTTGATGGCGACCACCTGAAGCCGAGCTCTTCGGCTTATCCACCCCATGTTTTCCCCCGTCTATCTCGACCACAACGCCACGACGCCGCTGACGCCCCGCGTGCTTGAGGCGATGCTGCCCTATTTCGGCCAGCAGTACGGCAATGCGTCGAGTCGCCACGAATATGGCCGGGCGGCCCGCCGGGCGATCGACGCGGCGCGCCAGCGGGTGGCTTTCGCCGTCGGCGCGCATCCGACCGAGGTGATCTTTACCAGCGGCGGTTCGGAGGCGAACAACCTGTTCATCAAGGGCGTGGCGGCCAATCTGCCGCCCGGCCTCGCGGCAATTTCCGCCATCGAACATCCCTGCGTGCGCGAGCCGGCCAGGTCGTTGCGCCGCCAGGGCTGGCGCGTGCATGAGCTGGCTGTCGATGCCGAGTGCCGTCTCGCCAGCGCCGACTTTTCGGCGACGCTGGCAGAGCAGCCAACGATCGTTTCGGTGATGTTCGCCAACAACGAAACCGGCGCGGTTCAGGATGTGGCGCGGCTGGCCGCCCTTGCGCAGGAATCCCGCGCCTGGTTTCATAGCGACGCGGTGCAGGCGTTGGGCAAGATTCCGCTCGACTTCCGTGCGTTAAATGCCGTCGGCGTGCATGCCCTGACGCTTTCCGCCCACAAGTTGGGCGGCCCCAAGGGGGCGGGCGCGCTGGTGGTCGATAAGCGTGTCGACCTGGCGCCGCTGATTGCCGGCGGCGGCCATGAACGCGGCTTGCGCTCCGGCACGGAAAACGTCCCGGCGATTGTCGGTTTCGGCATCGCCTGCGAAGCGGCCGTGGCGCGCCTGGATGAAACCGCGGCAAGGCTCTCCGGTTTGCGTGCCGATCTGGAACGCGGTCTCGCTGCACTCGGCGCCGCGATCTTTGCGCGGAACGCCGAGCGGCTGCCCAATACGACTTATTTCTCGCTACCCGGGCTGGATGGCGAAACGCTGGTGGCCAAGCTCGACCGTGCCGGTTACGCCGTTGCCAGCGGCGCGGCATGTTCATCAGCCAATCCCGAACCCTCGCAGGTGTTGCTGGCCATGGGCATCGCCCCCACAACGGCGCGTGGCGCCGTGCGCGTCAGCCTGGGTTCCGCAACAACCGCGACGGAGATTGCCGGCTTCCTGCAGGCGCTATCCGCTACCGTATCCCATTTGCTTACGCTTTCCGCAATCGCTGTCACCGCCCACTGACCTGGAGTTCAAACCTATGCTGAAACTACCCATCTATCTCGACTACTCGGCAACGACCCCGGTCGATCCGCGCGTGGCCGCGAAGATGATCCCCTGGCTGACCGAGCACTTCGGCAACCCGGCCTCGCGTTCCCATCCATTCGGCTGGGAGGCCGACGCGGCCGTCGAAGCCGCGCGCGAAGAAGTCGCCAAACTGGTGAATGCCGATCCGAAAGAGATTGTCTGGACTTCGGGCGCGACCGAATCGAACAACCTCGCCATCAAAGGCGCGGCGAACTTCTACGCCGGTACCAAGGGCAAGCACATCGTCACCGTGGCCACCGAACACAAGGCCGTGCTCGATACATTTAAGGAGCTCGAGCGCCAGGGTTTCGAGGCGACCTATCTCGAACCGCAACCCAATGGCCTGATCACCCTCGACCAGTTCAAGGCCGCCTTGCGCAAGGACACCGTGCTGGCTTCCGTGATGGCGGTGAACAACGAAATCGGCGTGATCCAGCCGATCGCCGAGCTGGGCGAAATCTGCCGCGCCGCCGGCGTGATCTTTCACGTCGATGCCGCGCAGGCCACCGGCAAGATGCCGCTCGACCTGGCCACGCTGAAGGTCGATCTGATGTCCTTCTCGGCGCACAAAACCTACGGTCCCAAGGGCATCGGCGCGCTGTATGTGCGCCGCAAGCCGCGCATCCGGCTCGAAGCGCAGATGCACGGCGGCGGCCATGAACGCGGCATGCGCTCCGGCACGCTGGCGACGCACCAGATCGTCGGCATGGGCGAAGCGTTCCGCATCGCCCGCGAGGAAATGGCTATCGAGAACGATCGCATTCGCATGCTGCGCGACCGGCTGTTGAAAGGTTTGCAGGACATCGAGGAAACCTACGTCAATGGCGACGTCGACAACCGCGTGCCGCATAACCTCAACATCAGCTTCAACTTTGTCGAGGGCGAATCGCTGATCATGGCGATCAAGGACATCGCGGTGTCATCGGGCTCGGCCTGCACCTCGGCCTCATTGGAACCCTCCTATGTTTTGCGCGCACTGGGGCGTTCGGACGAACTCGCGCACAGCTCGATTCGCTTTACCATCGGCCGCTTTACCACCGAGGAAGAAATCGATTTCACCATCAAGTTGCTGCACGACAAGATCGGCCGTTTGCGCGAACTGTCCCCGTTGTGGGAAATGTTCCAGGACGGCGTGGATCTGAATTCCGTCCAGTGGGCGGCGCATTAATTTTGTAATCCGGATTCGAGGAAAAATATCATGGCATACAGCGAAAAGGTCATCGACCACTACGAAAACCCCCGCAACGTCGGCTCCTTCGGCAAGGATGAAGAAGGCGTGGCGACCGGCATGGTCGGCGCGCCGGCCTGCGGCGACGTGATGAAACTGCAGATCAAGGTCGGCAAGGATGGCATCATCGAAGATGCCAAGTTCAAGACCTATGGCTGCGGTTCGGCCATCGCTTCAAGCTCATTGGTCACCGAATGGGTGAAAGGCAAGACGCTCGATCAGGCGCTCGACATCAAGAACACCCACATCGCCAACGAACTGGCGCTGCCGCCGGTGAAGATCCACTGCTCGATTCTCGCCGAGGATGCCATCAAGGCCGCGGTGGCCGACTACAAGCAAAAGCAGGGGAGCCATTAAATGGGCGTCACACTGTCCGAGGCGGCTGCCCGCCATGTCTCGGGTTTCATTGCCAAGCGCGGCAAGGGCATTGGCATCCGTCTGGGCGTGAAAACCTCCGGTTGTTCCGGCATGGCCTACAAGCTGGAATTTGCCGACAGCAGCGAACCCGATGACATTGTCTTTGACAGTCACGGCCTCAAGGTGCTGATCGACCCGAAAAGCCTGCCCTACCTGGAAGGCACGGAACTCGATTACACACGCGAGGGCTTGAACGAAGGCTTCAAGTTCAATAATCCGAACGTCAAGGATCAGTGCGGCTGCGGCGAGAGCTTCCACGTTTGATGACCAGCTTTGATCAAGAAACCCTCCGGCAGGATTTCTTCAGCCTGTTCGGCTTGCAACGCCAGCAGGGGTTGGATGTCGGCCAGTTGGAACTGCTTTACCGGGATATCCAGTCCAAGGTGCATCCCGACAAGCACGCGCATCTGGCGGATAGCGACAAGCGCCTGGCGATGCAATGGGCGACGCATGTGAATGAGGCCTACCAGACGCTCAAGGATCCATTGCAGCGGGCGCGTTATCTGTTGCAGCTCGGTGGGCATGATGTGCGGATGGAAACCAATACCGCCATGCCCATGGAATTTCTGGTCGAACAGATGGAGCTGCGCGAGGCCGTCGCCGAAGCAAAAGCGGCTGGCGACGCCGACCCGCTGGATGTTTTGCACCGGCGGCTGAAAAAAGACATTCGCGCCGAATACACGGCCTTGCAGCAGGCCCTGGATGCCAACGCACTTGAACGGGCCGGGGAGCTGGTCAGGCAACTGATGTTCCAGGAAAAACTAATTCACGAAGTCGATGATGCGCTGGAAGTGATTGAAAGATAAAGTCACAGCGGCCGTCACGAACTTCGCAGGGAGTAAATAAGAAGAATGGCACTACTGCAATTATCCGAGCCCGGACAATCGGCCGCGCCGCACGAACACCGGCTGGCGGTCGGCATCGACCTGGGCACCACCAATTCGCTGGTCGCCACGGTCAGGAGCGGCATGGCCGTCGTGCTCAGCGACGAACTGGGGCGCTCGTTGCTGCCTTCCGTGGTGCGCTATGCCGCTGCCGGATCCGTCGAGGTCGGCTACAGCGCCGAGGCGCATCAATCCAGCGACCCGAAGAACACCATCGCTTCGGTGAAACGCTTCATGGGGCGCGGACTTACGGACATCGCCCACAGCGAGTCGCTGCCTTACGACTTCATCGAAACCGCGGGCATGATCAAGCTGAAGACCGCGCAGGGCGTGAAAAGCCCGGTCGAAGTCTCGGCGGACATTCTCCGGGCCTTGAAGGAGCGCGCCGAAGCCGCGCTGGGCGGCGTGCTCACCGGCGCGGTGATTACCGTGCCGGCCTATTTCGACGATGCCCAGCGTCAGGCGACCAAGGATGCCGCCCGGCTGGCGGGCATATCGGTGTTGCGGCTGCTGAACGAGCCGACGGCGGCGGCGATTGCCTACGGGCTCGACAATGCCGCCGAAGGGGTCTACGCGGTTTACGATCTGGGCGGCGGCACCTTCGATATTTCGATCCTCAAGCTATCCAAAGGCGTGTTTCAGGTGCTGTCCACTGGCGGCGATTCCGCGCTGGGCGGCGACGACTTCGATCATCGCGTATTTTGCTGGGTTATCGAACAGGCCCAGCTCTCGCCCGTGTCGCCGGGCGATGCCCGCCTGCTGCAGATGCGCGCCCGCGAGGCCAAGGAATATCTGACTCAGCATGGCGAGGCGCCGATCAACGCCAAGTTGTCGACGGGCGAATTCGTCGATCTCAAACTGACCACGGAAATCTTCGCGGAAATTTCCCGCACCCTGGTGCAAAAAACCCTCGGGCCGACAAAGAAAGCCTTGCGCGATGCCGGTCTGACGCCAGAAGACATCAAGGGCGTGGTGATGGTCGGCGGCGCCACGCGCATGCCGCAGATTCAGCACGCCGTCGAGGCCTTCTTCGGCAAGGAGCCGCTCAACAATCTCAATCCGGACAAGGTGGTGGCGCTCGGCGCCGCGACCCAGGCCAACCTGCTGGCCGGCAATCGCGCCGCCGATGACGACTGGCTGCTGCTCGACGTGATTCCGTTGTCGTTGGGCATCGAAACCATGGGCGGCCTGGTGGAAAAAATCATCCCGCGCAACTCGACGATTCCCGTCGCGCGCGCTCAGGAATTCACTACCTTCAAGGATGGCCAGACCGCGCTTGCCCTGCAAGTGGTGCAGGGCGAACGCGAACTGGTCTCGGATTGCCGCTCGCTGGCGCGGTTTGAGCTGCGCGGCATTCCGCCGATGGTGGCCGGCGCGGCGCGCATTCGCGTCACCTTCCAGGTTGATGCCGACGGTCTGCTGTCGGTTGCGGCGCGCGAGCAGACAACAGGGCATGAAGCGCATATCGAAGTGAAACCTTCCTATGGTTTGAGCGACGATGAAATCACCTCGATGCTCAAGGATGGTTACAACCATGCCTCGGATGACGCTTTCCGGCGCGCGTTGCGCGAGGCGCAGGTCGAAGCGCAGCGCCTGGTTGAAGCGGTGCAGTCGGCCCTGAAGGACGATGATCACCTACTTTCCATCCTTGAGCGCGCGCATATCGACAGTTGTCTGACAAAATTGCAAACCGTGCTGATTGGCGACGACCGGCGCGCCATTGACGCGGCCATGGATGCGCTCTCCAAGGGTACGGCCGAATTCGCGGCCCGCCGCATGAATCAAGGCGTCCGGCGCGCGCTGGCCGGCCGGAAAATTGATGAAATGAATCTATGACCCAAATTATTGTGTTGCCCCACGTTGAACTCTGTCCCCTGGGTGCGGTAATCGAGGCCGCGCCAGGCACCTCAATTTGCGATGCGCTGCTCGACAACGACATCGACATTGAGCACGCCTGCGAAAAATCCTGCGCCTGCACCACCTGCCATGTGGTGATCCGCGAAGGTTTTGAAACGCTTGAACCCGCGGAGGAAATCGAGGAAGATTTGCTCGACAAGGCGTGGGGGCTCGAACCGAACTCCCGACTGTCCTGTCAGGCGCTGGTGACCGCAACGCCGCTAGTGGTGGAAATTCCGAAATACACGATCAACATGGCCAAGGAAGGACACTCAAAAAAATGAAGTGGACCGATAGCCTCGATATCGCCATCGAACTGGCCGAGCGCCACCCGGATGCCGACCCGAAAGCGCTCAACTTCGTCGATTTGATGCGCTGGGTCATGGCGCTTCCTGACTTCGAAGAAAATGAGAGCCACTGTGGCGAAAAGAAGCTCGAAGCGATTCAGCAGGCCTGGATCGACGAGGTTGAATAGCCCTTGTTGATCGACACGCACTGCCACCTCGATGCGGCAGAGTTCGATGTCGATCGCGATGCGGTGTTCGCTGCCGCAAAAGTCGGTGCTGGTGTTACGGCGCTTGTTGTGCCGGCGGTCGAGCGCGCCAACTTTGGCGCGGTAAGCAGTATCTGCCGTGAATATCACGGCTGCGTTCCGGCCTACGGTATCCACCCGCTGTATGTCGACCGCGCTCGTCCCGCAGACCTCGCCGCGCTGCGCGAAATCCTGGCGCGCGAGCCGACCGTCGCCGTGGGGGAGATCGGCCTGGACCGTTATGCCGCGCAGCGTGACGATGCGCGCCAGGAATTTTATTTCGTCGAGCAACTGAAAATTGCACGTGAACTCGACCTGCCGGTGCTCTTGCACGTTCGCCGCGCCATCGACCCGATCCTGAAGCATCTGCGGCAGAGCAGGGTTGGTGGAATAGCCCACGCCTTCAATGGCAGCCGGCAGCAGGCCGACGAGTTCATCAAGCTCGGTTTCAAGCTCGGCTTTGGCGGCGCGATGACCTTTCCCGGCTCGAAGCGCATCCGCGCGCTGGCGGCGGACCTGCCGCTCGACAGCATCGTGCTCGAAACCGATGCGCCGGACATGCCACCGCAATGGAAAGTCGGCGCCCGTAACACGCCGGCCGAGCTGTTGCCAATCGCCGAAACACTGGCACAATTACGGGGCCTGCCGCTGGCCGAGATCGCCGCGGCAACCAGTGCCAATGCCTGCGCGGTGCTGCCGCGCCTCAAAGATTTTCAACACAACACAGAGAGAGAAAAACCATGAGCAAAACTGTCACCCTGCATGGCAACCCCTTCAGCGTCGCCGGCGAGCTTCCCGCCGTTGGCGCCAGCGCACCCGCGCTCACCCTCACCAATGGCGAACTGGCCGATGTCACGCTGGCCAGCTTCGCGGGCAAGCGCAAGGTGCTGAACATCGTACCGAGCCTCGATACGCCGACCTGCGCGACTTCGACGCGCAAGTTCAACGAATCCGCCGCGACATTGAAGAACACCGCCGTGCTGGTCGTGTCGGGCGACCTGCCCTTCGCGGCCGGCCGTTTCTGTTCTGTCGAAGGGCTGAAAAATGTCGCGCATCTGTCAACCTTCCGTCATCCGGAATTCATGCAAGCTTGGGGAGTGGCCATGGCCGAAGGCCCGTTGCTCGGCCTGACCGCGCGCGCCGTCGTGGTGCTCGATGAAAACGACCGCGTGCTGCACAGCCAGTTGGTGCCCGAGATCGGTGACGAACCCGACTACGCCGCCGCGCTGAAAGTTCTGTAAGCCTCAATCCAGGACGTGCGACACCAGCCCGTCGGCGAGTTTCGGCTCGAACCAGGTTGATTTGGGTGGCATGACCTGGTTGGTGTCGGCGACGGCCATCAACTGATCCATGCGCGTCGGATGGAGGGCGAAGGCAACGGCCATTTCGCCGGACTTGACGCGCCGTTCGAGCTCGCTCAAGCCCCGGACGCCACCGACGAAGTCGATGCGCTTGTCGCGGCGCAGGTCGGTGATGCCGAGAATCGGGCCAAGCAGGTGGTCGGATAACAGCGATACGTCCAGTCGCGCCACCGGGTCGGCGGGAATCAGTTCTGGCTTGATGGTCAGCTTGAACCACTGGCCGGGCAGATACATGCCGAACTCGCCGGGAAGCTCGGGCTTGACCTGTTTAGTGCTTTCCTCGACCGTGAAGGCATCGGCAAGCCGTCCCGCCAGCGCCGACTTTTGCAGGCCGTTCAGGTCCTTGACCACGCGGTTGTAGTCGAGAATCTTCATGTCGTGCCGGGGAAAGATCACTGCCAGAAAATAGTCGGAGGTTAGCTCGCGCGCTTCCTGCCGCCGGGCGGCGGCAACCCGCGCGGCCGCCGCGGAGCGATGGTGCCCGTCGGCGATATAGAGCGCCTCCATGCCGTCGAAGCAGTGCGTGATGGCGTCGATCTGCGCGGCATCCGCCAGCACCCAGATCTGGTGGCGCACGGTGGTGTGGCCGTCGTCGGCGGTGACATCGGCGACGGCTTTGCCTTGGGCGATGGCGTCGATCAGCGCGTCGGCTGCTGCCGAGTCCGGGTAGGCGAGCAGCACCGGCCCGGTCTGGGCGTTGGTCGCCTCGATTTGCCGCACCCGGTCGTCTTCCTTGTCGGGCCGGGTGAATTCGTGTTTCTTGATGCGGTTGTTGTTGTAGCAGGCCACCGAGGCGGTGGCGACCAATCCGGTCTGCACATGCGCGCCCGCATTTGTCCTCATCGTCAGCCGATAGGCGTAGTAGCACGGCGCGGCATCGCGCGCCAGCACGCCGGCCGCCAGCATCGCGCCGATGTTTTCGGCTGCCTTGGCATACACGGCCGGGTCGTAGGGATTGAGGTCCGCGGGTAAATCGATTTCCGGCCGGGAAACGTGCAGGAACGACCAAGGCTTGTCCTTCGCTCGCTGCCGCGCCTCGTCGGCCGACAGCACGTCATAGGGCGGCGCGGCGACCTCGGCGGCGCGGCCGGGCGCCGGGCGCAAGCCGCGAAAAGGCTTGATCAGCGTGCTCATCGTTATCTGGCCAGTCCCGACAGTGCGGCCCGTCCAGCCAGGGGGCCGGAGAGGGTGTCGTGCGCCTCGCGGATCATTTTTTCCGTGGTCGCCCAATCGATGCAGGCATCGGTCACCGAACAGCCGTATTTCAACTGGGACAGGTCGAGGGGAATCGGCTGGTTGCCCGCTTCGATATTGCTTTCGATCATCAGACCGACGATGGATTTATTGCCGAGCCGAATCTGATTCACCACATCCTGCATCACCAGGGGTTGCAGTTCGGGTTTTTTGTAGCTGTTGGCGTGCGAGCAATCGACAACGATGTTCAATGGCAGCTTCGCCTTGGTCAAGGCATTTTCCGCCAGCGCCACGCTGACCGTGTCGTAATTCGGCCGGTCGCCGCCGCCGCGCAGCACCAGATGGCCGTAACGGTTGCCACAGGTGCGCACCACGCTGGAACGGCCCTGCATATTGATGCCGAGAAAATTGTGCGGGCTGCTTGCCGAGATGATGGCGTTGATCGCCGCTGTCAAGGAGCCGTCGGTGCCGTTCTTGAAGCCCACCGGCGTCGACAGGCCGGACGCCAATTCGCGATGGGTCTGCGATTCGGAGGTGCGCGCGCCGATCGCCGTCCAGGCGATCAAATCGCCCAGATACTGCGGCGAGATCGGGTCGAGCGCCTCGGTGCCGGTTGGCAGGCCGAGTTCATTCACGGCGAGCAGGAACTCGCGCGCCTTCTGCATGCCTTCCTCGATGTGAAAGCTGTCGTCCATGTAGGGATCGTTGATGAAGCCCTTCCAGCCCGTCGCGGTGCGCGGTTTCTCAAAATAGACGCGCATCACCAGCACCAGCGTGTCGGCGACTTCGTCGGCCAGCGCCTTCAGGCGTCGCGCGTAATCGAGGCCGGCGACCGGATCGTGGATCGAGCAGGGGCCGACGACGACGAACAGACGCGCATCGCGCCGGTCGATGATCGCCTCCAGCGTGCGCCGTCCCGCCAGCACCGACTTTGCGGCGGTATCGGTGAGCGGCACGCGGGCATTAATTTCCTCCGGCGTGGGCATGGGGTCGAAGGAATCGATGTTGAGGTTTTCGGTGGGTTGCATGATGGGTGTGTACCGCTGGGAAATTTTGGAGGGGAAGGCTGATTTTATCCGCATGTGCGGCTGATCAGCTTTGCTCAGGCGAGTTTGTTGAATAACGCCTTCACCGCCGCCACGCGCTCCGTGAGCGTGGAAGTCGATTTCTGCCAGGCGAGCTTGTCCGGCCCGGCCAGTTTGTAGGCGCGGTCGGACTGGATGAGCTGGATGATTTTGGCGGGGTCGATGGGCGGGTTTTTCACGAACTGTAACTGGATGGCATTGGGGCCGGCATCCAGCTTGGCAATGCCCAGCGGATGGCCAAGCAGGCGCAGACGGTGGGTTTCGACCAGCGCCCGGGTTTGCGGCGGCAGTTCGCCAAAGCGGTCGATCAGTTCTTCCTGGAGGGCGCGCAAATCCGCTTCCGCGTCGCAGTTGGCCAGTCGCTTGTAAAGCGTCAGGCGTTCATGCACATCGGGGCAGTAAGCATCGGGCAGCAGAGCGGGGGTGCGCAGATTGATCTCGGCGGTGATGGCGAGCGGTTGGGTGAGGTCGGGGATCTCCTTGCCATCCTTGAGGGCGCGCACCGCCGCATTGAGCATGTTGGTGTAGAGCGCGAAGCCGATTTCGTGAATCTCGCCGCTTTGCGATTCGCCCAGCACTTCGCCGGCGCCGCGAATTTCCAGGTCGTGCATGGCGAGAAAGAAGCCGGAACCGAGCTCTTCCATGGCCTGAATCGCGTCGAGCCGCCGCTGGGCCTGTGTGGTGGGCTTGGCGTTTTCGTCGGTGAGCAGGTAGGCGTAGGCCTGATGGTGGCTGCGGCCGACCCGGCCGCGCAACTGGTGCAGTTGCGCGAGGCCGAACTTGTCGGCGCGGTTGATGATGATGGTATTGGCGTGCGGGTTGTCGATGCCGGTTTCGATGATCGTCGAGCACAGCAGCAGGTTGTGTTTCTGCTGGGTGAATTCACGCATCACGCGTTCGAGCTCGCGTTCCGGCAACTGGCCGTGGCCGATGACGATGCGCGCCTCGGGCAGCAACTTGGCGAGCCGCTCGCGCATGTTCTCGATGGTATCGACCTCGTTGTGCAGGAAATACACCTGGCCGCCGCGCTTGAATTCGCGCAAGGCGGCCTCGCGCACCTGGCCGCCCGACCACTTGCTGACGAAGGTCTTGATCGCCAGCCGCTTCTGCGGCGGCGTGGCGATCACCGAAAAATCGCGCAGGCCTTCCAGCGACAGCCCCAAGGTGCGCGGGATCGGCGTGGCGGTGAGCGTCAGCACATCGACTGCGGCGCGCAGCGCTTTCAGCGCCTCCTTTTGGCGCACGCCGAAGCGGTGTTCCTCGTCGATGATGACGAGGCCGAGACGTTCGAAGTGCACGTCCTTTTGCAGCAGGCGATGCGTGCCGATGAGGATGTCGATCTTGCCCTGGCCGAGCAACTGAATCGCCTCGTCCTGCTCCTGCTTCGATTTGAAGCGCGAGATTTCGGCCACCTTGACCGCAAAGTCGGCGAAGCGGTCGGCGAAGTTCTGGTAGTGCTGCTCGGCCAGGAGCGTGGTCGGACAGAGCACGGCGACCTGCTGGCCATCGGCGACGGCGACGAAGGCGGCGCGCAGCGCCACTTCGGTTTTGCCGAAGCCGACATCGCCGCAGACCAGCCGGTCCATCGGCTTGCCGGATTGCATGTCCGCGATGACGGCGTTGATGGCGGTCTGCTGATCGGGCGTTTCCTCGAAGCCGAAACCGTCGGAAAATGCCTCAAGATCCTGTTGCTTAAAGCCGAAACTGTGGCCCTCGCGCAGGGCGCGCAAGGCGTAGAGATTCAGCAACTCGGCTGCCGTGTCGCGCACCTGTTCGGCGGCCTTCTTCTTCGCCTTGTCCCACTGGCCGGTGCCGAGCGTGTGCAATTGCACGGCTTCCGGATCGACGCCGCTGTAGCGCGAAATGACTTCGAGCTGCGCGACCGGCACATAGAGTTTGGTTTCGTTGGCGTATTCGAGATGGAGAAATTCCGTGTCGCCATCGCCGTAGTCCATATGCACCAGACCGAGATAACGGCCGATGCCATGGCTTTCATGGACGACCGGATCGCCGATCTTTAGCTCGGAAAGGTCGCGCAGCCAGCCTTCGAGGTTGGCGCGGCGGGCATCGGAACGTTTGTGGCGCGGGCGGGCGGTGGCGGCGTAGAGCTCGTTCTCGGTGATTATGGCGAACTGGGCGGCAAGCTGCGCGGCGGGGAGGATGAAGCCGGCCGAGAGCGGCCCGGTGGCGAGCATCAGGCGTGCCGTGCCGTCCTTGAACGCGGCAAAATCTGTGCAAGGCGCGGCGGGCAGCGCGTGCTCTGTCAAATATTCATTCAGCGTTTCACGTCGGCCGGGTGACTCGGCCAGGAGCAGCACGCGGCCGACAAAGCCGTCGAGAAAGTGCCGCAGCGCGGCCAGTGGATCGTCGCTTTTGCGGTTGACGGCGATGTTGGGCAAGTTGCTCGCCGTCCCCGTCGGGCTGAGCGAGTCGGCTATCGCCGTCTCGCGGGCGCCGACTTTTAACGTGTATTGCGCAAAGGCATTCGCGGCGACAAAGAAGTCCTCGTCGCGCAAAAACAGTTCGCCCGGCGGCAGCACCGGCCGCGCGCGGTCGCCGTCCAGCATCTTGTGGCGGCTTTGCGTGTCGGCCCAGAATTCGGCGAGCGCCGCGGGCACGTCGCCATGCAGCAACAGCGTGGTTTCCGCCGGCAGATAGTCGAACAGCGTGGCGGTTGCCTCAAAAAACAGCGGCAGGTAATACTCGATGCCGGCCGACATGATGCCGTTGGAAACGTCCTTGTAGAGCGAAATGCGCGAGGCATCGCCTTCGAAAGTGTCGCGAAACCGCTGGCGGAACGTGGTGCGTCCCGCTTCGCCCGCCGGCATTTCGCGCGCCGGCAGCAGACGAATTTCCGGCACCGGATACAAGGTTCGCTGGCTGTCGACATCGAAGCTGCGCAGGGTCTCGATCTCGTCGTCGAAAAGTTCGATGCGATAGGGCAGGGGCGTGCCCATCGGAAACAGATCGATGATCCCGCCGCGCACGCTGTATTCGCCCGGCGCGACCACCTGCGTAACGTGTTGATAGCCCGCGAGCGTCAACTGCGCGCGCAGCCGGTCGAGATTGAGCCGGTCGCCCTTCTTCATGAAAAAGGTGTGGGCGGCGAGGAAGGCCGGCGGCGCCAGCCGGGTCAGCGCCGTCGATGCCGCAACGATCAGCACATCACACTGGCCCTGTGTGACGGCAAACAGCGTGGCCAGTCGCTCGGAGATCAAGTCCTGGTGCGGCGAAAAATGATCGTAGGGCAGGGTTTCCCAGTCCGGCAGCAGATGCACGCGCAAGCCGGGCGCGAACCAGGCGATTTCTTCGGTCAGGCGTTGCGCTTCGAGCGGGCTGGCGGTAACGACCGCGAGCAATTTGCCCGGCTGCGCCAATTGCACCAGGCTCAAGGCGTCGGCAGAAGTGGCGAGTTCGGGGAGCGGGACGCGCTGGCCGACTTTGGGCGGCGCGGGGAGGGGCGGCAGGGACGTCATGGAGGGCAAAGCGCTGATGGGGTGCAAATTATACGCAGCGCAAATCGGTCCGATGAGCTGGCATATACTTGCATGCACGATGACCAAAAAATCCGCCGTTCCCGAAGCCGACATCCTGTCCTACCGCCACCCCGACCGGCGCAAGAACAATCCCGAGGTCGGCATGGTCACGCCGGCCACCGATCCTGATGAAGGCAAGACACGCTGGCAGCACGATCCGCATCTTGACCCGACTTTGAGCTGGACCGGCAAGGCCGAGCGTACCAGTTTTGCGGTCGACACCGTCAGCCTGCATGTGCATGAGCGCATCGACCCGGCGAGCATTCTTTCCGCCGTGCGCCGAAAAGTCGGCGCTGGCGAGACGGCGGCAGATAAGAAGAAAGGTGCCAAAGCCGCCCAGCAACGCGCCATCCAGCCAGGCCTGTTCGACGCGCCCTTCGAAAGCCTGCCGCTCAGGGACGCCATCGACTTCTACAAGCACGACAAGGGCTGGAGCAACCGTTTGGTCAGCGGCGACAGCCTGTTGGTGATGAACTCGCTATTGCAGAAAGAGAGCATGGCCGGGCAGGTGCAGATGATCTACATCGACCCGCCCTACGGCATCAAATACGGCTCCAACTTCCAGCCCTTCGTGAACAAGCGCGACGTGAAGGATAGGAAAGACGAAGACCTGACCCAAGAGCCGGAAATGATCAAGGCGTTTCGGGATACATGGGAACTGGGGATTCACTCCTACCTCACCTACCTGCGCGACCGGCTGTTGCTGGCGAAGGAATTGCTGAGTGAAAGCGGCAGCGTGTTCGTGCAGATTTCGGACGAGAACCTGCACCATGTGCGGGAGGTGATGGACGAGATATTTGGTCGCGAGAACTTCATTTGCATTGTCTCGTACCAGACCAGTGGCGGGAAATACTCGCTTACGCTCCCCACAACTGTCGATTACTTGGTTTGGTACGGTAAGTGCTCTAGCAAAATTAAATACCGACAGTTGTTTGTGTCGCGCCAGCGAGGGTCTCCTTCGCTTGACAGATACGACGCGGTAGAGCTTGCGTCTGGAGAAACTAGGCGCCTCACCAGAGAAGAAGCAGCGGATGGTGTGCTTACTTCCGAAGGTACTCGCGTAAAACTAGACGTTATCTATTCAGACGGCGATTCCGGAAAAGATTCAACCTTTCTGTTCGGCGGCGAGACATATGTGTGTCGCCAAGGTACGCATTGGAAAACGAATGTTCCGGGGATGTATCGACTTGCAAAAGCAAATCGAATCGCAAAGCTGGGACGAATCGTTATGTACCGACGTTTCGAGACCGACTTTCCAGTAGTGCCAATCCATGATCGATGGGAAAACACTAAAGCTGGTGTAGAAAAGTCTTATGTGGTTCAAACTGCGACCTCGGTCATCGAACGCTGCCTCCTTATGACTACCGATCCCGGCGACCTCGTGTTTGATCCGACCTGCGGTTCGGGCACCACCGCCTTTGTCGCCGAGAAATGGGGCCGGCGCTGGATCACTTGCGATACCTCGCGGGTGGCAGTGACGTTGGCCAAGCAGCGGCTGATGACGGCGAGTTACGATTACTTCGAGTTGCGCTATCCGCACGAGGGCTTGCGCGGCGGATTCATCTGGAAGACGGTGCCGCATGTCACGCTGAAATCCATCGCCAATAACCCGGACATCGACGCGATTTACGAACGCCTGCATCCGGTGGTTGAAGTGGCGCTGGCGGCATTGAGCAAGGCATTGAAAGCGGCGGCGAAGGAATGGGAAGTGCCCTTCGACTTTCCTGCCGAGGCGGACGAGACAGCCCGCCCGGCCTTCGAGGCTTTCCACGCGGCACGGCAGGCGATGCAGAAGGCGATGGACCGCTCCATCGCCGATCATGCCGATCAGGAAACGCTCTACGACCAGCCGGCGAAATCGAAAAACAAGCTGCGCATCACCGGGCCGTTTTCGGTCGAGGCGGTGCCTTTTCCAACCGTTCAAGCACTCGACGACGAAAGTCGGCGCTGGCAGGACGGCGACTCATTTTCGTCATGGAACGCGGACGCGACGATCGCCCGCTCCGGCGAATCCTCGCGCCAGCACCAGTGGCGCGACGAATTGCTGAAAACCGGCATTCGCGGCAAGGGCGGCCAGATGCTCAGGTTCGCCGAACTGGAAACCCAGCCCGGCACGAAATACCTGCACTGCACCGGCCACACCGACACCGGCGAGCGCGTGGTGGTGCATTTCGGCCCCGAACATGCGGCGCTGGAACAGCGCGCCGTGGCCAATGCGCTGAACGAGGCGAGCGAACTGTTTCCAGTGCCGAAGATGATTGTCTTCTGCGCTTTTGCTTTTGATCCGGAAGCGGCCAAGGATATCGACCACCTGAAAGGCATCACGGCGCTCAAGGCGCAGATGAATACCGATCTGCTCACCGAAGACCTGAAAAAGGCCCGCTCGTCGAACCAGTCCTTCTGGCTGATGGGTCAGCCGGACGTGGCGGTGCGGAAACGTCAGGACGGGCTGTACGAGGTGGAGGTCAACGGTTTCGACTACTTCGACACGGCGCAAGGCGAGCTGGTCTCCGGCGGCAAGGGCCGCATCGCGCTGTGGTCGCTGGACACCGACTACGACGAGCGCTCGTTGTTCCCGCACCAGGTGTTCTTCCCGCTCGCCGGCCGTGGCGAGGGCTGGGAGAAACTGAAGAAGAACATCCGCGCCGAACTCGACGAAGACGCACTGGTCGCCTTCCACGGCACCGTCTCGCTGCCGTTTGCGGCGGGGGATAATCGCAAGGTGGCGGTGAAGATCGTGGACGACCGGGGTATCGAGTCGTTGCGGATTGTGGGATTGGCGTGAGGAGAATCGTGATGAGTGTAACGATTGATAATTTGGTTGAGCAGGCAAGGCAACTGACGCCGGAGCAGCAGGCAATACTGTCGGAGCGAATTTTCGAAATGGTCAGACCTCCTGACGCGGAGTGGGAAGCCGAATTGATTGCCGAGTGTCAGGACAGAGTCGCTGCGATTGAGCGTGGAGAAATGCAATTGCTTGATGCCGATGAGGTTATGGCTCGACTGCGCCAAAAGCACGGCATCAAATGAAGATCAAAGATTTGGTTGCTGGCGAGATAGATTGAAGGCGAAATAATGAGCGATATCGTCCGTGAGCTTTTCGAGAAGGCAAAGCAGTTATCGGTTGAAGGGCGAATCGAGTTGGCCGATCTTCTGTCGATGAGCAAGATGATTCCAGAACAGGAATGGCAGCGTATCTGGGCGGTTGAGGCGCGACGTCGAATCGAGGCGTATGAACGCGGCGAGGCCGAGGCAGAAGATTTCGATGTGGTTATGGATCGCATGCGCAAGGAATTTCTGGATTGACCTCGGTTGCCTCGCTGATTCTCAACTCCCCCTACGCCGCCCCCACTCGCCACTGGCAGCCGGGCACGGGTGGGGCGCTGGTCGAGGCCGTTGGCCGCCGCCCGGCCAGCTACGAGATTTTCGACATCCGCAACAACACGCGGCGCAGCGAGCCGCTCGACCGCGTCAACGAAATTCGCGGCCGGGTGGATGCCTGGCGCGCAGCGGGGTATCCGGGAGCAACGGCCGTTTCGCGCCGGCTGCTGGAACACTGGCATGACACGACGGCGCGGCGCTTGCCGTTCTACTTCTGCCAACTCGAAGCCATCGAAACATTGATCTGGTGGGTGGAAGGATCGCCCGAGTTTCGCCAGGGCGTGTTTTTGCCCGGCGACGGCGGGCCGTGGGAGCGTATCTGCAACAAGATGGCGACGGGTACCGGCAAGACGCTGGTGATGGGCATGATCGTGGTCTGGCAGGTGGCGAATGCGCTGACCTATCCAAAACGCAAGGACTTTTCGCGGGCCATCTTCGTCGTCGCGCCGGGGCTGACCGTGAAGGAGCGGCTGCGCGTGCTCTATCCGGGCGAGGCGGACAACGTCTATGACGAGTTTGGGCTGTGTCCTTCGGAAGCCCTGCGCCAGCAGATCAATCGTGTCGAAATACGGGTCGATAACTGGCACGCGCTGATGCCTTTGGCGCCTCCCGAGCGCTCGGTGGTGAGGAAGGGGCGGGAGTCGGACGAGGCGTTCACGCGCCGCGTGCTGGGCAAGTTGGCCACGTGCCGCGATCTGGTCGTTATCAACGACGAGGCGCATCACGCCTATCGTGTGCCGGCCGATACCAAGATCAGCAAGAAACAGGCTCTGGATGCGGGCATCGACCTTGACGAGGCGACACGCTGGGTCGAGGGACTGGATCGCATTCACAAGACACGCGGCATTCTGCGCACGTTTGATCTCTCGGCGACACCTTTCGCGCCGACCGGCAAGGCCAATACCGAGGCGGGATTGTTCGCGTGGATCATTTCGGATTTTGGCCTCAACGACGCCATCGAGGCCGGGCTGGTAAAAACACCGCGTGTGGTGGTGCGCGACGACGCGCTACCGGATGCGAAAACCCTGCGCCCGAAGCTCTATCACCTTTACCGCGACGCCGCGGTGGCGGATGATTTGAACCGGCGTGGTGCGCAGCCGCACGAGCCTTTACCGAAACTGGTGCAGGATGCCTACACGCTCCTGGGCGCCGACTGGCGTGCGGCTTGGCACGACTGGCAGGCGGCAGGTCACACTTCCCCGCCGGTGCTCTTGACCGTGTGCAACCGTACCGAGACGGCGGCGCGCATCGAACACTATTTCAAGAAGGGCAACGCGCACTGGCCGGAATTGCACGCGCCGGAAAAGACGCTGCGTGTCGATTCGCGCGTGCTGGACAAGGCGGAGCAGGGCGAGAGTGCGGCCAGCGACAAGGATTACGAGGCGGATTTGCGCGCGATTGTCGAGGCCGCGGATATTCAGCCGGAAACGCAGGCACGGCTGGCGGGTTTGACCAAGGAAGAACTGCTGCGCGAGATCGTCGATAACGTCGGCAAGCGCGGCCGCGCCGGGCAGAACGTGCAGAACGTGATTTCGGTGGCGATGTTGTCCGAAGGCTGGGACGCGAAAAACGTCACGCACATCATGGGCCTGCGCGCCTTCACCTCGCAACTGCTGTGCGAGCAGGTGATTGGTCGCGGCTTGCGCCGGGTGTCGTATGACCTCGACGAGAACGGCCGGTTCAAGCCGGAATTCGTCAACGTTTTCGGCGTGCCGCTGTCGATCTACCAGGATGTTGGCGGTGGCGAGACACCGCCTCCGCCGCGTGCCAGCACGCAGGTCGAGGCGTTGCCGGAACGCAATGCGCTGGAGATGCGCTGGCCGAATGTGCTGCGCGTGGATACCGTGGTGCGGCCGACGCTGACGGTGGATTGGGCGCAGGTGCCCGACCTGACGCTCGACCCGGCCGCCACGCCGGTAGTCGCCGAAATCGCTCCGGCGCTGGGCGGTGCCGCCGACATGAGCCGGGTGAAGCGTATTGATCTCAATTTGTTGCCGGAGGAGTTTCGTCTGCAACGGTTGGTGTTCCGCGCGACGCAAAAAGCCTTCGAGAACATGGCAGGACAATTCACCGGTCAGCGCGATTACCTGGCGATGCAACTGATTCGTCTGGTCGAGCAGTTTCTGTCCAGCGACAAACTGGTCATTCCCAGCCTGTTCCACCAGGACGAGGCACGTCGCCGGATATTGATTGCGCTGAATCTCGATGGCATCGTCTTGCACCTGATGCGCCATGTCGAGCAGCAGAACCGCGAACGGCTGGAGCCGGTGTTCGACGAAGAGCAACCCATCGGTTCGACCCGCGCCATGCGTACCTGGTATACGACCAAGACCTGTCACCCGACGCAAAAGTCACAGATCAGCCACATGCTGGCCGATTCCGCATGGGAGCAGCATGCGGCCAATCTGCTGGAAATGGATGCACGGGTGCTGGCTTACGTCAAAAACGACCATCTTGGTTTCCAGATCGTCTATCTGTGGAACGGCGTGCGACGGCGTTACCTGCCCGATTTTCTGATCCGCTTGAGTAACGGCAAGACGTTGGTGCTGGAGATCAAGGGCGAGGATTCGGAACAAAATCGCGCCAAGCGTGCCGCGCTGGATGGCTGGGTGCAGGCGGTGAATGCCAAGGGCGGCTTCGGTCTCTGGTGTTGGGATGTGGCGTTTCAGCCTGGCCAGATGCGGGATATTCTGGCGCGGCACACTGGCTGACGCCGTCCCCGTGTTGTCGCCGTCCCGCCAGCGCCGACTTTTGCAGGCCGCCACGCTTACATTCAGTTTCTAATTGCATATTGAAGCCTGCCGGGTGTTGAGCTTCAATGGAAGCGAACCGGCACTTTGTCGGCAATTCACTGGCAACCAGAAAGGAAAACATCATGAAACTCACACACCTCACGTTGATCGCCCTGCTTGGCACCGCTGTTGCCGTGCCTGCCTTGGCTCAGCCCGGGCCGGGGGGCGGGCGTTTCGCTTTCAACAAGGACAATACGCCGGGCTGGACAATGATGACGGCCGAAGAGCACGTTGCCCATCGCGACCGGATGTTTGCCGCCAAGACCTACGACGAGTGCAAGGCCATGCAGGTTGAACATCACAAGGAAATGGAGGCCCGCGCCAAGGAGAAGGGCGTCACCCTGCGGGTGCCGCGCCAGCTTGCCTGTGATCGCATGAAAGCGCGCGGCCTGTTCAAGTAACGCACGCCGTCGTAAGATCGGCAACAACCTCCCGGCCGGCGCCCGGCCGGGATTTCTTTCGTGAGTCCCACGGGGCAGGCCAAACGCTCTCTGGTAGCGAACCTGCTGCACACAGCCGTTCTGCATCGAAAAAAGGCTTTGCTGACATTGCGCACGCTTGTCACTGTTTTCCTGCTGCTCCTGATTTCCGTTGGCGCGCGCGCCGATGATCCCTGGATCACACCCGGCGCCGATGGCCAGCCCGAGGTGCAGCTTTACTTCTTTTGGTCGATTAACTGCCTGCATTGCGTCGTCGCGCATCCGCACGTCGAGGCAATCCCGCAGGCGCGGCCGTGGATAAAGCTCAACATGCTGGAGCTGTCGCGCAACCCCGGCAACGCGCACCAGTTCCAGAGCCTCGTCGAGAGGAGCGGCGCGCTGGATTCCGCCGGCGTGCCGGCCTTCCTCTTTTGCGGCGAGATGCATTTTGGCTGGGAGAGCGACGCGACGACCGGCGCGCTGTTGCGCAGCCGTCTCGACGCCTGCCATGCGCGGGTTCTGGCGGGCCAACCGGTCGCCGCAACGGCGACCGTGGCCACCAGCGAAACCATAAAGCTTCCATTTTTTGGCACGGTCGATGCGGCAACGCTTTCTCTGCCGGCACTCACCTTGGTGCTGGCCGGGCTGGATGCCTTTAATCCATGCGCTTTTTTCGTGCTGCTGTTTCTGCTTTCGATGCTGACACACCAGAAAAGCCGCGCGCGCATGCTGGCGATCGGCGGCATTTTCGTCACGGTATCCGGCTTCATGTATTTCGCCTTCATGGTGGCTTGGCTCAACGTCTTTCAGCTTTTCGGCCATTTCGCTTGGGTGACGTTGGCGGCGGGCGCGCTGGCGCTCTTTGTCGGTGTGGTGAATGTGAAGGACTTTTTCTGGTTCGAGAAGGGCGTCACGCTGTCGATCCCCGCGGCGAAAAAACCGGACATCTTTCGCCGCGCCCGCGCGATTCTTGTTGCCAACCACCTGCCGGCGATGCTTGCCGCGACGGTCTTTCTTGCCGTCGCGGCGAACTTCTACGAACTCTTGTGCACGGCCGGTTTCCCCATGATCTACACGCGTCTATTGACGCTGGCTGACCTCTCGCCCGCCGGGCGTTACGCCTATCTGGCGGCCTACAATTTGATCTACGTGCTGCCGCTGGCTGCCATCGTCATCGTTTTCACCCGCAGCATGGGCGCCCGCAAGCTCACCGAACGCGAAGGTCGTCTCCTCAAGCTGATGTCCGGCCTGATGATGCTGGGACTGGGAGCGCTGCTCTTGTTTGCCCCCGAGCGCGTCAGCCAGATCGGTATCGCCTTCGGTCTGCTGGCCGTTGCGGTGTTCGTTACCTGGATCGCCGCGCGCATGACCAATAAAAATTCTGCATGAGCATCAGCGCTATCCGCTTGCGGTGAGCCAGTAGCCCAGCACATACGACCCGGCCAGTGTTCCCAGCACCAGCGCGATGCCGATTTCCAGCGCGCGCTGCGGCACGCGCTTTTGCATCCTGGCCCCGGCATACATGCCGGCGACGCCCCCCAGACCGAACAGGATGCCCAGCGCCCAGTCGGGCTGGGTTGTGATGCCCGGCGGCGCGGGCATGAACTGGTAGAGCGCGACTCCGGCGACCGAGGTGATCAGCGTGCCGAACAACGTCGCGCCCGCCAGGTTGTGGATGGGTAGCCTGAAGATGGCTACCAGCACCGGCGCCATGATCGCGCCGCCGCCGATGCCATAAGCGCCGCCGATGACGCCGATGACCAGCGCGATCAGCAACACCGGGGTTGCCCGCCACGCGCCATCCTGCCTGGCCGTGGCGCTTGAGCGCTGTTTCAGCAGCAGACGCAGGGCGAGTCCCAGCAAGACCAGGCCGACAAACAGCTTGAAGGCGCGCGGGTCAAGCAGCCAATGCACGCGCAACCACCAGCCGGCCAGCAAGCCCGGCAAGGTGCCGGCGGCGATGACCCAGGCCAGCCGCCAGTCCATGCGCTGCTCGCGGACGTAACGCCAGACGCCGCCGGGAATGGCGACCAGATTGAAAACGAGATTGGTCGCCGAGACCGATGGCGCGACATAGCCGAGCACGCTCATCTGGAAGGGCAGCAGCAGGAAGGCGCCCGACACGCCGACCATCGAGGTAAAGAAGGAAATGACGAAGGCCACCAGCGGCGGCAGCCACAAGGGGACGACAACGCCCGAGACTTCGAATAACATGGCCGCCATGATGCCAGAGAGTTCCGGCGGCATGTAACGCGGTGTAACTATCCGGCGTCCGGTAACGTGTCGATACAACCTGTCGGTTGTCCGCGCTGCGTTGGGTGGTGAAATGCCCACCTGAAAAGGGAGGATCACATGAGTCTGTTACATGCAGAAAAACTCACCAAAACCTATCGCAGCGGCGACATCGAGGTGGCGGCGCTCAAGGGCGTCGATTTCAGCATCGAACCGGCCGCCTTCGTCGCTTTTGTCGGCCCGTCCGGCAGCGGCAAGAGCACGCTGCTCAACCTGATCGGTTGCCTTGATCATCCGACCAGCGGGACGCTCAAGGTGCTGGATACCGACATCGCCACGCTGGATCGCCGCGCCGCCGCGCATTTTCGCGGCGCGCACATCGGCTTCGTGTTCCAGGACTTCAATCTGATTCCCGTGCTGACGGTCTTCGAGAACGTCGAATATCCGCTGCGCATGGTGCAGCGCTGGCCGGCAGCCAAACGGCGCGATCAGGTGCTGCGGCTGCTTGACGCCGTCGGCATGGCCGATCAGGCGCACAAACGGCCCGACCAGATCTCCGGCGGCCAGAAGCAGCGCGTTGCCGTGGCACGGGCGCTGGTCAGCGATCCCAAACTGGTGCTGGCCGACGAACCGACGGCCAACCTCGACAGCGAGACCGCCCATCGCGTGCTGGAGCTGATGAAAAAAATGCGCGACGAATTCAGGACCACCTTTGTTTTCTCCACCCACGACGCCCGGATCATGGGTGAGGCGGAAACGATATTCACCCTCGAAGACGGCCGGCTGCTGCCTGCCGCACACAAGGAGGCCGCTCATGTTTGACATACTCGGCATCGCCAGCCGCAATCTCCTGCGCTATGGCCGCCGCACCCTGCTGACCCTGCTGCTGATCGTCATCGGCATGGTCGCGGTGCTGCTGTTCATCGGTGTCGCCGGTTCCTTCAAGTCCATGATGGTCGGCCAGATCACCGATTCGGTGCTCGGCCACCTGCAGGTGCATCGCAAGGGTTACGTCGCCTCCATCGACAGTCTGCCGCTCAACCTCAACATGCGGCCGAACATGCTCGCCAAAATCGAGAGCGAACTCGACAGCAATACCGCCATCGCCGCTTGGTCGCCGCGCATCAAGTTCGGCGGCATGTTCAGCAACTTCGCCGAAACCACCAGCATCCGCATCAACGGCATCGACCCGGTGCGCGAAGCCGCCACCGTGCCGCTCTTGTCCGGCCGCCTGCAGGAGGGCGACAAAAGCGCGGTGCTGGTCGAGCGCGGCCAGATCGTCATTCCCTTGCTGCTGGCGCGCGGCATGAAGACCCAACTGGGCGACACGGTCGTCGTCGTGGCCACCAACCGCGACGGCTCGGTGAATGGCAAGACTTTTGTCGTGCGCGGCATTCTCGAAAGCATCTCCGGTCCTGGCGGGCGCGATGGCTACATTCACATCGACGATGCGCGCGAAATCTTGCGCATGACTGAAAATCAGGTGAGCGAGATCGTCGTGCGGCTCAAGGATTTTTCGCAACTCGAGCGGGTCGGCGGCCAGCTCAAGGCGGCGGTCGAGGGCCTGACCAACAAGGAAGGCAAGCCGGTGCTGGAGGTGCATGAGTGGACCCAGCTTTCGCCCTTCGCCAACATCGCGAAGATGATCGACCTGATGACGCTGTTCATCAAGATCGTGCTGGTTTCGATTGTGCTGGTATCCGTGATGAACGTCATGATCATGGCCGTGTATGAGCGCATCCGCGAGATCGGCACGATTGCCGCCATCGGCACGCCGCCGTCGCGCATCCTTGCGCTGTTCCTCGCCGAGGGGCTGATGCTGGGCATCGCCGGCACGCTCGCCGGCGTCGTCTTCAGCCTGGCGGGGATTTACGGCATCAATGTCTGGCAGCCGACCTTCGACTTCGGGATGCAGAAGGGTCTGGTGATGGCGCCCTCCATCGCCGCCGGCGACGTGCTGACCATCGCCGGTCTGGTGATCGTCGTCGCCATCATCGCCAGCCTGCAACCGGCCTGGAAGGCCTCGCGCATGGACCCGATCACCGCCCTGCGGCATGTCTGACATGAAAAAACTACTCGCCATCATTCTCTGCTGCCTCGCCCTGCCTGCCGTCGCCCTCGACGGCACGGAGATCCTGAAAAAAGTCGACCGCAACCTCGAACCCGAGTCCTACGAGATGATGCGGAAGCTCATCAACATCGAGCCGGACGGCAGGCGGAAGGAGTTCGTGCTGTATTCGGTGAAGAAGGGCAGCGACAAGGTCGTCGCCCTGTTCCTCGCGCCACAAAGCGACAAGGGCCGCGCGACTTTGCGCCTGGGCGACAACATGTGGCTCTACATCCCCGAGGTGGGCAAGCCGATCCGCATCACCAGCCTGCAATCGGTGACCGGCGGCGTGTTCAACAATGCCGACATCCTGCGCATCGACTATACGGAGGAATACCAGGTCGAGGCCGTGGAGGACGATCAGGGCCAGCATCTGCTCAAGCTCAAGGCCAAGACCGGCGAGGTCGCCTACGACCGGCTGAAGATGTGGGTGGACAAGAAAGCGCTGCTGCCCGTCACCATCGAGTGCTACGCCGCCAGCGGCATGCTGATCAAGACCCTGCGCTTTGCGGACATCAAGGATTTCGGCGGTGGCATCAAGCGTCCCGCGACCCTGGAGACCGACAGCCCGCTGTATAAGGGCTACAAATCGGTGATGCTCTATGCGCAGATCAAGAAGCGCAGCTTCGCCGACGAGGTGTTCTCGCTCAACTATCTGCCGCGCGTCGAGGATCTGCGCAAGTGAAGTGGGGTTTGCTGCTGGGCTGCCTGTTGGCTGCCGGTGTCCAGGCCGAAGAGTTCAAGTTCGATGCCGCCGAATTCGACAAGAAGCCTTTCGAGTTCGGCGGCTATCTTGAACTCAAGCAGGAGCGGGCCTGGCTCAACCCCGACGGCGCGCTCTACAAGCTCAACTTCTACAACCGCGCGCCGCGCGACACGCTGGACCGCACAGCGGCGACGCTCAAGCTCGACGGTAAATTCACCCGCGACGACTTGGTTTTCCGCTTTCGCGCCAACGCCGAAATGCGCCGCGACGCGCTGAGCGAAGAGCGCATCAACCGTTTCGACGCAGCCTATCTGTCCTGGAAACCCGACCCTGGCTTCACGCTCGATGTCGGCAAGATCGCCATGAAATGGGGCAAGGGTTATGCCTGGAATCCCGTCGGCTTTGTCGAACGGCCGAAGGATGCCAACGACGTTGAGCTGGCGCGCGAAGGTTTCACGATGGTCGCCGCCGACTTTATCCGCAATTTCGATGGCGATCTCAAGACTATCGCCTTCACACCCGTTTTGCTGCCGGTCAGTTCGCAGATCAACAGCGACTTCGGCAAGCCCGATCACCTCAACGCCGCCGCCAAGCTCTATCTGCTCTATCGCGATACCGATATTGACTTCACCTGGCTCGGACGCGGCAGTCGCAGCCCGCGGTTTGGCGTCGATTTCTCGCGCAATCTGAGTAGTGCGCTGGAGATTCACGGCGAATGGGCGCGCATCAACGATTTTGAGCAGCGCAGCATCGCCCCGGGCGGCGCCGTCACCACCGAACGCCGCAACGCGACGAGCTATCTGCTCGGCCTGCGCTTCCTGGCCGAACGGGACACGACCTACATCCTGGAGTACTACAAGAACGGCACCGGCTATACCGAAAACCAGACGCAGGACTTTTATCGCCTGATCGACAACGGCCTCGCCCAGTTTCTGGCCACTGGAACCGACCCGCTGTTCGCCAAGGCCCGCCAGATCAGCCCAAGCTACGCCCGCGCCAACCCCGGCGAGCGCTATCTTTACTTGCGCGCCAGCCAGAAAGAACCCTTCGACATCGTCTATTTCACCCCGTCGATCACCCTGATCGGCAATCTTGACGACCGCAGCTATTCGCTGACGCCCGAACTGCTCTACACCGGCATCACCAACCTCGACCTGCGCCTGCGCGCCAGTTGGCTATCGGGCAAGGCCGGCAGCGAATTCGGCGAGAAGCAGAACGCGCGGCGTGTGGAACTGGTGGCGCGTTACTACTTCTAAGTTTCATTCAGAAGTCGGCGTCGGAGCGCTAAAATCGCCCGGTTGCATATAACGGGGACGAATGATGCCGGTTGTTTTGCGCTGGAGAGGTTGCAAATATTTCTTCTTCTCGAACGAAGGCGATCCACGCGAACCCTTGCATATTCACGTTCGCTGCCACGGTGCCCGTGCCAAATTCTGGCTTTCTCCCGTGGCGGTAGCTGAGAATATTGGTTTCGCGGCGCACGAACTCACAGAAATGGCACGCGTTGTCGGCGACAACCAGCAGAAAATCGAAAGGGCCTGGCATGAACACTTCGGCGATTGAACTTAGTTTCGACAGCAACATGATGTGGCTTACCCTCGCGGATGGCCGCAAACTTGGCGTGCCCCTGGCCTATTTCCCGCGCCTGCTGGCCGCCGCTCCGGAACAACGGCAGCACTACGAATTTTCTGGCGGCGGCACCGGCATTCACTGGGATGAGTTGGACGAGGACATTAGCGTCCACGGGTTGCTCATGGGCATGGGCGACCAAACGCAGTTACATCACATGGCAGCCTGATTTCCCCGTATCCCGGGGTGGCGGATTCTCACAGTCCGCTAAAATGCGGCCGCCATGACCCTTCTACACTGCGGCTCTTTCCGCCTTTCCCTGAATCGCCCGCTCATCATGGGTATCGTCAACCTGACGCCCGATTCGTTTTCGGGCGACGGGGTGGACGACTGCGCCGCCGCCATCGCGCAGGCGGCGGTGCAGCGCGATGCCGGGGCCGACCTGCTCGATCTGGGCGCCGAATCGTCGCGTCCCGGCGCGGCGCCCGTGCCGGCCGAGGTCGAGATGGCCCGCCTGCTGCCGGTCTTGCATGCGGTGCGCGACTGGGGACTGCCGATCTCGGTCGACACCGCCAAACCGGAAGTGATGCGCGCGGTGATCGACGTCGGCGCCGCCATGATCAACGACATTGCGGCCTTGCAGACGCCCGGCGCACTGGATGTCGTCGCCGCCAGCGATGCGGCCGTCTGCCTGATGCACATGCAGGGCGAGCCGCGCACCATGCAGGCGGACCCGCACTACACAAATGTGACGCAGGAGGTGCGCGATTTTCTCGCCGCGCGCGTGGCGGCCTGCGCCGCCGCCGGCATTGTCCGCGAGCGGCTGCTGATTGATCCCGGTTTTGGTTTCGGCAAGACGGTGGCGCACAATTACATGCTGCTACGCGAGTTGCAGCGTCTGGGGGAAGTGGGTGTGCCGGTTCTGGCCGGTCTGTCGCGCAAGTCGATGCTCGGTGCGGTTACCGGCCAGCCGAATGGCGTGGCGCGGGTCTATGCCAGTGTGGCGGCGGCGGTTTTGGCGGTGAGTCGGGGAGCGAAAATCGTGCGCGTGCATGATGTCGCGGCGACCAGGGATGCGCTGGCCGTATTTGCAGCCATGAATGTGGCGGCAGCAGAAAAGGGAGCATAAATTGGCAAGACAATACTTTGGTACTGACGGCATCCGCGGTCGGGTGGGTCAATTTCCCATCACGCCCGACTTCGCCCTGCGGCTGGGTTTTGCCGCCGGCGAAACACTGGTGGCGCACGCGCGGGCGCAGGGACATGCGCGCGACGGCGAGCGGCCCGCCGTGCTGATCGGCAAGGACACGCGCATTTCCGGCTACATGCTGGAAGCCGCGCTGGAATCGGGTTTCGCCGCCGCCGGGGTCGATGTGATGCTGTGCGGCCCGCTGCCGACGCCCGCCGTGGCTTATCTGACGCGCGCCCTGCGGCTTGCCGCCGGAGTGGTGATCTCGGCCTCGCACAACCCCTTTGACGACAACGGCATCAAGTTTTTCGGTGCCGGCGGCTTCAAGTTGCCGGATGCGGTCGAAGAGGAAATCGAAGCGCGGCTGCACGAGCCGATGGGCTGCCGCGACTCGGCGCAGTTGGGCCGGGCGCGCCGGGTGGATGACGCCGCCGGCCGCTACATCGAATTTTGCAAAAGCACCTTCCCGAACGAACTCGATTTGCGCGGTCTCAAGCTGGTGGTCGATTGCGCCCACGGCGCGGCCTATCACGTCGCGCCCAAGGTGTTCCACGAACTGGGTGCCGAGGTCGTGGCGGTCGGGGCCGCCCCCGACGGCCTCAACATCAATGCCGGTGTCGGCGCCACGGCACCCGCGCATCTCAAGGACCAGGTGGTCGAGCACCGCGCCGATCTCGGCATCGCGCTCGACGGCGATGCCGACCGTCTGTTGGTGGTCGATGCCAATGGTCGGTTGTTCGACGGTGACGAACTGCTTTACGTCATCGCCCGCCATCAACAGTTGCACGGTGCTTCAGGCGGGCTGGTCGGCACGCTGATGAGCAACCTCGGCTTTGAGCAGGCGCTGGGTCGGCTGGGGATCGGCTTCGCCCGCGCCAAGGTTGGCGATCGCTATGTGCTTGAACTGATGCAGGAAAAAGGCTGGACGCTGGGCGGTGAAAATTCTGGCCACGTCATCTGTCTGGACCGCCACACCACCGGCGACGGCATCGTTGCCGCCCTGCAAGTGCTAGCGGCGCTACGCGAACGCAACGAGACACTGGCGGAAGCCTGTGCCGACCTGAGCATGTTCCCGCAAAAGCTGATCAATGTGCGACTGGGGGCGGACTTTGACTGGCGCGCTGACAAAGGCATTTGCGCAGCGACCGAACAGGCCGAACGCATCCTCAACGGGGCCGGACGGGTGTTGCTGCGTCCATCCGGCACCGAGCCCCTGTTGCGGGTGATGGTGGAAGGCAGCGATGGCGCACTGGTGCTGGCACAGGCTGAAGCGATCGCGGCGGTAGTGCGTTTGGCTGCCGGACAGGCTTGACGCCGTCCTGCCAGCGCCGACTTTTATCCAAAAAAAGAGAGCCGAAGCGGCATGGCCGCTGGGCTCTCTTTCTCGACCGGAGATTGCGGGTTCCGGCCTGTGTGATGCGCTGATTGGCTAAATCAGCAACCGGCGGCTTTCTTGAAGGACTTGCTGGTGTTCTTGCCATCCTTCATGTAGCGGGCGCGGATCTCGTCGCCATTGTTGATCACCTTGGTTTTTAACTTGTCGATGGTCAGATCGTCGGTGATGAGGATGGTGACGGCTTCCTTGGTCTTGCCGTCGGTGACGACGGCGGTGGCCGACTTGCCATCGGCGGCGATGGTGATGGCGCTGACCGGGCCCAGCAGGCGGGCTTCGCCCTGAGCGGCGGCGTTGCCGGCGAAAGCCAGGGTGGAGGCAGCCAGAACGGCCGAGAAGAGGATTGCGGACAGTTTGCTTTTCATGTGTGACTCCTTAGTGGTGGGTTCAAGGTAGGTTCAAGAATAACCGGCAAGCCGCAAGCCGCAAGCCGCCCGCCGGGTCAGATGATCAGATCAGAACTTTACCTCAAAAGTTGCATAAAGATCGGTAGCATTCTTCAGCGGCGTCGTGGTCATCATTTGACCATTAACGTCCGAGATCGCCATAGGTGCACCGACCCAGTTGTTGCTGCCGGTGTATTTGAAGTTGTAATACTTCGCACCGAGGCGGAAGAAGGCGCGGGAGGCGTTGGATGAAATCGCCAGGCGATCCAGTTCCTGAATGACGTAAGCCTCATACACATCGCCGCGCGTGCCGTACTTCGACGTCCAGATGTCGTCGGCCGCCGGGGCGAAGGTAATCCAGTTCTTCGAACCCTTGTTGTACTCGAAGCCGACTTTGGTCCTCGACGGCAGGTCGTAGCGTACGCCCAGCGCGATGGCCTGGCCGGTCTTCTTGCTCGGCGCCTCTGGATCAAAGAAAGCACCCGTCAGCAGACCCTGGAAGCCGAATTGCGCCGAAACGTTGTTGTTCGGGTTGGTGCGCGAAAGGCCCCAGTCGGCGAAGACATGCAGGTCGCCGCCGCCGACACCCTTGAAGGTGCTCATCGCGCCAATGCCGAACCAGTCGATGTCGCCGAGGTTGATGGAGGGCGCGGTGTTGCCGAAATAGGTGTTGTTCATCACCGGCGCATCAAAGATCTTCATGCCGCGGTTCCACTGCATCCAGACACGCAGCGGGTCGGTGTCGATCGGGACGAGGGCGATGCCGAGCATGGTGGTGTCCTTGATCGAGTTGCCGGTGCGGCTGAAACCGCTCTCGAAGCCGACGCCGTAGCAGATTTTGGCGTAAGCGCCGGGCAGGGCGTCGATTTCCGGTGCATAGCCGAGGGTCATGCCGTCGAAGGCGTAATCGACCAGCAGGCCGGGCGTGCCGCCATTGCCGGGACGCGGGTTGTTGGTGCGCAGGTTGCTCGGCGCGCCGCCGGTGGAGGGACGACGACCGACCGAAAACCACATGTCCATGTCGGCGATGTTGCTCCAGGTGCCATAAACGCGGTCGACGTTCAGACGGCTGTCGGAAGGCACATGGCTGACCGTGCCATCGAAGACGCCAACGCGGTCGGCGAAGAAGGGCGCGGCACCGGAATTGCTGAGAGCCGCGTCGCTCTGCGAGCCGAATACCTTGTACATCGCCAGCCGCGCATTGACCGAGACATCCTGGGTCGCCTTGGCGCCGATGTCGAGGGTGAAACGGTTGGTGAATAGGGTGGAGTTTTTCGGCTTGTATGATTGCACCGTGACGGCTGATGGCATAAGGCCCGGCATCGCGGCTTGGACCGCTGGCATGTAGGCTACTGCCTGATCGTAGGTCTTGACGCCCATCATGCCTTGAGAGAATGTCATCAGACCGCCAAGTGGTGCGGCGTTTCCACCGATGAAAGCCGCCCATGCTGCATTTTCAGCGTTTGCGAAAGTCGCGTTGACATCGGTAAAGGTCGCAGTCTCGCCCCGCAGCGAATCAGCCCGGAATTGATAGCTGCCGCCGACGGTCAGCCATTTGCTCAGCGACTTGTCTTCCAGGCGCTCGACCTTGCCTTTGAGATCGGCGACGGCGGCGGTGTCTGTCTTGGCGGCGAGGTTGTTGACCTTTTCTTCGCTGGCCTTGACCTGGGCGCGCAGTGTTTCGATCTCGCGCGAGAGGGCTTCGAGCTTCTTGAGCAGGTCGGCATCAGCGGCGCTGGCGACCATCGGCAGGGCCAGGCCCGCGATCAAGGTGACAAGCAATTTCTTCCTGAATGTCTGGTTCATGACTTCTCCTAAGGATTACTGCGACGGTACAAATAGGGCATGCACAACCGGGCACGTTACTACTGTCGAGCTTGTGACCGTATAAAAATGTTCTAATATTTGTATATGGTTGAATAATGTTGCGTCAGGACAACATCGCGCCGCGCGACGCCATGTCGGCATGTCACGGAGCTGTCACACCGAATTGCTAGGTTTCGTCCGCTTGTCTTTCCAATGCATCACCCAGGAAAATGGTCATAAAAATGCACGCCAGATTGCACGCCCGATTGAAGTTGGCAGGTCTCGAAGAGCACCCGCTACGCGAGCGTTTGAACAGCGAGTTTCACGCCCATTTGCCGACGCCCCTGGCCAGCCCGCTGATTGTTTCCCACCTCGTCTTCAAACACGAAGGATTGAGCGCGCAGGCTGAACGCGACAATCTTTCGCGCCTGTGCCAGTCCAGCGTCTGTCAGTCGATCGAAAGTTCGGAGTCGCACCTGATGCTCGACGTCGGCGGTTTTCGCCTGCGCTGGGAGTTGCACACCGAGTTTTCGAGCTACACCTTTTCCCGGCCGCTGGCGGTCGGCGAGCCATTCAACCCTGATTCAACGGCGCTGGAGGCCGTTTTGCCTTCATTCCTGGCGGCGATTCCCGGGCAGTTGATGGTCGCGACGCATGTCGAGCTGCGCTCGACTGCGGAGCTGTCGCCGGAAGCGGTGATTGCCGGTTTCCCGCCGAGCGGACATCAGATGGTGGCCGTTCAGGTCGGCGCGGGTGCGGCGTGGGTGTTTACGGACTTCATGTTCGACAACGGCTTTTCGCACTTTCTCGTGCTCGATGCCTCGATGACAGAACGTCAGGCGGGACGCGCGGTGCAGCGCCTGCTGGAAATCGAGACCTATCGCATGATGGCCTTGCTCGGTTTGCCGGTTGCCAAGGAGGTGGGCCGCTGGTTGGGCGGTGCTGAAAAGGAGTTGGCCGATCTGATGGATCATATTGGCCAGGCACGTTCGCCGGAGGACGAGCGCGCGGTGTTGGCCAGCCTGGCGAAGCTGGCCGCAGAGGTCGAGCATTCGGTGGCGCGCACCACCTTCCGTTTTGGCGCCGCCCGCGCTTATCACCGTCTGGTCATGCAACGTATCGAGGATTTGCGCGAGCTGCGCATCCCGGGCTTCCCGACGCTCAACGAATTCATGCAGCGGCGTTTGCTGCCGGCGATGGATACCTGCGCGGCCATGGCGCGGCGGCAGGACGACCTGTCAGGCCGCGTGGCGCGCAACAGTCAGTTGCTGCGCACCCGCGTCGATATCGAGATTGAAAGGCAAAACCATGAGCTGCTGGCCCAGATGAACAATCGCGCCAAGCTGCAGTTACGCTTGCAGGAAACGGTCGAGGGCCTGTCGGTCGTCGCCATCACCTACTATGGATCGCAACTTGTGCACTATCTTGTCAAGGGCGGGCAGCATCTGCTTCCCGGTTTGGCACCCGAGATCGCCACCGCGGTGTCGATCCCGGTGATCGCGCTGCTTGCGCTGTTCGGCATCAAGCGCATGCGCAAGGCGCTGGTTCAGGACGAAGCAACCCGGTAGGCGTTCAGCCAGGCACGAAGTCATGGTTGCCCGGGGTGAAAAAGGGCTGAGTTATGTGAATCAGACTGTCTATTGATCGCATTCTGAATGCGGTGGCTGTCACAAGCCTGTAACAAGGTATCGATAGTATGGTCAGTAGTTCCCACTAGCTGTAAATTATCCGGTGCAACCCGAGTGAATTTTGGTTTTGTTTTGTCAATTTTGACCTGTCGAAGAAGGAGTACCCACATGCAACTGAAGAAAATTGTATCGACGCTCGGCTTTGTTGCCGCTGCCGCCTTCGTTACCCCGGCCGTCATGGCCCAGGCCGTCCAGGTCGATCCCGCCCTGCCCAATTACACCAAGGCCAGCGGTGTATCCGGCAACTTCACCAGCGTTGGTTCCGACACGCTGAACAACCTGATGACGCTGTGGGCCGAGACGTACAAGCGCAACTACCCCAACGTGAACATCCAGATACAGGGTGCCGGTTCCGCCACCGCGCCCCCGGCCCTGATCGAGGGCGCCGCCAACTTCGGCCCGATGAGCCGCGTCATGAACGCCAAGGAAATCGAGGCCTTCGAGAAGAAATTCGGCTACAAGCCCACCGCCGTGCCCGCCGCCATCGACGCGCTGGCCGTGTATGTCAACAAGGACAATCCCATCAAGGGACTCTCCATTCAGCAGGTCGACGCCATCATGTCCGCCACCCGCAAGTGCGGCGCCCCGGCCGACATCACCAACTGGGGTGGGGTCGGCATGACCGGCGAGTGGGCTTCGCGTCAGATCGCCCTCTACGGCCGCAACTCGGTGTCCGGCACCTATGGCTACTTCAAGGATATCGCGCTGTGCAAGGGCGACTTCAAGCGCAACGTCGCCGAGCAGCCTGGCTCCGCTTCGGTGGTGCAGAGCGTGACCGGCCAGATCGGCGCCATCGGCTACTCCGGCATTGGCTACAAAACCTCCGGCGTGCGCGCCCTGCCGCTCTCGAAGAAGACCGGCGAGCCCTTCGTCGAAGCCGACGCCAAGCACGCCATCGACGGCACCTACCCGCTGGCCCGCGTGTTGTACTTCTATGTCAACAAGCGTCCGAACCAGCCGCTGGCCCCGCTCGAGCGCGAGTTCGTCAAGCTGGTGCTCTCCAAGCAGGGTCAGGAAGTCGTGGTCAAGGACGGTTTCGTGCCGCTGCCCGCCGCCATGGCCGCCAAGGCGCTCAAGGACATGGGTATCGACTGAGTTCGATAGACCCCTCTAGGCGCTGGCGGTTGGCCGAAGCCGTCCCGCCAGCGCCGACTTTTAATAATTCAAGGAGAACCCCTCATGCGCAAAATCCAGCAGCGCCTGCTTCCCTACGCCTTTTCCGCCCTTGCACTGGGCCTGCTGGCCGGCTGCGCCAGCCAGCAAACCGCTCCGGCCGCCGCACCGAAGGTGGAAGCCCCCAAGGTAGAAGCCGCCAAGATCGCGACGGTCGATAATTACTTTCTGATCTATCACGAGAACGGCCGCATCTACCCGATTGCCGACGCCAAGAATTATCTCGAGTTCCTCCACACTGGCGAGCTGATCTTTACCCGCACCCGCGTCGGCGCGGGCCCGAACGGCGAAACGCTGGTGTTCGGCATCGAGAGGAACGAGACCAGCGACCTGACAAAGCCGGCCAAGGCCGAACTGTTCTTCGACGGCAAATACGAGCCGACTGGCCCCTTCTACGGCGAAGTGATTCGCGACGGTCGTTTCCTTGTTTTCGGTACCTGGCATGACTTCAAGGACTATCTGAAGAACAAGGAAATCACCTTCACCTTCACCGAAGTCGGTACCGGCCCGAAGGGCGAGACGGTTATCTACGCACTCAACAAGGAAACCGTCAAGCAAGGCCGTCCGGTCAAGCTGGCCGAGCAGTTCAAAATCCTGCACAAGATCAAGTAAGCTGCAATCCGGCACGAGGACGTCGGCCGTGCGGGAGCATGGCCGGCGTTTGCGCGCCCGTTACAAGAAAGTTCGCGCCACAAACGATGCGGTGACCCATGGAAAAAATCGAAGCCAACATCACGAAAGCAGGCGGTTACACGGGTACCCGCATGGCGAAGGACAAGCTGTTCAAGCATGTCATGACCCTTGGCGGTCTCAGCGTGATCATCGCGATCAGCCTGATCTTCGTTTATCTCGCCGGCGTGGTGGTGCCGATGTTCATGCCCGCCACGATGGATCCGTTGGTGCGCCACACCGTGCCGGGGGCGGCCGCCGAAACCACCGTCCTCCTCACCGCCGAAGAGCAAGCCGAAATCGGCGTGCGCTTCACGGCAGAAGGCGGTGTCTCCTTCTTCAACATTGCCGATGGCCAGTCGCGCGGCGAGGCCCGCTTGGTCCTGCCCGCCGGCGTCAAAATCAGCAGCTTCGCCGCCGGCGACCTGGCGCAGAAAGCCGTCGCCTATGGCCTGGCCGATGGCCGCATGATCGTTACCGAACAGGGTTTCAAGGTCACCTTCCGGCAAGATCCGGCAGACAGCGCCAAGGACATTCGCACCATCACGCCCAGCCTGGCCTATCCCCTGGGCGAAACGCCGCTCGTTGTCGATGACGCCGGCCGGGCGCTCAGCAAGCTGACGGTACAGCACCATGGCAGCGAAACCACCGCTGTCGCGCTCACCGAAGACCAGCGGCTGGTGATGGCCGCCTTCGAGAGTCGCGAGAACCTGATCACCGGGGAAGTCGCGACCGCGCGTTCATTCGTCGAACTGCCGCCGGTCGAAGGCGAGATCCGGCAACTCATACTGGAGGTCAAGCAGCGCGACCTGTATGTCCTGCATGGCGGACGTTTCGTCAGCCACTACGACGTGATGAACAAGCGCGAGCCGAAACTGGTGCAAACCGTGGCCGTCGTGCCCGAGGGCCAGACGGCCACGGCCGTGACGATCCTGTCCGGCGGTTATTCGCTGATCATCGGCAGCAATACCGGCGCAATCGCCCAGTGGTTTCTGGTGCGCGACGACAACGTCAATCATCTGACCCACATCCGCAGCTTCAAGCCGATGGACCACGCCATTGCCACCCTGGCGCCCGAACACTACCGCAAGGGCTTTCTCGCCGGCGACATCGAGGGCAACATCGGTATCTACTACGCCACCTCGAATCGCCAAATGCTGACCCGCGCCGCCGGCAGCGACCCGGTGCTCGCGATAGGTATCGCCCCGCGCGCCAACGCCATCCTGGTGCAGAACGGCAACGCGTCGGTGCAGACGGCGAAAGTCGACAACGACTACCCGGAGATATCGTTCTCCTCGCTGTGGCAGAAAGTCTGGTATGAGAGCTACCAGGAGCCGGAATATAACTGGCAGTCCTCGGCCGCCACCTCGGATTTCGAACCCAAGCTGAGTATCGCGCCGCTGACTTTTGGCACCTTGAAGGCCGCCTTCTACGCCATGCTGGTGGCCGTGCCGCTGGCGGTGATGGGCGCCATCTTCGCCGCCTATTTCATGTCGCCGAAGATGCGCAGCGTCGTCAAGCCCTCCATCGAAATCATGGAGGCCTTGCCGACCGTCATTCTCGGCTTCCTCGCCGGCCTGTGGCTGGCGCCCTTCGTTGATAACAATCTGGCCGGCACCTTCGTCGCCATCTTCCTGTTGCCGTTCAGCTTCGTCATCACCGCCGGGATCTGGCACAAGCTGCCGGAGTATCTCACCCGGCGCGTCGGCCCTGGCTGGGAAGCCGCGTTGCTGATTCCGGTGATCATCCTGGTCTTTTGGGCATCGATTTCGATCGGCCATCCGATCGAGGCCGCCTTCTTCGGCGGCGACATGCCGCACTGGGTCACCAACGAGCTCGGCTGGACCTACGAGCAGCGCAACTCGCTGGTGGTTGGTGTCGCGATGGGCTTCGCCGTCATCCCGACCATCTTCTCGATCGCCGAGGATGCCGTCTTCAGCGTGCCCAAGCACCTGACCACCGGCTCGCTGGCGCTCGGCGCCACCCCCTGGCAGACCCTGTTCTACGTGGTGCTTCTTACCGCCAGCCCCGGCATCTTTTCGGCGATCATGGTCGGCATGGGTCGCGCCGTCGGCGAAACGATGATCGTGCTGATGGCCACCGGCAACACCGCCGTGATGGATATGTCGATCTTCACCGGTTTCCGCACCCTGTCGGCCAACATCGGCGTCGAAATGCCGGAGGCGGCGGTGGGCACCGTGCATTACCGCCTGCTGTTCTTCTCGGCGCTGGTGCTGTTCGCCTTTACCTTCGTCGTCAATACGATCGCGGAACTGGTGCGCCAGAACCTGCGCGAAAAATACAGCTCACTGTAAGGAATCACGATCATGCGCAAATGGTTTAAGGATGGCGACCCGTGGATCTGGATGACCGCCGGCGCCGTCGCCCTGTCGCTGGTGATGGTCTACGCCGTGGTCTGGATGACGGCGGCACAGGGCCTGGTGCATTGGTGGCCGAAGCCGGTGGCGGAAACCACCTTCACCGAGCGGGACGGGAAAAATATCCGCCTGATCGGCGAAGTGCGCAAACGTGAAGAGGTCTCGGTGATTCGCCTGCGCGAATCCGGCTATACGCTGGACACTCAGGACAAATTCACCCACCGCTACCTGATCAAGCAGGGCAACCGCGACATTACCGGTATCGACTTCAAGTGGTATCCCGGCCCGATGCTCGGCGAATTCACCTACCCGCAGAACCTGATCGCGGTCGAGCGCCGCGAATGGGGCCATTTATACGGCCACCTCAAGGCAGTCAAGGAAAACGGCACGGTCGTCGCCGAGGGCGAGGCGGCTTGGTCGGCATTGCAGGAGCGCCTCGCGCGTTCGAACGCGCTTTTCAAGGAAATTCTCCGCATCGAGAAAAAGGAAATCGGCAAGGTCAACTACGCCATGGAACGCCTGCGCCTCAAGGAACGCAAGCTGCAGTTGCAAGGCAAGCTGACCGAGGCCGACAGCGCCGCATTCGCGCAGCAGCGCGAGCAACTGGTCGGCGAGTTCTCCGCACTGCAAGAGCGCATCGAGAAGCTGCGCGGCGAGATTGCGCGCGATAGCCTCGTCGCCGAGGTGATGGAAGGCCAGCAGGTCGACGTGTCGCTTGCCAAAGTTGCCGATGCGATCATGCCCAATGACATGAACGTGCTGCAAAAGACCGGCCACTACCTCGCCAAGTTCGTCGAGTTCATCTTCGACGACCCGCGCGAAGCCAACACCGAGGGCGGCATCTTTCCGGCCATCTTCGGCACCGTGTTGATGGTGTTGCTGATGGCCGTGATGGTCACGCCGCTCGGCATCATGGCAGCGATCTATATGCGCGAATACGCCAAGCCGGGGCCGCTGATCCGCATTATCCGCATCTCGGTGAACAACCTGGCCGGCGTGCCCTCGATCGTCTACGGTGTGTTCGGCCTCGGCTTCTTCGTCTACTTCCTTGGCCACAACATCGACCAGTTGTTCTATGCGGAATCCCTGCCGGCGCCGGTGTTCGGTAGTCCCGGCATCCTCTGGGCTTCCTTGACGCTGGCCATCCTGACCTTGCCCGTGGTCATCGTTGCCACTGAAGAGGGGCTCTCACGGGTACCACGCACCATTCGCGAGGGCAGTCTGGCGCTGGGCGCGACCAAGGCCGAGACCCTGTGGCGCACGGTCCTGCCGATTGCCAGCCCGGCCATGATGACCGGGCTGATCCTGGCCGTGGCGCGTGCCGCGGGCGAGGTGGCGCCGCTGATGCTCGTGGGCGTGGTCAAACTTGCACCAAGTCTGCCGCTGGATGGTAATTTTCCCTTCCTGCATCTTGAGCGCAAGTTCATGCACCTGGGCTTCCATATCTACGACGTCGGCTTCCAGAGCCCCAATGTCGAGGCCGCGCGCCCGCTGGTGTATGCCACCGCCCTGCTGCTGGTCATCATCATCGTCGTGCTGAACCTGTTCGCCATCCGCCTGCGCAACCGCATGCGCGAGCGGATGAAGGGCCTGGAAGGCGTATGACCATGCTTATTGCCGTAACTTCCTGCTTGAAGGACCGTAGAAGATGAATGCAAACCCGGAAAAAACCCACACGATGCAAATCAGCGATCTAGGCCGCACTCCCATGGTGCCGACCGAAGACTATGTGCTCAAAGTCGATAACCTGAAACTCTTTTATGGCGAGGCCAAGGCACTCAATGGCATCAACATGCTGATTCCGCGCCATCGCGTCACGGCCTTCATCGGGCCGAGCGGGTGCGGAAAGTCCACCCTGCTGCGCTGCTTCAATCGCATGAATGATCTGGTGGATATCTGTCGTATCGACGGCAAGATACTGTTCGACGGCAAGAACATCTATGACAATGATGTGAATGTGGCACTGTTGCGGCGGCGGGTCGGCATGGTGTTCCAGAAGCCGAATCCGTTTCCCAAGTCGATCTATGAGAACGTGGCTTATGGCTTGCGCATCATGGGTGTCAATGACAAGGCCGAGCTTGACGTGGCGGTCGAAAAGTCGCTGCGCGCAGCCGCCTTGTGGAATGAGGTCAAGGATCGCCTGCAAGAAAGTGGCATGAGCCTCTCCGGCGGCCAGCAACAGCGCCTGGTGATCGCCCGCGCTATTGCGCTCCAGCCCGAAGTGCTGCTGCTGGACGAGCCGGCATCGGCACTCGATCCCATCGCCACATCGAAAATCGAAGAGCTGGTGGATAAACTCAAGGGCGAATACACGATCATCATCGTGACCCACAACATGCAGCAGGCGGCTCGGGTGTCCGACTACACCGCCTTCATGTACATGGGCGACCTGATCGAGTTCGGCGCGACCGACACGCTGTTCATTAACCCGAAGGAAACGCGTACCAACGACTACATCACCGGCCGCTTCGGTTGATAGCGCTGGCGGGCGC
>Ga0208244_100392_pt1 | contig 46128 bp, 35 predicted proteins | sample SubbioCR12Aug_5A_FD_184828 | JGI IMG/M metagenome (GOLD analysis project Ga0208244, IMG submission 184828) | Serpentinite rock and fluid subsurface biosphere microbial communities from McLaughlin Reserve, California, USA - CR12Aug_5A (SPAdes) | ecosystem: Environmental > Terrestrial > Deep... | reverse complement strand
ACCCGACATAATGCATATGCAGTAATGAAACCAATACACAACCCTCATTTCAACGATTATATGACCCAGCTAAGGGTTCGGTTTCATACTCCCAATCTGATAGAATACAAAAAAACCCTGAGGGTGCTGGCGAAAGCCAAAGACGTTTTGAATGCAGTACTTATCGCTTCGGATCAAACACCCACATACGGCGAATCGAAATTCTGGACGACCTTCCTCAATCAGGAAACCGCCTTCTTTCTGGGTCTTGAAAAGATTGCCATCTCACTTAATTATGCAGTTTTGTTCTTCGACATACAAAGGACAGGCAGAGGACGATATGAAATACAGATAACACCTGTGACTATTGAACCGGGTGAAACACAACCGCTCGACATTACGAATGCCTATATCAGACTTCTGGAAGATGCAATACGCAACAATCCAGATAACTGGCTATGGTCGCACCGAAGATGGAAACACAAAAAAAATGCATGATGCATGCCTAAAGTTGCCGTAGTCATATTGAACTATAACGGAAAATCTTTGCTGGCAAAGTTTTTACCGGGTGTTATAGCATGCAGTTCTGATGATGCAGAAGTTATCGTTGCTGACAACGCATCACATGATGGGTCAATAGAAATGCTCAGAGAGAAGTTTCCGGAAATTAAAACGATATCGCACAGCACCAACGGCGGCTTCACTAAAGGCTATAATCAGGCTCTGGCGCAGATACAGGCAGATTATTATGTACTGCTGAATTCAGATATTGAAGTTACTACAGGCTGGATAAGTCCCATCATTGAACTGATGGAAGCAGACAAAACAATTGCTGCTTGCCAGCCCAAGATTCTTTCTCTGGTTTTGCCTTCACATTTTGAATATGCCGGCGCAGGTGGCGGTTTTATTGACAGATATGGCTACCCGTTTTGTCGTGGACGTTTATTCAATCACCTTGAAGAAGATTCAGGCCAGTATAACGACACCAAAGAGGTTTTCTGGGCCAGTGGTGCCTGCATGTTCGTCAGAGCTGATGCATATCATCGATTCGGCGGACTCGACGACAGCTTCTTCGCTCATATGGAGGAAATTGACTTTTGCTGGAGGTTGAAAAATGAAGGGTTTAAAATTATGTATTGCGGTGCTTCCACAGTATATCATATCGGAGGCGGCACACTGCCAAAGATATCATCACGCAAAACGTATTTCAACTTCCGCAACAATCTGTCCTTGCTTGTAAAAAACCTGCCTCGTCAGGTCATGGTGCAGATAATCGTTTCACGCCTCTTCCTGGATGGTGCAGCCAGCCTTAAGTTTCTCCTGGAAGGCAACATCAGCCACTTCTTTGCGGTATTCAGAGCGCACATGCATTTTTACAGAAAACTTCCACAGCTTCTGTATAAAAGAAACAGACTCAAGCAGAAATTCGTCAGCGGAATGTATCAAAAGAATATTGCAGTGGAACATTTCCTGCTAAGAAAGAAAGAATTTGGCGAATTAGACCGCAATTTATTTACCGGCTAAGCCATTGACCAGACTGTCAAGTGCAATACGATAGCCTGCCAGCCCAAATCCTGTTATACAACCCGTACATGCAGCTGCTGTGAGCGAACGGTGTCTGAATTCTTCACGGCCAAAAATATTGGAAATATGGACTTCAACAACGGCAACCTGACGCATCCTCAAAGCATCGGCCAGGGCTACTGAAGTGTGCGCAAACCCCCCCGGGTTGAGAATAATGCCATCAAAATTTCCCGCTGCCTGCTGAACCTGATCAATCAGTTCGCCTTCGTGGTTGGTCTGAAGGTAGGCCAGTGTGTGCGCCGGATAAGCTTGCCGTAAATCTACCATGAAGGAATCAAAGTCAACTGTACCATATATATTTGGCTCGCGCTTTCCAAGTAGATTTAGGTTTGGCCCGTTCAGAAAAAGAAAATTCATCGCATCAGGATTTGATCAACGCAAAATTAATCTTTAAATGCAAATTATCTATAAAAATTATATTTATTTGATTATAAAGTAGTTAATTTACGAGCTGGTTTTTGAGTAACATCTGGTTGATGTGAAAAAATAAAAATTTGCTATCTTTGCCATGCTCAAACAATAGGGGTGCCTAAGCCGCGAACAGCGGTAAAGTAAAGGCTGAGATCACACCCTTTGAACCTGATCCGGGTAATGCCGGCGAAGGGAAGAAGTAAGCAAGATCCCGTTTTCCTCTATTGATTTAATTTTTTTAACAACGATTAAATCAATACACCATGAAACCAAGAAAAACAATTTTGATCCTTCTGATGCTGGTGGTAACACTGGTAACACATGCACAAACAAAACTTTCTGGAAGAGTTGTATCATCAACAGACAACGCAGCCATTCAGGGTGCTCATGTATCGGTATCAGGACACAATACCCGCGCCTATACCGACAAAAACGGTTACTTCATCCTCGACATTAGTCTGGAAGGTAATGAGGTACTTGGAGTAACACATATTGCTTTTCAACCGGTTTTTGTACACCTCAGACCTCCAGTGGATAATCCGCTAAGTATCCTCATGGATGAAGCAGTTTACCTGAATGAAGAGGTGATCGTTAAAGCAGGCAGGGTAATGCAGGGTTCGCCCTTGAGTTTCTCAAACATTCGTTCGCAAGAAATAGAAAAATTAAATTTCGGTGCCGACCTCCCCTACCTGCTGCAATCCACTCCATCACTGGTAGTTAGTTCAGATGCCGGTACAGGCATTGGATATACGGGACTCCGTATCAGGGGCAGCGATCTTACACGTATCAATGTCACCCTCAACGGGATACCTGTTAATGACGCCGAATCTCACGGAGTGTTTTTCGTCGACCTGCCCGACCTTGCCTCCTCTATCGACAACATTCAGATTCAACGTGGAGCAGGCACTTCAGCAAACGGTGCGGCGGCTTTTGGCGCAAGCATCAATATTAAAACACGCATGGTAGATGAAGAGTCAGGAGGTTTTGTGCATTCAGCAGCAGGTTCGTTCAATACCTTTAAGAATACCGCCGGCTTTTCGACAGGCCGCAACAATTCAGGTTTTGCACTGACAGGTCGTTTGAGCCAGATTAAATCAGATGGGTATATCGACCGTGGTTGGTCTGACCTAAAATCATATTATCTGGCCGGTTCGTGGAGCAACAGAAACATCCTGATCAGCCTTCTGGCCACCAGCGGGATTCAAAAAACCTATCAGGCATGGTATGGCATTCCGAAAGACAGTCTCGAAACAAACCGAATGTATAATCCCAGCGGCGAAATGTTGGGTTCCAACGGAGAACTTCTGGGCTACTATCCCAACCAAACCGACAATTATCAGCAGGATTATTACCAAATGCACTTTGCACACAGAATCAATCCATTGTGGCACCTCACGGCCGCAGTCTTCCTTACTAATGGTAGCGGATATTACGAAAGCTGGAAAAACAATCAGAAGCTCGATAACTACGGTGTCAATGATATACCTATAGGCGATACCCTTATTAAAAGGACAGACCTGATTCAACAAAAGTGGCTTAAAAACTCCTTTTATGGCTTCCACGCAACCGCAAACATGGAGCGAAACCGATTGAACGCCAGTTTCGGCACAGGATATACTATTTACGACGGCGATCATTACGGATTTATCACCTGGGCAAAAAACTATCCCAATGGGGAAATCCCTATAAAATGGTATGATAACAACGGTTTGAAATCCGATGTCAACATATTTGGAAAGTTGAACTATCTGCTCACAGAGAAGCTTTCAGTTTACGGAGATGTGCAATTCAGGTATATACACTACACTATCAAAGGAATACATGATGACTTAAGGGACATCAGCCAAACCCACAGTTTCAGATTTTTCAATCCCAAGGCAGGCTTGCTTTATGCCCTGAACCAGTCTTCCGAACTCTACGCATCTGTATCTGTTTCGAACCGCGAGCCTAACCGATCGGTGTATCGCGATGCAGACCCCGGACAGCAGATTACGCCTGAAAAACTGGTGAACTACGAGATTGGCTACGCGAAGAGAGAGGGCAGGTTTAGCTGGCTAAGCAATGTATATTACATGGACTATAAAAACCAATTAGTGCTCACAGGTAAAATAAACAATGTAGGTGCAGCTATTATGACCAATGTCCCTCAGAGTTACCGGCTTGGTATTGAAAATGTTCTGGGCGTTGAGATCAGCAAACAGCTTGATTTCAACCTCCACTTCAGCCTGAGCACGAACAAAATAATTGGGTTTTCCGAATTTGTTGATAACTGGAATTACTGGGATGACCCTGATAACGAACCATATCAGTATGTTAATGAGTTGGGGACAACCGACATTTCGTTCTCACCAGGAATTGTTTCCGGCGGAAACCTTATCTATTCACCAATTAAGAGACTCAAAACGACACTTACCGCCACTTATGTCAGCAGACAATATCTGGACAATACTTCATCTGAATCACGGAGTCTGAATCCATATCTGATCAACAACTTACTCATTTCATTCGCTATACCTCAAAAACTACTGCACACCCTGGAATTGAGTCTTGTAGTCAATAATCTGTTTAACGCACAATTTGAAAACAACGGCTGGGTGTATAAATATATGTATGAACAAAAAGAGGGCGTTCTTGACGGTTACTTCCCTCAGGCAGGAATACATGCAATGGCCGGACTGATGATTCGTTTCTGACACAATTTATTATTAATTAGTGAGTTGTTTATCGCCGATTCAGTTGCTATCTTTGTCATCATCGTTTGCGCTCATTCTCAGCCTGAATGAAAACAGACCGAATATTAAAACAACTGAGGTTTAACATATACGAAAGATTACCATGATAAATGTAGATATAGAATATGACAAAGGCAATGATTTGCTTATTCATCGCATTGATGATGAGACACTTGAACTTCGTGAACATATTGAAAAAGTATCCAGTTTCATGGAATATATTGAACGCTTTCAGCCTTACAGGGTTTTAATACACGGCCCGTGGAACAACCTCAGGTTCGACATGCAACTCAAAGGCTGGATCGACAATGTTCTGCTTCCTCAGGTAAGTAAAACCAGAGTCAGAAAGATTGCGTTTTTGATCGACAATCTGCCCGAAGAACTATTAAACCTTGTGGATGTGCAAAACCAGAAACTCAGCATCAGAATATTTGTAAATCAAAAAGATGCTTTGCTCTGGCTTACCAGTGAATAATTACTACTGATCCGTAGTTCACATAATCTTTCGCTGTTAAAAAGTAAATTCTTACCGTATTACTTTTTTTGGCTTGTATGTCTGTTGAAATACTAATTTTACTGCATCCAACCTAAAAAAAACAAAAGTATGGTTCCTAAAATTTCCACCTTAGGCGGTTATATCTTTGAGTATCAAAAAAGTGTAACAAATCCAACAGGTTTTTGGTCAAATATTGCAGAAAGCTTTTACTGGCGTAAGAAATGGGATGACATTCTGGAATGGGATTTTTCCAAAGGCCATGTTCAATGGTTTAAAGGAGCAAAGCTCAACATAACGGAAAATATTTTTGAGCGACACCTGTTTTTCAGAGGAAATCAAGCCGCAATCATCTGGGAACCAAACAATCCGAATGAACAGCATAAAACCCTTACATATAATGAGTTATTTGTTGAGGTTAATCGTTTTGCCGCAGTTCTTACACGTTTAGGCATAAAGAAAGGTGACAGGGTTGCCATCTATTTGCCAATGGTTCCCGAATTGGTTGTGGCCATGCTTGCCTGTGCCCGTATCGGTGCTGTACATTCGGTAATATTTGCAGGTTTTTCGGCACAATCCCTTGGTGAGCGAATTCAGGATGCCGGTGCTAAACTTCTTATTACTTCAGATGGAGGCTTCAGGGGATCCAAAACAATACCTATCAAGCAGATAGCAGATGAAGCCATGAGCAATTGCCACTGTGTGAGCACAGCTATTGTGCTCAAGCGAACCGGAGAAGATATTCCAATGACATCAGGAAGGGACATATGGTGGCATGAGCTTGTCAACGAACAGGAAACTAATTATCACGCAACAGAAATGGACGCTGAAGACCCGCTCTTTATTCTGTATACCAGTGGTTCGACCGGCAAGCCCAAAGGACTGGTGCACAGCACCGGAGGCTATATGGTTTATACTGCTTACACTTTTAAAAATGTTTTTCAATACGGAGATGGCGATATATATTTTTGTTCGGCAGACATTGGCTGGATTACCGGCCACAGTTACCTGGTTTATGGACCCTTGTTGAGTGGTGCAACCTCACTGATGTTCGAAGGCATACCTACCTGGCCGGATGCAGGCAGATTTTGGGATATTATTGACAAGCATCAAGTTAATCAATTTTATACCGCGCCAACTGCCATCCGGTCGCTGATGGCACTTGGCCTTGAATGGCTCGACAACAAAAAACTGCATTCACTTAAAGTGCTTGGAACAGTAGGCGAACCCATAAATGAAGCAGCCTGGCACTGGTATCACGACCACATTGGCAAAAACCGATGTCCGATAGTTGACACATGGTGGCAAACTGAAACCGGAGGCATTATGATCAGTCCGATGGCAGGAATAACACCGACCAAACCCTCCTATGCCACTATGCCTCTGATGGGCATACAGCCCATGATTGTGGATCAGGAAGGAAAACCTCTGTTGGGAAACAGTGTGGAAGGCAACCTTTGCATCAGCTATCCTTGGCCGGGTATGGCCCGCACCATTTGGGGAGACCACGATAGGTTTGTAAAGACCTATTTCAGCACTTACCCCAATATGTATTTTACGGGAGATGGTGTAAAGCGCGACGAAGACGGCTACTACAGAATACTGGGGAGGGTGGATGATGTGATCAATGTTTCGGGGCACAGACTAGGTACAGCAGAGATTGAAAACGCCATCAATGAGCATCCACTGGTGGACGAATCAGCCGTTGTGGGATTTCCACACCCCATTAAAGGCCAGGGAATATATGCTTTTGTGGTGTGTACACATTTCAGTACAGGTGGCGTAGAAGGCATCCGGAACTCGATCATGATGGCCGTATCGAATATGATAGGACCGTTTGCCAAACCAGATAAAATTCAGATAGTTACTGGCCTGCCTAAAACAAGATCAGGCAAGATCATGAGGAGAATACTACTCAAAATAGCAGAAGGCAAAACATCTGATTTCGGCGATACCACTACCCTGCTCGATCCCGACATCGTTCAGGAAATCGTAAAAGGAGCCCACGCACTTTAATACTCTGCATATCTTTGTGGCGTGATCAGAAGCCTCTTCTTATGCGTGTTTGTTTATTTGTGCACATCCAGTCGTGGCCAGTTGGCTGACTTTTGGATTGAAGAAGAAGTTGCAGGCACATTTGCATCCGCATCATCTTTGATTTGGGACCCGACGGAGCATCTGCTGTTTCTTGCTGAAGATGAGCAGGGAATCGCACAGGTTTTCAGAATCGACCCCGGTTCAGGTAAATCTGAAAAACTCACCAATGACACCATTTCCAAAATTGCTTTGTCGTTCGACCAAGCCAACGATAAACTTTTGATAAGTCTGGTGAAAGCAGGTAAGAAAACAGTAATCCGACATGATGAAAGCATACTAAATGCAGAACCTCTTATTCCGAGACAGCTTCAGCACGAGCAGGCACATGTTAATGCAAAGGGAAATATGGCGGCATTCATCGGTAAAGAAGAAAACGAGCGGCATTGGAATCTCTACACATATGATTTCGTTTACAACAACCTAAACAAGCTTGGTTCTACCAATGCTGACCATGCATACCCGTTGTGGAGTCCCAATGCTGATCTGCTCAGTTTTGAATCCAGGCAACCTGACGAAAGCTTCACAAAACTTAGGGTGATACATTGGTATGGTAAGATTCATCTGGAAATAGCCGACAACGATTATCATATTAAACAGGCGTCGTGGTCACCAAATAATCAATGGCTTGCCTATGTAATGGAGAATTTTGGCAGTTCGAAGCTGGTGATCTGCCGGAAAAACGGAACCGACAAAACAATTATATACGAAAGTTCCCGAAAAATAAGCTACCCTGTCTGGTCTGCAAGTGGCAGTTCAATAGCATTCATGCTCAGTGACGACAATGGTCAGACCAAAATATACCAGTTGTTTCAGCATTAATGCTGAGCTCTCTTTACATTAAGTTTTCAGATACATTAACACAATAGTTTTAGACAATATAGAAAAACTGTGTTGAAAAAAAGTCATAGCTTTGTCCCACAAGAAAGTAATGAATAAACCAAAACAGAAACATCATGAAATTCAGAAATCTTATGACATTAGTGCTTATGACAGCGGTACTTGCCGGGTGCAAACAGGAGGTTAAAATTGAATATCCTGCTGCCAAAAAGGCGGATCAGACGGATGAGTATTTCGGTACTGTTGTTGCTGACCCTTATCGTTGGCTTGAAGATGACAATTCGGCCGAAACAGCTGAATGGGTAACGGCACAAAACCTTATTACACAGGACTACCTTTCAAAGATTCCCTTCAGGGATGCATTAAAGACAAGGTTTGAAAAGATATGGAATTTTCCCAGATATGGTGTTCCCTTTAAGAAAGGCGACCGTTATTTTTACTTCAAAAACGACGGCCTTCAAAACCAGAGTGTGCTTTATATGCAGGAAAGTCTTGATGCGGAGCCTCAGGTACTGCTTGATCCCAATACACTTTCTGAAGACGGCACCATTGCTTTGGCCAACATAAGCCCTTCGAACGACGGGCAATTGCTTGCCTACTCGATCAGCCGTGGTGGCAGCGACTGGAATGAAATAGTAGTGATGCGCATTGCAGACAAAGTGATGTTGAGCGACACCATTTTATGGGTTAAGTTTTCAGGAATCTCATGGCATGGTGATGGGTTTTTCTACAGCGCCTATGATGCTCCGGCCGAAGGCCAGAAGCTGTCGGGCGCCAATCAGTTTCACAAAGTTTTCTATCATAAACTAGGCACATCTCAATCAGAAGACAAGCTTATTTTTCAGGACACTGAAAATCCACAGAGAAACTTTTACGCTGGTGTAACCGACGATGAAAGATTTGTATTCATCTCCGAATCACAATCAACCAGCGGCAATGCGCTGTATGTAAAAGACATGTTGAATCCAAATGCTGATTTCGTCAAAATAGCCGAAGGATTCGAAAATGACTACGCACCAGTGGATCATATTGATGGAAAATTTCTGGTCATGACCAATTTCAATGCCCCGCTCCAGCAATTGGTGCTGATTGACCCGGCAAACCCTTCTCCCGATTCATGGACAACAATAATTCCCGAGAGCAAAAACGTGCTTCAATCCGTTAGTCTGGTTGGTGACTTAATGCTGGCCACCTATCTTGAAGACGCCAATTCTAAAGCTTATTTCTTTGATTATCAAGGTCAAAAAGTGCAAGAGCTCGAATTGCCTGCCATTGGAACTCTGTCGGGCTTCAGCGGCGAAAAAGGTGAACAAACAGCATTTTACGGATTCACTTCCTTCACCTTCCCATCCAGTGTTTACAAGTATGATCTCAGCAGTCACGTTTCAACTGAATACACCACAAGTGAAGTTGATTTTAATCCGGAAGCCTATGTGACCGAACAGTTGTTTTTCACGAGCAAAGACGGCACCAAAGTACCTATGTTTGTTGTTTACCGTAAAGATTTGAAAAAGAATGGAAAAAACCCTGTTTTGCTTTATGGTTATGGTGGTTTCAACATCAGCCTAACCCCCTCGTTCAGCATAGCAAGGTTGCCATTTCTCGAAAGCGGAGGTATTTATGTAACTGTTAACCTGAGAGGTGGTGGTGAATATGGCGAAAGCTGGCACAAAGCCGGAACCAAGCTGAGCAAACAGAATGTGTTCGATGATTTCATCGGTGCTGCAGAATACCTTATTGCTGAAAAATATACCAACCCTGACAAAATTGCAATTTTAGGCGGTTCGAACGGAGGTTTACTGGTAGGCGCCTGCATGACTCAGCGTCCTGACTTGTTTAAAGTCGCGATACCCATTGTTGGCGTTCTCGACATGCTTCGTTACCAAAACTTCACTATAGGATGGGCATGGGCTGATGATTACGGACGCAGTGACGAAAGTGAAGAGATGTTCCGCTACCTGCTTGGATACTCACCACTACACAACATTAAGGAAGGCACAAACTATCCGGCAACACTAGCCATCACAGCCGACCATGACGACCGCGTTGTTCCGGCGCACACATTCAAGTTTATGGCTGAATTGCAGTCAAAACATCAGGGAAGCAACCCCGTGCTGGTCCGCATCGAAACCAAAGCAGGACATGGTGCAGGCAAACCGACATCAAAGCTGATTGAGGAAAGTGCCGACATGTATGGATTTATCATGCATAATCTTGAAATGAAACCAAAATTTTAGATTTTTTTAAACAGTATATACAGAATAAAACCTCGTTGACATATTCTCGAACCAGTCAATGTTTACCATTGATTGGTTTTTTTTATTCGGATATGGCTGATTGGCAAAACCTTGGCAAGCTGGTTATATTTGAGTGCATGAGCATCTAACAATAAGAATTAATTCACCTCCCTTTAAGCGTTTATTCCCATCAATCTATGGATTGAAGTTCGTGTTAAACCAAAATCCGATATCCTTTCCTGTCAATCACAAGATTTTGTGATGAATGCCGGAATCAAGGAGTTCTTTTGCAGACTCTAATAAATTCTCAGGATACCCCTCTTGCCCAGCAATGACCAATCGGCCCAATGCTCCTGAAAAAACGCACCTTTGTAAGGAACCTGAACAAACCAATCATCAGATGCTGTGTACAAATCCGTGAAAACCTCAGGCGCAGAGGGGTTCACCTGAAAAAAGTTTTCAGAAATTACAAAACCCGGATCAACAATTTGATTCAAAGCATCTGAGAAATAATATCCAAAAAGATCATCCTCGACAGAAGTCGGTTCCCCATTTATTCCGTGCACTTTGAAAATACCATCTCCGGTATTGTCATTAACATTAAAAAACAGATTGTTGCTTATTGCAACCCTACCTTCAATCCATTGATTATAGCTGTTGTCGCGAAAAGCCGAATACTCAAGTAATATTCCATTATCCTGATTTATGAAAACACTGTTCCTGATCGTTCCGGCTGCATTTGTGTTAAAAGTAACTATCTGATCACCCTGACCATTACGATACCCTATAAGAGTTACATTCATAAAGTTGGGTGCCGAATACGGAAAAACAACCTGTTTTTCGAGACTGTTTCCATCCGCTTCGAGCATTCTGTCGCCTCCGGCGGGAGATTGTACAGCACAGAAAAACTGCACATTACCTCTATAACCAAGGTCATAATCAAAAGCATCATCACCGCAGAAAGCCACGAGCAGGTTTCGAATATTCACAGTGCCTCCAAAACACTCCACACCATCATCCTTGTTTGAAACAACTTCAACAAATTCGATTCTGGTTTTACTGCCGACGCCACCCAATGTCAGACCGTTGATCTCATTGCCCTGGCCTATATTGGTGCCACCATGGCGTATAGAAACATACCTCAGTACTCCGGAATCATCCTGATCAAATTGCCCGCCATAAACAGCACGTGGTTCGCTCAGCGGAAGGCCTTCAATGATTGCTTCTCCACCCGGATTGTTTATTGTTGCATTTCCCAGGATAATGATACCTCCCCAAAGTCCTTGCGCATAGACCGGAACTGAGCCTTTAAGGTCATCCGCTTCAGCTGTAAAAACAATCGGCTTCTCTGATGTTCCTTCAGCAATGATGCGCCCTCCGCGCGCCACTACCAAAGCAGATGCATTCTCAGCCTGACCGGATTTGAAACGAATTACAGCTCCGGCTTCGATAATGAGTTCCTGGCCATCATTAACAAATACTATCCCATCGATCAGATAATCAACACCGGCTTCAAGTGTCCTGTTTCCGATGCCTATTCCGGGATCTCTGATAACGACAAAATCACCGTCGAGGCTGTAATCACTCTTCCGGCATGAACTCAACAAGCAAGACAGCAAGCCTGCAACGATCAGAATTTTAAACATGACTATAGTTTGAATTCAAGATTTAAATACAATGACCTCCTGTTCTCAACGTTGACAGCAGAAGGAAACCAGTCCTGATAATTGACTGACATTCTCACATTTTTTATTGGCCGGTACTCAATGCCACCCAGCAGTGCTGAGCCATCTTTGGCCAGATTCCATGGTCTGCCAGGTTCACCAGTAATACCTGATGATAGCCAGTCGTAACGTAAAAACATACCGTATGATCCTCTGAAAGTGTATCTTCCATAGGCGGAATAACCAAATCTGTCTCTGTTTCGTACAAATCCCTCATTAAAACGTGTATTGTACTCAAAAGCAAGAGCATAGTTTTTAGTATAATAACCCACTAATGATGCTATGACAGCCTCATCAATCCGCTTGTGGGCATAGTCCGAATACAACCTGATCAGCAGGTTTTCAAATAGATTGAGGTTTGCTCCAAAAGATACTTTGTAGGTGTTATCGTTTTGCAGTTGTTCATAACCCTCTCCATTCATCACCATAGCATCGAATGAAAACATGCGTGATGGTTTCCAACTGGCATTAACTCCAATATCTGCTCTGGGCCCAAAACGGTATTCATCTATAAATGACTTGTACACATACCTGTAATCCCATATCTTCTCCTGATATTCAACATTGAACAGATCGATAATTCCACCTTTAAACTCCCAATTACCACGTTTATATGTCAACGAGGCAGTTTTAAAATAAGCATACCTTTTCAGTATGCTGTAAGGTGAATCATCGTTCGGACTGCCAATATCCAGCACAATCTTCATCGACCAGTTTTCCTGCAGTGCATAATCATATCCAAGATATGCACGCCGCACCTCGAAAGAAGTTTTACCCGAACTCTTGCCAACTGGAGCTGTAAAATTGGAAAAAACCCTCAGTACAGGCTGACCGGATGGCTTGAACGGAAGACTGTCGGTTTCAGCCCTTGCCGTATTACTCAAACCATTGAAAAGGCAAGTGAATACAATTAGAAAGCAAGATAAGTTGAATAAGGAACCTACACGCCAAAAACCCATGTTGGAAATCAATTTAGTATGTCAATTATGTATAGCAAAGAAGAAATTATCCGGAAAGGTTGAATAAGAAACCAATCTGGGCAAAAAAATGCCATGCTAAATTAGGGACTATTGCACAAGGTACAAAAAAAAATTACACTCCTTATTCAGTTGTTTTACTGAAACTTACGGACACAAGGACAAAAACCAGAGCAGATTTTAGAAGAAAGATAACCCATAAACCACCTATGGAGTTAACAATTTCTTAACCTTGACAGGATGATAGTAAGATGAGATTCGTTAATATTGTAACATAAACCCGATAAGTATAAAGCTGTGGAAAACATCTACTTATTTTTCGTTATCGTACTATTTGTACTTGCCATTTCCGACCTGGTTGTCGGAGTAGCGAATGATGCTGTAAACTTTTTGAATTCGGCCATTGGGTCAAAAGCGGCACCATTCCGCATTACCATGATTGTTGCAGCCCTCGGTGTGTTTGTCGGGGCAGCATTTTCGGGTGGCATGATGGAAATAGCCCGTAGCGGGATTTTTCATCCCGGCCAGTTTGATTTCTCCGACATCATGCTCATTTTCCTGGCGGTCATGATCACTGATGTTATTCTGCTCGATACCTTTAACACACTGGGTTTGCCAACCTCTACAACGGTTTCCATTGTTTTCGAGCTCTTGGGAGCCTCTGTTGGTATTGCGATGATGAAGATCATGCAAAGTGACTCACCCCAGCCAATCAGCGATTTTATCAATTCTAGCAAAGCTCTGGCCATCATTTCAGGCATCTTGTTATCCGTGGTCATCGCATTTACTTTTGGGGCTTTGATTCAATACCTTGCCCGAATCGTATTCTCATTCAATTACGAAAAACGCTTCAAATACTTTGGTGCGATTTATGGCGGTCTTTCGGTGACACTTATTGTCTATTTCATGCTTATTAAGGGTGTCAAAGGAGCCACGTTTATGAGTGATGAAAGTGCACGGTGGATTATGTCGAACAGCGGGCTTATTCTCACAGCCAGCTTTATTGGTTTTACTGTTTTATTGCAGATATTGAGCCTGCTGTTCAGGCTAAACATATTAAAATTCATTGTTTTGTTTGGCACTTTTGCGCTTGCCATGGCCTTTGCCGGAAATGATTTGGTCAACTTCATCGGTGTCCCTTTGGCTGGTTACGAATCGTTCAAAACATTCATGAGCGTTCAGGGTGCCGATCCCGACTTCTTTAAGATGGATTCGCTTGCCGGTGCCATCAAAACACCTACTTCATATTTGTTGCTTGCCGGCCTGGTGATGGTGATCACCCTGTTTACTTCACGCAAGGCCAAGAGTGTGATCAAGACAAGCGTGGATCTTAGCCGTCAGGATGAAGGTGAAGAGAGGTTTTCATCGACTCCCCTCTCAAGAGCAATTGTGAGACTCGCAGTGAACACCTCATCAAAGATTACCAGATTTGTTCCGGATAGCGTTTCAGCACGCATTGAGAAACAATTTGTGCCACTTCCACATGACAAGAACGACCACAATGCACCCTCGTTTGATATGATCCGGGCATCGGTTAATCTGGTGGTTGCCAGTATGCTTATTGCGCTTGGCACTTCATTGAAACTGCCTCTTTCCACAACCTATGTTACATTCATGGTGGCCATGGGATCTTCGTTGTCTGACCGTGCCTGGGACAGAGAAAGTGCAGTTTATCGGGTAACAGGAGTGTTTTCGGTCATTGGGGGGTGGTTTTTCACTGCCCTCTCAGCATTTGTAGTTTCTTTTGTTTTGGCAGTTCTGTTTTTCTTCGGCGGAATCTTTGCCATCATCGCAATGATTGTCATAGCCATCTTGTTGGTAATCAGAACACATAAAATTCACCACAAACGCGAGCACAAAAATGATGAGCTTGAGCTGGAGATCAGCAGGATCAGCGATGAAAACATACTGGAAACCTGTATTGACAATGTTACCTCGATGCTTAACCAAACACAGCTTGAGTACAAGAAGACTATCTCGGGCCTTGCAGACGAAGACATTAGCAGTCTTCGTAAAGTGAATAAAGCTTTGCAGAAAATGACCAAAAAGGCCAAAGATCGTAAAGCAAATATTACCACTATCATCAACAAGCTGAGGGAAGATTCAATTGAAAGCGGACATTTTTATGTTCAGTCACTTGATTATCTCCGTGAGATTATCCACAGTCTGAATTTCATTGTAACACCTGTATACGAGCATGTAAACAACAACCACAAAAAGCTTAATCAGGCGCAGATCAGCGAGATAAAAAAACTTGGACAGGATCTGGGAACATTCCTCACAAGAATCGCCACTGACATCAGCGACAGTAATTTCAATAATTTGGAAAGCATTGTCACCGAACAACAAAAGAATATTGCAATGATTGACTTGTTCAGAAAGAATGAAGTGAAAAGAATAAAAAAAGAAGGCACAAGCACACGCAACAGCCTGTTGTTTATGACACTGCTACAGGAAACAAAAAACCTGCATCTTTTCGCATTGAATCTTTACAAAGCACAAAGAGACTTCGTAACCTTCAAACATACACTATCTAATAACAAACGGGGCTGATTTCGTTTACTGCTTTGTCGCGACAATAAAACGTTCTTTACCATTAATGTCGTGGTAAACTGAAACAACGGAGAAGCCTGATTCAGTAAACAAATTACTGACAGCTTCACCCATTTTCTCATGTATTTCAACCATCAATCTTCCGGTCGGAACAAGGCAGTTTAATGCCATTGAAGCCAGTTTCCGGTAATAAAAAACAGGGTCTTCATCAGGTGCGAACAATGCAAGATGAGGTTCCCATTCCAACACATTACTTTTCATATCAATTTTGTCGGCATACAAAACATAAGGAGGATTACTCACAAGTAAATCAAATGTACACGGCTGATATCCGGAATCATAAGACTGAATATCGCAGACAAAGAAATCAACATCTGCATCCAGTGACAAAGCATTCTGACGGGCAACTGAAAGGGCTTCACTACTGATGTCGCAGCCCTGCACCCTGGCCTGGGGACATAATTTCTTGATGCTGATTGCGATGCAGCCTGAGCCCGTGCCCACATCCAGCACATTTGAACTATGCTCCATACGTCTGCAAAAATCTGCAGCAAGGTTGACCAACTCTTCGGTTTCTGGCCTCGGAATCAGCACTGAAGTATTAACAAAAAACCTGTGTCCGCTGAAATGGGCCACCCCTGTAATATATTGCAACGGTTTTCCTGACTTCAGTTCTTTTACAGCGAAATGTAGTGTAAGCATTTCAGATTCAGAAAGTCTGTGACCCGGTTGAAAAGCGAGTTTCAAACGATCGAAACCGAAAAAATGTTCCGTCAGGGCAAAAACAAGTTGCTTCGATTCATCTGATCCGTAATTTGGCTCAAGAAATTCAGTATAATATCTGACAGCATCTCTGAGCAGGTTCGTGGGCACTTTCATGAAGCCAAATTAATCAAATATCCGACTGCAATCAGGAGTTTTGTCTCGCCCGTATAGCTAAATTTGCAGCCACATCCTGATCATAATATGTTGTACTTGCTCTTTACTACCTTTCTAGGATTCGCTATATTTGTCGTTTTCAAACTCTTCAAAAAATTTGGCATCGATAATCTTCATGCCATTACGGCCAATTATGCAGTTGCTTCAAGTGCTTCTTTGCTTGCATTCAACGATCCGGTTAGTAGTTCAATGATACTTAATGCACCCTGGTTTCCATTAGTAATACTAATCGGAGCATTGTTTATCGGAGTTTTCTTTTTGTTTGCCTATTCTTCCCAGAAGGCAGGTGTGGCCATCACAGCAGTCTCCAGCAAAATGTCTGTTGCCATACCCGCAACAGCTGGATTTATTTTATTTTCCGAATCAATCTCTTCAGTGAAAATCATCGGCATTTCAGCAGCTTTAACGGCCTTTTACCTTACTTTCAAAAAAAGTGAACGCCTCATTGCTGATCCTAAAACGTTTTTTCTTCCGGTTTTTCTGTTTCTGGGCACAGGAACCAATGATCTGTTAATGAAAATAACTGATTATTATTACATAGAGCATGATTTACTGTTGCTTCTGTCGGTAATTTTCTTTATTGCTTTGGTCATTGGGTTGTCCCTTTTAGGCTTTGCTTTGGCAACCCGTAAAAAAACTTTCAGCCTGAAGAGTCTTATGGCGGGTATTATCCTTGGTTTCGTTAACTTTGGATCCACCTATTTTCTTTTCAGAAGCATGGAGTATTACGATAGTTCATTAATGTTTCCTCTGCGCAACACAGGCATTGTCTTGTTGTCGGCACTGACAGGTTATTTTGTTTTTTCGGAACAGCTGAACAGGACAAACTGGTACGGTATATTGCTGTCAGTTTTGGCCATAATAATGGTTGCAGCAGGATGATGAATTCCGACACCTATTATATACCTGCTGCGACCGGCAATTCTGTTTTCAAGGACAAAGGAAGCCGGTTCATTGGCTATTGCTTTGCCTGCAACAGTGAAGAAAGCTTCAAAGATGAGCTATTGAAAATAAAGAAACAGTATTACGATGCCCGTCATCATGTGTTTGCATACGTGCTCCAACCCGATCAATCGGCATTCAGATCGTCAGACGACGGCGAGCCCGCGGGCACAGGCGGTAAACCTGTTTTGAACCAGATTCTGTCTGCAGGCCTTACAAATACGGCTGTTGTTGTAGTGCGCTATTTCGGGGGTATTAAACTGGGTGTCAGTGGATTGATTCAGGCATACAAGTCGGCCGCCAAAGAAGCCATTGAAGCAGCCGGCAAACTTGAGATGACTGTTGGTGAATTGTACCGAATTAAGTTTGGTTACCCGTTGCTCAACGAAGTGATGCGTATACTCAAAGATGAAAATGCGCAGATAAGGCGATCAGATTTTTCTGTTTCGTGCGATATCGAGTTCGTAATCCGAAAAAATGAGGCACAGAAAGTACACCATAAACTCGCAAATATATACGGAGTTGAAATCATACACCTTCTAACCATTTAATATTAAGCCAACTGAAAACTCAATTTCCGAAAACGGATACAGGTCACTTAATACGTAAAAAAAAATCAAAAATCAATGAAGTTTTTTCTTTTTTTTTCACTTTTTGTTATGGATATTTGTTGAAAAATCAACCGCTCCTCATACAAAGTTATGTGCATAAGTATCAGCTACTTGTTTAGCTGGCGGCAGATGTTTGTGTGTTAATTGAAAATTAACTGATTGAGATTCAACTAGAATGAAAAAAAGGCACGTTGAGGTATGGGAAAACTGTCTGACTGTGATCAGAGATAATGTACACAGCCAAAGTTTCAAAACCTGGTTCGAACCCATTGTTCCCATCAAGCTCGAAAATAATGTACTGACTATTCAGGTACCGAGTCAGTTTTTCTACGAATGGCTCGAGGAGCATTACATCGGTCTTCTGAAAAAGACAATAAAGAAAGAGCTGGGTGCTGACGGACGGTTGGAATACAGTATCATCATGGACAGCAACTATGACAACAATACCCCTTACTCGATCAGGTTTCCGACAAGCAACCTGAAAGCAACCAAAAACCCTCTTGTATCCATGCCCTTAGACCTGAATAAAGGCACCTCGAAAGACATCCCTAATCCATTCATCATTCCAGGCCTTAAAAAGATTAAAGTTGAATCACAACTCGTTGAAAGTTACTCCTTTGATAGTTTTGTTGAAGGCGACTGTAACCGTCTTGCACGTTCTGCAGGCTTCGCTGTTGCTGAAAATCCGGGGAAAACAGCTTTTAACCCCTTGCTCATCTTCAGCGGTACCGGATTGGGCAAGACCCATCTCGCCCATGCCATTGGCCTTCAGGTGAAAAACAATTTTCCGGAAAAAACTGTGCTTTACGTTCAAACAGAACAATTCTATACACAGTATATTGAATCCGTCAGAAACAACAATCAGAATGATTTCGTGCATTTTTACCAGATGATCGACGTGCTGATCATTGATGATATTCAGTTTTTGGCAGGCAAAGACAAAACTCAGGATGTGTTCTTCCACGTATTCAATCACCTGCATCAAAACGGAAAGCAACTCATTATCACAAGCGACAAACCTCCTGTTGAACTCAAAGGAATGGAACCCAGGTTATTGTCGCGTTTCAAATGGGGATTATCTGCGGACCTTCAGGTACCTGATTTTGAAACCAGAGTAGCCATCCTTAAAAGAAAACTTTACAACGATGGCCTGCAGATACCCAATGAAGTAATTGATTATCTTGCCTATAGCATCACCAGCAACGTTCGGGAAATGGAAGGTGCGTTGATTTCGCTAATTGCACAGTCATCGCTCAACAAAAAGGCCATCACCATGGAACTGGCCCGCCAGATGATTGACAAATTTGTGAAAAATACGACTCGCGAAATCTCAATCGACTATATCCAGAAAGTCGTTTGTGATTATTTTGGTATTCCGGTCGATCATATCAATGCGAAAACACGCAAGAGAGAGATCGTTCAGGCGCGTCAACTGGCAATGTATTTTTCAAAAAAGCATACCAAGTCCTCATTGGCAACCATCGGACTGCATTGCGGAAACAAGGACCACGCAACTGTTTTGCATGCCTGTAAAACTGTCAGTAACCTGATTGATACCGACAAGCAATTCAGGACATATGTAAATGATATTGATAAAAAAATTCAGCATTAGCCTGATTTTCGTCGTATATTCGTGACATAAACCTAAATCAGTTATGCCATGAATGTACTGTTTGTTTGTCTGGGTAACACCTGCCGTTCACCGTTGGCAGAAGGAATTCTTAAAAAAATGTATGCCGATGCCGGCATAGATGCACTGGTCGAGTCGGCCGGTTTTGAATCATATAATATTAATGAGTCTCCCGATAGCAGGGCAACAAATGTTGCAATAAAACACGGCATTGACCTGTCACTGAAGCGCGCACGTCTGTTTTCGCCCGAAGATTTCGACAGATTCGACAAAATTTATGTCATGGATGGACACAACATGCAGGATGTCAGCATGATGGCAAGAAATGAAAAAGACATGGAAAAGGTTGATTTTCTATTGAATGTTATAAAAGAGGGACATAATCAATACATTCAGGATCCTTACAGGGGAGGCATGGATGATTACGAAAGGGTGTTTGAACTCATGGAAAAAGCCTGCGAACGTATTCTTTGGTTGGCCAAACAGTAAAAAAGTTGTTATAATTTAAACCCATGACAGATCGTCCGGATAAAGACACAATCGTTTCTGCAGCGGGTCGCATAGCGCCATTTATTCACAGAACCCCTGTGATGACATCCGAAATTCTGAATCAGCATAGCGGTAACAAATTGTTTTTCAAGTGCGAAAACTTCCAAAAAGCCGGTGCTTTCAAGTCAAGAGGAGCAATAAATGCCATTCTTAGTCTTGGCAAGGAGCAAAAGATACATGGTGTAGCCACCCATTCGAGCGGCAATCACGCTCAGGCACTGGCAAGAGCTGCTGCCATAGCCGGAACAAAGGCCTATATCGTTATGCCTTCAACGGCGCCAAAGGTAAAAGTGGAAGCTGTTAAAGCATATGGTGGCTTGGTGACCTTCTGTGAACCAACACTCTCTGCGCGGGAAGAAACCCTAAAAAGTGTCATTGCACAAACAGGCGCACACGAAATACATCCCTATAATGATTATCGGATAATGGCCGGACAAGCGAGTTGTTTCATGGAGATAAATGAACAATGCGGACCACTTGATGTTGTCCTTTGCCCGGTTGGTGGAGGTGGCCTGCTCAGTGGGACAGCACTGGCGATGCATTATTTCAGCCCTTCTTCAAAACTGATTGCCTGCGAACCCGAAGGCGCAGACGATGCCTTCAGGTCGTTCAGGTCGGGCACCTTGATACCATCCGGTGAAACAAACACCATTGCCGACGGCCTGCTAACTTCATTGGGTAACCTTACCTTTCCGGTCATTCAGGAACTTGTATCGGATATCGTCACCGTTTCGGATCATTTTATCATAGAAGCAATGAAATTGATTTGGAGCAGAATGAAGATTGTGGTCGAACCAAGCGCTGCTGTGCCATTGGCGGCGATTCTCCAGGGCAAAATCTCCCTTTCCGGTGCCAAAATCGGCATCATCCTTTCTGGTGGCAACATTGACCTGGATAAAATTCCCTGGTATGGAACATACTAAAACAGGCACCCTTTTTTTGATCCCTACACTTCTGGGACAATCAGATCCAACAGCAGTGTTGCCTGCAGGCACCTTGTCGGTGATCAGAAAACTGGATTTCTATATTGTGGAAAATGTTCGGACCGCCAGAAGGTTTTTGGGTAAGGCAGGAACAGAAAAAGCCATTCCCAACTTAACTTTTGTGGTTCTTGACAAGCATCAGGGTAACGAGGATATAGCAACCATGCTAGCACCGGCACTTGCGGGAATCGACATCGGACTGATGTCGGAAGCCGGGAGTCCGTGCATTGCTGATCCGGGAAATACTGTTGTTGAAGCTGCTCATAAACTAAACATCAAAGTAGTACCGCTTACCGGTCCGAATTCAATTCTTTTGGCGCTCATGGCTTCGGGATTCAATGGACAACAATTCGTGTTTCACGGTTACCTGCCTGTGAAACCTGATGAAAGACAAGAAAGGCTGAGGACTATCGAAGGTCGGTCGCGAGTTGATGGAGAAACTCAGATTTTCATCGAAACACCCTACCGGAACAGGCAATTGTTTGATGCTATCCTGAAAACATGTCAGCCGGCTACAATGATGTGTATTGCCGTGAATCTAAGTATTGAGGATGAAGAAATCAGATCGATGACTATAGCACAATGGAAGAAAAAAACACTTCATTTTGACAAGAAACCTGCTGTTTTTTTGCTTTGGCATCCAGGCCCTTATGCAAAACGATGATCAGTGTGTGTAAGTTTATTTTAGTGGTGGTGTCCGTGAGGCCCGTGAACATGTCCATGAGCAATCTCTTCGGCTGTCGCATCGCGAACTTCAAGAATTTCGCCTGAGAAGTGCAGGCTTTCACCGGCAAGAGGATGATTGAAGTCCATCTTTACTGTGTCGCTTCCAACTTCAACTACAATGCCATCAAGCGGGTTTCCATGCTGGTCCTGCATCGTAATAGTGTTGCCAATCTCAAGCAGCTTCTGATCAATTACACCATTTACTTCGAATATTGACTTCTCCAGATCAATGATGGCTTCTTCGGTCACTTCCCCATAACCTTCCTCAGGACTAAGGCCAAAACTAAAGGTGTCACCTGCCTGCAGGCCTTTGAGGCTGGTTTCAAACTTTGGCAGCAGTCCTCCGACACCAAAAAGGTAGACGAAAGGCCTTCCTGATTCAACTTTTTGAATTAATTCACCCTGAGCATTATCCTGCCTGAGTTCGTAGGTAAGTGTGACCACTTTGTTATCCTCAATCTTCATTTCAATTGGATTAAATAAATAATTGATTTTCAAACATGAATTTCTACTGGCAAAGGTAGGCCTTTTTTTTTGTCCACATCCTGACTACATGAAGAATATATGTAATTTAACCATGTGAAACCAAACTGTAGCTGTGGGACAGGTTATTATCGAAACTAAATCATTGTCAAAGCATTATGGCCGGATAAAGGCTGTTGACGGGCTCAACCTGAAGGTTTGCAGGGGTGAGGTTCATGGTATTCTGGGTCCTAACGGCAGTGGCAAAACCACAACACTGGGTATAGTTCTTGGCGTAATTAGGCCACTATCAGGAACCTACAAGTGGTTTGGCAATGAACCTTCGGCAACAGACCGCCGCAGAATCGGCTCTACCCTTGAAAATCCCCTGTTTTACCCTTATCTAAATGCATCAGATAACCTTAAAATCATTGCCGATATCAGGGATTGTCCGCACGACGGCATTGATGATGTGCTGCAAACTGTAGGACTGAGCGAACGTAAAAAGAGCCGTTTCAGCACTTTTTCCATGGGCATGAAGCAACGTCTGGCGATTGCTGCTGCCATGCTTGGCGATCCTGAGGTTCTTATTTTCGATGAACCAACCAACGGTCTTGACCCACAAGGCATTGCAGAGATAAGAAATCTGGTACGACACATTGCCGCTAATGGAAAAACCATACTTATGGCAAGTCATCTGCTTGATGAAGTACAAAAACTATGCACCCATGTAACAGTACTGCAGCATGGCCGTTGTCTGTATAGCGGGTCAGTGGGTCAATTTGGTCATTCTGAAGACGTTGTTGAGGTTTCAACAGATGACAATACCGGCCTGAAAGCCATCCTTGAATCATGGAAAGGTTGTTATTCGGCAGAAGAAGTGCAGGGCAGGCTTCATGTGAAGTTGAACTCCGGTTTCAGTACATCATCACTAAATGAATATGCTTTTTCAAATGGGCATGTTCTTGGACACATATCCTTGATTAGCAAGACACTTGAGCAGAATTTTCTGGACCTTTTAAAAAACAACCTATGAGAATACTGTTTCGCATCGAAGCACGTAAGCTATTCAGGAGTCCTGCATTCTGGCTCATTCTGGCACTTTATACTGTCAGTATTATTGTTATTTTGTCGGGCGCAGAGGCTTTTATGAATAAAGTTGTTGGCGATGCCCGCAAAAACAGCCCTATTCCAATACCTGAGTTTTCGCTCTACGCTTTTCCATATATATGGCACAACCTGACCTATATTGCCGGTTTGTTTAAGTTTCTTTTGGCTTTTACCATCATTTTGTTCATTTGCAACGAGTTCAGCTATCGTACAATACGGCAACATATCATCACCGGAATGAGTCGCGAAAGTTTCTTTTTGGCAAAACTACTTTCAACGGTAGCTTTAAGTTTTTATGCAGCCTCTATCGTATTTGGAGCAGGTTTGGTACTGGGCTTTATTCATTCGGGAGAATCAGAAACCATTAATTTCTCCGCTAAGCTTTTTTTTGTTGCTGTGTACTTCCTCGAAGTGTTTGCCTACCTTAGTTTTGCAGGCATGATCGCTTTTTTGGCAAAAAAAACAGGTGTCGCAGTGATAATATTTGTCATATACGCATTTATTGCCGAACCCACTTTGGGTTTCAGGCTTCCTGAAGAGGTTTCATGGTATTTGCCACTCAAAACGTTTGGCAGAATGATTGATGTGCCGAACACCTCATTGATGAAACTATTTGAGGTTAACTTCAGCGAAACCGTTAAATGGATTGATGTCGTTATGACATTAATATATACTTCGGCAACAAACCTAATTATTATGTTAAAGTTAAAATTTAGTGACTATTAGAATAGAAGTTCACCTATGCACATCAACCTGATTGTTAATTTGTATATTTGCCTTCTAAAGAATATATACAATTATCTATATTGATGATTAATATATTAATTGACACAGAGTTGCCTGCATGAGAAGAAGGACCTTCAAAACCAATACGCCTGAGACATTTCAGCAATATCGCATCGGTTGGGGCAAAAGGCTTTTTGACATAATTTTTTCCTTGCTTGCGCTCATAGTTCTCTCGCCTGTTTACTTATTCATTGCAGTGTTGATTCGTCTCGAATCCAAAGGCCCGGTCATTTACGCTTCAGAGCGGGTAGGAACAGGTTATGATATCTTTAGGTTTTATAAATTCAGGTCGATGTATATGGGATCAGAAAGCCAGGTAGGAAAACTTTCGGCGTTGAACGAATACCTCATAGCACGTCATAAGAACCTGATAATCGACGAAGAAAACCGCTGCCCTGATTGCGAGCGTCTTGGAACAAATTGCTCTCCCTTGTTGTATATTGACGGAGCTGAAATTTGTGAAAATTGGTATCATGAGATCAAACGCAAAGTAAAAAGCGAACCCACTTTCTTCAAGGTGAAAAACGACCCCAGAGTTACACGTGTCGGACGATTCATACGCCGCACCAATCTGGATGAGTTACCACAGTTTTACAATGTACTCATCGGCGACATGAGTATTGTCGGCAACAGGCCGTTGCCCTTGTATGAAGCCGAAAAACTCACCACCGACCAATGGGCCTACCGATTCATGGCGCCTGCAGGTATAACGGGCTTGTGGCAAACAAAAAGAGACCGCTTCAAATCAGAAGAAGAACGCATTAATCTTGATAACCAATATGCTGTGGTTAGTTCCCCTTTATTTGATCTGATCATCATTATCAAGTCAATGCCGACATTTTTCAGAAAAAACAATTATTGACAGTTTGTTTCGCTTTTGTTCTCAGAGACATGCAAAGCCGGATGTAACCACAGGCCTGTTTGTCACGGCACTCATTACATCAATAAGATCCATTACTTTTCCTCAGCAACCACTCAGCCGAAAGCATTAGAATAATCAGCAGCAGCAGCAATGATTTGCTGATCAGAGGCTCGAACCGTTCACTGAAATGCACAACAGTCTTATAAGTTTCATTGCTGTTGAGTTTCCCTGCCAATTGCAGGATGTCGGCAGGATAATATAGTTCTCCTCCGGTTTTAGCCGCAATCTGTTCCATAAGTCCGTGATCTGCAACAGCCGTCCGCGCCTCGAGCGACCCGGCTACAATCCGGAAATTACCCTCTGCCACTATATCACCTTCAGGCATTGATACCCTGGCGACGTAGCGGTATAATCCTTCGTCAAATCTCCCGGCATTAAGCTGATAAATATCTTTGAACCTGTTGAAAACGAAAGGGAACACAATTCCCGTTTCCGTCTGACTGATTTCAATGGACAATTCGGGTTCATTATTTCTTTCGAGGCTTTTGTTAATCAGCTCAGCTTCAATCCTTACATCAGTATTAAATGGAATCTCCTGAGCCACCTGAATGCGCAGTGGATTATCATCGTCATTGACAACCAGATAATTAACAGTTTTTGTCATCAAGGTGTTAAATGCTTCGTGAGATCCGTTTCGTTGAAAATCAAAATGCCTCCAACGCCATATACCGGTACCGGCCAAAACCCCAATCTTTCGTTTATTACCGGCACCAAATGCAAACAGAGCCTGAGGGGTTACCACACCTCTGATCTTCTGGTGTAACAAATTTATCGCTGAGACCTCTTGCTGCAATCCACCCAGGCGAACCATCAGCGGGGGGAACTGATTAATTCGTTCTGTTAGTTCCTGACTCAGGTTAAACAAGCTGAAGTTGGTATTAACCGAGGGATATGACTCCACCATGCCCGGCTGTTGTGTATTGAGTAAACGAAATGCGCTTTGAATTTCATTCCATCCTCTGACACTTGTTTTTGTTCCGGGAATAAGCAACAGGGACATATCGCTATTGGCTTGCAGCAATTCTACCGCAAAAGCCGAAAGCCCCCCCTCCGACGGAAGCTGGTGCAAAATCAGCAGGTCAGCATCAATGTCGTGAACCGTTGATTGTCTTTCCCATAACAATTCCACCTCGTAGGTGTCACCGAGTGCCGCAACCAAAGCACCCAGGTCAGGATGAGGTGAAGCAGCCATTATGAGTACCCTTGGACGTTTGTCGATAATCTCGACATAAAACTCACGAACATTGTTCTGAACAACAACCTCTCCGGGAAGTGTATTTGTTACGATTCTCATCCGATGCAATCCTGGTGCGGCATCTCTGACAACAAACTGCATGGTCGAGGAGAACCTGTCGCTGGCTATACTGAATGATTTCTTCGACAAGAGCACATCATTCATATATAGATTGACTTCGCCACTTTGTCCCTTAGCCATGAGAACCTGAATGGTTGCCTCGACAGGAAAATCGTTTCTGCCACTGACGACGCGATTGTATCTCAGGTCGAACACAGAAATGTCGGGCTTAATTACGGTATCGCCAAGCGCGACCGTGTAAACAGGAAAAAACAAATCGGACAATAAAAAGAGCGGGTTTATACCGGTATTGTAGATTCCATCAGAAAGCAAAACCATGGCTGCCATGTTTTTGTTTCTGTAATGTGCCGGTATGTTTAAAAAAACAGGTCCGAAATTGGTGCTTTGTTCACTGAAATCAGGTGTCATATTGGATCTGAGATCACTTCCGAATGTGTATTTCTCCACCTGAAATTTTGCAGAAAGCTCCTCAGCGAACTGTTGATAAAGCTCCGGAAACTGCTGCCTGTAGAAGGTTGAGTCAGGGTTGAGCAATAGTGAGGTCGAGTTGTCATGAGCCAGCAAAACCACCGGTTTTTCTGATCTTTTTTGCAAGCCCTTTACGAAGGGATTCAGCAAAAGCATGGCAATCATGAGTACTACCAAAAACCTCAGAGCAAACAACAAAATATTCATACGGGGCGAAAAGACCGGTTTACGCACCGTATAAAGCAAAACAGAATATGCCAGAGCCAGCAAGATGCAAAGCCCAAACATCCAGGCAGGATATTCACTGTTCAGAGACACAAACAAAAACTTTATTATTATCCTTCAGCAGAAAGAAACTGACTACCTGAATCACATACTCATACCACCACAAACGCTGATTACCTGTCCGGTAACATAGGCCGACAAATCACTGGCAAGAAAAACAGCGACATCAGCAACATCTTCCGGTTTTCCGCTTCTACGCAATGGTATAGTTCCAATCCATTGTTGCCTTACTTCATCCGAGAGTTTATGCGTCATTTCCGTTTCAATAAATCCAGGTGCGATGGCGTTACAACGTACGTTTCGGCTTCCGAGTTCCTGAGCTATCGACTTGGTAAATCCAATCATACCTGCTTTTGAAGCTGAATAGTTTGACTGTCCGGCATTTCCGTTAACGCCCACTACCGAACTCATATTGATGATTGAACCAGATTTCTGTTTTAGCATTATCCGTTGAACAGCTTTGGTAAGGTTAAAGGCCGATTTCAGGTTAACAGCTATAACGACGTCCCAGTCCTGCTCGGTCATACGCATCAGCAGATTGTCACGGGTTATACCTGCATTGTTTACGAGTATATCAATCCTACCAAACTCTTTGATCACTTCTTCTGCCAGTTTTTCGCTTTCATCGAGCGAAGCTGCGTTGGATGCATAACCTTTTGCTTTGACTCCGAAAGCGGCAAGTTCGGCTTCCGTTGCCTGCATAACTTCATCATATTTCAGATCAGAAACAGCGACATGTGCACCTTCGAGTGCAAACCGGATGGCCAGTGCTTTGCCAATTCCTCTGGCTCCGCCGGTGATCAGGGCCACTTTACCTTCAAGTAATTTCATATTCCTGTGTTTTTTTGCCAAAAGTACAAATTATGAGTGAACCAATTCCTGATTCAACCATACAGTGGCTAAATGAGACACTTTCTTTAATCGAAGTGAAACTTAATTTCGGCACCTCCGGTTGGAAGATTTGAAATTGTCGTCCGCCCGTTTTGCAGGCGCATCATGAGACTGACTGCAGTCAGGGAAAGACCTATTTCTTCGTAGGCCTCCATAAGGTTATCGCTTAAATCATCACTGTATTTGTTTAACAACTCATGTGAAAACCCATTATTAGAGTCACATATATAAAAATAATGTGCAGTTTCGTCATGTTCATAACCTATTGTCAGATTAGCTCCGGCTGGCAGATGATCGGCGAATGTTTCAATGGCAATGATAAAACATTCGCGCAAAAGGTCAGGTTCACACAAAATCATGGCATCAGACGGATAAGTTCCCAACCTAAGACTGATGTTCTTATCCTGTAAAAGTTTGTCGCTGGCATCAGCTGCCATGTCGAGAATCACATTCACCGAAGTGGGAAACATTTCAAAATGACTATTTCTGGACTGCAAGGATGTAATCAGAAGTGCTATGTCGCCGAAGCGCGCAAGCCTTCCTGCCGCTTCTTTCAAATACTGTATGTATTCTTTTTGTTCGGCATCGAGAATTGTCTGATCAAGCAGGCCGGTAAGTCCTGTTATGCCGGTAAGTGGAGTCCTCAGTTCGTGACTGATGATGTTCAGAAAATCATTCTTTGCCTGATCAAGCCGGGCCAGCTGTTTGTTTGCTATTTCCAGTTCGGCTGTGCGCTGTCTTACTTTATCCTCCAGATGAAGGTTCAAGTTGCTTAATTCCTTCCTTTTTTCCACGAGGTCAATATGTGTCCTGACCCGTGCGATCAATTCAGCCGAGTTAAACGGTTTCGTTACATAGTCCTGTGCACCAAGCGCAAATCCTTTGACGATACTTTCCTGATCGTTTTTGGCTGTAAGAAAAATAACAGGTATGTCATGGCTTGAAAATCTGCTTTTTAATTCCTTACACACATCATACCCGTCCATCACAGGCATCATGATGTCCAACAGAATACAATCGAACTGTGTTTCTCCGACAAGTTTCAGCGCATCGGTTCCATTGGTTGCAAATGCAACCCTGAAACCTTCATCAGTAAGTATCTTGCCCAATACCTGTATGTTTCGGGGCAGATCATCGACAATCAAAATGTTGTACAATGCCATTGGTTTAAATATTAGTCCGACGTATCCGAAATCTGACGGCTGAGGGTTTCAAATTGTTTCAGGTACTTTTTCGTATTTTCGACATCAAACGCCTGAATATAATCTTGAAGCTGAATAGCGTAGCGCATCAGTTTGCTGAAGTTTTTCTGCTCACCGTAACGCAGCAGTTCCTGTGCAAAGATGGCCGCATCTTCAAGAAAATGACTTTGAAGCGCTTTTTCCCAGAGCTTAATCAACGGATTTATTTCTTCATCACTTAGTTTGCTTTTTGCATGAGCCGATACTATTTGATTCTGCAATCTGTTTTCAATACTTAAAAGGACACTCCGCATTTGTGAAGATGTCAACGGACGAGGGAAAGCGCCGGTGAAATTCAGCGGAGCAAAACTGCTTTGCGGGCCGACAGAGCGCAATAAAAAAACGTGATCGAACAGATCATTTAACCGCCCGTTCTCTTCTGAAGCACATGTAAGTTCATCAACCAGCGCAAACTGAAATTCCTGATTTAATGATGTTTTCCATTGATTATGATCTGTAGAAAGAAGAAGTAATTGTCCTTGATTGTTTCGGTAAACTTCCAAAGCGATGTCGCTCAAAGCCTGATCATAAGTCAGCAAAGCTATACGGGGTAATTCTGCAGATTCATGGTCTTTAAACATGAATTTCCCTGGAGAAACTGAGTGCTGAACCGATTCAAAATCAATGTTTCTAAAAGCAAGTTTGAACAGGGAACCTTTTGAAGGCTCACTGAAAACTTCAATCGTACCGTTCATCATTTCCACGAAACGGCTTGTGATGGTGAGGCCAAGTCCGGTGCCCTGATGTTTCTCACCGGCCGAGCCCGACTGGTAAAAAACATCAAATATTTTTGAGACTTCAGCGGGATGAATACCTTTTCCGGTATCTTTTATATGAATATGCAGGTCAGTAGTATGCTCTTTTTCACCCGCACCTAAGAAAGCTGTAATACTGATCTGTCCGTTTTCGGTAAACTTACATGCATTACTCAACAGGTTGAACAACACCTGCCTGAGCCGCTGGCCACTAAGGAAAATCTGTCCTGGCATACCCTCCTCAATGTAAATCTTAAGGGTGTTGCTATTCGCCGTAAGCTGGGGCTCGAACATTGATTTCATCTCTAGGAACAGGTTTTGCAGGTCAACAGGCCCGCGGTCAATCTCCATTTTACCGGCTTCAATCTTTGACAGATCCAGAATATCATTGATTAGTGTCAACAGATTCTTTCCACTGTTGCGTATTGATTCAAGATACGACAATTGCTTTGAATCCTGCAATACATTGGACAGAATGTCTGCAAATCCGATAACGGAATTCATGGGTGTACGTATCTCATGACTCATATTTGCCAGAAAAATACTCTTGGCCTTATTGCTTTGTTCGGCTTCTTCCTTTGCTTCAAGCAATTTATCAGCATAAATCTGCAATTCCTTCTGCGTCTGTTCGATCTGACTGTTTTTCTCGAGCAGAAGCCTGTTGTTTCGTGTCCTGATTCTGATAAAATACATCAGCAGAATTACGGCAGCGACAGAAACAACAAGGAAAAAACCAATGAGAAGATTAAAAAACTGCTGACGCTTCAGTCTAAGAGCACTGATCTCACTCTCACTTTGGAGCAAGGCAATCTGGTTTTCGCTTCGTTCGCGGTCAAAAAGGATCTGCATCTGCCACACCCGCATTCGTGTTTGCTCGTTCAGGATACTGTCGTGCATGGCTGCGGACAACTCATAATAGCGAAGTGCCTGCCATGGATCACCTTTGAGCTTATACACCCTGAACATCAGCCCGAAGGCTTCTTTGAGATTGGCTTTTGTCATGGTGTTGTCCGAAAGCTCGATTCCTTTTTTGATAAAGGGTATGGCCTTGTCAGGCTCATTCATGTCAACGTACAGTTTTCCAGCCTGTATGTAGCTGTATGCCAGAAAATTGAAATCCTCTTGCTCGCGGTTCAGCTCTAATGCAAGCAGATGAAAATTAAGCGCTTTATCATAATTTCCTTGCAGACGGTATACGTTTCCAATGTCGTTATAGCATATGGCTATTCCTTTTGCGGAGCCAAGCTCTCGGTTCACTTCAAGCGAAAGCATATAGTATTCCATAGCTTTGTCGAGTTCGCCCCTTTTCATATACACATTTCCAATATTGTTCAGGTTGATGGCAACCCCGAGCAACTGGTTCATAGATTGTTCTATCCGCAGACATTTTCTGAACCATCTCAGCGCTTCTTCATAATTTCCCAGCAGGTACTGAATGTTGCCAAGTCCGTTACCTGCAACCACATATCCTTTGGTGTCATTTATTTCCTCAGCGAGTTCAAGTGCCTGTAAGTGATAATCCATACCTTTAGTGTAGTCGTCCAATCGTCTGTAAACTACACCCGTATTGTTCAGCGCCCGAATTTTGGCATCAGGCCGGTTTAGCGAATCTGCTACTCCCTTTTCGAAAGAATGAATATGTAATGCAAGGCGATAGTCGGACTTGTTGCGTGCCGAAACACCCTGATAATCCATTCGCTCCAGCAGCAGTCTGATCAAATGCTCGTTTTTAGCTGTATTCAATGATTTGGCATAATAATCCATGCCAGTGCTGCCCATAAAAAGACTGTCGGAGCTATACCTAAGATTGAAGGCTATTTCAAGATTGGCCAACACACGGGCCGAATCACTGGCTTTCCAGGCAATGCTTACTTTATAGAGGCTATCCAGATCAACCGAAGCCGTTGCATGGTGTAAACTCATTAGGGCTAACGCGATATATATCAGCAATCTGCGTATAAGCATGTTTTGTAAGTGAATAGTTGATCTGCTGTTTTATTCTAAAGAATGAGCCAAATTACTGATTTGTTTTTAAACACAATAAATTCTTTGAATAAAGGGTGTGTTCTAAAGGCATAATTATTTCGGAAAAATGTGAGAATTACCGACAAATAACATTGTCATATAAAAAAAACCCGGGCGAACCCGGGCTTGGGTGGCTAATGGGATTCGAACCCACGACCCTCAGAACCACAATCTGATGCTCTAACCGGCTGAGCTATAGCCACCGTAATTGAGGTCGCAAATATACACTTTTTTTTTGTTTATAAGCAAATGAAAAAAGCCGCGGACATATGGCGGATTGCTCACTACAGGAATAAAGGATTACATTTGTGATTGAAATCATTAAAACATGGATCAGGGCTTCAAATCAAGTTCTCCTGCATTTCTGGCCTGGAAGAAATTCACTAGAAACACTACAGGAATGATTTCTTTATCCTTTATTGTCTTAAGCATCATTATTGCACTTACCGGTTATCTGATCACTCCTGACAAAAGTCCAAATGCCAATATGCAATTGCTGGAAATATCCACCATGAAACCAGGGTTCAGGGTAAGCCTGCTCAAACCGGCAGTGGGCGGTAATTCGGAAAGCACAGGATTTTTCAGGAAAATGTTTTTCGGATTGCCCGACAAAAGGCAAATCATTCCCATACGGTCTTACAAAATCATTGGAGATAGTCTGCATGCAGTTATTTATGACCCCGACTCGACCTCGCTGTCGGTTTCATTTCATCTGCTTGCACTTACTCACCCCGGGGCATCAGACATAAAGCATACTGACGGGCAATTCAGCTTTAAAAATGCACAGGATATGCCTGAGACCAAATCGCGTGAAGAACTGATAGATGATATTCATAAAAACTGTCTGAGTTATAACACCTATTGGCTTGGTACAGATCAGTTCGGGCGGGATATGCTCAGCCGACTGATCATAGGAACCAGGGTAAGTTTGTCCGTTGGGTTTATCTCGGTGTTGATTTCTTTGATCATTGGCATATCGGTCGGAAGTATCGGTGGATACTTTGGTGGTCGCACAGATGATTTTGTTGTCTGGCTGATCAATGTTGTGTGGTCGTTGCCCACGCTATTGCTGGTGATTGCTATCACTTTTGCCTTAGGTAAAGGTTTCTGGCAGGTTTTCATTGCTGTTGGACTGACGATGTGGGTAGAGGTGGCACGCATTGTGCGCGGACAGATCATTCCTTTGCGTGAGAAAGAATATATTGAAGCCGGCAGGGCGCTGGGCTATAGCAATTTAAGGATTATCTCCAGACATGTTGTTCCGAATATCCTTAGCCCGGTGATAGTTATTTCGGCGGCAAATTTTGCATCGGCCATTCTCATCGAGGCCGGACTTAGTTTCCTTGGTCTGGGCGTTCAGCCTCCTGTTCCATCATGGGGCAGCATGATCAAAGAGAACTACGCATATATTATACTCGATTCAGCCTATTTGGCTATACTCCCAGGCCTGGCCATTATGTTTATGGTAATGGCTTTCATGCTGGTGGGTAATGCGCTGCGCGATGCACTGGACGTGCGACTTCAGGGTTCGGATGAATGAGCCAGAAGGGGCTTCATCCAAATATAGAATCAGGTTACGAAAGCCACCTAACTCATCAATCACAAAACGCCAATCTTTCAGAACCGTTCATCAGAATTTGTAGGAAAACCCACCAAACAACTGTAGGCCCTGAACAGGATAGTTATAAAAGCGTTCGTAACGGGTGCCGATCATGTTGCTCAGCTCCGCAAAGACCGTAAATTGTTCGTTTATAAGGTATTCGGCACCAAGATTCAGATCAAGCCAGGGTTTTAGTTCCTGCTCATTCAGCACACCATTGCTCCATACAGGAGCGTATCTCGGCCCTTCAAACTGCATCGATGCTGCAAGTATCAGCTTTTCGACAGGCCTTATATCAGCCCCTGCCTTAAACGTAAACATTGATTTATGCCATGCACGCTGCTCCCTTTCGGGAGAATAACTGTTTACGGCCAGTTCGCCTTTAAGGCTGACCGTTTGATTCAGCTTAAATGCAGCATCAGCCAGAAAAGCAAAATGACCGACATTGTCATACAGAACCGTAAATTTATTATCCCAGGCTTGGATTGTGTCAGTGACAAAAAGTGCCATCTGATTAACCTGAGCATAATATACAGCAGCATGCAGATCAATATTTTTGATCAGGGCTGCCCGCATACCGGCTTTAAATTCCAAAGGCGTCCTTTCCCAGATCACGGGTACAATAGCATCCATGAAAGGATTAGCGTTGCTCAATGCCGTGAATCCATTCCGCTTCAGTCCTCCGCCAAGGGTGGCATAAACATCAAGGGCATTCTCAAGCAGGAAGAGGTTGGCACTGATATCGGGCGCTAGCAGTGTCTGTGCACTATCGCCAAAAGCCATATCCATCTGTACACCTGCCCTGAGCCTGAAAAAATCGCCTGACATACCAATAGCAGGGACAAGCCTGAGTTTACCGGCTGATCCCGCGTTCAGAGTGTCTGCATAAGCAAAATAATCGACTCCTGCTTTTAGACCGACAGACTGCCTTCCGGAGCCAAACAGTTGCATATCTTTATATGCATCAGCATCGAGAAACAAATGATTCTCAGAGGTCTCGTCTCGGTTTGATTTTCTGTTAAAGCCAATTGTGGCTGAATGATGCAGGCTGCTTATGTCATCATAGCGGCTTTCGAGGCCCGCATTTAAACCTATTGTATGATATGCCTGCCTGATCTCATCTTTTTCGGGTATTATATTAAAATCATCTGGCTTAAAACCATAATAATTGAGCTGGTCATTCCGGTACACAACATTGCCGGTAATACTGTGGTTCGATAATTCGTGGCGCAACCCGAAATTCAGTGCATTGGTCATGAAGTCGGAAGGTGCATATTCAGGAATATCAGTCCATGAAGACAGATGTCTCAGCCCTAGCGATAAATAAGTCTGATCGGCTATTTCCGAATGATGCCTGTAGAGCAGGCCCGGTGACAGCAGACTGCCCAATCCAAACCTGAAATAGTTGTTAAATGCAGATGTTGCCCGATCGGGAACCACTACAAGTGCCGGTATCTTTTCAAGTTCTGTTTTGGTCTCCGCCAACTTATCAATAAAGGAGTAGCGGAGTTCCGGTTTACGGAACTCAGCCTGATCCAGGCCGGGTTCGACATTGATTTTCGAGAAATCTCCGATTTGCGGCTGAAAAGAGCCTACAATGGTAACTCTTTCGTTGTGCGATTGCCCCATCAACTGGTGTAACAATGTTGCCGGAAACATGATTACTGCTAAGAAACTGATTGATATTATTCGTTTAAACATGATCGTTCTTGTTTTATCCGGTTCTATTTAAGCTGACTTAATTTGCGTGCTGCTTCCGAGCGCAGGTCTTCGCCCTTGTAATTGTCGATGATACTTTGCAGTGTTTCTCTAGCCTGAAACACATTGTCTTTCTTCACATACACATCGGCAAGCAGAATAAATCCGCGCGCAACCCAGTATTCATGTGCAGCGAAGTTATCTGCCAGTGCAAAGACTTTAGTTTCGGACTCGTCATATTGCCCGAGTTCATAGCTGATAACGGCAAGCAGGTAAGCAGCTTCGGCGCCGAGTACATTTCTGGCATCCTGCGCAACAGAAGTTAGTTCTGCAGCAGCTGCAACAAAATTTCGTTGTTCAAGAAGTGATTTACCGAGTATATATGATGCCTGCTGTTGTTGCTCTTTTCCAGCCCTTTCGGCTGATCTAAGCATTCTGGCTTCTTTTATTGCATCCTCATAGCGCTTGAGAAAATAGCTGCTTTTCATGCTTCCTTCGAGGGCCTCAAGTTGCCGGAGTGGTTCATCGGTTTGACTATAAAGACGTTTATAATACTCACCTGCCTTTGTATAGTCTTCACGGTCGTAAAGAATTCTTGCTGATTCGAGCAAGGCCTCATCGGTGTATTGGTTATCGTGAAAATCGATAATAAACTTAAATCCCTGAAGGGCTTTGTCGGATTGTTTGTCGCGCAGGGCTATGCGTGCACGATAATAGTTTGCGGTCAGTATGTTTGCTCCCGAAGGATATTTATTAATATAAGTTTCCAAAGCTATTGCTGCATCGCTATACCTTCCTTCGAGATAGAAGTTTTCAGCCATGACAAAGGCGAGCGAATCCTGTTCGGTACCGGTGAATCTTCCTGCTCCGGATTTTTCGGCATATACAAAAAAGTCCTGAAGCTTATTCATTTCCATATAAATAGCTTTCAAGGTATTGAGTGCTTCGCGCGATTCGGTAGTGCCCGGATAGTCCTCCACTACCTTTTTAAGGCTTGTTATGGCACGGTCGTTCTGGTCGTTGTTAAAATAGATCAGGCCGGTTTTCATCAGCGCCTCCCGGGCATATTGCGAACGGGGTTTTTCGCGGACGAGTCTGTCAAAATATGCAAGGGCTGAACGGGTGTCATTATTGACAAGACTTGTTGAGGCCATTTCGTAGAGTGCATTGTCGTAAAAGGCCGATTTGGGGTGGTTGCGCACTAATTCTTCAAGTGTTGCGATCTTCAGGTTGAAATTTCCCAGCGCACCAAAGCATTGTGCCTTTTGCAAAAGTGCATAATCTGCTTCGGGCTGGCGGGCCTTGACGACCTGATCGTAGGCGTTTGCTGCCTCAGTGTATTGCCGGCTGATGAAATGGATGTCGCCTATCCGCAGCCAGGCATCATAAGTCAGCTTGGGCTGTTTCGGATAAGACTGATTTACAAACTGCCTGAATGAAGGAAGCGCCTCCTGATATTGTTTCTGGTTGAAGTAGGTGTATCCAATATTATAGGATGCCAACGGGAAAACTTCAAGCTTTGATGCTTCGCGTTGAGCCAGAAAATCACGGAAATACTTACGTGACTGATCAAATTTCTTTTGTCTGTACCATGAATCCGCCAGCCAGAAAGTAGCCCTGGCAGTCAATTGGCCATCGGCTTTTTCGTAAACAGCTTTCTCAAAATAGGTGATTGCCTGGGCAAACTCAGCCCGGTTAAACAGCTCAATACCTCTCGAATAGGTCAGTTGCTGATAAATCGTCTGCAGCTCGCGGCTTCTGGGCCTGACTTTCTCGAGCGACTCAAGGGCAGCCTGATAATTGCGAGAATTCAGATATAGCTGAACAATATAGGAGGAGGCCTCATTGCGTCGTTCGGCGGAAGGGTTACCGGCCAGATAAGATTCGAGTGCCTGAACTGCCTGATTATACGGATCGGCTCCGGCCTCAATACTTAGTCTGGCATAATTGAACAGGGCATCTTCGCTTATAGCGGCATCAAACTTTGATTTGTGGGCTGAGAGAAAGGCATTGCGGGAAAAATTGGTCTGTCCTGTCTCATAGTAAGCTTTTCCAAGATAGTAGTAAGCATTTTGGCTGAGTGCATCGTCCTTGCCAACAGCCTGCTGAAAATTGAAAATGGATTCCTTCACCTTTCCGGTTTTGTATTTTGAATAACCTATCTGATAATGGTCGTCGCGACTGAACTGCTTCCTGCCGGTTTGCTCATAAATAGTGTAGTATTCATGGGCCTTTGCAAAGTTCTTGTTGCGGTAGTATGACTCGGCCATCATGCGGGCTATGTCTGGCCGGTGCTTCTTGTCGGCAGTGTTCATGACACTTTCGCCCATACCGGTAACCTTGTCAAAAGCTCCTTGATGGTAATGAATCTGCAATACATAAACAGGTATCTGCCTGCTGAATGCCCTGTCCTTCTCTATCAGCCTGAAATGCTTCAGGGCATCGTCATAATTAGCTTTAAGATATTGTATATGTGCATAATAGTAAATCGAAGGGTTTTGCCAGACGCTTTTTTCCTGTTTAACCTTTCCAAAGTTTACCAAAGCCCGATCGTTATCGTTGGTTCTGAACTGTGCAAAACCTGTTTTAAAAAAATACTCATTTCGTTCGGCTCGTGTTAGAGATGATGGGCTCACCTGCCGGAACGAATTAAGTGCCTGTTGAAAATTGTTTTCCTTGAAATACACTCTTGCCTGAAGCAGTGTGATTCGCGACATCCAGCGGCTTGACCTGTATGTATCGGCAAAACCCTTCACTTTGGCCGAAGCATCTTTATCACCGGATTCAATGGCGCAAACAGCATCATAATAAGCTGCATCGACATAAAGTGCTGATTGGGGATGAATTTCCGAACTCAGAATTACCCTGAACTGTTCTCTGGCGGCAGCATACAATCCCTTCTCGAACAAATCAACTGCTTCGCGATAGCTTTTGTCGGGATCAAGGTGAACAGTACTTTGCTGTGCTTGTGTGAACAAAGGCACAACAAAGAATAACGCTATTGTTACCAACATTTTACAAAAAGAACTCTTACTCATTTGGTTTGAATTTTTACGTGTATAAAAGTATCAATAGTAAATTTCTGCATGTCCGGCAGGCAAAATACTTTTCAACAAAGCTATGTTGTCATCTGATATGAAATGCAAACAGACTATTTGTGATTGATTGCATCGTCATTGATAGAGTGTTAAATACTTCATATTATTCCATGACATGATATAGAAAACGCAATCACTGGCGTCTTATTGCAAAAAGGCTGCGGCCGGATGGCCGCAGCCCTGAGTGGCAGCCTGGTAAGCAGGATTCTGTTGCCCGCCTATGGCGGGCCATTGTCATTTATCTAGGCCTGCAGTCACCTGCAGGCTCTTGCGGCCTACCCGCCGGTATCGGGCGAGCCACCCTTAGTCTGCACATGGCAGAACCACCGGCATATTTGGCCTTGCAGCCCATAAGGTTTACCCCTGCCTGATGTTGCCACCCGGCAGCGTGAGCCCTTACCTCACGTTTTCACCCTTACCCGCTTTTGACGGGCGGTAATTTTCTGTGGCACTCTCTGTTCCCCCCTCCGGAGGACCTTCCTGTTAGGAAGTATGGCGCTCTCTGCTGTCCCGACTTTCCTCATTCCGCACGAAACGGAACGCGACAATGTCAGCTGCCAGAAGGCAAAATTACTCAAAATCAGACTACAAAAATTCCGAACCTATACATGTCTTTGCTTTTTGGCCTGTCGTTCTGAACGCTATGCTCATCAATTAACTAAAGAACATTATGTGATAATTATATAATGAATTGATAATGAACTAATAAATCTGATATGAGACAGATTTCTGATCCGTTATACGACAGCAGCGCCTCCCTCATTGCTTAAAAAAACAGTTACTTTTGCCAACATTTTTATGGTTCCACCATCAATGGCAGGCATGCGTGATCTTACGGAAGGAAAAGAAGGCAAACTCATTCTGAGTTTTGCACTGCCTATGTTGTATGGCAATATTTTTCAACAGATGTATAATATTGTTGATAGTATTGTCATTGGAAAATATCTTGGCAATGAAGCACTTGCAGCCGTTGGCGCGAGCTTTCCGCTTATTTTCACACTCATCTCTTTGATTATCGGCATTGCGACGGGAGCCACCATTATCATTGCGCAGTATTATGGCGCAAAAGACCTGCTGAATGTTCGAAGAGCCATTGATACGCTGTATATCTTCCTGTTTTTCGCCTCCATCGTTCTTACCCTCATCGGTGTCATCAGCAGCCGTGCCATCTTCAGGCTAATCGACCTGCCCGAAGAAGTTATTCCTCAGGCCAGCCTGTATTTCAACCTGTACGCGACCGGGTTTGTGTTTTTCTTTGGTTTTCAGGGCACAACAGCAATACTTAGAGGACTGGGCGATTCACGCACTCCTCTGTATTTTCTGGTTATTTCAACCCTGGTCAATATCGTCCTTGATATTGTTTTTGTGGTTGTATTCGGCTGGGGCATTGAAGGTGTGGCCATAGCCACCATTATTGCACAGGCAGGCGCATTTATTTCGATCATTGTTTATCTGCACCGCACCAACGACATGCTTATTTTTAAACCACTGAGCATGAAATTCGACCGGGAGATCTTCAGGAGGAGTATGCAGATAGGACTTCCGACCGGTTTTCAGCAGACCTTTGTGGCTGTTGGCATGCTTGCTTTGTATAAAGTAGTTAATATGTTCGGCACCAGCGTGATTGCAGCCTATGCCATAGCCATGCGCATTGATTCGTTTGCAGCGTTGCCGGCCATGAACTTTGCCGCTGCTTTATCGTCGTTTGTGGGGCAGAATATTGGAGCCAACAAGCATGAACGGGTGCGCAGCGGACTTCATGCAACCTTACGAATGACTACTTATATCTCGTTAGGAGTTACAGTGGTTGCCTGGCTTTTTCCCACTTCAATCATGAGTATGTTTACGAACGATCCCGAAGTGGTTGAAGCGGGCAAGGATTACCTGTATATAGTGAGTGTGTTCTATATTGTTTTCTCGACTATGTTTGTGTATAACGGTGTGCTTCGTGGTGCCGGAGATACGTTGATCCCCATGTTTGTCACTCTGTTTTCGCTGTGGGTGGTACGCATTCCCATATCGTGGTTTTTAGCACAAAAAATGGGTCCTGAAGGAATATGGTGGGGCATTCCGATAGCATGGGCGCTGGGCGCCTTATTTTCCTTCCTGTATTTCAGAACCGGGAAATGGAAAACAAAGATTGTCATCAACCGCCGTAAACAGTCTTAATACAACAGAAACAAAGCTTGCAGGCTGAAGCTGCGGCCCGAAAAACTTTACGCAGGTATGTCTGATTCGTTTATCTTTGCGCCCCATGTCAAAGGACAGCATACGCATCAAAAACAAAAGAGCAAGCTTCGAATATTTCATTGTTGAAAAATTCGTTGCCGGCATCGTGCTTACCGGAACCGAGATAAAATCCATTCGCAGCGGCAAAGCCAATATCAATGATGCTTACTGCACCTTTAAAGGCCATGAGTTGATCGTTCAGGCCATGCATATTGCCGAATACACTTATGGAACTTACAACAACCACGAACCCAAACGCGACCGCAAACTACTGATGAATTTCAGGGAACTCAAAAAACTTCTGGTGAAAGTGCGTGAAAAAGGATTTACAATCATCCCCGTCACGCTGTTTATAAACGAAAAAGGACTGGCAAAACTCGAAATCGCACTGGCCAAAGGAAAACATCATTACGACAAACGCGAAGACCTGAAAAAGAAAGATTCTCAGCGCGAAATGGATCGCTATAACCGTTATTAAGTCTATGAAAACTCCCATGCTTATCATACTACTGCTGTTTGCAGGTCTAAACACAATGGTGGCTCAGGAAAAAATCAACTGGATGAGCCTCGAAGAGGCCTTGACCAAAGCGAAAAAAGAACCACGGAAAATATTCATCGATATGTACACAGACTGGTGCAAGTGGTGCACCGAGATGGACAGGAACACCTTCAGCAATCCTGTTATTGCCGCATACATGAACAAAAACTACTATGCGGTGAAGTTCGATGCCGAAGGCCAAAAAGATGCACAGTTTAACAACAAGACTTTCAAACAACCTAAGCCCGGACAGAAAAGAAGTGCCCACGAGCTGGCCATCTTCCTGCTCAACGGCAGATTATCCTACCCATCGTATGTGTTTGTCAACCCCGACCAATCAGTAATCACAGCAGTTCCGGGGTATTATCCTCCGGCCGACTTTGAACCCGTGCTTCATTTCTTTGCTACCGAAGCCTGGAAAAAAACCAATTGGACAGATTATCAGAAAAGTTTCAAAGGAAAAGTGACCAAATGAAAACGAGAGTTAATACTGCATCCCGTACAATCTTCTTTAGATATTCAATTATTGAATTTGATTTCAGTGGTGAGAGAATCGGTTAAAAACCGAAACCGATTCTGAACAAGGGGTTTTCGTAGGGGGAATCAATAGTTTCGTTCAGATTGTAGAGAATGATGATTGAAGCATAGCTGCTGCCCGACAAATACTGCCGTAATCCTCCGCCAACAAAGACACTGTGCACCAAGGCTCTTTCGCGTTCAAGGTTAAAATACACCTTTTCGTAGCTCAACCACTCATTCTCAGCATGTAGCAACAAGCCCCTGAAAAGGTCGTATGTGGTGTAAAAACCTCCACCATAATTATGCGTAGAAAACTTAAATGACCCGTCTTTATAGCTGTAATAGTTATAGGTGAGCCTGCTTCCAAGTTCCCATCTCGGATTCAACATATACCCCAATTGCGGTGCCACAAGAATATTGGAACCATTGCTCGAAAACCCCAGTCCGAACCCTCCGCCGAACACCCACTTGCGTTCAAATTCATTTTGTTCCTGAAAGAACTGTGCCTTCAGCGTAGATGTTACTGACAGCAAACAGAAAACCAACAATAAAAAACCAATTCGTTTCATAACCTTCACATGAATAAGTGTACGAAAATACAATAATTCGTTTGCAGTCACGTATGAGCTTTGTTGATTATCTTTGCAGAAACATGACGGAAACAACTAAATTTTTAAATCTAAGATCGGAATATTTCGCAGCAGGTCTGCTGTTGATCACTTTACTGCTTTTTGTTACCACCTCTTGCCGTAAGGATGAGATTGGTTCCAGTCCTTTATATCAGCTATCATTTTCTGCCGACACAGTGATATTTGACACCGTTTTCACATCCATTGGCTCGGTGACCAAACAGCTAATGGTATATAACAAAAACAGTGAACGGATCAGAATTTCATCTGTAAGCCTGCAGTCGGGCGCCCAGTCCGCTTTCAGGATCAATGTTGACGGTGCAGCCGGCAATACGGTAAACGATCTGGAGATTGCTGCCAACGACAGCGCTTATATCTTTGTGCGGGTAACCGTTGACCCTTCGGATGAAAACAATCCCTTTGTGGTGGAGGACGAACTCAGGTTCATGACCAACGGCAACGAACAACGCATCAAACTGGTGGCATGGGGCCAAAATGCGGTTTATATCCTTGCCGACCAACAAATTGAGGGTTTCCCTCCATTCAGTATCGTTGCCGACAGTCTGCAGACAACAGTGTGGACATCCAACCGGCCTTATGTGGTTTACGGATATGCCCTCATTAACTCCTATGGTACACTGATTATCGAAGAAGGCACGCAGGTGCATTTCCACGATAAATCAGGATTATGGGCTTTTGCCGATGGTGTACTCAAGGTGAAAGGAACCTTGGAAAATCCTGTGGTTTTTCAGGGAGACAGGCTTGATCAACCCTACCGCAACGTTCCCGGCCAATGGGATCGCATCTGGCTGATGGAAGGCCGTGCCGGCTATGATCACGAAATTGACTATGCAATCATCCGCAACGGATACATCGGCCTGCAGGCAGAATCATTCCTGCGACCGACATCTAATAAGCTGATTATCAACAATACCATCATTGAAAACCATACTGGATTGGGGCTGTTTGCACGGCTTTTTACCATAGAAGCAGACAACCTCGTTCTTGCCAATTGCGGTAACTACACAGCAGCACTGACCATGGGCGGAAGCTACACTTTCAGGCATGCCACCTTTGCCAACAACTGGTCATTCAGTCCAAGAAACAACCCCTCACTGTTTTTGAATAACTACTTCACAGACGCAGAAGAAAACATAGTAACTGTTAATTTCCAGTTTTATGCCGGCAACTCTGTCATCTATGGTTCCGCAGTTGAAGAGATTCAAACAGATTTTAAGGCCGGAGCCGATTCTGCCTATGTTTTTGAGCACTGTCTTGTAAAAACCGGACGAAACTTCACCGACTGGCCAGCATTTGTCAATTGCCTCAAAAACGACGACCCACTTTTTGTGGACTACTCAAATTTCGACTACCGGCCCGATTCTCTGTCACCCCTGATTGACAAGGGAAACATCAGCATTTCAGCTGAAGTCCCTCACGACCTCAATGGAACTGACAGAAGCCAATCACCGGACATCGGCGCTTATGAATTTGTACCAACCGTAAAGCCACACGCAAAATGATCTTAGCCATAGGAGGTGTCAGCAATGCGGGCAAATCGACATTGGCAACCGAAATTCAAGATGTCCTGCCCGAAAAAAAAATCAGTATTATTTGCCAGGATGACTTTATTGCTGATGAGAAATTTTTTCCGATGATCAACGGCAGACCCGACTGGGAGCATCCTGAATCCATCGATCATGAGAAGTTTATGCACAGCATCACATGGCATCACAAACAAGACAATCTGGTTATCGCTGAAGGGCTGCTTGTTTTTCACCATCCCGAAACGCTGCGAATGTTTGATAAAGGCATTTTCATTGAGATCGAACGTCATACTTTTCTTCAGCGGAAAAACAACGATTTTCGCTGGGGGCCTCAGCCCGACTGGTATCTCAGGCATATCTGGGAAAGCTATATGAAACATGGTCAAGCTGAAAACTGCAGCTTCCCTCTGCTGCGCATCAGAGGTGATCAGCCGTTTGACATGACAGCCATCAGGCAATTCATTCTTTATGGAACAGTGGATTGAGCAGGCGAAAGCCTTTGTCAGCGAACAGCTCAGGGACGCAGAGCCCGGGCACGATTTCAGTCATGTAATGCGTGTGTACCAAATGGCACTTATATTGGCTTCAGGGACAAAGGCTTCAACAACGATTATTGCTCTGGCTGCTCTGCTTCATGATGTAGCCGATGCTAAATTTCACGGCGGCGATGAAGATGCCGGGCCTGAGATGGCTGCTCAATGGATGAAAGACACCGGCGTTGACAAGAAGACGATCTCAGATGTTACGGACATCATCCGTCATATGTCATTCAGGCATTCCTTCGGGATGAAACAGGAGCGCAGCATTGAGTTTAAGATAGTTCAGGATGCCGACCGCCTTGACGCCATTGGTGCCATCGGTATTGCACGCGCCTTCAGTTATGGCGGCCACCGCAACAGGCCATTTTACAATGAAAACCTCGTGCCTGAAACATTCAGCAGCGGAGCCGAATACGCCCGGTCCTCTTCGCCAACCATCAATCATTTTTACGAAAAGCTTCTCCTGATCAAAGACAGGCTGCACACCGATGCCGCAAAAACAATTGCCTTGCATCGCCACGAATTCATGCAGGCTTTTCTAAAGCAATTCGACGCAGAAAAAGAAGGCCATGCATAAGAAACCGCTATAATCAACAAGCTTTAACAAGAATTTAACCAATTAGACTATCTGTTTAAGGTACATTTGTATCGCCTAATCGCAAAAACGATGATCAACGGATTTTTAACCGACTTTTTGCACGAACTGTGGAAACTCACTGTAGAGATGTCGCCCTATCTGCTTTTCGGTTTTCTGTTTGCGGGCATACTCAGGGTGTTTTTTCCACGTAAGCTGCTCCTTAAATATATGGGCCAACCCAATCTGAAATCGGTGTTTCACGCCGCCATGCTTGGAGTGCCTATGCCTTTGTGCTCATGCGGTGTGTTGCCGACAGGGCTCTCGCTCCGTCATAACGGAGCATCCAAAGGTGCCACCAACGCCTTTCTGATCAGCACCCCCCAAACGGGTGTCGACAGCATATTGGTAACCTATTCCATGCTGGGACTTCCATTTGCCATCGTAAGGCCGATCGCTGCTTTGGTAACCGGGCTGGCCGGAGGCGCCCTCACCAACTGGCTCACACGCGAAAAAACAGAACCTCAGGCCAAAAACAATGCTCAAGACGACACCCCCCCCCGGACCATCAGCTATATGCTTCGTTATGCCTTCGTTGAATTCCTTCAGGATATTTCAAAATGGCTGGTTATCGGACTGATGATCGCTGCATTAATATCTGTTGTGCTGCCCGATGATTTTTTCAGCGCATTCATACCCAATGACTTCATAGGCATGTTCGTCATTCTGCTCGCGGCCATCCCCATATATTTCTGTGCGACCGCCTCTGTGCCTGTTGCAGCAGTGCTCCTGATGAAAGGACTGTCGCCCGGTGCCGCACTGGTGCTGCTTATGGCAGGCCCTGCCGTCAACTCAGCCTCTTTCACGGTGCTGTTCAAATCCTTCGGCCGGAA
>Ga0208244_100391_pt1 | contig 46349 bp, 64 predicted proteins | sample SubbioCR12Aug_5A_FD_184828 | JGI IMG/M metagenome (GOLD analysis project Ga0208244, IMG submission 184828) | Serpentinite rock and fluid subsurface biosphere microbial communities from McLaughlin Reserve, California, USA - CR12Aug_5A (SPAdes) | ecosystem: Environmental > Terrestrial > Deep... | reverse complement strand
CTGAACGGACTGCGACAAGCCAATGGCAATGCCTGACGTTCCCGCCGTCTTCCGGTTTCGGCAGTTGACCATCGTCAGGTAAACGCCGCGCGTGGCCTCCCACCCAACCTGTCCGATGTTCTCGCAGTCGTAGTAGTTGATGTGCCACGCGCTCTCATGGCTGGAGAAGCCGAACGAGCAGTTGAAGGACCGACATCCGATATAGTCGATGTGCATCTGGCCGCCGGAGGCGTCGAAGACGTGCCAGCCGTTGGAGCCCGACGACCCGATGACCGTGGACTTGAAGTTCCACTCATGCAGCAGGCCGTAGCCATAACGCAGGCCGTCCGGCGGGCTCACCGCGTCGACATAGCCGAAGTCGCGGTATTCGCAGCCAACCTCCAGGTCGCCCGTGCCAAATCGCACGTTCATCTGAACGCGGGTGTTCCCGGTGTGGATCATCCGCTCGCGGTAGGGGTTCAGTTGCCCCTCAAACATCACCCCGATCACAGCGCCCGTCGCGTCAACGTGCCGAACGCGCCCGTTTTTCATCGTCAGGCCGGGAACCAGCTTGCGAAGGCTGACGGCGATGGGGGCCGTCACGCCGAGGCTGTCGATCACCTGCTGCTCGGTGATGTCCGCCACCACGCAACCGTCGATGAACAACTCCCCGCCGGTTCCAACTTTGCGGATGACGTAGACGTGCTTGGTCGGCTGGGTGGCGAGCGAATAGGCTGGGCTTTCGGCCACGATCAGGTCACCGACCGCCGCGCCCGCCGTGCTGGCCAGTGTCAGTTTCAGGTCGCCAAGCGCCGCGTCCGCAGCAAGGGTCGTGGTCAAATAGGGGGGCGGGCCGACAATGTAGAGCGCGCCCTCGTCAAGGAACAGCTCGGCCCCGTTCCAGTCGATTTCGAGGCGCTTGGACGTGGCGGCCCGAGTGATGGTTTTGAGCGAGGGGACGCGGTAGCTCGCGTCCACCTTGCCCACCATCCGACCGTTAATCAGCGTCGCCGCGTTCAGCGCCTTTTCGATAGCGTCGCTGTCGTCCGTCGTGCCGTTCCCGACCGCGCCGAAATCCTCGGGCGACAAGGGGGTCTCACGCACCTTGGCCAGCAGGGTCCGTAGAACACCGCCGACGCCCAGCGAGAGCCAGCCGACAAGGCCGGGGCCGCCAGAGGCTGCGAGGGCCACATACGGCACCCTGTCCCCCGCGACCGCGGCGGCTTCTGCCGCAGCGGCGGCTGCTTCGGCGTCTTCGACCGACGTCAGGATGCTGTCGAAGTCCGGCAGCGGCGACAGCGGCCGGGCGTAGCGGACCAGGATACGGGTGCCCGCGGGCGGCGGCGAAGTGAACAGCACCGTGGTGCCCAGCCAGGTGAAATCCTCGCCTCCGACCTGGGTCACGCCGTTGATGGAGACGTCCAGGTTCGCCATCACGCCGGGGTGGAAGTCGATCTCGAACTCGGTCTCGACGCCGTCCCCGTCGAACGTTTCTATGCGCGCGTCGGCGTACCCCGCGACAGAGATCAGATCGCCGGGGGGCACGTTGGTAAAGCCTGCGCCCAAGCTATCCCAGGCGATGAGGCTGTTCGGCACAGGGTCCGGCAGGGTCGCGCTGGCAGTCGAGCTGATCGGCAGTTTCAACGACCGGCCCAGCTGTTCGACCAGCTGCTGTGCGATCATCGTGATGCGGTCGAAAGCGTCGTTGATGACCCGGGGGTAGAAGCCGCCGTTGTTGGTCAGCACCAGAGGCTGCAGAGCCTCCAGGCCGGACGTGATGGTGAGCCGCCGACCCACGGCCAGGGGCGCAGTCAGCGTTACCGAGCCGCCCGGGTCCACGTCCTGGTTGCTGTTCAGCGTGACCGTGTAGTCCGTGTTCAGGACCAGGTCGCTCTCAACACCGAGCTGGTTCGTGAAGACGACCAGCAGATCGCCCGCCGCGAACACCTTGAAGGCGAACGGGAAAACGGTGGTCGCGTCGTTGCCGAAGTAAGGACCGGCCTTGCGAACGGGGGTGGAGATGGCCAAGAGATATTGCTCCGAAGGTCGCGGCGATCCTAGGCGGGGGGCCCCCGCTTAAGCACACCTAGTTGGTCTTGCTTTCAGGGCTCGGCGTGCCGGTGAAGAAGCCGCGCGCCGCGTCCAGAGGGCCGGTCGGCTCGATGTCTCCCTGCGCCACGCCGACGCCGTAGCCGACCGGCTTGCCGAGCACGTTGGCGGGGGTGCCGCTGATGATGCCGAGCAGGTTGAACACGTCGCGGACGTCGTTGCGGTTGAATGTCTCGCCTTCGACGACCGTCTCGTAGATCGCGGCCGGCACGCCCAGCGTGCCCTCGACGACGGACACCGAAGCGGACATCGAAACCCGGTCATCGTAGGGCTGTTTGGTGAACGCGCCCATGGTCGCGTTGGCGAGCTGCCCGACACCCGGGACTGTGGCCAGAGCGAACTTGGCCTGGCTCCCGAAGAACCACGGGATCAGGTCGTTCAGGATGCCGTCGTCCTCTTCGTCTTCCCAGCCGCCGCGCAAGCCTTGGGCGATGGCGTCGCCGATCACGGCCGGGATCAGCAGCGTCATGACGTAGACGTAGAACAGGCGGCCGGCACCTTTGCGCAGGCCCACGCCTCGGGCGACCTGCTGGACCTCGGTGCCCGCCAGGTTGGCCATCATGTTGAAATAGCCGTAGAACTGCGTGAACACCCGCACGAACGGCGTGCCGGTTTCGAGCCGCGAGATGTCCTCGGGAGCCATCGACCCCTGCGTTTCGCGGATCACGCTGTCAGCGAACCGGATCGCTTCGAGATCGGTCTCGCCGCCGGTCACGGCCTGGTCGTAGGAGGCCGACCAGGCGACCACGTCCATGACGTTCTGCAGGGCCGACTGCGCGAAGTAGGCGTGGCGCGAGGAGAAGTCGCGGACCTTGTCCAGGCCGTTCGGGTTCAGCTTCACCAGCTGGGTGATCGCTTGGCGGGCCTCGAACAGGTTGGTGTCCGAGCGGTTGCGCAGGAACACAGACTTCTTGGTCGCGGTCTCGGTGACGCCCGCAGGGTCGCGGGTGTAGCGCCACAGCGCGCCGTTGACGTGCGAGGCCTTGACGCGGAGCATCACGCCCGAGAAGCCGGTCAGCTGCTGCAGGGTGTTCACGGCGTTGGCGAACATCAGCTGCATCCCGACATTCGAGCGGATGTAGCTGAACGCTCGGTCGGCCCACTTGCCGGCGCGGCCCTTGGACGGGGTCTCGACAATCTGCTTGGCGGCGCGGTTCAACCACGGCAACAGCAGGTCGGTCTGGGCCGTCGGGTCGAAGGCCTGCAGCTTGGCCGAGAAGTCGCGGTTCTTCAGGATGCGCATGACGTCGCGCACCGGCGGGCCAAGGTGGGTGAACTTCAGCACCTTGTCGACGTGCGACGGGATCAGCCGCAGGTCCAGCGCCAGCTCGCGGGTGTAGTCCTCGACGCGCGACTTGGTGAAGCCGTTGCTGGCCGCCGGGAACATGGCGCTGTCCCCACCTTCGATGGCCTCCTGCTCGGCCCGCAGCGCGGCGTCCTGCACCAGGTTCTGGTCGGTCAGCGCGGGCACATAGCCGCCGCGGTACTGGCCGAAGGGCGTGTCGACAGGGTCGGCGGCGACCTCGTCGAAGTACCGGCCGTAGACCGTGCGGTGGGCCTTCTGCGCGCCCGCCTTGGTGTCCTCGAGCATATCCCAGACCGCCTGGACGAAGTTCCAGTCCTTGGCCGTCAGCGTGCCGTCAGCGTGCAAACGGTCTAGGAAGGTCTGCCAGCGGCTGTCGTCGAGCATCCCGTCAGGATCGCGCTTGCCCCAGTTGCGGCCCAGCAGCAGCTTGGACTTGTTCGAGCCGTTGCCGGTGTGGAGCAGCGCGTGGTACAGCTCCGACTTGCCGCCGAAGGTGTAGCCCAGTTCGGGCGCGGCGATGTCGCGCGGCTTCAACTCGTCGCGGACGGTGTCGAGCAGAGCGCGGAAACGCTTGATGTAGACGCCGCTCTCGGCGCGGTAGTTGTCCGCGCCTTCCGACACTGGGTTCCAGATGTTGGCGCGGAACGGGCCGCTGTTCGCTCCGTCGATCCCACGCGCCCAGCTCTCCACGCGACGCAGGGCGGCGCGGACGCTCAATAGATCGAAGTCGCGCTTCTCGCTGTCGGTGATGGCGCGGCGCGTGCCGGGGCGATTCTCGGGGATGCCGATCTCTTCCAGCCGCGTTTCCATGGCGGCGGTGACGGTCTTCAGGTCGACCAGCTTGCCGTCTCGCTCGACCTGGTTCACGCGGCGCGACAGCGCCCAGAGCTGCCCGACGACGTCGCGCAGTCCCTGGAACTCCTCGTAGGTCAGGTCGGGGATCGGCTTGGCCGAGGCTCGGGCCGCCGTGATGAACGGCTCCAGGTCCGTGTAGAGGACCGGGTCGTACCGCTTCAGCGCGTCCATGTAGCCGATGGGGTCGTTCTTGACCCGGCCGAAACCGTAGAGCGACAGGATGGCCCGGGCCCCGTTGACCAGGTCCATGTTGCGGGTGCGAGATATCGCGTCGTCCTTGGCGCTGACGATGCGCGTGAACAGGCGAGTGTTCTTCTCGACGTCGGCCTGGGCCTTCATCACGGCGCGGCCGGTGTGCAGGTTGATGAGCTGGTTGCGCTTGGCCGCGGCGAAGGCAGGCAGATCGTCCTTCTTCAGCGCCTTCTCGGCGGCCTTGGCCGCACGGCCTTGAGCGGCCAGGTACTGCGCGGGGCGCAAGCGCTTCAGCTCCAGGCGGTTGACGACACCGGCGGCGAAGTCGCGGGCGGCCTCGTTCAGGATCGACTTCTTGCCGACAGCCTTGTCGGCCATCGCCATCTCGGCGGCCACGAACTTGGCCCGGGCGTCGTTGGCGACCGCTTCGTTGGCGGCGCGCTCGATGGCCTGCGGATCGGTCAGGTCGCCGTACCGCTCCAGCATCCGCTGGTCGGTCAGGCCCTTGATCTTGTCGGCTGCGTTCTCGCCGTTGACCAGGTCGGCGATCATCGCCTCGCCGGACGAATAGCCGAACATACCGGCGACGATGTCGGGGTGCGCGCCGTCGGTGGAGACCTCGCCGTATTTGCCTCCGCGGCGAAGAGCGGTCCACGCGCCCTCGTCCCCGTACAGCTCCTTGAGCGTGGCCAGGTCCAGTTTGACGGCACCCTCGACGGGTTCGCCGTTCTCGCCCAGGCCGCGGCGCAGGAAGTTGCGGGCCCGGTTGACCGGCTCGGCCATCACTTCGGCGGTCACCTCGGCGCGGATCGCCTTGCGCTGTTCGTCGGCCTCGCGCTGCATCGCCTTGACGTAGCGATCCTTGGCACCGGACGCCCAGCGCATATCCCGCGCGCTGCGCTGTTCCAGCTGCTCGATGGCTTCGGCCGTGGCGTCGCCAGCCAGTCGCTGATACTCGGACCACTGGTCCTCGGTGGCGTATTCGGGCTTGCTGGCGAAGGCCGGGGCGAAGCCGCGGACCTGTTCCATCTCGGCGATCTCGGCTTCCGAGGCCAACATCCGGTCCATGACCGCGCGCACGTCTTCGGTCAGCTCGACGTCGAGAGCGGTCAGGGACTTGTAGACGTTCTTCAGCCACGCCGAGAAGCGGCGGAACACGTCGCGCAGGGCGAGGCTGGGGGACTTGCCCTCGAAGTGGTAGGCCTCGAACCCGCGGGCCCACTTCTCGTGGAAGGGGCGGCGCTCTTCGAGGCTCATGCCGTTCCAGTCGGCGAGCGTCATACCCTCTTGGAACCAGTTGAGGGTGGTCGCCATGTCGGCGACGATGTCGGCCGGCGCGTCAACCTGGTTGGCCATGTGCGCCGTCGCTTCGAGGAAGAAGTGGCCGGTCTCGTGGACGAAGGTCGAGAGATCGGCGGCGCGCAGGACGCTGATGACCGACGGGGTCTGGCTGACGTCAGCGCCGAAAGCGATCTGGCCTCGGTTCTTCTGGAACAGGGCGAAGCCCTGCTGGGCCGCCTCGCGCAGGGCGGGCGTGATCTCGAAGCCGTTTTGGATGCCGAGAGAGGTAGCGGGTCGGGTAGGGTCCGCTCTGCCGTAAAGATGCCTGCGGATTTCGCTGCGGCGCTCGGCCGCGACCAGCTCCGGGTTATTCTCACGCTGCGCCATGCGGGCACGCATCAGCGCGTTCTCGGCGGCGACCCTTTCGGGGGTTGCCATCGGTAGGTTGATCGCTTCCCGATAGAGGTCTTGAACCTCCTCTTGCGAGGCGACGATTACCTGTTGGTCTTCTGCTTGGCGCTCGGGGGTGTCCTCGCCCAGCTCTTGTTTGAGGGCGTATTGCTGGCGGCCGAAGGTGGTTTCCAGCATATCCACCGGCCCGACCCGCGTCCCGTATTTTTTCACCAGGTCGTTGGCGACGTTGACCAGGTTGCGCTCGTAGAAGAAGGAGCCGTCGCCGCCGGTCTGGCCGCCGTTCTGCTGGTTGCCGTTGATCCACGCGATTTTCTCCGCGCCGTTGTCGACGGCGTAGCGGATCATCCGCTTCATGATGAGAGCGGACCAGCTATTGCGGAAGGGGGCGTCGGGGATGCCACGCTCCAGCGCCTCGTAGGCGATGGAGGTCTCGCGGGCCACAAGTGCGGCCTGCGCCCGTGCCATGACGATCTCGGTCAGCTCCGGGGTCGCAGTGCCTTCTTCGACCATGCCCTCGTAAGCGCGGCGCTTGTCATAGGGGCCGAGGTCATTGATCGGCCGACCGAACCACTCGCGCTTGGCCTCGCCCGTGCGCTCGGCGATGCGGGCCATGTCGTACGCGATGCTGTCCAGCTTCCGACGCGCCTCAAGGGCGTTGAACTTGGCCTCTTCGATCTTCTCGGGAGAGGCGTCGGTCTTGTACCCCTCATCCCGTCCCTGCTGATGCCAGTCGCTCTGCAGCTCTTCGAGGAACAGCACGCGAGCGCCCGAGGCGTCCTCGCGCATCGTGACCCGCGCGTGGGCGACGACGTTCTCGGTGTCCCAATGGGTCGACGGGCCCTCGATCTGGGGCAGGGTCAGCAGGATTTCGCGGTAGGTATCGTCCGCGCCGGGGAGCTTGTAGCTGGAGAACTGCGCGTCCGTCTCGAACTGTGGGTTCAAATCCTCGTAAGTGGCGTCTTCATACCACTCGTCTTTAGCGGCGCTCAGAGCCTCCTGTTCGGTCAACTCGGGGTCTTCTACCCGAAGACGCGCGGCGGTAGTCTCTAACCAGTCGTCGTCAGGCTCCGCGAAGGGTTCGGGTGTGCCAGCGTTTTCGCCCAGCACCGTTTCCTCGACCTGGACACCGCCCTGCTTAACGAAACGCAGAACCGCCGACTTCGCTATGTTGCCCTTGGCGTCGATCTCATCCCGATCCAACAGCGACGAACGGGTGTACCCTGCCAGCGCGCCCTCACCGCCAGCGGCGTCCAGCCACTCGTTCAGGCCCGACCACTCCAGCTCTTCCTTCTTCACGCCCGGCGTCTTGGCAAGCGTCGCCTTCCACTGTGCGGCCGGGGCCTTGGTGGTCGGGCTGTTCGCCACGGCGCGTTCGAGGGCCGAGTAGAAGTGTGGGGCTACGTCTTCGGCTTGGTTGAAAGTGGCTTCAGCCCCGGCCACGGGCTCGCGGATCATCCCCGCTTGCGTGCTGAAGTCGCGCCCGCGGCCTTTGCTCTCCTTGAAGCCGAACCGCTTGTAGAACTTGACCAGTCGGCCCGCCGACGTCGCGCCCATCGAAGCGTCGGGCGTCAGCACGACACGTCGCCCGGTGGCGTCAGCGTTGGCGACCAGCCGTTCCATGAAAGCCGTGCCCAGCCCCTGCTTCCGGCCTGCTGCGGTGGTGTCGATCAGGTTGAGCGCGATCTCGTTGTCGCCTTCGGTGGTGTCGATCCGAACGCCTTGGCTCTCCGCGTCCCTTGCGATCTGTTCGACAGTTTCGATCTGCTCCAGCGTGTTCGCGCGGGCGCTCGACGGCAGTTCGGCGGCGAACTTCAGCGGGTAACGTTCGGCCGCCTGCTCGGCGGTGATGCCCAGCCGCGCGCCCATGACGTCGTAGAAGGCCGACGGCAACGAAGCGTAGGCGCGGTTGACGTCCGAGGTGAAGCGGCCGGTGGTGTCCAGCTCGGCGGCGATCTTGGCCTGCACCCGCTCCCGGCCCGCCCGCGCGTCCTCGGTGGCCGTAGCCGCGGTGACCGCCGCCTCGACCTCGGCCTGCAGCGCGTCGCCGCGGTTGGCCATGAACTCCTTGGCCTGCGCCTGGCTCATCGCGAACGGGTCGGTGCGCAGGTGCGGGAGCAGCGGGCCGACGGCGTCGGTGCCCGCAATGTGGGTGGCGAACTCACCCGCGCTGATGCGCAGGTCGCCGCCGGTCTCGGCCGCCGTGGCGAGCTGGTCCGACAATCCGGGGATCGCTTCGAGCACGGCATCGAGCGGCACGCCCGCCTCGTTCAGGCTCTGGGCGAAGGTCTCGGCGTCAACGTAGATGTTCTCGGCCGGCGTCCCCTCCGACGCCTCTTCGATGAACTGCTGGAAGGTCTGCGGGTCGCGCTCGCGCAGCTTCGAGGCCTCGGCCAGGGCCGCCAGTTCCTGCAGCGTTTCGGCCGCCTGTTCGCCCGCCTGGGCCTGGGTCTCCTGCGCGCCGAACCGCTGGGCCGCAACTTCGGCCGTGGCCGTCACAGTGCGGACGGTGCCGCCGAACGGGCCGCCGATGATCACCCCCTGGGCCATACGCTCCAGCGCGTCGGCAGGGTTAAAGCCCGCCTCGGTGCCGAGGTTCGAGCCCAGATATTCGATCCCCTCCTGCAGGCCCTCGGTGACGGCCTCCTTGCCAGCGGCTCGGCCGACAGCCCCGGGCACGCCACGCAAACCGCCGCGCACCGCGTCGTCGATGCCGAGGATACCCCGCGCACCGAGCCGGTCCAGAAGCGCCGAAGCTGCCGCCGCGGGAAGGGCGGCGACAAGGTCCATTACCGTGGCGTTTTCGCGCCCGTCGTTCTCCGACCGCTCCTGGCCTATCTCGCCCGTACGCGCCGTCACGTAGGCGGGCAGGTTCAACATGACCGCGGCCATGTCCGGCACCGACACGACGCCTTCTTCGAGCGCGAACGGGATCAGGCGTTCGAGGGGGCGCTCCTTGAACTCTTCCCAGGTGACGCCCTGCTCGATGGTGTGCAGTCTGTTCGGGTCGAGCAGGCGCTGCGCCTGCGCGTTGAAACCGGTGGCCCTGCGCTCCTCGGCCGAGATAGCACGGCGCACGATGCGCCCATTCTCGAAGGATAGAACCTGTCGAGGCAGGTTCTCTTCCAGCCACGTGGCTGGCCCAGCCAAGGCCGTGTACGAAGCACGGCCCGCGCCCTGGGCCAAACGGACGGTGCGCTCTCCGATGCGGGCGACGATGCGCTCGACCGCCGACATATTCTCGATGTCGTCGTGGGCGACCGCGGCGTTGGCCGGGTTGGACAGGAAGTTCGAGGTGCGCGGCGAGGTTTCCGGCAGGTCCGGCGTCAACGCGACCGGGGGCAAGACCACATTCTGCTGGCGAACGGCGCGCAGCGCGGTGACCGGCATACCCCTGCGGGCCGCCTCGGCGCGGTCAGCGGCCAGGGCGTCGGGGTTCTCCACAGCCCCGGTGCGCAGCGCGTTCGACAGCCTGCGGCGTTGCTCTTCGATCTGGGAAGCGGGGTCGTCCTGCAGCTCAACAGCCATGTGGCTTTAACGTCCCCTGATGCGGTCGCGGATGTACTCGGCGTATATTTCGTCGTTGGTCGGGTTACGGCCCAACCGCTCGCGCGCCCGGGTGCGGAAATCAACCTGGTTCCGCGGCGTCATGGTCTCGTACGACGTCTGGTAGCCCGCAGCGAAGGGCGTGAAGATACCCTGCGGACGCTCCCAAACCAAGCGGCCAAGTCGCGTCTGGATTTCCTCGCTGATCTCCTCGCGGGTCAGCTGGCGGCCGAGCCCGCGCTGGCGCTCGATGATCGCCTCGCGCACGGCCACGTTCAGTTGGGCCAGCGCCTGTCGGTCGCTGTCGGCGCGTCGGCCCGACGGCGTGCGGTCGATACCCGCTACGTCCAGCGCGAGGGTCCAGGCCGAGGAGAAGGCCTGTTGCGGGACGTGGGCGGCGGTGGCCGCCTCCTGTTGCGCGGCGACGCCGGCCCGGGCCGAGGTGCCCACCAAACTGATGAGATCGCTGGACGTGAGCCGCTGGCCGTAGTTGGCGACGATCTCTTCGGGCAGCATCTCCTTGACGGCTTCCGGGTTCGCAGCCAGGGCCAGCAGCAGGTTCGGGTCGCTGCGCACGGTCGGCGGCGCGATCAGGGCCTCCAGGTAGTTGTTCACCGTGTTGACCATGCCCGGCGGCAGGGCGGCCATCATCGCCGCCGTCGGCGCGGTGCGGGTCTGTTCCATGTGCCGGAAAACCGTGTCGCGGGCGGCCTCCTCGCGCTCACGCTTCTCGGCTTCCTCCAGGCCGTAGGCGCGGGCGATCTCGGCCCGGGCCGCGGCCAGCGCGATCCGGTTGTTGCCGAACTCGGCGGCGGCCTCGCGCTCCAGCTGGGCGCGGGTCGGGCGGCCCGCACCAGCCTGCGCCGCGGCGGCTTCTGCGTTCTGGCCGATCAGGGTCTCGGGATCGATGCTTCGTCCGTCCCGACGGGCACGGAGGTGCAAATGCGGGCCTGTGCTGTCGCCAGTCGAGCCCACGCGGCCCAGGTTCTGCCCGGCGGCCAGTTCATCGCCGACCGCGACATCGAAGTCCTGCAGGTGCGCGTAGCCGGTGACGACACCGTTACCGTGGTCGATCTCGACGAAGTTGCCGTAGCCGCCGTTGGGCCCGACGCGCACCACGCGGCCCGCGGCGATGGCGCGGACAGGCGATCCGGCCGGCGCGGCGTAGTCGACACCGTCGTGCATCTTGACGCCGCCGCTGATCGGGTGGACGCGGTTTCCGTGGGGCGACGAACGGCGAGCCCCGGGAACCGGATGTTGATAGGTGCCGCCGGGCGCTCCCGGGGGCGGGGCGGGCGTGCCCGCGAACCGGGCGGCAACCCACGAGGTGGCGTTCTGCGTGGCGACGCCCGCGCCCAGCGCGTTGCGCGCGGCGTTCTGCTGCGTCGCCGTCATCCGGTCGCGGTGGGTGTCGTAGATGTCCTGCGCGCCCTGCAGGTCTTCGTCCTCGGTGGCGATGATCGCTTCGAGGAAGGCCTTGCCGACGAACTCCTGTTTGGCGAGCGCGGTGCCCTCGGCGCTCAACCCCCGGCGGGCGGCGTCGGCGGCGACCAGCTCCTCGATGCGGGCGATGGAAGCGCCGGTGACCTCCGCGTTGAGCGGATCGCCGAGAATGGTCTGCTGCTCGACCGCTATGCCGGACGCGGCGACCTCGGCCTGGTAACTCTCGTTCTGGGCCAGGAAATGGTTGGTCACGCCCGCGCGGAAGTTCAGGGCCAGCGGCTGGGCGCGCTCCTGATAGCGCGCACGCTGGACTGCGGTGAGCCCCAGCTCGTCGGCGATCTCGCCGAGGCGGCGCTCGAAACGGGGCGCGTAGACCTGGTCGACGCTCTCCTCGGTCTCGCCGACCCGCAGCGCAGCCTCGCCCTGCAACGGCGTGTACTCGCTGCGCAGGTCCAGCGCCTCGCGCTGCGCGCGGTTGATGGCGTCGTTGACCCGGGTCTCGTTGATCTTCTCGCGCTCGGCCGCGTAAATCTGACCGGCCAGCTGGCCAGCCTGCTGGATGCCCTGTCCGACCTGCTGCAGTTGGCGCGAGGCGAAGTCCGCGCCCTGGCTGGCGTCAGGCGCGGCGAAGCTGCCCGGGGCCTGGCCCGGGGCGACGCGGCGCTGGTCGTTGATGACGATGCGGGCCATCAGCCTGCTTTCCTCATCCCGTAGTAGCTGGACGCCATGCTGGTCGCGCTGGTCAGCAGCGACGTGCCCGCCGCGCCCATCGGGTTGATGCCCTTGGCGTTGGCCCGGGACGCCCCGGCCTGGTTCTTCTGGTTGGCGGCGTCATAGCGGTGCCCCCAGGCTTCGCGCACGGCGTTGATCCGCGCCTGCCGGGCATCCTCTTGCGTAACCGCATCGGTGCCTGCCTGGATCGCCACGGCGGTGCCGCTGTCGAGCGCCACACCGCGCGCCCCGAGAGCCGCCCGTTGAGAGCCCTTCAGCCGGGCCCCGCCCCTCTCGATCTCGGCGGCCTGGTACGCGCCCTGCTCAAGCGAAATCTGCGCGCGGCGCTCGGCCAGCTGCGCGTTCAGGTCCGACATCTGGGCCTGGAAGTTGAGGGCGCTTTTCTGTGACTTCGCGCCGCCGTAGGCCCCGATGGCTCCCACCGCGGCACCCGCCCCCTGCATCCCCATGATCGCCATCGGGTTGCACATGAACGGTCAGCCTCGCATCTCGAAACGGTGGAAGGGCAGGCCGGCTACGCCGAACGGCTCCGAAGGGTGGACCGCGAACCCGAGGCGCGTCAGCCAGACGATGCTCGCCTTGTTGCGGGCGTCGACATAGTTGACGAGCGTAGGGTACTCGCCCAGCACGGCGTGACAGTACGAGCGGGCCAGACGGTTAAGCACACCGGGAACGCGAGCCAGGCCGGGCGTGCCGACCAGCCACGGGTGGGCGGTGTCAGACAGCGGGCCCTTGGGCACGAACCCGAACAGAGCGATCAGCGTGTCCTCGTGCTCGGCGGCGAAGGCCATGCGGCCCAGCCTGCCTGCCGACTGGTCGACAGCATCTACGAGTTGGGCCCTGATGTCAGGGCCGCTGGCCGCTACCAGCTCATCCCGGTCAGCGGGTCTCAACCTCGGCTCGATCACGAGCGCGTCCAGCGCGACCGCGGGCCTGATCTCAACCGCCGGCAAGGACGGTCTCCAGCGACATCGACAGGACGGTCAGGGGCAGCGGGTCGGTCTGCCGGATCACGACCTGCCCGTCGTTTGCCCACGAAGGCGAAATCTTGATGCTGATTTCGTCGGTCTTCAGCGACGGGGGCGAGCCGTAGGGTTCGGTGGTGCGCTGCTTGTATTCGGTCAGCTTGTCGGCCGAGGGGCCAGCGAAGATGCCCGAGGAGCGGAATACGCGCAGCCACACCTCGTTGACGTTCTTCGGGCGGCCCTGGCCCGCGCCCTGTATCTCGGCCGCGAACGGCAGGGTCTTGATCTCGGCGACGATGGGCAGGCCGATGACGACTGTCGAGACAGGCTCGTCGAAGGTCACCTCGCCGCCAACCACGACTTGGGGCGGCAACACCGCGCCGTCGGCGAGGATCGACACTGTCTCCCCTTCCAGGTGGTCGAGGCCCTCGGTCACGGTGGTGATCGGCGCGCCCGAATAGTAGACCCCGGCGTCGACGAAGAAGGCGTCGGCCGCCGTGGCGAACGCGCGCTTGCGGGCCCGCTCGATGTAGCGCACCGAGTTGCCGTTGATCTCGCGGCGGATGACGGCATACAGCGCGTCCTCGCTCCCTTCGCGCACCGATGCGATGCTCTCGAAATAGTGCTGGGTCGCCAGTTCCTGGGTCTCGGCGTCGTAGGTCGCGCCGGTCAAGTGCTGGTGCCATCCCGCGACCTGCTGTTCGGGAATGTAGGTGATCCCGAGCAGCTTGCCGCTGGTGCTGACGAACCACAGGATCGGATAGGGGGCCTTGACCTGGGCGGTGTCGACGATCTCGAACTCGTCGAACAGGTGGGGCGCACGCAGCGACAGGTCGCCGGTGATGTAGCCGCCCGCGTCCTGGGAGAAGGCCATCTCGCGGACGTGACCTGCGGTGTCGGCGAACACCAGGTTCGATCCGGTGGTGATCGGCGTCGCGTGGCCTGCGCCGACGAACGACTGCGGGCGCAGGGCAAAGCTCTCGGGCGTGAGCGCCCCGCCGCCGGCCGCGTACAGCCGCCACTCTCCGGCCTGGGTCATGATGATGAGGTCTTGAAGCGGCACCAGGTGGACGATCTGGTTATACTGGCGGCCCGCGATGGCCAGCTGGATGCTATCGTCATCGCGCGGCGGCACCGAGTAGTTGAAGTTCACCTCCGATCCGGTGCGGGTCGTCCAGATGTTCTGCGGCAGAGTGTCGGTGCCCCCGAACACCTTGCGCTGCTCGAAGTAGGTCACCGCGCCCGGGTTGTTCGATCCGGCGAAGGGGTCCGACACCAGCGGCGGGGTCTGGCCGCCGTTGTAGGGCAGGTTGTCGTCGCGCAGGGTCACCGTGCCGTTGCCGGTGGTGATACCAATCAGGTAGTAGAGGCCGCCCTCCAGCCGGTACACGCAGTAGCCTGTCGCGCCGGTCACCGCGGACCAAGATATATCGTTGTATGTGTCGGCGGCGTTCAGGTTGTTGGTGGCCGCCGCCGGGGCCGAGGCGACGCTTTCCGCGGTGTCCTTCAAAGCCGTCACGACGTATTCGTAGGTCCGCAAAAAGCTCGCGCCCGCGGTGGTCGGCGTCACGCTCAACCCTGCCGGGGCGGCGACGCCCGCTCCGTAGGTGGGCGACACCACGGTCCAGTTGGTGGCCCCGAGGCGGCGCAGCTCCTGCACCGGATAGCTGGGGTGGACGAGCGTGACCACGTCGGCCGACTGCACGAACTTGACCTTGAACAGGTCGGCCTCGTCGAACGGGTGTGCGATCTCGTAGGGGTCGGAGCCGTCCATGACGGTGCCGCCCTCGCTGTGGAAGCGGAAATACTCGTGCCCGAACTCAAGGATCACGGTCTGGGTCGAGCTGAAGGTGAACGGCAGGAGCCGGGTCGCGCGGGTGCTGTCCTTGACCTCGCGCACGAACTCGAAGCCTGGGCGGTTGGTCGCGGGCCCGTGGGGCAGGGTGATGAAGTTCAGGCAGGTCGCCAGCCCGGTCTGGTAGCGAACGTCGTCGATCCGCCCGAACATCTCGGGCGTGATCTCGCCGCCGGCGAACGAGCGGTTGAAAGTGCGCAGGGTCGGCATCAGCGGTTCATCATCCAAGGCGCGGTGTGCTGCTCGCGGAAGCGATTGGCGCGGCGCTGCTTGGCGTCCGACTTGGTGGCCTCGGCGATGAAGGTCCGCATCAGGACCAGCATCTCGCGAGCAACCGTGCGGCCGGTCTCGCCCTTGAGCACCGGGCCCGCCAGCCAGCTGGCCAGGAAGTAGGACAGGGTGGTCGTGAACAGCGGCGGGAAGCGCGTGGTGTCGGACACCGACACGGTGTAGCGGATGCGGGCGTCGGTGGTGTTGGTGTAGAGCACCCGGGTGCCGTCGACGTCGGTCTCGATCTCGAAATCGCTGCTACCGTTGATGACGGCGAAGGGCCCGTAGTTGCCCGCGACGATGTCGTCGGTATCGTCCGGCCCCTGGACCTCGAACACCTGCAGGGCGTTCGACGGCAGGGCGTAGGCGTAGCGCCATTGCGAGACCGGCTGCTCTTCGAGCACGGCCGGCGAGCAGCGCCGCAACGCGAAGTTCCACGGGAACATCTCGATCAGCGCGTCCCGGGCGACGGGGTAGAACTGTGCCGCCTGTTCGGCTTGGGCGCTGCCTTCCGGCGGGTCGATGGACGACACCGTCGCGTCATCGCCAAGGTGCGAGAGCGCAAGGTTCGCGATGACTACAGGATTGCTCACGGTTTCGCCTCAAAGAAAAAGCCGGGGGCTGGTGGGCCCCCGGCTGGTAGCCCCTTCGGGGAGGGGTTGGAACTGATCGCCTACGCCAGGTCGGCGGCGGTAATCATGTGGTCGTCCTTGGAGTTATCCAGGGTCGCCGGGTCCGAGGGGTCGCCGTCCGGCTTCTCGGTGCCGTTCGGGTGCTGGCGGTCGGGCTGGTTGCGCGGCTTGTTCTCGCGGGGCTTCTGCCCCATCCGCTGGTCCTTGGCCAGGCCGGTCTGACCGGCTTCGACTTCCCGCATCCAGTCAACGATGGCGTCGCCTTCTTTCAGCTGGAAGGGCGGTGAACCCGGCTCGCGAAGGTGGTTCGCCGGATAGGTGCCCGCGTGGACGGCTTCGACCCAGGTATTCTTCCCGGCCGTGTCGTACACCCGCTTGCCGTTCTCATCGACCTTGCGGCCGAAGTCGTCGGTTTTGGTCTTCATATTCCCTGCTCCTTAGTTCGGGACGTTGTCGGTGTACGAGCGGTACACCGAAACATCCCTGGTGAGGAAGGCGTTGATCTTGCCCGCGGTCACCGTGGTGGTGGCGATAACGGCCAGGATGCCCAGGTAGCGTTCGTAGATCGCGCCCTGCGGCAGGGATACAACGGCGATGAGGCCGCCCGCGTTCAACCGCGGACTGTTGGCTTCGGCGTCGTCCGTCACCAGCGTGCCGGTGTCGTAGTGGATGGTGGCCGAACCGTCCGTGGCGATGGCCGCTTGCGCGTCCGAGGCCAGCTGGAACTTGATGGTGCCAGCCACGCCACCCGTGATGATCTCGGTGTCCGTCTGGATGACCAGATAGAGGGGCTCGCCGTTCCCGATGTCGCGGGGGCCCGTGCCGAGGTCGATGACATCGCCGATGAGGGCGGTGCCCGCCGCAGCCGCCACCGAAGTGGCGTCCGCGAACTCGTTGCGTTCGTCGAGGATCATGGTCCTGTTCCTTTCCCGGCCCCGCTTACGCGGCGACCTTGCTTTCGGTGTGCAGAAGGGCGTCGACCCGGCGAACCGGGAAGCCGTCGAAGGTCATGACCTTGCGGCCAGCGACGTCTTCCATCGTCAGCGTCGAGCCGACCACCTTGTTGGTGATCTGACGGCGCAGGAACGAGTGGACCCGACGGGAGGCGTACCAGACGCCGCGGATGCTGGAGAGCGACGGGATGTAGGACGTGGCGTCCGTCATCAGGTCGATCAGGTCAGCGCCGGCCGAGGCGTTCTTGGTCAGCGCGGCGAAGTCCACCTGGATGCGGAACACGTAGCGCCAGTCCTTGAGGACCAGGCCAGCGTCCTGCCGGTAGTGGGTGCGGTAGGCTTCCATCCGGCCGCCGGCACCGTCGATGCTCTCGATGGTGACCTGGCCCTTGTCGTCGACCTTGATGCCGCCCTGCGAGCCCTTGGGGTAGGTCATGAAGACCGAGTGCGGTCCCCAGCCCACGAACCAGATCGAGGTGTTGGTGGCGTTCGAGGCGTGCGCGGCCGAGGCGTTGATGTTCGAGCCGTTCTCGGCCGAGAGGGACGAGAAGCGCGGGGCCAGGCCCGTGAACTTCTCGGGGGTGATGCTCTCGTCAGCGTAGAAGATCGAGGAGGCCAGGTCTTGCGACATGCCCTCGATGTGGGCGCTGTCTTCCGAGGCGCGGAAGGCGGCGGTGTTCCCGTTCAGGTCGGCCAGTGCCTTGTCGATCTCGGCGTAGGCTTCCATCATGCCGGTCGTGTCGGTCACCTGGGCGGTGCGCGACTTGGTCGGCTGGACGCCGCCGTACAGCTTGCGCCAGGTCGGCTGGGGCAGGCCGGTGCGGATCGTCGAGCGGTGACCCGTCGGCAGGTTGCCTTCGAGGAACACGGCGTCGTCGAGCACTTCGTTAAACTGGTGCAGCATCTCGACGATGATGTCGATCTTGCCGCCGGGATCGAGACGCTTGGAAACGTCCAGAAGGGTCGGGTGAGTATCCGCGAGGACGGACATGGGGTCAGTCTCCTAGTTCATATCGGGGAAGAGGGTTTTGGCACGGTCCCTCGGCGGGGTGGCGGTGCCCCCTCCGACGAAGGTATCTTCGCTGATGGCCTTGCCCACACGGACCATGAACCGGATGACTTCCGGGTGATCGCCCATGCGGTATTCGTCCAGCATCGAACGAAGCTCCGGCGTCCCGAACTTGTCGAGAGCCTGCTTCGCAACCGCCAGGTTGGCCGGCAGCGTGTCGCCGCCGATCTCCTTGTCGGTTTCGGTCGCGGTTTTCCACTCGGCGAGGATCGCCTCTGTGGTTTCGGTCTGTTGCGCGGCCCATTTCTGGGCCAGCTCCACACCGAGTTCCGTGACCTTTTGCGCGGCCTCCTGCGGGAGGTTCAAATCCTTGGCGACGTCCTTGAACTTCGCGGTGACTTCGGGGTCGAGTTCGACACCCTCAGGCACGGTGAAATCCTCGTAGGCTTCCGGTGCGCCCTTCGGCGCGTCATCGGCCTTGTCGTCTTCGGCTTCGCCTTCCTTCGCCGGTTCGCCTTCGACCTTGTCGGTCTCGGCGTCGGGCGCGGTGAGGGCCGTGTGCTGTGCTTCCTCGGTCTTCGCTGCCGGGGCAGCGGTTTCCTCGGTCGCGGTCTGCGATGCGGCTTCGTCGGTGGTCGTGTCGGCCGCCATCAGCGTCGTGTCAGTCATGTCCGAAATGCTCCTGCATCATCTGCTGGAAGTCCTGCGGCGCGGCCTTGGCGACCTTGCCTTGGAAGTCCAGCCCGACGGCGCGTTTGCCTTCCCTGAAGAAAGTCTCGCTGTTGCCAGTGAAACTCGTAACGAAGAGACCCGTCGCCGTGAGCAACCGCCACGCGATGCGGCGGCCTCTGGGCGACGACATGAGCCACTTCAGATCGTCGTCTTCGGTGTTCCGTTGGTTGCGGGCGTCGGTGGCTTTCGCCTCCCTCGCCGCTTCCTGGGCCACCAAATCGGTCGGGTCTTCTTGGCTCATCCCGCGAAGCTACGGCCAGCGCGCAAGATTAAGCACACCTAGGTCGTCTCATCGGTGGCCCGGCCGGTGTCGACCAGGCTCGCGATGATGCAGGTAAGCACGGCCTTAGCCGCCTCGCACGTCACCTCGGACAGCGGGCCGGTGATCGCGAAAGGCTCGGGAGGCTGCAGCGGTTCGAGGATCGGCGGCAGCTCGGCTTGTTCCACCTGTTCGCCGCGGCGCTTGTCGTGCACCTGGCCGCGCATCAGTAGCTGTACGGGGCCGGCGAGCCGTAGCCGGTCAGCTGGTTCATGATGTCGGTCGCCGCGTTCTTGCCGCTCGTGTCGACGGTCCCCAGCTTCTGGGCGGTGTCCGCGGCTTGCGCGGCCTGCTGCATCTGCTGCTGTTGGGCCTGCTGTTCGGCTCGCGCTTGCCGGATCAGAGCGACCTGCTCAGAGCCGACGATAAGTTCCGGGTCGACGCCCAGCTGGTCGGAGTACATGTCGGCCCACTTGTCGGCATCGAACTTGTCGAGCACCTCGGGCTTGATCTGCGCGACCGCCCCCAAGTTGCCGATGAAGCGGTCGGTCGAGTTCGCGCCGATGGCGCGCTGGGCCTGGGCCAGGATCGAGACGAACTCGACATCCAGCGCCACGCCGTTCAGCTCATCGGGCGGCAGGGGCAGCTCGCCCGCCTTGAGCAGCCGCTCGAAGGTGATCTCGATCAGCGGGTCGAGCAGCTCGTTGTGCAGGCGCTCCAGCACCGGGCCGAGCATGAGCAGCTTCTCCTCGTGGCGTTCGGCCACTTCGGTCGCGGTCATGTTGGTCGAGGTGGCCTGCGAGATCATCAGGAACAGGTCCGAGTACATCCCCTCGCGGATGCGCTGACGGACGTCCTGAATATCGGCGAGCAGGTAGGACAGGTCGATGCCGGCCTCGAACAGCGGACGCACGCCGCCCGACGGGCCGTTGGTGTCGGTGGTCGTGTAGCCGCCGGGCAGGATGTCGACCTCTTCGCCCTTGAGGCTCGACGGGCCCTGCAGCGGCGGGCGGGTCTGGTAGTCGATGCCCTGCGACTTGCGCAGCTGCTCGTGCTGCAGCTGCTTGATGTCCCCGAGCACCTCCATGCCGGGCGACTGGCCGTAGACGTCTTCGGACGAGGTGTACCAGCGCGGAGCCAGCACGCGGAACCGCTCGAAGCCACCCTCGCGCAGCATCCGGTCACTGTCGCCGCCGGCCTCGAAGTAGCAGGACGAGAACGGCATATTCCGGCTGTCGCGCAGCCGGGCGTCACGGTCGTTGCGCGGCTCGATGGCGTGGATGATCGTGACCCAGCTGTCGCCGTTGCCGTTGTCGACCATGTTCTGGACGGCGCGCGAGACGTTGTCCTTGCCGAACTCCTGCACCAGCTGGCGGGCGGTCTTCTGGAACTCGCGATAGCTGGTGTCGACCACGCCTTTGTAGTCGGTCGCCAACGCGTAACGGCCGATGGTGTTGGGGTAGAGGTGGATGCCCTTCTCGAAGTCGTCGAGGATCATCGAGTTCGCGGTGCCGAAGGCTCCCAACTCCTCGTACATCTGGTGCAGCGCCCGATAGGTGTTCGACTTGGCGAACACGCCCTGCATCTTGCGGGTCACCTCGGACAGCCAGATTTTGACGGGCTGGTAGTCGTTCAGGTCATCGTCTTCGATGCGCAGGCGGAACCACGGGCGAGCCGGACTGGTGACGCCGGACATCATGCCCGCAGCCAGGATGCGCAGCGCGCCCGTGCCGGTGCGGTCGTAGATGTTGTTGTGGCGCTTCTTGCCATCGTTCCGGTCGGTCACGGTGAAGCGGCCGGCGCGAGGAAACAGCGTGGTACTTAACTCGACCCAATGCGAGTTCCAGCTCGACCGCTCCGTCTCCAACTGCTTCCACCGCTTGAGCTTCGACTGGCGGGTTGTTTCGCGGATCACCTAGAGCATACCCATGTTGGCGCGGATCGCGCGCAGGCAGGCGGCGAAAAGCTGGTCGTCGTCCATCTGCAGGCGACGGATGCCGAGGGCCTCGGCGAGCTGGTCGATCTGGGAGGTCGTCATCCGCCGAGCACCGAGTTCTTGCCGAGCAGCCCCTGAAGAGCAGCGCCCTTCTGGCCGGTCAGCAGGGTGGCGGCGGCCGAGCCCGCCTTGTTGCCCGCCATCAGCGCGGCCAGGTTCGGGGCCGAGCGGCTCGCCTTGGCCTCGGCCTGCTGCGCGTCGCGCTGCGTCTTGGCGGCGAGGGCGGCGGCCTCCTGTTGCGCAGCGTTCTGCGCGCGGAGGGCCTTCTTCTGGTCGCTGCCCGCGCCGAAAATGGCCGCTACCGGCGACAGGAGACGGAGCGGGTTACCGCACATGGGGGTGGTCCTCGGTGGCTATCAGGCCAGCGGATCGTAGTCGCGAGCCTTCCGGCTATGCACACCAACGAGCGAGCTGCGCTTGGGCGTGTCGATCAGCGCGAGCGCAATCGCGGACAGGTGGTCGGGGCTGCGCTTGATCCTGGCGACGATGTCCTCGCGGCTCTCGACGTAAATCTTCCCGTTCCGCAACGTCCACTTCGGCGCGCATATGTCGGCGAGCAGCATCTTGTTCGGCGGCAGGGCGATGCCGTTGTTGGCCTCGGGATCGAGGGCCTCGCGCAACTTCCAGATTTGCTCGGAGCGCAGGTTGAAGAAGCCCAGCCGCCCCGACTTGTCGCGCGCTCCGCTCGGCTCGGCGACGTTCACGCCGTAGACCTGCTGGCGGGCTTCGTTGAGGAAGTCGTACGGGCTCGACCCGACGCCGATGACGTCGATGTGGATCGGCGCGTGCTGGCGGTTGGCCGCGATCACCAGGCCCGCGACCATCGGGCCGTTGGGCGTCTCGGTGCCGGGGTACACCAAGGGCTCGTCGAACCACATCCCGGCGTGCCGGCGGTAGATTACCGTCTTGTCCTTGCCGCCTCGCGCCACGTCCACGCCCAGCGACAGCATCTCGGGCTTGGGGCTCAAGTCCTGCCAGCGGTCCTGAGCGATCTCCACCCAGCGGGTCGGGATGACCTGCCAGATGTCGTCCTCCATGCCGGCAGCGAAGTCGCCGTTCAGCATTTGCGAGCGGAGCGGTTCGGGGAGGGCCTGCAGCGTGTTCATGTAGCCGGTCCCTGTCAGGAATGGGTTGTCGCTGATGCGCGACGGGATGAAGGTCCGCGACATCGGCCGGATGACCTTGTCGGGCTGGTCCAGGTAGTCGTCCTCGTCGAAGTCGTACTCGGGCTGGCCGTCCACGATCACGAACGGCTGGTCGTCGACAACTTCCAGGTCTTCGCCCGCCACGGTGGCGAACCAGCGCAGCTCGCCGGGCTTGGCGGGGTTGGGGTGCTTCTTGTCGAGCCACGGCCCGAAGAAGGTCACGATCCACCGGCCCTCGGCGCTCGTCGGCGGGTTGAAGGCCAGCAGGGCCTGGCAGCGTTGGCCCGGGATCGTGGTGCGCAGCCAGCCGAGCAGGAAGCGGACCTGCAGTTCAAGGAAGTTGGCCGCCTCGTCGAACACGATCAAGTCGTGAGGGCGGCCCTGGTACTTGCGCTCGTCGCCCGCGTTGGGGACCGAGCCCAGCTCGATCTGGACGCGCTTGCCATCGGAACGGGCGATCTTCCAGATGTTGTCCTTGCCGTTGTAGCCGTCCTTGGACCCGACCAGCTCTTCGAGGCGGTCCATGATGGCGGTCAGTTCGGAGCCGACACGCCGGAGGATCATCACCTTGCGGTGGTCCTCCAGCGCCTTGCCGCAGGCCAGGTCGGTCTTGCCGCCGCCTGCCGCCCCGCCGTAACCGATGATGTCGGCGTCCGAGGTGTAGGCCTGGGTCTGGGGGCCCGGCAGCGGTCGCCAGCGGCGCGTGTCGCGGGCCAGCAGGGCGAACAGCTCCTCGCGCTCCTTGGGCTTAAGATAGGGGAGCAGCCGTTGAACCTCGGCGACGGAGGGGGCGAGCATCAGTGGAACGTGATCGGCGGGTCGACCAGCACCCTGAACCATTGGCCTGCAGCAGTAGGGCCAGCGAGCACCATCACGCAGTCGGGGTGATCGGCGGTGACCATCTCGGCCTCGCGGTTGAACGCGCCCACGACAGGCAGCACCGTGCCGTCTTCGAGCGTGACCGTGCGTTGGCCGACCTGGATCGCGCAGTTCATCGCTTGCTCCAACGCCTCTGGGCCAGCCCCAGGCCGACCAGCACGAAGCCGAGCACAAGCAGGATGAAGCCAGCCACGCTAACCATCAGACGGGGGCTCGCTTGTTCTTCCCGCCCTTGGTTCCGGCCGGGCGAGGTTTGCGCGCCAGCAGGGCGTCCCGCTCCAGAAGCGGTCGCGGTTTCGCGCCCTCGCGGATACGCTCCTCGATGGCCGTCTGCCTCGGATTAGCAGGTTTGCGGTTCTTGTTCATGCCAGGTCGCTCCCGTCGTCAGGTTCTTCGTCCGTCCCCGCTTTGCGGGCCGCGGCCAGCGACAGCAGAGATGCGATCTTGGCCGAGGCCGCGGCGTCGGTGAACTCGACCGGGCCGCCCTCGGGATTGGACAGCTGGATGCCCTGCTGCGGACGGTAGCGGTGGCTCCACATGGCCAGCACCTTCTCGCGCCCGTAGACGCGCAGCTTCGAGCGGCCGAGGGCTTCCTGGTCGACGACCTCGTACTCGTTGCCGTTGCGGTCCTTGCGCGTGATCCAGTCCTTGGACCCGTCTTCGATGATCGACGGGATGTCCTCGGCGAGCGCGTCGCAGCCCATCTCGCGGGCCTCCAGGTACGCCTCGTCGAACTCGGGGCTCTTCTTGCGCCAGTCGTAGACCGTCCAGCGGCTCGGGGCCACGCCCAGCTCTTCGGGCCAATCGCGCAGCGTCTGGGCCAGCACGATGCCCTGCGACAGCTCCTTGCAGATATGCTCGGCCGCTTTGGGGTCGAAGGGGTCGACCGGGATGTTGAGCAGAGGTCGGGTCATGGTTCAGGTGAGACTACGCGCGATCCGGGGTGGGGTTGCACACAGCCTTACGGGCGGCTCTAGCCTCTTTCAGGCGACTGCTAACCTCGCCCCTCTTACCGTATCGGCGATCCAACCACCGCTGTTCCGCAGCAGAAGGCGGATTGCAGACAGCGCACTCCTCGCGAACCACGCCGTGTTGGCAGAGGCCCATCACGTCCGCACCGCTGGCCCGACACGGCGTCGGAACTTCACGATGTCGCGCACCGTGCTGAAGTTGATGTCCATCTTCTCGGCGAGCGACCGATAGGTCCACCCGCCCTCCTCGTACAGGCTGCGGATCAGCTCGACCTCGGCGTCGGTGATCTTGGCCCGGTGGTGCCTCTCGCCATAGCGGTGTCCTGCTCTGCGCGTCATATCTGCAAAATCCTGCAAGAAAGGGGGGTGCAACGGGACGCAACACTTACGTGTGTTGCAGGTTAAGCCCTTGGTTTTCGTTAAGTTTTCGACCCATTTTGGGGGTGCAACAGTAAGTTTGCTCCTACCTTTCCTCTGGGGGCTCTACGGGGGGCCCTATATATTATCTCTTATAGTTGAGAAGTAAGTGTTGCTAGTGTTGCTGCCCTTCAAACCCGCTTGTGGCTTGGGTTTCCCGGGCAACACTTAACTGTTGCCCTACCATTGCCGTCCGTTGCCGACCCACAGTCTCAACCCTTTCCCGTTCCTTCTTGTAACTTTTTGCGTGTAGCCCAAGGCCTTCAGCGCCTTCGCCATACGGGTCTCGTCCATGCGTTTTATTGCGTTTTCGCGGAAACTGAGCCCCTCGACCAGGGCCTGGTGCGTGGTGAAGCCGTACGGGTAGGGCAGCAACCCGTCCAGCTCGGGGGTCTCAAGCCACCGTTCGATGGCCTCTTCCCACCCATCGACAACGCGGTAAGCCTCGTGCTCGTCCTCTGCCAGGGCCTGGGCTTCGCGCCAGTCCACGCCGCCGGCGGCGAACAGGACATCGGCCTCGGCCCACAGCTGGTCGCGGTCCCGGGCGATGCCCTCGACACCCACGTTCCCCGACGCCATCGGCAACCACCGCCGAGCGCCTGTAGGGTCGTCGAGCAGGTCGGTCGGGTTGGACGTCGCCAGCATGACGCACCGCCGCCACATGGAGACGGCGAACTCCTGGTACTTCGGTGTCCAGTCCTCCTTGCGCCGCGTGATCCAGGCCTTAATCTGTTCGTTCTCCCGGGTCTTGAGGCCCGACAGCTCGGCGAGTTCAACCATCAGGCACCCGCGCATGAGCCGGGCCCGGTCCTCTTCGGACTGGTGGAACGACAGCTCGCGGAAGGTGTCGTTGGGGACCATGGCCACGATGCCGCTTGTCTTGCGCTGGCCCTGGCTCCCGGTGACGATGGGCACCATGTCGGCCTGGACCCCGGGCACGCGCACGCGGCCAGCCATCGCCGTCCAGGTGTAGCGCGACACCGCCCTGCTATAGGGCGAGGGGGCGACGCCGAAGTAGGTCTCGTAGAAGCGGCCGACCCGCGACACGCCGTCCCATTTCAGGCTGTCCAGCCAGACCTGGGCCGTGTCGACGACGTTGTGCTGGGCGACGTAGTTGACCACGTCCCTCATCAGCTCGCGGCCGACCGGCTTGAAGCCCATCCGCTCCAGGGTCAGGCGCAGCTCGACCGCGTGGTGGTCCTTGAAGGCCAGCCACTTGCCCGGGTGCTCGACGTCGGCGAAGACGATCTCGAAGCGGAACTCGTCGAAGCGAAGGTCCATGCCGCAGACGTCTGGCCTCAACAAAGCGGATCGGACGTTGCCGAGGACAGCCTCGATCCGGCCGTTGCCATCACGCTGGAAGCCGGGGAGGGGGAGATCGACCTGCTCTTCGCGCAGCGCCGGTGTCAAATCCTCGAAGTCGTCAGGCGATGCCTGGTCGGCCCACCCGTGCTCGCGGGCCTTGGCGAAGACGGTGCGTTCGGTGATCGGGTTGGCGGTCTCGCCCTTCTGGTCGAGCCAGGCCCAGACCTTGATGGCCAGCTCGTCCTCATCGAAGTGCGGGGCCCGGGACGAGAACTCATAGGCCAGCTGATAGCCCTCGTCCGAGCCGCTGGTGGCGTGGTGGATGCCCGAGACGATGTCGCGCCACTCGTCATAGCCCAGCGGATCGGTGTCGTTGGGGATGGCGGCCAGGGCCTCGCGGAGCTTAGGCACCGGCCCTTCCGCGCCGAACCAGAAAGCCTCGGCAAGCTGATCGTCCATAGCCCGCAGCTGCCTTTCGGGCTTCTCGACCACTGGCACCGGGGCCGAGGGCTTCCACTCCAGCTTCAGCGCATACTCGCGGGGCATCACCTCGTAGTTGAGCATCGGCTCCAGCGGCGCGGACTTGCCGGCCAAGGGCAGGATGAACTGGTTGCCGAAGCCGTGCTCGGGCACGCTGTCCTGTTTGGGGAAGACCTCGATCTCCCCGTTGGCCACCCCTTTCGCGCCGTTCCCGAAACCCAAGGAGGCGAGGAAGTGGTCCATGCAGCGGCGCACAGAGTAAGCGTCCTGGGGCTCGTTCCACACCAAGAAGATGTGGATGCCCCTGCCGCCAGTCGAGCGGAACAGCACCGGATGGAAGCCTTCGGCTTCAAGCGACCCCGCAAGCCGCGAGGCCACGCCTGACATCTCCTCCCAGCTGGTCGCCCCCTTGTGGCTGTCCAGGTCGAACAGGGCAATGCGGGTGGTGCTCTCCCCGGCCTTGATGGGGCAGACGCCGCGGGGCATCGTGCCGTCCAGGTGGCGCTTCAACCGGACTTCGGTCAGCGCCTCCCGGGTCCACGCCATGCCGGTCGAGGCCTTGATGGCGGTCACGTCCGTCCGAGCACGGCTGACCAGCGGCTGCAGAGCTTCTACAAGGCCGCTCATGCGAGGTCTCCGAACCGGATTTGGTCGAGCACTTGGCGGCCAAGCCAAGCGGTATACGAGGGTGGGATGGCTTGGCAGAGTTCGGCCAGGGTCATCCAGTCGATGCCCATGGCGACACGCGCGTCCACGACCGTGAACTCCGGGATCGTCTTGTCGAACTTGCGCCGGCTGTCGCGGCACCCCTCCCCGTAGATGCCGATGGTCCGCGGCCGGGTAGTTGTTCGGGGCCGTTTCCCATGCTGGCAGCGGGGCGCGAAGAGCGGGAAGCTCCCCTCGAACAAGCGGTGCCGGCGAAGCTCCGCGTCGGAGACACCAAGGCCGAACATCGTGCCGCAAAGCACTACCGGGTCAATCAGGGGAGCACCAACGACGTTCTCGATGATCCATGGCACCCCCGCGTCATCAAGGAAACGCCGAGTCGCGGGGACCAGATCGAGGTGCTGCTTGGCGTTATGCATCGACTTCAGCGACGTGTGCGCCTGACAGGGCGGCGAGGCGTGGATCGCGTCGAAGTCCGTGAGCGAGAGGTGCTCGACTGTCCCGCCCGGGTGGGTGAAGGCGACGCGCTCGCCCCGGAGAAGCCCCTCCACGACCGCGATCACGTCGCCTTGGTGGAAGGCGAAGGGGTATCGCTTCTGAGGCAGCAGATCGACGCCGTACACGTCGAAGCCGGCCAGTGAGTAGCCCATGCCCGCGCCGCCCGCGCCGCAGAACAGGTCCAGTATCTTCGGCTGGGCACGGCTAACCAGCGGCTGGAGCGCCGCGATGAGATTGTCCTTTTGCACCGTCAGTCCTTGCGGCGGGGTTCGGAGGGATACTTGCCCGGCCACGCCTGGGCAGGGCCTTCGTTGGGCATCGGCACCTTGCGGCCCCGCGGAGCGTCAGGTTTGAACATCAGACCCGGGGCCGCAATACGGCCGGTCAGGTCTTTCTCCTTGACCGCCTCGTAAGGCCTGTAGCGCGGCGGCCGGGGGCTCTCGCCGCCCGTTACAAGACCAGCGAGCCGGACCTCCTCGTCGCGAGGGTCAGGCCGGGCGCGCAGCGGTTCCTTGTACTGGTCGGTCACGACTTCACCTCGTCGGCGGGGGCGAATGTCAGCTCGTGAGCGTCGGCGGGGGCGAATGTCAGCTCGTGAGCGTTGCCGTCCACGTCAAACATGCGCGGCGGCCGATCCGGGTTGACGATCACGACATAGCCCTTGAAGACGGTCCACTGATCGCCGGGGAACAGCTCGCAGACGAAGCGCGTGCCCCGCTTCAGGCTGGTCGCGACGCGATCAGGGCTGTTCGACAGGTCGTAGGAGATGGTGGCGGGAGGCAGGCTCACGGCAGCACCTTCTCGGCCAACAGCACGCGCTTCGCGGGCGGTGCCGAGACGAGGAAGACCAGCAGCCCTTGGTAACGGCGCTCGCCGCCAGGCGCGGAGATAGGTTCTTCGGGCCAGGAAGCCCTCGCGGCGTGCGCCCACTCGACGGAGGTTAGCAGCACCGCTGCGGGCTCGAAGTAGTGTTCCCACTTCCGAGCGGCGTGTATCTCCAGCTCGATTTGGTCGAGGGTTTCGGCAATGTCCATCACAGCACCTTTTCGGGGTTGACCATGCTCGCCGCCGGCACGCCGGTCAGCTCTTCGACCTGGCGGGCCCGCTTGACGGGCATCCACTTGTCGCCGTTCAGCCAGGCGCTGACCGCCTGCTGGGTCACGCCGAGAGCGAGGGCCAGCTGGCGCTGACCACCGGCCTTGTCGAGGGCCTGCTGGATCGCGGCCTGCACTTCGGGGGTGGTCTTCACGACTTCTCCTGGTTGATTTGTTCGGTAGGGTTGAGGAGTGCGAGGATGGCGTCGATCAGCAGGTCGAAGTTGCACCCGCTAACAACGCGCGGGCCAAGCCCGTGGTCAGGCATCATCAGCCATTCGTTCACAGCCTCCGCTATCCCCTCCCTCACGTCGGGGACGGGCTCGCTGTAGCAGCGCGGGCCAGTGCCCGGATGCGGGCAATGTCGGGAAGGCCCGGCCACTCCCAGCCGTCAGCGGGCTTCGTCAGCGCCGTTCCGCATTTCTGGCACGGGTCAACGGCGCGCGGCGAGTTGCAGGTCTTGCAGGCCCACGCCACGGCTGGCTGGAATCGCTCAATCAGGTCGGCGGCCTGATTGAGATAAGCGGGCAGCGCGACGTTCAGGGACGGGCTGTCGATCTCACCAAGCGAATACGGATGCAGGTCTCGCGCACCCTCCCGCAACCGCTCCACCAGCCCACCCACTCCGCCCGCATCCTGTTGATGGGCGCTCATGCTGCGATCTCCGTTTGGACGCCAAGGCGCGTGGCTGCAGTGGCGAAGTGGGAGGCATCGGATTCAATGCCGATGAAGCGACGGCCGAGGTTCTGGCAGGCAGCGCCGGTTGTTCCCGACCCCATGCAGAAGTCGAGAACTGTGTCGCCGGGATTGCTGTGCGTCCGCACAAGATATTCGCACAGCCCAAGGGGCTTTTGCGTCGGGTGCAGTTTCGACCGCTGCTTGTCGCTGGCGAAGGTAAGCACCGATCTCGGGTATCTCTCGGTGCTGTCGTAGCTACCTAGACGGCTTTGCTCGCCGTATACGACCGAGGCCTCTCGGGACTTGCTTTTGGCCACCTTGCGCGCATGGCCGGTCGTCATCTGCGGGTTGTAGGTCGGGCGGCCATCATAGAAGACAAGCACGTTCTCGTGCGCCTTCATCGGAGCCCGCTTTGCGTTCAGATGTCCGGTGGCGTTGGTCTTCTCCCATATCCACTCGTAGCGGAGCATCGGCAGGTTGGACGCACCCAACACCTTGTCGAAGGGTGACTGCGCGAACAGGACGATAGCCCCGCGACACACCCGCCGGAGTTCAGGCCAGAGACGCTGCAGGTCTATCTGGACATCCCACGCGCACCGGGTTGTTCCGTAAGGCATATCGGCCAGCACGAGGTCGACAGACTTGTCCGCCAGTGCCGGCAGCAGGTCGAGGCAGTCTCCGAACCGCAGGTCGCAGATCATTCCCCCGCCCCATTCTTGAACGGCGCAGCGGAACCACCATTATCTGGGCTGTTAGCTCCTGGTTCGGGGGTCAACGGCCCATATGCGGGTTGTTGCGGCCCGGCGTCGAATGCCTCGTCTATCAGATGGTCCAGAGCCGAGGATGAACCCTGACCTTCTGCTGATGAAAGGGCGGCTAGCGCTGCGCACAGCGCGTCGCGGACAGGTCGGGCTTCCTCACTGATAGGGTCGCCCGCCAAAGCAGACGACTCCGCGCACGAATATTGGTCGATGATGAAAGCCCGCGCCATTTCCAGCGCCCCTACTACGGAAGGAGCCTCTGCCCTTGGATGGGCGTAGAGGGCGACGCTCTCCTTGGTCGGTTGGCTTTTCCAAAGATTGGCGGTCTCGCACCCCTTGTCGCTTTCAGCCAGTCGAGCCAGAACGGTTCTCGAGACCCAAGCCACCGCCTCTCCGGCCGTGTCTGCGGGTTGGGATTGGTCGCTCATCAGCTTTGTCCTTTTCGCTGTTGGGCTCCCTCCTTACAACCAAACGCTTGAGAGATGCAAGGCCATCTTTTTCACAACCAAACGCTTGACAGGCGCTGTGGACTGGTTCAGAGAGGGGGCCAGGCCGGACAAGCGGCCGAGCGAAAAGGACAAGACCGATGCGTGTCTCCGAAAAAGAAGCCGCTGCGCTGCGCTACAACGCGGTCATGTACATGAACACCGGCTGCGACGAACAAGAAGCCCAAGACCACGCCTCGTGGGTTGTTAACCGGTTGGGCCCGTGCTCCGAAGCCGAAGCTATTCAGGCTCTGTATTCGGACGCCCTTCGCTACGAGGATATGTGATGGCCGACACCCGCACCATTGAGCAGCTGACCGATCACTTCGAGAACACGCTGCGCCACTACGGCTACGTGGTCACGATGGACCCGATCCTGGGCGAAGAGGAAGCCTTCCTCGACGCGCTGAAGCTGGCGGCCCATAAGATCGAGAAGATCGTTCAACACAACGCCGCCACCCACGGCTTCCGCGGTTTGAGCAAGAACGCCCTGGCCGCTCTCCGCCGCGACCTGCCCACCCCGGTCTGGGGTGTGGAGGCGCGGCTGTGACCAAGAACATCGAAGACATGACGGGTGTCGAGTTCGACGCCTATGTTACCGGATGGCCCGAAGAGCGAGTGGCGGAAGCCCACGCCGCCAGGGAACGGCTGCGCGCCCTCACCGGGCTGTCGGGCCCCACGCCCTGGAGCGCCGAGCACCAGACCTGGTACGATAAGGGTCGGGCCGACGGACTTCTCGACCAGCGGTACAAGGACGTGCCGCCGGCCCTCGACGGTGTCTACGGCGCGGGCTTCATCCACGGCCGGAACGATGCCATCGAAGCGAAGGAACAGGATCAGTGACCCACCCCCACAAACCCTGGCCCGCGGTGCCCGGCACCAACGAGCGCGCGCCGCTGATCGACATCGTGATCTTCGTGGGGGTGTGCGCCGTGCTGTTGGCGGGTGCCGTCGGCGCGGTCTGCGGCTTCCTCATCTCCCTCGCCCACCTGATCTGAAGGACAAGACAATGACCATCACCCTCACCCCCGAACAGCTCGCTGCGATGGAACCGTGCGGCTTGACTGACCGCCTCGCGATGTTCGGCCGCCGCAAGTCGATGGGGGTCAAGCAGGCTCTCGCCGCCGGGGCTACCGTGCGTGACATCCTCTGGGTAGCCGGAAGGCTCGGCCTCAAGGACAAATGCGTTCGCTTCGCCCTGCTCGCCGCCCAGCGTGCTGTTCGGCCGGATAGTGATCCGCGGGTTCAGGCTTGTCTGGACGCAGTAAACAGTTACGTCGCCGACCCGACGGCAACGAACTTGAAAGAGCTGCAGGCAGCGCGTTCGGCCGCCGCCGCCGTCGCCGCCGCCACCGTCGCCGCCGCCGCCTACGCCGCCGCCGACGCCGCCACCACCACCGCCGCCGTCGCCGCCGCCGCCGCCGCCGCCTACGCCGCCGTCGCCGCCGCCGCCGCCCGCAAACAGGAGATCGAAGCGCAACACGCTCTTCTGGTCGAGGTGTTCGGCTGATGCCCCACGCCCAGCAGCTCGTCAAATACACCGCCAACCTGGTCTGGCAGGACCAGAATGGCGAAGTCCACCAGGAGCGGCACAGCGCCTGGACCGTCCAGCGGTCCACCACCATGGCCTACCGCCGCGCCAAGTCGATGATCGAAGCCGGGCAAGCCCGGGCCTTCACCACCCACCACACCGAGGAGACCGTGATATGAGCGAGCCGCTGGTGTTCACGCCGCCCGAGCCCCAGGTCGGGGACCGCGTGCGGGTGACGTTCGAGGGCAAAGTGCGCAAGGCGCACGACCACGGCGGCCTCAACATCGTCCTCGACGGCGGGCCGTTCAGCACCCCCTTCTCGGCCAAGGAGCTGGCCGAAGGCAAGGTCGAGGTCATCGACCGGGCCGAGAAGCCGCTGGCTGTGGGCGACCGGGTTCGGTCCTACCGCGCCGAGTTCGCGGAGGGCGAAATCCTCGCCTTCGATGGCGATCAGGCCTGGGTGAAGGTCAACCCCGACCGGCGCTACACCACCTTCACCTCGAACCTGGAGCGCGTCTCGTGAAGCGGTTCGACTGGTCCTTCATCACCTTCTGGGCGGCGGCCCTCTCGCTCTGCGCCGCCTTCTGGGTCATGCTGTTCCGTGTGCTGACATGACCCGCACCCAGCTGAAGGGTATGACCGTGCGCGATCTGATCGCCCACGCCCGCCGGGTCGCCGAGCCGTACTTCACGGACGGCGACCTGATCCTCGAACTCGCCGAACGCCTCGACGACTGCTACGTCTTCGAGGCACCTATGGACCCCGCCGACACGGCGCGGTTCCTCGAAAGCCTCACCGCCACCGATCCTATTCTCGCCGATCTCACCTGGAAGGAAACCCCATGAACATCACCCTCGACATCAAATGCCCCGAGCTGGCCGCCGCCATCAACAACCTGGCCGCGGCTATGGGCAACCGCCAGCTGCAGGCCCCCGAGCCGCCGGCCGAGGACGCCAAGCCGGAAAAGCCTGCCCGGTCTGCGGGCAAGGCCAAGACCACACCGCCTACGTCCGACCCGTCGGAGGAGGCTGGGTCCGAGCTTGGAGCCGAGGAGCCCCAGGCCGAGGAGAAGTCGGAACCTGCGCACGCCGACCCTGAAGTCGCTGTGATCGAATACAACGACATCAAGAAGGCGGTGATGGCCACCTCGCTGGCCAAGGGCCGCGAGGCCGCTGTCGCCTTGCTCGCCGAGTTCGGCGCGAAGAAGGGCGACGAGGTCGAGGAAGCCCGCTGGCCCGAGTTCCTGGCCCGCGCCGCGGAGGTGCAGGCCGGTGAATAACCGCCGCGGTATGAACAGCCCGTCGGGCGGCGCGATGATCTTCGGCGCGGACCTGGTAAAGGACGCCCCCCGGCGTCCGGCCCCCGCGCCGAAGGGCAACGTCAAGCTGATCCGCGTAGGCGACCAGGACATCCCCCTCACCCGGGGCGAACGCAAACAGGTGCTGCGCAAACTGGTCAAACTAGGCATCGAGCGCGGCGACACCCTGACCGCGACGCCCGCCCACCACTCGAACCGCAGGAGCCAAAGACCATGAACCTTGTGCCCAAGATATTCGCGAGCGGCGTCGCCTTTGGGGTAATTGGCGTCATCGCCATGTTCGCCCAAGTCCTGCTGCCGAAGCCCGACGTGATGGATGGTGTCCTCATGGTTGGCCTCCTCGTCAACAGCTTGGGCCTCATCTGGACGGCGCAATCCCGTGACCGATAACCTGACCGTCACCAAGGCGCACGCTCGCCTCTCGCCCTCTGGCGCTCACCGCTGGATGGCCTGCCCGGGTTCGCTCAAGCTCGAAGCGCCGTTCCCCAACACCGGCAGCGTCTACGCTGACGAGGGCACCGCCGCCCACCAGCTGCTGGACTGGTGCCTGACCACCGGCCAGGACGCGAGCGCCTACGCCGGCCGCCTGATCGAGGTCGAGGACAGCGGGCGCAAGTTCGAGGTCGACGAGGAGATGATCGAGGGTGTCCAGGGATACTGTGACTACGTCCGCGGTCTCGGCGGCGTGCTGTTGCCCGAGCAGAAGGTCGACCTGTCACGCCACCTCGAACAGCCGGACTGCTTCGGCACCGCCGACACCCTGGTCGTGGTCGACGACACCCTGCACGTTGTGGACCTGAAATACGGCCGGCGGTTCGTGGACGCCGAAGAGAACAAGCAGCTCATGCTTTACGGCCTGGGCGCGCTCGACGCCGTCTCGCTGGCCTACGACATAACCCGCGTGGTGCTGACCATCTTCCAGCCGAAGGTCTCGATGACGCCGAGCACCTACGAGCTGCCGGTCGAAGACCTGGAGTACTTCGCGGTCACCGCCCGTGTCGCCGCCAAGGTGGCCGTGGCGCAGTTCGAGCAGGACGACCGGCTGGCCTTGTCGCTGGTGCCCGGCGAGAGCCAATGCCAGTGGTGCAAGGCCAAGTCGGTCTGTCCCGCCCTGGCCCAGGAAGTCCGCTCGACGGCGGTCACCGCTGCGGCCACGGCCGACGACTTCTCCGACCTGACCGTCGAGAGCGTCACCGTGGACGAGACGGCCAGCGACGACTACCTGGCCTTCGCGATGGACAAGGCTGACCTGATCGAGGGGTGGGTCAAGTCCGTCCGCGCCGAGGTGGAGCGCCGTCTGGTCGCTGGCCGCGAAGTCCCCGGCTATAAACTGGTCGAGGGCAAGAAGGGCCACCGCAAGTGGATCAACGAGGACGAGGCCCAACTCCAGCTAAAGTCGATGAGGCTGAAGCAGGACGAGATGTTTGATTTCAAGCTGATCTCGCCCACCACCGCCGAGAAGCTCTACAAGGCCGGGCGGATCGGCGAGCGCCAGTGGAAGAAGCTGCAGGCGCAGTACGCCCAGAACCAGGGCAAGCCCTCTGTCGCCCCGGTGACGGACGGCAGGCCTGCTATCAGCGTCGCGGCATCCGCCGACGACTTCGCCGTCATCGACGACGGCTCGGACCTGGTCTAGGAGGACCCACACCATGCAAACCGGCATCCACATCGACGGCTCGTCCAACATCAAAGATGCTGCGAAGCCTCTGGCCGACGCCATCATTTCCATCATGGCGGCGAACGCCGAGCAGGAAACGATCCGCCACGCGCTGACGGTTTTCCAGCAAGGCGTGTCGATCAACTACGCGACGGTGAGCAACTGCACTATCGACGCGCGCTCCATCGAACCCTACCCGACGCGCTGACCGATGATCGAGATCATCGTCATCCTGTTCGCTGTGTACGGGGCCGCCCGCCTCGTGCTCGACGTGCTCGACACCGTGCTTCCGGTGCGCTAGTCGCATGAAGCGTATTGGCGAGCTGCCCGCCGCAGCACAGGAGATATTGAAGAAGGCAGCAACCATCGGCGAGCCGGGGTCTATGGACCGTCGGATCGCCATCGAGCAGGCCACAGCCCGTGTCCGTGCTCTTCACCCGGAAATGTTCAAGAGAGAAGTCATGAAAATCATCGTTCCCGTCCGTTGTGCGTTCCTTAACGTCTTCGAGGCCACTAGCTTCGAGGGCGGCCCGCCCGCCTACAACGGCAAGTTCATCGTCGACCCGGCCGACAAGAAGACCGTCGCCGCGCTCGACGCCGCCATGCTCCAGGTCGCTAAGGAGAAGTGGGGAGCCAAGGGCCAGGCCATCTTCGACGGCCTGACCAAGCTCGGCAAGCCGAAGACCATCGAGGTTCCCTTCGTCAAGGAGCCCTACAAAAACGGCGACGGCGAGCCCTACGACGGGTTCGAGGACAGCTACTATATCTCGGCCAAGTCCAAGACCCGGCCGCTGCTGATCGACAAGGACCGCACGCCGCTGGTCGCCGCCGACGGTCGGCCCTACTCTGGCTGCTACGCCAACCTGCAGATCGAAATCTGGGCGCAGCAGAACAACTACGGCAAGGCGCTGCGCGCCGAGCTGAAGGCGCTGCAGTTCGTCAGGGACGGCGACGCCTTCTCGGGCGGCACGCCGGCCAGCGCCGACGACTTCGACGTTGTCGAAGGCGCTGACGCCGACGACCTGGCGTAACGCAGGGAGGGCGGTCTTCGGGCCGCCCCGACTGCCTAAAAGGACAAGAGCTTATGTCACGAGAGTACGTTTACAGGGCGGGTAACGCCCACCCGTACAGCGCCAGAGATATTCCGGTGTTTGATCGGGGCACCTCGACCTCCAAACTGCCCGAAGTGCAAGCTGGCTTGGATCAGGGTTTCGGCGGGCGGGGTTATGCCTCCTTTCCTAACCGCAAGCCGCCGGGCCGCCCTCTTCCGCCGGAGGCGACAGGCGATCCTCATCCTGATCGGCTGGCCCGCGCCGAGGCGCTGCGGGCGATCCTGCTGGCCAAGGACGCCCGGCACAGGATCGAGGGGTCGGTGGACCGCGAAGACCTGCGGCAACCCCGCACCGGGCCCGGCAAGGGCCACGCTGGCAAGACGCCGGACATCGAGAAGCCGCGCAGCTATTACGTCGACATCGCCGCCGAGGACGCTGCGCTCGAAGCCCGGCGCGGGGACCAGGTGCTCTACTTCATGACCACCACCGAGGCGGCGCGGTGCCTGACCGGCAGCAGCGAGCCGAAGTGGGCTGTGGCCGTGAAGAACGCCGCGGGCGGCGTGTCCAAGCACGCCTTCGGGTGGACCTGGACCCGTCTGCGGAGCCGCCGGGGCAAGAACCGATGACCGAGGGTTACGAAGACCGGCTGCGGAAGGCCGAGTGGGAAGTGCGCAGCGTCGGGTTCTCCGAAGGCCGGGCGTTCATAACCGAGCACCACTACGCCAAGGGTGGGGCCAACACTTGCGTGTTCATGCACGGCCTATACCGGCGCGGCAGCGACCGGATTATGGGTGTAGCTTGGTGGATGCCTTGCTTGTCCGTGGTAGGAAAGAGCGTCAACCCTTCCGAGTATAAGCGCGTGCTCGCGTTGTCTCGCCTTGCGGTACACCCTGATGTGCCAAAGAACGGCGCATCATTTCTTATGGCTCGAAGCATAAGGCTGGTCGAAGCCGACCGCCGTTACGTCTCGCTGGTGACTTACGCCGATCAGTTTATGGAGCACACAGGCGGCATTTACCGCGCAACAGGCTGGGGATACTGCGGCGTTTCTTCGGTCAACGCGCGTTGGGAAAACAGCGAAGGCCGGCAGATCGCCACCCGAACCGGGAACCCAGGTCGCACTCGCACCAAGGCCGAGATGGAGGCGCTCGGGCACAGGTTGGTCGGCGCTTACGGCAAACACAAGTTCGTCAAACATCTGCACCTCGACGGGCGAGACCTCGTATGACCACCTTTTTCGGGGATACAGAGACCTATTGCGAGGTGCCGCTGAACCACGGCCTCCACCGCTACGCCGAGAAGGTCGAGATCACGATCCTCGCCTGGGCCGTGGACGAGGGCGAGGTCGAGGTGATCGACTGCACCGCGCCCGGCTGGGAGGACAAGGTCAAGGTGGCCCTGGCCGCGGCCGACGCCGCCGAGGAGCAGGTCTGGCACAACTCGGCCTTCGACCGCACCGTCCTGCGCCACGCCTGGGGCTACGAGATGCCCGTCGAGAAGGTCGTGGACACGATGGTCCAGGCCCTGGCGCACAGCCTGCCCGGGTCGCTCGACACCCTCTGCTCGATCCTCGGCGTGCCCGTGGACCTGTCGAAGCACAAGGCGGGCAAGGCGCTGGTGCAGCTCTTCTGCAAACCTCGCCCCAAGAACCAGAAGATCAGGCGCGCGACGCGCCACACCCACCCCGTCGAGTGGCAGCGGTTCCTCGACTACGCCGGCTCGGACATCGTCTCGATGCGCGAGGTGCGCAAGCGCCTGCCCAAGTGGAACTACCCCGGCAACCAGCGTGAGCGCGAGCTGTGGATGCTAGACCAGAAGATCAACGACCGGGGCGTCGCCGTCGATCTGGCGCTGGCCGAGGCCGCTGTGGACACCGTCGGGCTGGCTCAAACTGGCTACGATGAGCGAACGAAAGAGCTGACCGGCGACGACGTTGAGAAGGCCAGCCAGCGTGATAGGATGCTGGCGCATATCCTCGCCGAGTACGGTGTCGATCTCCCCGATATGCGCAAGGCCACCATCGAAAGGCGGCTGGCCGATGAGAACCTGCCGGACCCCCTGAAGGAGCTGCTGCGGGTCAGGCTCATGACCAGCACCACCTCGACCACGAAATACAAGGCGCTCATCCGCTCGACGTCCAGCGACGGGCGGCTGCGCGGAACGTTGCAGTTCTGCGGAGCCTCGCGAACCGGTCGTTGGGCAGGACGACTTTTCCAACCACAAAATCTGCCCCGCTGTCCGAAGCACCTGAAGAACGAGATCGAACCCGGCATCGCTTCGATCAAGGCGCGCTGCACGGACCTGGTCTACGACAACGTCATGGAGGTGGCCTCGGCCTGCATCCGTGGCGCGCTGACCGTAGCCCCCGGCTACAAGATGATCTCGGCCGACTTGTCGAACATCGAGGGGCGGTTACTCGCCTGGTTGGCTGGCGAACAGTGGAAGCTCGACGCCTTCGCCAAGGGTGACGACCTCTACATCCTCGGCTACGCGCGGTCCTTCGGAGTAAGTATCGAAGAGGTAATCGCGGATGAGGAAGCGGGCGGCATCATGCGCTTGATTGGAAAAGTGCAAGAACTCGCCCTAGGTTTCCAAGGGGCTGTCGGGGCCTTTACCAGTATGGCTGCGCTATACGGGGTCGAGCTATCTGAAAAGCGCGTGTTGGAAATAGTAAAAGGATGGCGCAAAGCTAACCCCGCCATCGTCAAGTTCTGGTACGCTATGAATGACGCGGCTATCGAAGCCGCGTTGTCACCTGGTCGCCGCGTGCCGTGCGGCAAGATCGTCTTCCAGCGGGACGGCACCTGGCTGCGGATGCGCCTGCCGTCAGGCCGCGTGCTCTGCTACCCCGGCGTCGCCGTCGAGGACGGCAAGCTGACCTACATGGGCCACAACATTTACACGCGAAAGTGGGAACGCATCACCACCTACGGAGGCAAGCTCGCGGAGAACGCGACGCAAGGTGGGGCCCGCGACGTGCTGGCTTGGAATATGCCCGAGGCCGAGGCAGCAGGTTACCGCTTGGTTCTCGGCGTGCACGACGAGTTGGTCGCCGAGACACTCGACGAAAAGGGGTTTTCAAGCGATTGGTTGTGTGCCACGATGTCAACCGTACCCCCTTGGGCGACCGGCCTTCCGCTGGCCGCTTCGGGGTGGGAAGGACAAAGGTATCGGAAATGACCAAGAGACAAGAAGCAAAGCGCACCGAGCTGGAAACCCGGTTTAACGCGCAGGGCCACATGACGGTGGCCGACTTGATCGAGCTGTTGAAAACGGGAATTATATATTTGACTCCCTCGGACAATGAGGGTATATATCTACTTGTGCACGGGGATTGTCCCCGTCAAACAAGGATTTAAACCATGACGGCCTGTCGCGGGTGTGACCAACCCATCATTGCTGGTCAACTGAGGCGCGGCGACAACTGGCACGCCGCTTGTCACTCGGCGAACTTCCAGGAGATTCACGCTCGCGAACGGGCTCCGCGCCTCGCGCGTATGCCCCGGATCAAGGGCCTGACCCCTACGCAGGTTCTCATACTCACCGCTGCGGCCCGCTCGTCCAGTGGGGCTGTCGGCTTCGGGGCCGGGGATCGGCGAGGCTCGCGCGTCGCCAAATACGATGACATGGGCCGCCCGTGGATCATCGCCTACAGCACCCCGCAATACTTCCTGAAATGCCGTGGGCTTCTCGTTCAGGCGAATGAGCCGCACGTTTATCGCATCACTGACGAAGGCCGCGCGATGCTCGCGCCCACCGACTACGAGCGGTGCGTCTGCGGCGCGCTCTCCCATGTCGAGGAAGCCGCCTGCATCACTTGCGGCGAGGCCAAGGCGTGGGACGCGAAGGATGTTGTTCAGTGAGCAAGTCCACAATCTCCACCTTCCAGCTTTTCGAGATGTTTCCTGACGCAGAAGCGGCGCGGGCCTACATGGAGGGCAAGCGTTGGCCCGAGGGAGCCGTCTGCCCGGCCTGTAGCGAGGCGAGGCGCATCACGACCCGCAAGGGCGGCTTCTACCGTTGCAACGCCTGTAAGAGCGACTTCACCGTCCGCACGGCGACCATCTTCGAGCGGTCGCACATTCCCCTCCATAAGTGGCTCTACGCCATGTATCTGCTGGTCACGTCCCGCAAGGGCATCTCTTCGATGCAACTGGCGAAGCAGATCGGCGTGACCCAAAAGTCGGCGTGGTTCATGCTCCAACGCCTCCGTGAGGCTTGTGGCAATGACCCGACCGTTCTGTCTGGACTGGTCGAGATTTTGAAAGCCCTCGACGCCTTCACGACGCACGTTCTGGCCTACCGTCCGAAGGGCAAAGGCGAGGCCGCCGCGAAGGTCGCGAAGAAGATCGAACGCGAGGAACGGAAGGCGAAGAAGGATGAAGGGGAGTGAACTATATAAGTCCCTTGAAAACCTACCCGCAGACTGCGCGCGTCACCGGCTACAACGGGCAGGAGCGCACGGACTTCGTCACGCCGTCTGGCATCAGGCTCGACGATGGTGAGGAAGGCTATCGTGGCCCGCACGAGCGAGATGGCTGCGTGTTTACCGGCCAGACCGTCGACATCATGGGTTTCTGACCGTGCGTGAAACCGTAGTCGAAGCCCACCTCCGCAAACAGGTCATCGCCAAGGGCGGCCTGGTCAGGAAGATGACCTGGCCCGGCCACCGCGGCGCACCGGATCGGCTGGTGATCTGGCCGGGGTTCCGGTTCGAGACCGCCATCCCCGATCAGACGGCCCGGGACTATGCCGCCGCCGTTACCCGCAAGATCGCGGCCGAGATGCCCGGCACCGCCGTCATACACTTCGTCGAGCTGAAAGCGCCCGGCGGAAAGCTCGAAGACCATCAGGTCCGCGAGCACGACAAGCTGCGCAGCATGGGCTGCTCGGTCTTCACCCTCGACAGCATTGCCGCTGTCGACAAGTATATCGCTGAAAGGACAAGCTGAATGACCGACAACCTGTTCCACGACCTGCCCGAGGCGCAGATCATCCTCCGCTCGAAGGGGGTGTTCAAGCAGGCCGCCCTGTTCCGCCGCGGCGAAGACGTCTTCGCGGCCTGGGGCAGCGGCTACATCCGTCTGCTGCGCCACGGCGGCACCACCGTGCCGGCGGTCCAGTACCTGGCCGACAGCCTGTTCGATCCCCAGGTCACGGTCCTGTTCCGCAACGACATCCCGAAGGCTGTCGGCTGATGAACCCCCACCACGAAATCCGAGAACGGGTCAGCGTCCGCGGCGGCGACCTCGTCTGGTCCCGACCGTGGGCCGCCGCCGAGCTGGCCTTGGCAATCCGGTTGCGCCGCAAGGGGTGGGGCTCGACCGCCATCGGCCGCAAGCTGGGACGGACCCGCAATGCGGTGATCGGCGCTCTGTACCGCGCCGAGGAACCGGGCCCGCTGGCCAACCAGTACGGCCAAGGCGTCTGGTCGCGTTCGGAGATGCCCGCCCGGCCCTTGCCGATGCGCTTCACGGAACAACGCCGATGACCCGATCCGCGACCAACGCCGAGGGGGCCAGCTGCTTGGGTAAGGAGCGGTTCCCCAACGGAGCCGCCGCGATCCGCGCCGCTCGCAACATGGCCTGGCACGGCAAGGGCGTCGACACCTATCGCTGCCCGGCCTGTGGCGGGTTCCACGTCTGCCGCCGGCCGAAACCGAAGACCCCGCTGTGGCGCAACAAGAAATGAGGAACCGCTACCCAGGCCCCTGCTACAGGTGCAAGAAAACAGTCGCAGCCGGCGAGGGCCACTTCGAGCGGTTCGCTGGCGGCTGGCGAACGCAGCACGCGATCTGCGCTATCGAAAACCGGGGCACGCCTGACCCCGCCCGCAAAGCGCGGAACGAACGGTTGCTCGCGCTTAAAGCCCAAGGGACCGGCCGAGCCGCCCAGCGTGCGCGTAAGCGTTTACGCGACGAGGCGTTGGCCGGGTTCGAGGATTTGACTTGAGCCGCCCCTACCTGCCCCGCCCCTGGCAACCGGCCATGATCGAGCACGTCTGCGAGACGGCCCGGGCTGGCCAGTGGGCGGGTGTGGGGACCGGCAAGACCGGCACGATCCTTGCGGCCATGGACATCCTGCACCTGACCGGCGAGCTGACGAAGCCCGCCCTGGTCATAGCCCCTCTGCGCGTCGCCCGGGACACCTGGTCGGACGAAGCGCAGAAGTGGTCGTTTTCCAGCCCGTGGAGCGTCGAGACCATCATCGGCACGCCGAGTGACCGGCTGGCCGCTCTTGCCGCTGTGCGACGCGGAGGATCGCCCCTGGCCACCATCAACTACGACAACCTGCCGTGGCTGATCGAGAAGCTGGATGGCGACTGGCCGTTCGGGATGGTGATCGCCGACGAGAGCACGCGCCTCAAGTCCTTCCGGGGAGGGTTCCGCAAGCACCCGAAGACCGGCCGGGTCTACTATCAGTCCAGCGGCAGCGCCCGGGCCAAGGCCATAGGCCGCGTCGCCCACAAGACGCCGCGCTGGGTCAACCTGACCGGCACCCCCTCACCCAACGGACTGATCGACTTGTGGGGGCAACAGTGGATGATCGACGCGGGTCAGCGCCTGGGCCGCACGTTCGAGGCGTTCAAGGAGCGGTGGTTCCAGAAGGGCTACGACGGCTTCAGCCTTGAGCCCCTGCCCTTCGCCCAGGAGCAGATCGAAAAGGCGCTGGCCGACGTCTGTCTGACCACCACCGTGCCGACGGCCGAGCCCCTGCTCAACGTCATCTATGTCGACCTGCCGCCCAAGGCGCGGCAGCACTATCAGGAAATGGAGAAGAAGATGTGGACCGCGCTGAAGGCGGTCGGCATCGAAGCGGTCAACGCCGCGGCGCGCTCGGGCAAGTGCCTGCAGATCGCCAACGGCGCGGTCTACGACAACGAAGAGGAGAAGGCCTGGCATGAAATACATACCGTCAAAATCGACGCCCTTGAGAGCGTCGTCGAGGAAAGCGCAGGCGCGCCTGTCCTCGTCGCCTACCACTGGCGACACGACCTGGCTCGGCTACTTCGCGCCTTTCCAAACGCCATCGACCTTAGCACAGCTGCGGGCCTCCGAAGAGCGAAGTCGGGCGAGGGCCGCGTCTGGCTCGCCCACCCCGCCAGCCTCGGACACGGGGTCGACGGACTGCAGGAGCATTGCAACATCCTCGCCTTCTTCGGACTGAACTGGAACTTAGAAGAGCATGACCAGATCATCGGACGGATCGGGCCGATGCGCCAACAGCAGGCGGGCAAGGATCGCCCCGTCTACGTCCACTACATCCTGGCCGCCGGCACCGTGGATGAACTCGTACTCGACCGGCTCACCAACAAGCGAAGCGTCCAGCAGGTACTGCTCGACGCGATGAGGAGACAACCATGACCGAGCACCTGGTCAACAACCGCGTCGTCGGTTTCGTGGAGCGCCTTGAGCGCCTGCGCGAGGACGCCAAGGCCGTCCGCGAAGACATGAAGGAAGTCCGGCTCGAAGCCAAGGGCGAGGGCTTCGACACGAAGATCATCAACAAGCTGGTCATGCTTCGCGAGAAGGACAAGGCCAAACTGCAGGAGGAGAAGGCGATCCTCGAACTCTACGCCGAGGCCTGCGGCTGCGCGGACTTGATCTAGCAGCGATCCGTGCTATCGTGACGACCTTCTCGGCCCTACGGGTTTCACCCCCGCGGGCCTTGAGAGCGCGCTGGGCCTTAGCGGAGCCAGTCGCACAGCCAGGGCCGCCGGGGTTACTTGTCCTTTCCTCGGCGGCCCTGATGCTTTTTACAGCACCCGCATGAGCACGTTGGCGATGATGGACGGTTGGACGTTCTGGCTGTTGCCCGAACCCGCGTTGCTGATCGTGATCCCTGTCGTGCTCGATCCCGTCGCCGTGCCCTCGGTCGCCTGTTCCAGGCCGCCCCCGTTCACGTTGGTGCCGGACTTCTGCACCACGCCCGTGTGGCTGTGCCCCGGATCGGTGATCGCGTGAGTGTGCTGTTGCAGGGACTGGCTACCGCCGACCGCGCCGAGGGTCTCCCCTTCGACCCCCGACACGCCGCCGGTGATCCGGTTGGCGGGCGTGCCGCCCAGGTTATCCCGGCCGACGGCGACCCGGCCCCTGACGTCGGGCAGGTTGAAGGTGGTCGACCCGTCGCCGACGCCGTGCGTCGTGCCGAGCAGCGCGAACAGCGCCGCGTAGGTCGTGCGGCTGACCGCCTGCCCGAACGGGAAAAGCCACGCGGCGTTGGGCGGCGTGGTTCCGAAGAACGGGATGCAGCCGCCGAGCGGCACGACGACGGCGAACAGGTCGCCAGCGTCCAGCATACTTTCGGGGACTTTGGTGGTCATAGGCTCGGTCTTTCAGCGGGCCCAGAAGGCGAACCACGGGGCGTTGATCCTGCGATAGGCTCGTTGGTCGCGGGCCTCGCACAGGCGGATGATGTTCAGCCCATCCCTTTTATCGCGGTTGGCGCTGTTTAGCTGCACCGTCTCGGCGGTGCCGTAGAGCTGCCAGTCCAGCGCCGCGTCACCGCTATCGCCGAGGGCTGCGTGTGGGGTCTCGCGCTCCAGCACCGGAGCGGCGAGAACCGAGCAACCTTCAGCAGGCGCTGTGACCCTGGAGCTGGCACAGCCGGCGACGAGCAAGAGCATCGCGGGCAACAGGATCAGTCTCGTTGCGGATTTCATTTTGGATGGTCTCCAATTGCGCCGCCTCGGCGCTGTTCTCGTCGGCGTTTCGCGCCATCACGTCGAGGGTTTCCACGGCCGAGGCCGTGCGCCCGTCGGCGATGGTCGCCTGGTCCTTGGCGGTTCCGGCTTCCTTGCGCGCCGAGCACCAGCCCGCAAGGGCGATGCAGAAGATAACAACGGCGGCGAGGATGAGCCAGGTCTTCAAGGGGAGGGGGTTTCTCATATCAGCCTTCCTCGATCTGTTTGGCGATGCGTTCGGCGCGCGACTTCACCTGGTTGGCCCACACCTTGTTGGCGCGTATCGCCGCGGCGGCTTCGCGCCACTTGCCTGCCTTCATCAGGGCGACGGTGTTGGGCCACTTTTGGACCAGCCCGCCAGCACCGAGGTTGAAGGCCAGGTTCTGGATCGCGCGCTGGCGAGCCGGACTGGCCGACCGCCACCAAGGGATCAGCCTGTCCAGTTCGGCCTTGAAGCGGGCGATGTCGTTGCGTTTCAGGTAGTCGGCCTCCTCGTTGGAGATGCCGCCGCCCTTGCGCTTGTCGATCAGCCGCCCGATGCCGATGGTCCAGAAGCCGAGGCTGTCTTGGTAGGCGTGGAGCACCCGGCCCTCGTCGCGCTCCAGCTCCTTGATGAGCAGCGCGTCGTTGGGGTCGATGTTGACCGGGCCCGCGGCCGGCGTCTGCGCCAGCACGGTGCGACCGGTCTTGTCGAGGAAGGCGGCCAGCGTCTGCCCGCCCGCCCAGCCGTCGGCGGTTACGCCGAGCCAAGCCTGAACGGCTTTGACGAACGCCTCGTTATCGGATGCCTTGCTCATGGTCTCGTCTCCTCGACGAACGGCTCTTCGCTCATCGGTGCGGAAGGCGGCGGCGGGCCCGCGCCGGCCATCTGCGCCATAGCGTCGTTCGACTGTTTGGCCCCTACGCTGTTTCCCCACCGGAACGCGGCGTACATTCCCGGCATAGCAAGCAGGGCGGTCCCCAAGCTGGAGATGATCGGCGCGACGGCAGGGTCGACCTTGACCGCGAACAGGCCGACGATGATCCCCGCGACGATAGTCAGCGAATAGATCACAGCAATCGCGTCCAGGGTTTCGTAGTTGCGTTCGGGGAGGTTCATCGCAGTTCCCCTCCTACACCGACCCGGTCGGTCGCGATGTTGGCCAGTTGCCGGTGCGCGCCTTCCATCTCGCGGGCGAGCTTGTCGAGCGCCTTGCTGGCGTGCTTCTGCTCGGCCGCCAACTCCGCGACGGCGATGAGCAGGGCGGTTTGGTCGCCGATCTTCTTCTCGATCTTGGTGTCTTGGTCGCCCAGACGCTTTTCGGCCGAGGTCATACGCTGACTGATCTTCCCCCCGAAGAAGGCGACGATGCCCGTCTGCACGAGAATGGCGAGACCCAAGGAAAGCAAAGGCAACATGTCGACGGTCATTGGTACTTCCGGTGTCATGGGATCAACCTCACGTCGTAAGGACGTTGTTGTTGGCGCCCGTGGTCAAGACCGCGCCGTTGACGACCAGATCAGCCGTGCGGACGGTATTCATGATGTTCTTGGCTGTGACGTTAGAGCCGCCATTGACGCCGAACCCGAACTTGCCGCCGATGATCTCATCCACCACAACCGGGGCCGTCGCCTCAAGGCACCTGACAAGCGTCGGGAGGCCGCTGGAGTCGCAGTTGTGGAAGCGGAGGCGCGTCGGAACACCGACCACGCTAAACATGGACGAGCCGCTGAACGTCGTCGCGGGGAGTTGCGCCCGACAGTTTGTGGCCAAGACATCAGCGCCGGCAGGGAAGTAAACACAGGCCTCCGCTGGCGTGGCGTAATCCTCGTCATCAAGCTCGACCTTCGTTCCCGCGACCTCGGCCACGAATGTCTCGCCGATGAACCGGTCGTTCTTCATATAGGTATGGCTATTCGGTGCGCCGAAGCTGACGACGCCCCGGCCCTTGAACGTCACGCCCTGCGTGGTCCATGTCTTCGTCAGGCCGGCGGAAATCAGGCCGGGACCGGCGGTTACGAGTGACACGGAGATCAAGGCCGAATCCGTGACGGTTGCCCCTCCCGAAAGCTCGTAGCTCCCGCCCCTGATCTCGACGGTCTGAACGGACTGCGACAAGCCAATGGCAATGCCTGACGTTCCCGCCGTCTTCCGGTTTCGGCAGTTGACCATCGTCAGGTAAACGCCGCGCGTGGCCTCCCACCCAACCTGTCCGATGTTCTCGC
>Ga0208244_100390_pt1 | contig 46483 bp, 40 predicted proteins | sample SubbioCR12Aug_5A_FD_184828 | JGI IMG/M metagenome (GOLD analysis project Ga0208244, IMG submission 184828) | Serpentinite rock and fluid subsurface biosphere microbial communities from McLaughlin Reserve, California, USA - CR12Aug_5A (SPAdes) | ecosystem: Environmental > Terrestrial > Deep... | reverse complement strand
GGAGAAGGGAGGCTGACCCGATGGCGACCAGAAGAATAGAACTGATGGTGTGCGCCGGAACCGGATGCGTTGCGGGTGGAGCCTTTCGAATCAAGGAAGCGCTGGAAACCGAGATCGTCAGGCACGGTCTTCAGGATGAGGTGATGGTTATTCCGACAGGATGCAACGGCTTCTGCGGGCAGGGTCCTCTGCTCGTGGTTGAGCCGGAAAAGATCTTCTACAGTTGGCTCAAGACGGAGGACATTCCCTATCTCGTGCAAGAACACTTCTTGAAGGGAAGGCCGGTAGGTAAATTTATGTTCACGCCGACCGAGAGGAAGGAACCGATCCCACTTCTTGGTGATATCCCCTTCTTCCGAAAACAGATGCTTCTCGTCCTTAGAAACAAGGGAATCATCGATCCTGAAGAGATCCGTGACTATCTGGCGAGAGATGGCTACGTCGCTCTGGAGAAAGTCCTCACCTCCATGAGTCCCGATCAAGTGATCGCAGAAATCACCTCTTCGGGACTGCGTGGACGGGGAGGGGCAGGGTTCCCGACCGGCGTTAAGTGGAAGATATGTCGAGGCGAAGAACGCTCACCGAAGTATGTGATCTGCAATTGTGACGAAGGTGACCCTGGCGCATACATGGATCGCAGCGTATTTGAATCCGATCCCCATTCCGTGATCGAAGGATTGACGATTGCCGCGTACGCGATCGGCAGCTCGCGTGGGTACATCTATGTCAGGTCTGAATATCCGCTGGCCATCAGGCGCATTCAGATTGCTGCGCAACAGGCGCGCGATTTCGGACTGCTGGGGGAAAACATCCTTGATTCGGGATTCTCGTTCGATGTCGAGATCCGAGAGGGTTCGGGCGCTTTTGTCTGCGGAGAAGAGACCTCGCTCATTCACTCTATCGAAGGATTGAGCCCGGAGCCGAGGCAGCGGCCCCCGTTTCCGGCACAGGTCGGACTCTGGGGATATCCGACCGTCATCAACAATGTGGAGACCCTGGCAAACGTCCCGATTATTATCAACCGTGGCGCGGAATGGTATTCCAAAATAGGGACGGAAACCAGCAAAGGGACGAAAATATTTTCCCTCGTGGGGAAGATCAATAACACCGGTTTGATTGAAGTTCCGATGGGGGTCACCCTTCGGGAAATTGTGTATGAAATCGGGGGAGGGATTCCGGGAAACCGCGAGTTCAAAGCCGTCCAGACCGGAGGACCTTCAGGCGGATGCATCCCAGCCAGTCTGATAGACGTTCCGATCGATTACGAGAGCCTCCTTCAGGCGGGATCGATGATGGGCTCTGGCGGCATGATCGTGCTGGATGAAGACACCTGCATGGTGGATGTGTCAAAGTTCTATATCCAGTTTACCAATGACGAATCGTGCGGCAAGTGCACGACCTGCAGAGACGGGAGTGAGGCATTGCTGGAAGTCCTCACGAGAATAACGAGCGGCTACGGGCGGGAAGGGGATCTCGAGTTTCTCGAGGAACTTGGATTGGCCATCAAGGATTCGTCGATGTGCGGACTCGGCACTACCCTTCCCAATCCGGTTCTTTCGACTCTCGAGTACTTCAGGGAAGAGTATGAGGCGCATATCAAGGAAAAGCGCTGTCCGGCGAAGGTATGCAAGGATCTCACGGCGTACTTCATCGATCCGGAAAAGTGCCAGGCCTGCTTGATTTGCATGAGGGAATGTCCGGCAGAGTCAATTTACGGGGAAAAGAATATCATCCATGTCATTGATCAGGCCAAATGCACAAAATGCGGTTCATGTCTCGATGTCTGTCCGGAGCGTTTTGCCGCAGTGAAGAAAATCTCCGGCGAACCGGTTCCATTCGTCGAGAAGGGAATCATGCTGCGACGAAAGGGGAAGCAAGCCGAACGCGTGACCTGAGATAAGTTGAGTTGTCCCAGTTGCGCGACTGAGAAAGGAAAATACGTGAAACTTCAAGATATCATTAACGCGTTGAATGCTGAAGTGATTCTCAACGATGAGGACCTAAGCATGCAGGTCGATATGGGTTGTGCCTCCGACCTGATGAGCGATGTCCTGGCATTCACCAAAGCCGGGGCTCTTCTGCTGACAGGACTCACAACCACTCAGGTTGTCTACACTGCAGAAATGGCGGATACGAAAGTTGTATGCTTCGTCAGGGGAAAAAAACCGTCCGCGGAGACTATAAAGCTCGCAAAAAGCAGGAATATCATTCTCCTGAGAACAACGCTCCCGATGTTTGAAAGTTGTGGAAGACTATACAAGAACGGGTTGAAGGGTTGTTCGGAAACATGAAGAACCATGAGATCTCAGAGGTCATCAAAGTCGGGAAGGCACAAGTCCTTGTCTACGAGCTGAAGGTTGAAGCGGCGATGACAACAGATGTAATCACGATAAATCCTCAAGATACAATAGAACAGGTGAGGGAGATTCTCAAAGAGCACAAGATCTCCGGATTACCTGTGGTCGAGGGGGATCAGCTCGCCGGCATTATTAGCATCGAAGATCTCATTGAGTCTCTTCTGGAAGGGAAGATGAAAGAGCGAGTCGGAGAGAAGATGATGAGGGATGTTGTGACATTGCATTCAGATGAGCCGCTTGTTCGGGCAATTAATGAATTTGGCAGATATCGATATGGTAGATTTCCGGTAATCGATCGTAAGAGCAAGAAGATTATCGGCATCCTCACAAAAGGAGACATCATACGATGTTTGCTGAAAAGACTCCAGAGCAATCACTACGAGGATGAGCTACGCCGATACCGGGCCGGCCATCTCTTTGAGGACATCGTCTCGGATCAGTCCGCTCTGGTCCTGAAGTACAACCTTGAAGGCGTGAGCTTTGAAAGGGCGGGAGAAGGAAGCAGCAGACTCAAGAAGAACCTCTTGCGACTTGGTATTCATCCGGATGTGGCGCGGAGGATTACGATCGCTTCGTACGAAGCTGAAATGAATATGGTGATCTTCTGCCAGGGGGGTGAGTTGATTGCCACGATCGGACCTCAGTGCGTGACAGTGAATGCGGTGGACAAGGGACCCGGCATACCTGACGTGGAGCGAGCCATGCAGCCGGGCTATTCAACGGCAGAGGATTGGGTGCGAGAGCTTGGCTTTGGGGCCGGGATGGGTCTTCCAAATATCAAAAATTGTTCGGATGAGATGAATATCGATACAAAAGTCGGACACGGAACAAACGTTCAATTCAGAATCCTCACAAAAAAATGAAACTCCAAAAAGTTGTCCAGGAACTCAATCTGACGGTCATGACAGGCGAGTCTCTCCTTGAACGCGAAGTGAACGGAGGGTACGCTGGAGATCTATTGAGCGATGTCCTCGCAAACGCCCGGGTCGGAAATCTGTGGATCACGCTCCACACCCATCCGAACATCGTTGCGGTGGCTAGTTCAAAAGACCTTGCCGCGATCATTATCGTGAACGGAAGAACGCCGGAAGCAGATACTCTCCGAAAAGCTGAGGAGGAGAGAATTCCGATCCTCATCAGCAGCTCATCCACGTACATCGTGGTGTGCAAACTGGCCGAACTTGGGATTCGGTAACATGAGAGAGTTCAGGGCCGATCTGCACATTCATACGTGTCTGTCCCCCTGCGCTGAGCTCGAAATGTCTCCAAGAAACATCGCAAAGGAAGCCAAACGAAAGGGGCTTCAGATTATTGGAATTTGTGACCATAACTCTGCGGAAAATGTTCTCGCCGTAACGAAAGTTGCAGCACGCGAGGGAATCGAAGTTCTCGGAGGCATGGAGGTGACAACCAGAGAGGAAGTTCACATCCTGGCGCTGTTCGGTTCGGAGGATAAGCTGTTCAAGCTTCAGGAAATCGTGCATGAGAATCTCCACGGAACCAATGATGAAAAGATCTACGGCGAACAGGTTGTCGCGAACGAATTGGACGAGGTGATCGGATTCAGCAACAAACTCCTCATCGGTGCAACTGACATTACCGTTGACAGGCTGGTGGAATTGATTCACGAACTTGATGGATTGGCAATTGCCGCTCATGTGGATAGAGAAGGATTTGGGATCATTGGTCAGCTCGGATTCATCCCTAAAGGTCTCGCGCTCGATGCCCTGGAGTTGGCGGACCCGTCCGGCCGGGATACGATTCATCTCGAAAAAGATTTGCCGTTCGTAAGCTCTTCAGATGCCCATACGCTGGAGCGAATCGGGAAACGATGGACGACCTTCCTGATGAACGATATGAGTATTGATGAACTGCGAAAGTGTTTTCGAGGAGAAAATGGAAGAAGGGTCTGGATGTAGATATGGAGGATCTCTCGCTTCATATCCTTGATATCGTGGAAAATTCTCTGCGGGCAAAGGCAAAGAACGTGGAGATACGCCTCGTACACGATGAAAGAACGGATACACTTGTTCTTGAAATCGTTGATGATGGTGAGGGGTTGGATGAAGGAGCGCTGGAGCATGTAACGGATCCCTTCTATACGACAAAGCAGGGAAAAAGAACCGGACTTGGTTTGGCATTTCTTGCCCAAGCCGCAGAAGAGGCGGAAGGGAATCTGAGGGTGGAAAGCCAAAAGGGACACGGAACAAGAGTGATTGCCAGTTTTCAGATGGGTCATGTCGATAGAAAACCACTCGGGAATCTTGATGAAACTTTGAAATGTCTGAAAGCGACACATCCGGATGTGAATTTCCGCTATGAGTTCAGACATGAGAAAGATGAATGATGATCAGTCTGACAATCAATAATCAAACAGCCGAAGTTGTCGAGGGAACAACTCTCCTCTCAGCCATTCAGAGACTTGGCATGAGGGTCCCGACCCTCTGTCACCACAAGGCATTGACTCCATATGGGGCATGCAGGCTTTGCGTCGTCGAGATTCACTCGGAAGGCCGGGCCCCAACAGTCCAGGCATCCTGTTCGTACCCTGCATTACAGGGGATCAACGTGTTCACCGATACCGAACGGGTCAAGAGAGCCAGGAAAATCGTTGCCGAACTGCTTCTTGCCAGGTGTCCCGATTCCGAAGTGATCCAACGGGTTGCCGCCGAACAGGGCGTGCACGAAACGAGAATCGCCAAGAAACATGACGATTGCATCTACTGCGGTCTGTGCGTGCGCATGTGTGAGGAGCGGATGGGACGCAGCGCGATTGGTTTTACCGGCAGGGGCCCGAGGAAACAACTGGAACCGCCATTCAGGAAATATAATCGCGTTTGTTGGGCATGCGGGGCCTGTGACTTCATTTGCCCGGTGGGAAAGAACATCCGAACACTCAGTTCCGATACGATCCCCGTAACGATTCCCGATGCCTTTAACCTTGACCTCAATTCGCGATCGGCCATATCGACATACTACCCTCAAGCGGTTCCGAACATTCCTGTCATTGACAAGAATTTCTGTGTTCACATGAATTATGATGAATGCGGAATCTGCGAGCAGGTGTGTCAGGCGAAGGCCATCAAATATGACCAGCTTGACAAAGACATTGAGCTTGATGTCGGAGCCGTGGTCCTTGCGCCGGGCTATGAAATCTATACCCCTACTCCTGCCGAGAGTCTCGGCTATGGCCGATACCCCAACGTAGTGAGCGCTCTCCAGTTTGAAAGGATTCTTGCTCCAACAGGTCCCTCCGGGGGACATGTGGAGCGCCCATCGGATCAGGCAAAGCCAAAACGCATCGCATTCATCCAATGTGTAGGATCCCGGGATCACGAACGGGATTACTGTTCTGCCGTTTGTTGCATGTATGCGACGAAGGAGGCAATCATTGCCAAGGAACACGCCGGCGCCGAACTGGAATGCGACATCTTCTTCATGGATATGAGGGCCTTCGCCAAAGGCTTTGAAGCATATCTGGAGAGCGCAAAAGCTCTTGGAGTCAATTTCATCCGGTGCCGCGTTCCGGTCATTTCGGAAATTCCCGAGTCACGGGACCTCATCGTTCAGTATCTCACAGACGAAGATCATAAGATCTCCCGCGAATACGGAATGGTTGTCCTCTCCGTCGGGATGCTCCCCCCCAAGGATGCCCGGAGCCTAGCCGACGTCACCGGAATCGAGCTGGATGGCTTCGGATTTTGTCACACTTCGGCATTCAATCCCGTAGAGACTACACGTGAAGGGATCTATGTGGCCGGACCGTTTACGGAGCCGAAAGACATCCCGGAGACCGTGGCGCAGGGGTCGGCCGCGGCCGCAAAGGTCTTGTCGCTTCTCAATACCGTGCGTGGAAGTCTGATCAAGCCGATGGAATATCCCCCGGAGATCAATGTTCAGGGACAGGAACCTCGTGTTGGGGTCTTTGTGTGCCACTGCGGAACGAACATCGCCGGCGTCGTGAATGTGCCGGACGTTGTTGCCTATGCGCAAACCCTGCCGAACGTTGTATACGCGGAGAACAACCTCTATACCTGCTCAAACGACAGTCAGGAACGGATACGCGATAAGATCAAGGAACACAATCTCAACCGTGTTGTCGTTGCCTCCTGCACGCCTCGCACGCATGAGGCGATCTTCCGGAGCACCTCCCGTCAGGCCGGACTGAATCCATATCTGTTCGAGATGGCGAACATCCGTGATCAGTGTTCGTGGGTTCACATGCACGAACCCGAAAAGGCAACAGAGAAATCAAAAGATCTCGTTCGCATGGCGGTCGCAAAGGTCAAGCTCAACGATCAACTCTATCCCAGACCGCTGGAAATCAGCCACGATGCACTCGTGATAGGCGGAGGGATCGCAGGCCTGACCGCAGCGCTGGAGATCGCGAATCAGGGATTCGAGGTTCATCTTGTCGAACAAGAGGGGGAGCTTGGCGGATACATGAGGAACACCCGATATCTTCTGGGAGGAGAGGATCCCCAGGAGAATCTACGCAAGGTGATCGACCGGGTGCGGAATCACCGGAGCATTCACGTTTATGAACATGCGAAACTGACGGAGGTTCATGGATCGCTGGGGAATTTCAAATCGAACATTTCGATCGGCGGAAACGGCACGACGAAAGAAATCACGCATGGCGTGGTTATCGTTGCGACCGGAGCAGAGTCGTACTCTCCTGCTGAGTACCTCTATCAGCAGGATAAACGTGTGATGGTGCAAGAGGAAGTCGAGCGGCGCATTGCAGATGGCTCGTTTGCCGGAACATCAGTGGCATTCATCCAATGTGTTGGATCCCGAAATGCCGAGCGACCATACTGCAGTCGGACATGCTGCTCGGAGACCGTGAAACACGCATTGAAGCTGAAGGAAAAGCATCCGGAAACAGAAGTCTATGTTCTCTATCGGGAAATGCGGACGTATGGATTTCGGGAAACTTATTATACTCAGGCCCGTCAGCGTGGCGTTATCTTCATTCGGTTTGCCGATGACAATCCGCCGGTGGTGACAGGCGAGAACGGCCATCTCTCCGTCACGGTGCGGGATGAAACGCTCCAGGAGGGGGTGCAGCTGTTGGTTGATCATGTGGTGCTTGCGGAGGCGACGATTCCACGGGAAACTAACAAAGAGTTGGGTCAGCTCCTCAAGGTTCCTCTCAGTGAAAACAAATTCTTCCTCGAGGCGCACAGGAAGCTGCGACCGCTCGACTTTGCGTCCGACGGAATATTCCTCTGTGGGAATGCCCATTCCCCCCTTGCAATTGATGAAACGATCTCTCAGGCACAGGGGGCGGCAGCACGGGCGGCCACAATCCTCTCGAACGATCAGATTGAGCTTGAGCCAACCATTTCCTGCGTGGTGGAGGAGAACTGCGACGGGTGTGCGTATTGCGTCGAGCCCTGTCCGTTCAAAGCCATCACCCTGGTTGATTATGATGCAGATGGGGAGACCAAGAAAAGGGTAGAAGTTGAAATCGCCCTCTGCAAAGGCTGCGGCACTTGCATGGCAACGTGTCCGAAGAAAGCCATTTTCGTATGGCATTTCAAGCCGGAGCAGTTGCAGGCGCAGGTCAAAGCCGCGCTGGGAATCATGGAGTGACTGCGCTCTGGGATGACACGTCGACAGATGGACGTGGGCGAAAACTATCCAGTGGGATGTGCGCGAGAGTGGGGAGTAGTGGTAAGTCCAATACAAAACATTGAAACTCGTTGAGAGACCTGAATGCAATGAGCACAGACAATCAAGATTTCGAGCCCCTGGTGATCGCTCTCTGCTGCTACTGGTGCTCCTACACAGGAGCGGATTTAGCCGGCACATCGCGAATGCAGTACCCAACGAACATCAGAATCGTGCGTGTGCAATGCACCGGCATGATCCATCCGAACCTCGTCATTGAAGCGCTGACCGGTGGTGCCGACGGTGTTCTGGTGTGTGGGTGTCATCCCGGCGATTGTCACTATCTGGAGGGGAATCTCATAGCGAAGGCGCGTGCGGAAGCCATAGAGCTTATGCTCGAGGATTTTGGTCTGGAGCCGGAACGATTTCGGCTGGAATGGGTCTCCGCATCCGAAGCTCAGAGATTTGCGACCGTTGTGACCGAGATGGTGGAACAGGTCAGGAAAGTAGGTCCGAGTCCATATCGCGTGGCCGTGGGATGACGAACGGCAGGGATGATTCTTCGAGGAACCCGTGTGGTCGATACATGAACGATCGAACATGATTGAAGAGCACGAGATTAAACGAAGCATACTAATCAACCGCTTGTATCAATCACGATGAAAGGAGGCTGCTATGGCCGCTCGACTCGCTCAGGAGTGGTTCGCAATCTGCGGAGGGTGTGAAGTCACCATCCTGGATGTCGGCGAACCGCTGTTGGATATCCTGCCAAACCTTGAGATTGTTCACATGCCGGTTCTCATGGATCACAAGGTCTATGGTCAAACAGGGGAGAAGACGACGATGGAGATCCCCGAAGCGGATGTGGGAATCATCACCGGCAGCATCCGGAACGAGGAACACAAGGAACTCGCGAAAGAGATGCGCAACAAGTGCAAAACGCTGATTGCGATGGGAACCTGCGCCTGTTCGGGGGGAATTCCAGCCCTCGGAAATCTCTCCACCGTCGATGATATCATGGAAAAGGTGTATAGAGGATCTGTTTCGACGGAGGCGAACGGAATCCCGAACACGGAGATCCCGCCGTTGACGGATCGTGTCTATGCGATTCACGAGGTGGTGCCGGTCGACGTCAAGCTCCCTGGATGCCCGACGACACCGGAGATCTTCGTCGAAGCAGTCACAGCCTTGCTCGCAGGGAAGAAGTTCACGGTAAGTGGCAAGAGTGTTTGCGATGAATGTCCATTCATTCGCGAGAAGAAAGCCGTGTCTGCACTCAAACGGCCGTTGGAACCAATCAGCTTCGAAGTAGGAAAGCCGCTGGAGAGCGTTCGCTGCGTTCTGGAGCAGGGGTATCTCTGTCAGGGCCCGGCAACGAAAGCGGGCTGTGGCGGTGAAGCCGGGACACCACGGTGCATCAGGGCGTACATGCCATGCCGCGGCTGCTTTGGTCCTCTTGCTGACACCGCAAACCCAATGGTCGACATGATGGGAGCCCTTGCTTCGATCGGCCTTGACGCAAAACAGATCACAGACCGTGCTGCGACATTCAATCGGTTTGCCGGTGCTCAGGGGCGACTCAGGCCTATCCCGCAGAAAGGAGGGAAGCCGTCATGACGAAAACATTGACACTCCAGCCTGTCAGCAGAGTTGAAGGCCATGCCAAGGTCACGATTCAGCTTGATGACAACGGAAACGTTCACGACACACGAGTGAATGTCATCGAGCTTCGCGGCTTCGAAAAATTCTGCGTCGGTCGTCCTGCAGAGGAAATGCCCAGAATTACGACGCGCATATGCGGCGTCTGCCCCTGGTCGCATCACCTCGCCTCGGGCAAGGCCAATGACGCAGTCTTTGGCGTGACTTCCCCCCCCGCAGGGAAGAAACTACGAGAACTCTGCAACAGCATCGCTTACATGGAGGAGCACATCCTCCACTTCTACTTCCTCGCGGGCCCAGATTTTGTGATGGGTCCGGATGCAGATCCGTCCGTCCGCAATGTGATTGGCATTATCGGGAAGGTTCCGGATGTTGCCCGCAGAGTGGTTCGCGTTCGGCACATGTGCGCGAAGATGCTTGAGATCATCGCAGGCAAATCAATTCACCCGGATGCCGTCGTTCCGGGCGGCTTCAGCAAGCCGCTGCTTCCTGCGGAGCGCGATGAGGTCAGAAAGATGGCGGACGATACCCTCGACCTGGCAAAATTCTCCATCGCATTTGCCAAGGAGAGCATTTTCCCGCAGTACCTCGATACCGTCAAATCGCTCGGGGTCATCGAAACGGGATTTCTCGGTACGGTGACCGATAAAGGCGCCCTGAACCTGTACGACGGGAAACTCCGACTCATGTCCAAGGATGGATCATTCGTTGATTTCGCGTACGACAAGTACACCGATTTCATCAGTGAGCACATCGAGCCGTGGAGCTACCTGAAGTTCCCGTACGACAAGCGCGCCGGAGCGTTTTCGATGGATCTCGACAAACCGAACGGAATCTATCGAACCAACACGCTCGCTCGCATCAATGTGTGTGATTACATTGAAACCCCATTGGCGCAGGCGGAGCTCGAAGAATTCCGAAAATCGTTCGGCAGGCCAGCTCAGCTGACGTTGCTCTATCATTGGGCGCGACTGATCGAACTCCTCTACAACGCGGAAAATGCCATTCGTCTGCTCGATGATCCGGAAATCACAAACCCGGAGACACGCGTCAAAGTAGAGCCGCGCGCGGCCCGTGGCATTGGATCTGTGGAAGCTCCTCGGGGAACACTGATTCACGACTACACCACCGATGAGAACGGAATCCTGACCAACGTGAATTTGATTGTTGGGACGACGCATAACAACGCCCCAATCAACATGTCGGTCAAACAAGCGGCAAAGTCGGTGATCAAAGAAGGAAAATACGATCAGGGAATCCTCAACCGTGTGGAAATGGCTATTCGTGCGTACGATCCGTGCTTCTCGTGCGCGACGCACCGGTTCGACGGAACGTTTCCCGTGAAGATCGATATTTACGATCCACAGGGCAGGCTCGTGGAGACGTTAATCAACTGATTCTCGTCCGCGGCCCGCTTCTCATTCGTCCTTCTCCTCTTGTTCCCACGCTTGCCAAAGGCACCCTTCGGGGCCCGCGTGGGAACAAGAACTCTTCGGAGGGAATATGCGCCTCGTACCCACGCCTCTGAGACTGTGTGAAAAATCGTGGTTGTCACTCTGAGCGGAGCGAAGAGTCTCAAATTTAATTCAGATTCTTCTCCCGCCAAAATACGGCGGGATCAGAATGACAGTTCCTGAGAAAGGGTTTTGACACAGTCTCCTCTGCGTGGGAATGAGGATCACAATCGGAGACGCACAGTGGTGGAAAATAATCGCGCACTTCCGGAATTCTGCACGAAGAAAGTCCTCATCCTCGGATGCGGCAACACGCTCTTTGGGGATGACGGATTTGGCTGTGCCGTCGTCGACCATCTGCTGACCGACTTCGAGATTCCCGACCATGTTTATGTTATGGATGTCGGTACCGGAGTCCGAAAACTCTTCTTCACGCTCGCACTGAGCGAAACTCTTCCCGATCAGGTCATTATCATCGATGCCGTGGATAAGGGGAGAATCCCGGGCGATCTCTTTGAGATTTCCCTCGACGATGTACCGGTAGAAAAAGCGGATGACTTTTCGCTGCACCAGGCTCCAACGTCAAATCTCGCAAAGGATATCCAATCACGGGGAGTTAACGTGCGGGTCATTGCCTGCCAGGTCGAGCGAATTCCCGAGTCGATGAACTCAGACATATCTCTCCCCGTTCGTCAGGCTGTTTCGCTGGCTGGAGACTGGATTGCCGGAGATCTCTCCATGAAAAAGAAAGTCGATCCCTTAACCCTCCATCTGTTCCCATCATCCCAATCGATGTAGCGCACGTCAGCGACCTCAGTTCTTCTCTCCTCCTTTTTCTTCATTCCTCATCGTGACTTGATCGTGGAGTTTTGCTCATTTTTCGTTACCTTATTCCCATGAAAAACGAAAAAAATGCGGTCGCCGTCGGTGTTGATCTGGGCGGTACGAATGTCAAAGCAGGTCTGGTCTCGAGCGAAGGAGAGATCCTGTATCAGAGCAAATTGCCTACACGGGCCTCTGAAGGTCCTCGCGCAATTCTCTCTCAAGTCGGTGCCTCCATTAAGGACTGCCTCTCCCAGGCGAACAGTTGGGAAGTGAAGGGAATAGGAATTGGGTCGCCGGGAATCGTCGACAATGAAGGTGTCGTGAAGTCCCCCCCCAATCTTACCGGCTGGGACACGATCCCGTTGAGATCGGAGATCGAAAATGTGTTCGGAATTCCGGTATCTGTGGAGAATGATGCGAATGCCGCGGCTATTGCCGAATCGAGGTTCGGCGCCGGACGGAACCATCCCGACTTTCTTTTCGTCATTTGGGGAACGGGGGTTGGAGGTGGCCTGATTCTAAACCGGAAAATCTATAGGGGACAGTCGGGTGGAGCGGGAGAAATCGGTCACATCTCCATCAATTACGAAGGTCCAATCTGTAACTGTGGGAGTCGCGGGTGCGTCGAGGCGTATGTTGGCCAACGCTACCTCTCACACCGAACGGCCGAGAGACTCAGGTCGGGTGAAAAATCGATCATTGTCGATCTCGTCAAAGGGGATCTGTCGAATATTGAACCGCTTGTTATTTCTCAAGCCGCTGAACGGGGAGACCATCTGGCAAATCACGTTCTCGAGGAGGCCGCGACGCTCCTCGGGGTGGCTCTCGGATCCGTCATGAGCATCATGGATTTGCGCGTAAGCATAATCGGAGGTGGGATCTCCGCCGTAGGTGACGGAACAATGAACGCCATCAAGCACTCCATCCAGCGGCATGTCCAGAAACCATTGCGTCCGGGAATCCAGGTGATTCGTGCGGCCCTCGGTAACAATGCCGGAATTCTTGGCGCCGCAGGTTTGATCCTCTGAACCACGCGACGCATGAACTGGTATATCCATCGTCGCCCTGTGCCCATGACAATACGTAGAGTCCTGATTCCACTGCTCGCATTGGTCTTTGCGCGGAATGCCCCCGCTCAGGCTCCCCCGGCGTCACCTGTAATCCCGCCCGCTCCAACAGACAGTGTGCTTGCTACTCTTCCCGACACACTCCTCCTCCGATCCGACGTGGATACCGTTGTTGTCTATACCGCGAAGGATTCCATCTCGTACTCCATGAATTCGCGCTTCATGAATCTCTTCGGGAATGCGGAAATCAAGTACCAGGCCATCGAACTCAAAGCGGCGCAAATCGGAATCAATTGGGATAACGCGACTTTGCAGGCCGAAGGGGCTGAACAGAAAAGCGACACGGGGGGAACGAGGATCGTCGGCTCGCCCATCCTGATCGACGGTGGGGAAGAGTTCAAAGGGGAGAAGATTGGATACAACTTCCGTACGAAAAAAGGACGGATCACGCTCGGGACGACTGAGATGGAGGGGGGGTACTATCACGGTGACAAGATCAAGAAGATTGACACCCAGGTCCTCTATGTTGCGGATGGAAGATACACGACGTGTGATCGGGAGGATCCCCATTTCTATTTTTTCAGTCCGAAGATGAAAGTCATTCTGCGCGAAGTGGTGATTGCCGAACCGGTCTATTTTTACATTGCCGACGTGCCGGTATTTGCGCTTCCCTTCGGAGTGTTTCCAAATCGGGCGGGGAGGAGATCGGGGATAATCGCTCCGGCGTACGGCGAAGATGCCCGATATGGCCGATATCTCAGTCACTTCGGCTACTATTGGGCAATCAGCGACTATCTCGACCTCTCGAGCACGATGGATCTCTATTCACGCGGCACATGGGTGAGCAATTCGATGTTTCGCTATGCGCTGAAGTATAACTTCACGGGATCCGTTATGGCAAGCGTCGCACGCAGAATTGTGGGTGAAGAGGGGGACCCGGATCGATCGGAATCGCGTGACTATAGTGTTCAGCTCAATCACTACCAGCAGATCGATCCGACATCAAATCTGAGCGTCAATTTCAATTTTTCGAGTGGGAGTTATTTCAGGAATTACAGCAGGACGCTTGATGAGATTTTGCGGCAGAATATCGTCTCGAACGCCTCCTATTCCAAGACCTGGACCGAATCAAACCGCTCCCTCTCTGTTTCATTACGAAGAGATCTCAGCCTGATCACCGACGACCTTGATGAGCTCCTTCCCTCGATTTCACTCAACCAGGGAACATTCTTCCCGTTCAGGAAAAAGGGTACTGGATCGATCGGCGGTGAGCAGGAATGGTATGAACAATTCGGCATTTCGTACGGCGCCAATGCCTCCAACCAGCGCACACGGACAACACGATCCATTGACTCCATCAAGACCGGAATTAATGAGGTTTCACAGGTCAAGCAGTTTCAGCAAACCTCCACCCAGACGATCCAGCAAAACGTATCCCTGAGTTTCTCTCCGAAGCTTGGTCACGTATCGGTCTCGCCGTTCTTTTCATTCCGGGATGATAGATTGTTTGGAGAGGAAAAGATTCCCTACCGGAACAAAGCCGACAGCACGGTGGGATTTGATCAGAAAAGCCGTCGATATGGGAAAGGATTTCTCTCGACAGGTGTTTCTTCGGGAACGCGCTTCTACGGCATCGCCCAGCCGAATGTCTTTGGGGTAACGGCGCTCCGGCATACGGTGAATCCAAATATCAGCCTCACATATGCCAAGCAGGTCTATGGGGCGGATGCGACCCCATATTCGTTGAGTTCGTCCCTGAATATCCAGAACATCTTTGAAATGAAGGTCCAACCGAGCGACACGGCACAGGAGCAGAAGATCCAGCTCATGAACATTGGGATGAGCCTATCCTACGATTTTACAAGGCCGGAACAACGGTTGAGCGAGCTTTTCATCTCCTATCGAACGGATCTTGGGAGAAATCTGAGTCTGAGTGCGGGAACGACTCACAACTTCTTTGAGTTCGATCCTGTCCTCCAGAGAAGGGTGAACCGGTTCCTCGTTTCGGAAAAAGGATATCTAGCAGACCTGACGAGTTTCAACGTTGCCTTTTCATTGTCATTGAGTGGTGAACGGAAAGCAAGGGCAGGAACATCGGGGGTGCCGGAGGAAGTCCAGGCCGAGCAGGATCGCCTGAATCAGCCGATGGGAGGAGCGATGCCCGCACCCCCAGGCATGCAGGGAAATGAGAATGAATCAACCGATTTCAGCATACCATGGAATGTGAGCCTGAATTTCAATTTCTCCCAGACCCAGAGCGATCCCCGATTCAAGCACCGCAGCGCCTCGATCTCAACAAATCTCTCGTTCAACCTAACGGAACAGTGGAAAGTCTCGGGGGGCGGAAATTATGATCTGACGCAGAAAAGATTTGCCGCGCCGACGCTCAACGTCTCGCGCGATCTGCACTGCTGGATCATGAACTTCTCATGGTATCCGATTGGATTTTACCGCGGCTACAGACTCGAGATCCGCGTAAAGGCGTCTCAGCTCCAGGATATCAAGGTGACGAAGCAGGATAGTCAGCGGGGGGTTTACTTCTAGCGGTTAGCTCAGAATGGAAAGCAGACCGACATCCTCAAAGGTGACGGTCTGCTATCAAACCGCATCTCGCTTCCACGCCTGCCTCTTTCGTTCCCACGCTCCGCGTGGGAACGGAGCCCGTTACCATTCCGTGGTGACTTTGAGCAGTCCCTGCTTTCCCGTGTAGTTACGCGCGCTTGAATATCTCCAATCGACAGGATTGTCAACATATCCTCGTCTCACGGGATTATTGTGAATGTAATCGATCTTCTGTCGCATCATCTCATTCCCCTGGACATGCTTTGGATGACTCCCTTCCTGCCACAACTGATATTGTCGATCTTTCTTGTGGGCCCGTTTTGCCGAGGATAACTCACGCAACAGCGGGCTTGGGCCGGTTGACTCGAGACAATCGATGATTCGTCTCGCGGTGAAAGATTTGAAGTCACCAATTTCCTTCCCAAGGTCACTACTTCCGGCGATGAGATGAAGATGGTTCTCCATGATCACATAAGCGCAGAGGATCAGCCGATTTTCAGTTTGCATGAAATCGAGGGAATCCAAAATAATTTGCGTGAACTTTGGGTGAACAAAGACTGGCAGCCATCGTACAACGGTGCAGGTCAGGAAATACGGCTGATTGTTTGCAAAGATCCTATACCGACTTCTCCCCATGAATCCCCCCTAAGATATTAAGATATATTGAGGGTCATTCGTACTAACGATTCCCACATTCACATGCTCACTCGTTCCCACGCACCGCATGGGAACGCAAGCAGTAATTGTCAGTTCGTGGAGATCTTGAGCATCCATTGTTTCCCCGCCTTGCCTCTCGCAACATCGATGGGCCATGTTGTTCTCTCGTTCCCACGCTCTGCGCGGGAACGCAGGATAGTCGCGCGCAGCAGAGATAAGTCAAACCTCAGGTGGTCAACGCAGAGCGTGAAAGAATTCTGTTCCCACGGAGACCGTGGGAACAAGAAAGCTAGCAAGATGACAGCGGGACGCCAAGGGGGGAGCGGGGGGGTGCTTACGCCGATTTCCGCTCTTCGTAGAGGTAAATTGCCTCATTCGACTTCAGAATGGTATCCCGGGTGACGATGCACTTGGAGACATTCTTGCGGGAGGGGAGGTGGTACATGATATCCAGCATCACTTCTTCGATGATTGATCGGAGCGCCCGGGCACCGGTGCCGCGTTCCATCGCTTTTTCCACGACGGCCTTCAACGCTCCATCTTCAAATTCCAATTCAACCCCTTCCATGAGGAAGAGTTTCTTGTACTGCTTCACAATGGCGTTGCGCGGTTCCGTGAGGATGTTGAACAATGCCGCTTCATCGAGTGAGTGGAGCGTGGCGGTCACAGGAAGACGGCCGATAAATTCCGGAATTAATCCATACTTCAGAAGATCGTCCGGATCCACGCGTGAGAGATAGTAATCGCGGTTCTTGCTCTTCTTCCCCTTCACATTCGCACCGAATCCCATCGGGTTCTGGCTGATCCTGCGCTCAATAATCTTCTCCAACCCTTCGAATGCACCGCCGCAAATAAAGAGGATGTTCTTCGTGTTGACGTTGATGAGGCTTTGCTCCGGATGCTTTCGACCCCCTTTCGGAGGAACGCCGGCAACTGTTCCTTCGAGGATCTTCAGGAGGGCCTGCTGCACGCCTTCGCCTGAAACATCGCGGGTGATTGATGCGCTGTCACTCTTTCGCGTGATCTTATCAATCTCGTCGATGTACACGATTCCGCGTTCTGCACGTTCAACGTTGTAGTCTGCGTTCTGCAGGAGGTAGACAAGGATGGTTTCGACATCATCACCGACATAACCGGCTTCGGTCAGCGTGGTGGCATCGGCGATGGCAAATGGAACGTCAAGGACGCGCGCAAGCGTCTGGGCCAGGAGAGTCTTACCGGTTCCCGTCGGGCCAACCAGGAGAATATTACTCTTCTCGATTTCAACTTCATCAAGATTGGTAAGATAGTCGGCCGAATCGACTCGTTTGTAATGATTGTATACAGCGACGGCTAGGGTACGTTTTGCGTATTCCTGACCGACGACATATTCCTCAAGCGCTTTCTTGATATCGATAGGGGCAAGGGAGCCGCGTGTGGGCTTACGGCGTGCGCGGATCGCCGCGAGATTGTTTCGAATGATGTCGACCGAACTGGAAACACACAGGTCGCAGATGTAGACGTCAGGGCCTGCGATGATGCTCCCCACTTCTTCGGGGGAACGCCCGCAAAACGAACAGGTGATTTTTTCTCCTTGCTTGGGCTTTTGCGTCATGGCATCATCCTGTATGCTGGTTGGCCGAGATGGCCGGAGTTATTTTTCCTTCTTGCCGTCAGTGGTGCGTTTCAAGAGGATGTTGTCAATCAATCCATACTCTTTCGCGTCGGCTGACGAGAGGTAGTAATCGCGATCGGTATCTTTCTGAATCTGCTCGAACGGCCTGCCCGTATGAGAGGCAATGATCTCGTTGATTCGCTTCTTCGTCCGAAGAATCTCCTCGGCCTGAATGCTGATGTCGGAGGCCGTTCCCTGCACACCCCCCCACGGCTGATGAATCATGATGCGCGCGTTTGGAAGAGCGGTGCGTTTTCCTTTTGTTCCACCCGCGAGAAGAACTGCCGACATGCTTGCCGCCATGCCGATACAGATTGTCGAAACGTCTGGGCGAATGTACTGGATGGTATCATAAATCGCAAGTCCGGATGTGACGCTCCCTCCGGGACTGTTGATGTAAATATTGATGTCCTTATCGGGGTCTTCCGATTCGAGAAACAGCAGCTGGGCGATGACAAGACTTGCAATCACATCATCAATCGGCGTTCCGATGAAGACAATTCGCTCCTTGAGCAGGCGCGAGAAGATGTCATACGCCCGTTCGCCGCGGCCCGTCTGTTCAACCACAATGGGCACCAACTGATTGTAAATATCCTTTTTCGGGTTCATGCGTCGCTGTCCTTTCCTGATTCCTACGACTCTGACGGTGTGGCTTGAACTTCCTTGATTTTCGCGTGCGAGAGGAGGAGGTCAATCAGCTTGTCTCCCACGATCCGGTCTCTCACTTGGTCGGATGATTTGTAGTAATTCAGCAAACGATCCTTGTCGATTCCCATCCGACCGGATTCACGTTCGGCGATGGCAACGAGGTCGTTGTCGTCGACCGTGAGATTTTCTGTCCGAACGAGTTCTTCCCGCAGAAGGGTCCACCGCGACTGGTAAACGGCGTACGCACGGTTTTGCTCGTTGAACTTTTCAACATCGAATCCGTGGGGCAATTCCTTCTTGGGATACTGCTGTTTCACTTCCTCAAGAAGAGACTCCAGAACACTGCGAATGAGGGACTCAGGGGCCTGGAAATCGTGGATGCGCAGCAGCTCGGCAGCCAACGCGTCGATCATCTGGCGGCGGCTTCGTTCGTTCCAGTAGGAAACCAGATCGTCCTTGATGCTTTTCCGGAACACATCGACGTCGTCGAGCTTTCCGGAGGTGATTTTCGAGACGAGCTCGACCGAGAACTCGGGTAATCTCACCTTTTCGATCTTGTCAACCTTAAGCTGAAGATTGACGGCGTGAGCGTGGTCTTCATGCTTGTGTTCAAAAGAGACGCGGTACTCGCCCCCCTTTTCGGCAGCTTGCAGGGCCGCCCTGAACGGCGGTTCAAGTTTCGGGTCCGCAAGATAGAATTTAGCCTTCTCTGTTTTCTTCCCGATGAGTGGCAAACCGCTGGGATCGATCTCTTGAATGGTTACTGAGACAATGTGATCCTCATCAGAGACGACATCGGTCTCGGCGAGCGTACTGTGAATCCTGCGAAGGCGATCGATTTCTATCTCCACGTGCTCATCGGTGATCGCGTAGACAGGTTTTTCAATCGGCACGCCCTTGTACTGGCCGAGCTCAATCGTGGGTCGGACGTCGTATTGAATCTTGACCCGGAACTGTTCGCCCGGTTTGTAGTCCATGTCAACGATCACCGGCTCTCCGATCGGTTTGAGATCTTTCTCCTTGATGGCTTGCCGGTATAGCGTGCCCGCAACCTCGGGGAGAGCCTCATGTTCTATCAAATCGCCATAGAGTTTCTTGATAATATCGAGAGGGGCTTTGCCCTTCCGGAATCCCTTGATGTCAGCCTTTGGGCGGAATTCGCGATACGCCTTGTCAAAATGTGGTTTGAGTTCATCTGCTGTTGTTGTGATCTCTACTTCCCGCGAAACCTCAGTAATCGTCTGAACGGTAAACTCCAAAATAAACCTCCACAAAAATGTCGAAGAAAACGTTGTCCGTGATCGTGAATATCGAAATTGAACGATGAACCGTGGGCACGGAGGGAGTTGAACCCCCACGGGTTGCCCCACTAGCTCCTAAGGCTAGCGCGTCTGCCAGTTCCGCCACGTGCCCTATGTACCAAGCATATCAATTGCGTTTGCGGGACGCTCTGCCAGTTCCGCCACGTGCCCGCTAGTGCCGTGATTGGTGAAAATGAAAAAATCCTCAAAATCGCTCGGATTGAGGACTTTCAAAATCACGCCAATATATAAAGAGATTGTCTGAAATGCAAAATCAGCCATCACCAGTCATGAAGGTGATCTCCAATCCTCTTTCTAGCGCCCTGTGCGTTGGAGCTCGTTGAGTTTCATCAGATAATCAACGGCGGCCTGCCGCAACGGATCAATGTTGATGGCGTTGTTGAAGTACTCACGGGCCTTCTGGTAGTTCCGCGCGCTCTGGTAAGCGAGTCCGAGTTGGATGTTGGTTTCGTAGTTGTGAGGATTGGTCGTCAGCGCTTTCTCAAAATGCTGGATCGCGCGCGCGGGATCTCCATCCCCCAGATAAGCAAGTCCGAGATTGAAGAAGATTTCCCAGTATTGATTGCCGTACTTAAGGGCAGTATTGAGTACCTCGATCATTGGTTTGTAATTGCCCCCGCGCCGATACAGATCAAACGCCTCTCGATACGCGCTGAGATACAGCGTATCCAGTTGATAGGCGCGCTGGAAGAACGTGATAGCGCGAATCGGATCGCCGATTCTGCTGTAGTATTTTCCCCATTGATACGATGCAAACGCGAAGTCAGGCGCAGCCATATTGGCCTGACGGTATTTTTCGAAAGCGGCATCCGGTTGGTTGTTTTCCTCCGCTTTCCGTGCCTCTCTCAGAAGCGTGATGACATCTCCATGCCGTCGCGACCGTCTGATCTCGATCATGACACGCATTTCGTCAAACCGCTCTGTGAGAAGCGGCTCTGAACATGTCCGAAAGATACGGAAGACCTGCCCCAAGGCGTCATCGTACCGACCAAAGAAATAGTCTTCAACCCCCTTCAGCATGGAATAGTATGGCTGGACGAAAGTCGCTGAGTCTTTCAGCACGTTTGGAAGGAACTCGAAGGAGAAGAGAGGATTTCCGCGGGCATAGCGTTCCTTCGAAAGTCGGAGAAACGTCTCATACGATTCATACAGACTGTACTTCACAAGGCGAGCATGAAGCTCCTGTGGGATGGTGAAGGAAAGAGCGGATGAGGAGGTATCGAGGAACTCGACGGAAGAGAATGCAAAGGCGAGGGTTTCGATCATGTGCTGGTACAGATAGCCCGCTCTCGCTCCTGATCCTCCTTCAAGAATCCAGCGAACGTTTTGATCGTCAAGGATATCCTGGAGTGAATCTTTTGTTGCGCTCGTTGCCCGTAAAATTTGCCTTGCCTGATCAGCGATGGGAGAGACCCCGGGCTCGAAGGGGGTCATCCCGAGGGTGGGGTCGGGAAGAGAATCGAGAACGTACTGGACAAATGGCCTCAAAGAATCTATGGTTCGGATTCGTTGCTTGAGTCCGACAGTGACATCTTCTATTGTCACTTGGAGAGCGGTGGCCTGTCGGGAAAGGTAGGCTTCGAACACCTTACTCCGGCGATCCTTCAGCTCTGCATATTCAGGGAAGATCTTGAGGGAGTCATTCTTCAATGCGTTGGCATAGGTAGAAATCGCAGCAAGGTAAGTTCCCGATGAAAACTCCGTAGCCGCTTTCTTCGTCAGCCTGTCAAAGGTGGCGTAGCCAGGCCATAGCTCGAGGGGAGCCTTGAATTCTATCTGGTTCACCAATTGATCGATGCGGAACTGGACAAGAAACTGCTCGTTGATTTTCAATTCCTTGGAAAAACCGAGGAGGATCGACGAATCGGCGAGGAGCATCTCTCCCTTTGTAAGAATCGGATACTCCTTCTGATTCTGATACAAGGAGAGTTTCGGCACGTTGTTTTTTACAAAATCGGGATCGGGGAGCCAGCCGCCAACGGGCTTGAGGAGGAAGTAGTAATAGGCATAAGCGTTGACATTCTGACTGGTCAACGGAAGTTGCCGATCGACGTTGCTGAGTGAGAGCGACATGAAACGCGGAGGCCCGATTCCCAGGAATCCTGATTTTTCCCTGACCTTGAATTCCACTGACGGGACCTGCCCACCGGCAACATGAACCATGAAGAAGAGAGGGAAGAGCATGGTCAAAAGGCGCTTCATTCTTCACTCCGCGTGTGAGAGGGACTGATGGGGTTGAGGTCGATCAATGAACAAGAAATATATCAAATGAGGGAGGGAGATGCAATCGAGGAGCACACAAGGAGGCCGTACGAGCAATTGATGGAACTTGCCGTACGGCGGGACGGTGTGTGTTATTGAGAATCAATGATTTCACGCACTCTGGCGAGTATACGGTCCGGAACATACGGTTTTTGGACGAAGTCTTTTGCTCCGGCCTTAAGCATTTCGGACTTAAGTGAGCTATCGAAATAGCCGCTCGCCATGATCGCGCGCAGTGAAGGTTTGATGGCCTTCATCTGTTGAAAGGCCTCCCATCCGCCAAGCCGAGGAAGTCCCATGTCTGTCAGGACCAGTGCGATTTCATCGGCATGTTCCTCAAAGACTTTGACGGCTTCCACTCCGTCAACGGCGGTCAAGACGGTATATCCCTTGGACTGAAAGATCGTTTGCAGTAAATCGAGCAGCATTTCTTCGTCCTCGACAAGAAGAAGTGTTTCCGAACCTCCTAACGGCTCTTCCTGGGTAACAACATCTTTTACTGCAGGTCCCTTTTCCCACGAAGGGACAGGGAGATACAGGAAGAAAGATGTCCCTTTGCCGAGTTCGCTTTCGAAATCGATGAAACCATTGTGTCCCTTGACGACGCCATAGACAAGCGACAGACCCATTCCCGTTCCTGTCCCTTGTTTGGTGGAGAAGAATGGTTCGAAGATGCGCTCCTTGGTGCTTTTCGACATTCCCTCACCGGTATCACTCACTGCGATCCGCAGGTATGGCCCGTTCTGCGCTTCCGGGAATTTTTCTTTGATCTCGGTGTCCCTGACAAGCACTGTCGTGAGCGTCAATGTCCCCCCGCTCTTCATTGCATCTCGTGAATTGACACACAGATTGAGAACTGCCTGGTGGAGTTGATTTGCGTCGGCGATGATTAGGGGGAGTGAGTCTTCGAATTTGAGTGAGAACGCAATTGCACGCGGAAATGTCTCATAGAGAAGTTTCGAAAGTTCCTCGAGCATATGGTTGGCGTCGACAGGTTCGAATGCCGCGGTTGTTTTACGCGCAAAGGTAAGGAGTTGTCCCACGAGTCCCGCGCCTCTGCGCGCAGCGCGAAGGATCGATTCGATGTCTGCAGTGTATTTGCCCGGATCGTACGTCTTCCTCATCCGGGATGCATAACCGATGATGATGCCGAGGATATTGTTGAAATCGTGCGCGATGCCCCCCGCAAGTGAGCCGATGCTTTCGAGACGTTGTGAGTGGAATAGCTCGTCCTGGAGCCTTTTCCGTTCGGTGATATCGTAGAGATATCCTCGCATCGCGACGAGATGGCCCGCATCATCGAATTCTCCCGCGATATTCCCGAGGACATGAATTGTTTTGCCATCGCTTCGGAGAAACTCCCGTTCATAATTTTCCAGACGCTTCTGTTTCCCAATGAGCTTGAGGAATTCGCTTTTCTTCTCCGGGCTGGGGTAGAAGAGGGGGGCAGGAGCGGCAAGGGCCTCCTCGTGACTCCCATATCCCAGCAGGCGGACAAACGTGGGGTTGCAGTCGGTGATCCGTCCCTCGGGATCGGTGACGAAAATGCCGCTCACATCATCCTCAAAGTATCGGCGATACCGATCTTCACTCTTCTTGACAGCCAGTTCGGCCTCGCGCTGTTCGGTGATATCGCGGGCCACCCAGAGGGCAGTATCCTCGAGCATTGGTGTGACGACTGCCGAGAACCACATTTCACGATCGCGGATCGGGATTCTGTACGAAAACCGGATCGGTCTACGATTTGAAATCACGGTGCGGACGTAGCTGAGGAATTCGTTGGCCACCTCTCGGGAGAAAATGTCAAAGAACGTTTTGCCCAGGAGTTCCTCGGATGGACGGGAAAGCAACGTTGTCCCGGTCGGGGCAACTTTGATGTATTTCCCCTCCGCGTTAACCACGAACACAACGTCTGTCATGGCGGCAAAGAGAGCACGGAGTTCAGTCTCCGATTCGCGCAGGCGCTGATTTGCGAGATATCGTGACGTGATATCGCGTTGTACCCCCCATACACGGACGAGACATCCCTCCTCGATGATTCCCACCAGATTGTTTCGGAAATAGCCGATGCTGCCATCCTGCATGGGGCGCTCCGATTCCGTATCGACCAGGCGGTACCCGGATTCGACGAACGCTCGGAGTAATTCGGTGTTTTTCTTATATGTCGGAGAAAAGAGCTCCTTGATTCGAGCGCCTTCGATCTCCTTGGCCGAAGTGTATCCATGCTCGCGCGCCATTGTGTCATTGGATTCGGCGAGATAGGCATGTCGATAGAGCATTTCGAGTTGGTCTGAGACTGGCAGGTTGACAGGGATGGGTACGACAGTCTCGAGTCGCCAGATCGCCTCGCGGCTCTGCTCGACGAACATCCGGTAGCGCTCTTCGCTCTGCTGCAGTTTCTGTTCAGATTCTTTGCGCGCGGTAATTTCGCTGACAGTTCCGATCACTCCGATAATCTGGCCGACGGAATTGCGCAGCGGCTCGTAGGTGATCGATTGCCATCCTGCGCGCCCGGTCTGAGGAACCGTGTACCGGATATCGCCCGTTCGTGCCGGTTCTCCCCGGAATGCCTTTCGAATAAGCTTGTCTGTTCTGAATTGCCGGACATGCGGAAAGAGGTCAGGTGCGCGCTTGCCGATAACTTCCTTTGCCCGAAGTCCGGTCATCGACTCCATGAAGCTGTTCCACACGACGTACCGGAGCATATGATCAAACACGACAATACCCTGTCCCGCACTCGAGATAATCTGCTGATTGATGAACGAAGCCTCGGCGAGTGTGTCTTCCGCCTCTTTTCGTTCACTGATATTCCGGGAAACGGCCACGAGATCGCGACTCGCTCCTCTGGATCGGCGAACCACTTTCATGGTAGTCTCCAGCCAAAGGAGCGATCCATCTTTCTTCGTCATTCTGTGCGCCTGAACAAGGGGCGTTCCGCGTCGAACAAGCTGTGTGAATGAATTTCGGACGCGCTGGCGGTCAGAGACGGGAAGGAACGAGAACAACGACTGGCCCTCCATTTCGCCCGGTTTGTATCCAAGCAAAGAACTGGAAATCGGAGAGGCGTACAGAATTGAGCCGGAGATGGAAAGGCGGGTAATCAAATCCGTTGAATTGTCAGCGAGGAGCCGATACTGCTGTTCGTTCTCCTGGGCGGTCGTCAGGGTTTTTCTTAGCGTCGTTGTCTCATAGGCTGTAGCCAAAAAAGATGCAGCCCCGTCAAACGAGACATTCTTGATGGAAAGATCGATCCACCGTATCTCTTTTCGCTTCGTGAGGATCTTCAGTTCACATTTTGCTGTCGCCGATTTCCGAGATCGTCGCGGCAGATTTCGAAAGTCTGCCCGCGAATCCGGATGGATAATTCTTTCGAATTTCATCCGAACAAGCTCTTCGACATGATAGCCAGTCAGTTCGCTACACGCCGGATTGGCATACCGGATAGCGCCCTTGGTGACGATGACAATCGCGCAGGAGACCGATTCTGCCAACGTATGAAACTTACTCTCACTCTCCTTCAGCGCCTGTTCGACCGCTTTACGGCGCTCCTCTGCAGACTTGCGCGCCAGGATGTTCTTGATCGCGGGGCCGAGCTTCTTGAGCCTGTTCTTCAGAACATAGTCTTGGGCTCCCTCCCGGAGGCAAGCAACGGCAGTTTCCTCATCAATTGAGCCAGTTACCACCACGAGGGGAATTGTGGATGATGGTCCACCAAGAAGCTTCAGCGCTTCGCGCGCGCTGAAGGAGGCAAGTGCATAGGCCGAAAGAACGATATCCGGTTTGAAGGCGCGAATTGCCTTCCGGAATACGCGGGCGTTCTTCACGACATTCGATGAAAATCTGATACCGGAACGCTTCAGCTCACGAGTGATCAGAGCAAGGTCGTCGTCGTTATCTTCCAGGAGGAGAATGCGAGTCTCATTCTTCATGGATATCCAATGGTCAACACGATTATGGGGACAGATGGTGTCTCACTGCTTGAGAAACACACAATACCCTTTTATTCTTCATCCAAGACCTTCCGGATCCTCAAGAGAACCTCCTCCGGAAGATATGGTTTTCGGATGAACTCTTTCGCGGAAGAGTTTTTCAATTCGGATTTCACATGTGGATCGAGGTATCCGCTCGCCACGATGACCTTCGCATCCGGTCTGATTTCATTGATTCTGCGACAAACTTCCCATCCGTTCAATTTGGGCAAGCCGACGTCACTTATCACGAGATCAATGCTATTATGTTTGGCGCGATATACCTCGAGGGCGGCCTGACCATTTCCACAGGTCAGAACTTTGTAACCTTTTGATTCAAGGACGCCTTTCAGGAGCGAGAGAAGCATCTCTTCATCCTCGACGACAAGCAGCGTTTCCTTTCCACCCGCGATCTCCTCAAGGTGCATTGTCGAGGTGGGGCTGGGCTCAAATTGTCGCATTTGGACGGGGAAGTAGAGATGGAAGGTGGTCCCTTTGCCCGGTTCACTCTCCACCTCAATGATTCCCCGATGGCTATTCACGATGCCATAGACCACGGCAAGTCCCAAACCGGTTCCTCCCCCATGACCTTTGGTTGTGAAAAACGGTTCGAACATCCGGTTCTTGATCTCCTCGCTCATTCCGCTGCCGCTGTCGGAAACGACGACGTGGACGAATTCGCTGGCGCCGTTGACGTTCTGGTTCGATCGGATGTGTGCGCCATGAACGAGACCGGTGTCAATAGAAAGTATGCCCTCGTTGCCCATCGCATCTTTTGCATTCACACACAGATTCATCAGCACCTGGTGAATCTGATTCGGATCGGCGACGATCGTGGGGAGCTGGTCGGAGAGGCGAACGTTGAAGACGATTGTCTTGGGAAAGGTTTCCGAGAGGAGCTTCACGAGATCCTTGATCAACTCGTTGACGTCTAATGATTCGAACAGGACCTCTTCCTTTCGGGCGAAGGTGAGTATCTGTCGAACCATTGACGCGCCCCTCTGCGCTGCCTTCGTGATCGATTGGAGCGAGTCCGCAATTTGCTCGGGGGGCACCCGATGGCGCTGAAGCATCGATGTGTATCCCAGGATAATTCCGAGGATATTGTTGAAGTCGTGAGCAATACCGCCAGCCAGCGTCCCGACGCTCTCCATTTTTTGGGCCTGGCGGAGCTGGGCTTCCAGGGCCTTGAGCTCAGTAATGTCGCGAAGAATGCTCATGACCACAAAAGATCCGCCATACTCGACAACCGACGAGTTCACCAGCATTTGCATCGGACTTCCGTCTTTGTGGAAATGAACGGTCTCGAAGTTGCGTGCTGATTTCTCCTTAAGGAGATAGCGAATCTGCTCTTCTCCACGACCGATATCTTTCGTGAAGCTCTTGAGGCTCTTTCCGACAAACTCCTGCGGAGTGAAGCCATACAGCTCACATGCGCGGGAGTTGGTCTTCAAAATGATCTCGGTTTCCGGTTCGAAGATGATGATGGCATCGTTCGCGCCCTCAAAAAGATTTCGGTATTCAGTCTCCGATCGGGAGAGAGCATCCGCAATGATCTCGCGCTCGGTGATATCACGATAGTTGATAACAGTCGCTTCGATGCTCGGTTCCGCCAGCAGACTATTGGCAGTCCCTTCGATCCAGATCCACCCTTTCTGTTTATGTGACAGTCTGCAGCGAAACGGAATGGGGATTCGAGGCTGGTCGCAGACGGCCTTCAATAACAGCGAAATTCCCCTGCGGTCAGCCGGGTGGACGAATTCGATATAGCGTCGTTTCAAACACTCTTCGGCGGTGAACCCCGTAATACGCTCGGTCGAAGGTCCGGTATACGTAATGATGTTGTCTCGGTCAATCAGGGCGATACCGTCTGAACTATTTTCAACGAGATTTCGAAATCTCTCTTCGCTTCGCCGGAGAGACTGTTCCACCGCGATCCGGTCGGAAATGTCGCGCAATGTGGTGACGAAATGTGTGAGCGCTCCGTGAGGATCGTAGACCGGAGCAATCGTTTCCTCTGCGAGGAACGTGGTTCCGTCTTTGCGTCTGTTTGTCGTTCGGGCGGAGAAGGTGTTGCGACCGTAGGGTGCGGAGTAGAATCGGATTGCCTGTTCCCCCTCCGGATGGTCCATATCGGTTTTCAGGAAGTGTGGAGTGCGTCGCAGTACTTCAGATCGCTTGAATCGCGTGATGGTCTCGAAGGCCGGATTGACGTATTCGATATACCCGCGGCTATTGGAGATGAATATCGCATCCGCGCTCTGCTCGACGGCATTCGAGAGTTTCAGGAAAGCTGCTTCCGCGAGTTTTCGACGCGAGATATCTCTGTAGTAGACTACCAATCCATTGGAGAATGGGACGGCGTGAATCTCAAACCACGAATTCAGCATCTCCGAGTATTCCTCGCAAGACGTGTGAATGTGATTCTCCATCGCTTGTTTCAGCGTGCGGTACGTACTGGGATTATCTTTTCGGGAAAGAAGAGTCCAAATGTTCTTTCCGAGGATTTCCTTGCTCCGGCGCTTAGCGATGTGGATGTAGCGTTCTGCCTTCGGGCTGGCGAAGAGGACCTTCCACCGTCGGTCGACAAAATAAACTGAGTCCGTAAGCTGGTCGAGAAGATCTGAAGAAGTTCGGAAGAATGATGCGATCCGCCGGTCGTCGTCGGGAGAGTACAGGATTAGCGCGATCTGGTTGCCTTCTTTCCAGGCCAATCCATGAATCTGGACGGATGTCTTGCCGAAACACAAGGTGGCATCCGGAATCTCAACAACCCGTCCCTGTCTGCGTCCGCGCGTGAGAAGGGCCGAAAAATCGAACGGCGAACCGCCGGACATAATGACGACGTGCCGGGCACGCAGGATCTGAGCTCCGCTGATCCCCGTAATCGATTTTGAAAGCTTGTTCCAATGTGTCACCCGATATTGAGGTGGACCGGCTCCTCTTTGAAAAACGCGTTCCAGCATCACGAAACCGAATGGCATATCCGCGGATGGGACGCTCTTCTGCGTTTCAGGGACTTCCCTTGCTTTCTGGGGAGATATCGTCTGCTTTCGTGCCATGGATGCGGGGTGTCAGGATTGTGGAGACGTGATCTCTCCGCAATGAGCGCCGGCGCACGCGGGATGCATCGCGCGGTCAACAAGCTGCAGATCAAGAGGATCGTGCTGAGTACAACTGAAAGTAATAGAAAGCGAAGACCGAATGAGGAAGGAATTCCGGTTTGACAAAAGAGAATGTATTCTCAGGCGTGAATTCACCAGGGTAAATCGGTAATTGGAAAAACCCTCTGATCAATTGCCCGTCGAAATTCTGCTATTCAGACGAGAATCGTTTTCTTCGATGCTTAAGATAATCAACGAGAACGTATTCTCCAAGCGTGTTGAGAGAGGAATAGAACGCGCGTCCGCGATTCGCCATGGTAAATTCTTCGTCGAATTCGATGAGGTAAGGGTCACGCGCAACCATGAACGTGCTGACGGTGATCCTCTCGCGACGACACTGCACCGCCTCATCGAGGGTCTTATTAAATATTTGGGAGTCGAGTCCGTAGGAATTCTTGTAAAGTCGGTCGTTTTGCTCAAAGATCGCCGATGGTTTCCCATCGGTGATCATGAATATCTGTTTGTTGACATTCCCGGCTCTCCAGCGAGTTGGAGTCCGGACTTCGTATTGGTGTGATATGGACCGACGCTGAGAAATGGGAGTTCGCTGATGCTTACGATCTTGGCGTCATCCCCAAATACAACGAAAGCGAGATAGTCTTTCGGAAAACGCGTTTGAATGAGTTCTGCCATCGCAAGGGCAACCTGTTTGGAAGGCGTGATACGATCCTCACCGTACAGAATCATACTGTGGCTAATGTCGAGCATCAGGATGGTTGCACAACTTGTCATGTGTTCGGTCTCATACACATCAAGATCGTCCTCTTGAAGGGAGAACTGTTCGATCCCGTCGCGCCTGAAGGCATTGGTGAGGGTCGAGGTAAGATCAATGTTCGCCGGATGATCCCCGAACGACCGCTTTCGCGTTTCGCTCATCCGATCGACACCGCTTCCGGTGTGCGGCGTTTTGTGAACGCCAGCCGTCCCCTTTTTCAGGGGGGTGAAGACCGCTCGCAGGGCATCGTGGCGAATCCGCTGTACTCCCTTCGTCGTGAGAATCAAAGTGTCCTGTGCATCTTCCCGCCTCGGCGGGTCTTCGATAATTCCCATCTCGTTCATCCGCCGGATATTCAGGATCACATCCCTGTGACCTCATCCTTTACGGCCAAGATCTCAAATCCTGATTCTACCTGATTCTAGAAGAAATCCGATTGTCTTCGCTTGACACATCTCCTTCATCCTCGTCAATCGTCATGTTCTTTTTGTGGAGTGCGTTGAAACTCCATCAATTATCATGTATTATCACCATCATCATGCAGTCTCCCTCTAAAACACTCATCATTCGATTTAGTTCCGTTGGAGATGTTGTTCTCACGACTCCGTTGCTTCGAGCGCTGAGAGAGGCGTTTCCCAACAGCCAGATCGATTATGTGACCCGGAAAGAATACGCCGAGTTAATTCAGACAAATCATAATCTCAACGTGACGTGGGCGCTCGATGCCTCGACGGGGATCTCCGGTTTGCGGGCACTCAAGCAAAAACTGCGGGCCGAACAATATGATCTGGTGATCGATCTCCACGGCAGTCTTCGGAGCCGGTATCTCCGGCGAGGCTTGGGAGCGCGGAGGGCGCTCACGATCGACAAACGGATCTTCCGGCGATGGCTGTTCGTGAATCTGAAGAAGAACACCTACCCGGGAATTGTCTCCGTGGCCGATCGCTACATCGAGCCGTTGCATTCGTTTGGTATTCGGAATGACGGAAAGGGACTGGAGCTTCACATCTCAGATGATCTGCTCTTCGGCGTATCCGGCAAGGTGGCGTCGCGCAAATTGCATCGATTTGAGAAAATCCTCGGCCTTTGCCCCGCGGCTCGTCACGCGACAAAGGAGTGGCCCGCAGATCGATTTGTGGAGGTGGCGGCCAGATTCTGCCGCGAAAAAAACGGCGCCGTGATGATATTTGGAGGAATTTCGGATGTGGGGCGCTGTGAGGAAATTGTCCGTCAGATCAGCGATCGGATTGAACCCGAGCGAATCATTTCGTGGGCCGGGGAGCTGTCATTGATGGAGAGCGCCGCGATGATGGAGTATTGTGACGTCATCCTCACGAACGATTCCGGCTTGATGCACATCGCCGCGGCGATGAAGAAGAGGCTGATCGCCATTTTTGGATCGACGGTCAGGGAATTTGGATTTGCCCCCGTCTCCGACCATGCCGTTGTCTTGGAGATTAAGGGACTGTATTGCAGGCCCTGTTCGCACGTTGGACGTTCGGCATGTCCGAAAGGTCACTTCCGATGCATGAAGGAGATAGAGGCGGAAAGCGCATTGGATGAAATTCGCACGCTGGTCAAAGACTCTCATTGAATCTCTGCGATGGACAAGGCACCTATTCGATCAAAGGAAGGAACAACAGATGAGTGAACGAAGAGAAAAAGTGTTGATCGGAATCAAGTTCGCTGCGAGTATCGTACTGGCGATCGTCTTCCTGAATTTCTTTATATCATGCTCTTCCGACGATTCAAACCCTGCACGCAATCCAGATTGCGGCAGCGGCATTGTCGATTGGGATTCAAAAGGGCAGGTCTGTCGTGATCGCGCGAACGGTTTGGTTGTTCCCAGCTCCTGCTGCGGACGATGATCGACTCTCGCCCCGCCGGTGCAGGAATGCAAACGGTCTTGTCGTTGATCTGAGAAAATCGACGTCGTCCCAGTTTTTTTTCATCGTGGGCTGCTTGTCTCCCTTTGCGGCTTGAGTGACCACGACTGCGCAATCCGGATTCAACACATTAGCTTCGCGCACCCCGCCTGTGACGCGCCCTTCTGTCTGACGTCCCCCGTTTCGAAATTATCTCGCAAAAATTTTTCAGCATGACGATTCCATGTTCCGTCAGAATCGATTCAGGGTGAAACTGAATCCCCCACAAATCGTGAGATCGATGTTTGATCCCCATGATCTCCCCCTCGGTCGTTTCCGCAGTGATTCGCAGCTCTTCTGGTAGACTCTCCCGTTCGACAACCAGCGAATGATACCGCACCGCCTGAAGGGGAGAGGGTATCCCGGCGAAGATGTCTTTGCCGTGATGAAAGACCTGAGACCGTTTTCCATGCACGACGCGCCGCGCCCGTACGATGTTTCCTCCATGGACATCAGCAATGCACTGATGTCCGAGGCATATGCCGAGGAGTGGCACCTTGCCGGCGAAGTGTGCGATGATCTCGCTTGAGATTCCGGAATCTTCGGGGCGACCGGGGCCGGGGGAAATGACAATCCCGGTTGGCTGAATACCCTTGGCCGTCTCCAGAGTAATTTCGTCGTTTCTTGCCACCGTCGCTTTGAGGCCGAGAGTCTCGATGTACTGCACAAGGTTGTATGTGAAGGAATCGTAGTTGTCAATCAGGAGAATCATGGATGGTTGGTCGGGATTTGCGGGTGTCAGCAAATGCGTGGAAGTTGTTCTCCGGATAACATGTCAACGACACGATTCCCACCGATTCGTGTCTTCATCATAACCGTTCCCCTGTGGTCATCGACTACCGTGCCGATCACGCGCGCGTCTTTTCCAAGGTCATCAGCACGCAACGTCTCCAGTATTTTTTCACTCTCTGCAGGATCGACGAATGCGATGAACTTGCCTTCGTTGGCCACATAGAGAGGATCGAACCCGAGGATTTCACACGCTCCCTTCACCTCTTCGGTGAGGGGGAGAGAGTCTTCCCGGATCTCAATACCGACCTGAGAAGAGGAGGCAATTTCATTAAGAGCGCTGGCTACGCCGCCTCTGGTTGGATCCCGGAGAACGTGAACGCCATTGTGCTGTCCGAGAATTCGTGTGACAAGATGGTTCAGCGGAGCCGTATCGCTCAATACCGGAGACTCGAAGTCAAGCCCTTCACGCACAGACATGATAGCGATCCCGTGCAGTCCGATCGCCCCATTGATGATGATGCTGTCGCCGACCCTTGCGTTGCGCGGGCTGATGTTGACGCCTTCAGGAATCACTCCAAGTCCAGATGTATTGATAAACAACTTGTCTCCTTTGCCGCGGTCGACCACTTTGGTGTCACCCGTCACGAGTTGCACGCCTGCGCGATCGGCTGCCTTCCGCATTGATCGGGTGATTTGCCACAGCTCGTCCATCGGGAGCCCCTCTTCAATGATCAGTCCCACCGAAAGGAACTCCGGCTTGGCTCCGCACATGGCGAGATCATTGACCGTCCCGAATATTGCGAGCTCGCCGATATTTCCGCCCGGGAAGAATATCGGGTTGACCACAAAGGAATCAGTGGAGAATGCCAGCCGAAGACCGTTCAGAGTCAGGACCGCGCCGTCATGCAGGGGTTCGAGCATCGGGTTTGCGAATTGAGAAAAAAACATGCCGGTGATAAGCTTCTGAGTCAATCTCCCACCACCGCCGTGCGCCAGCAAGACGTGAGGATACTGATCGAGTGGAATGGGACATGAGAGTCCCGCGGAAAAATCAAGAGTGTCGTTCTTCATAAGTCAGTGAGTTGATCAAGGTAAGATGTCAATTGTCGTCGAATGCGATGGAGCTGCGTTCAATGGAAAAGTTTAGCGGCACGTCTGTTTTCCGGTGTGCCGCGGTGATGAGGCGAAGAATGCCAGCCGCCAATAATCGTTTCAACGGTTCATGCGTCCATAGAGATAATAGGCAGCGCAAGCCCCCTCAGACGATACCATCGGGGCGCCGAGTGGCAATTCGGGGGTGCATTGCGTTCCGAAAGCCGGGCATTCGTGCGGCTTCTTCAATCCCTGCAATACCTCACCGGCGATACAGAGGAGTGATTCCTGCACATCACCAATCGGGACATCGAATCGTTTTTCCGCGTCAAACATGGAATACTCCTCTCGGATGGTGAAGCCGCTTCTGGGAATTCGTCCGAGGCCGCGCCACTTCTGATCTCCAACAGCGAATATCCGCTCGAGCAGTTGACGCGCATGGATGTTTCCTTCGCGCCGAACGGAACGCGAATATTGATTCTCGACCTCAGACCGCCCCTCCTCGAGTTGCCTCACCGTCATCAGGATTCCCTGGAGAATGTCCACAGGTTCAAATCCCGTGACGACGATCGGAACGCGGTATTTTTCAGAGAGGGGAATGTACTCTTCATAGCCCATAACGGTACAGACATGTCCGGCCGCGAGGAATCCCTGTACGCGGTTCACTCGCGAAGATAAGAGAGCTTCAATGGCAGGAGGAACCAGGACATGCGAGCAGAGGAGAGAGAAGTTGCTGAGTTTGAGTTGATGGGCCTGCCAGATCGCCATGGCATTGGCCGGAGCCGTTGTTTCAAATCCCACCCCAAAAAAAACCACCTGCTTCGATGGGTTCTGCTGGGCAATCTTCACCGCATCGAGGGGAGAGTACAACATTCGCACATCTCCCCCCCCGGCTTTGACCGATAGCAAATCCTTTGAGGATCCGGGGACTCTCAACATGTCACCAAACGAGGTGAAAATCACATCGGGACGGGAGGCAAGGGCGATCGCCCGGTCAATCTTCTCGAGAGGAGTGACACAGACCGGACATCCCGGTCCGTGTACAAGCGTGAGAGAGGAGGGAAGAAGCTCATTGATTCCGGATTTGACGATGGTGTGTGTTTGTCCGCCGCAGATTTCCATCAGCGTCCATGGACGTGTCGTGACGCTGTGAATCTGCTGGGACAGAGCGCGTGCCGCAGTCTCATCGCGGAACTCGTCGAGGTACTTCATCGATCGTTCCCCTCTTCATCTTCGGTATCGGGCTCGAGTTCATCAAGTCCCTCACCCATCTGTTCGAATAGCGCAAGGGTCTCGAGGGCATCCTGTTCATCCATTTTGCTGATCGCAAATCCCACGTGAACGAGAACATACTCTCCAATCCGAACTTCCGGAACGAGCTCAAAACAGATACGTTTCTGGATACCGCCAAAGCTCACCTTACCCATAACAGGCTGGACGGCATGATCAATCTCTAGAACCTTCCCCGGTATCGCAAGACACATGGCTACTCCTTTCGTTCGGAAAATTTTGAAATGGCTACTCCCGATTCAATGAGCACTCTGTCACCGACGTGTGCATCCGGCACGAGCGTGATGGTTACCGTCATTCTTGCACCTCTCACGCGTACGATCGCGCGAGGCTCGCCTTCGTTTCGAACGATCTCGATGATCTCGCCGGTAACAATCTGCATTGACCAACGTTCTTTCGGTCGCCTACGGAATTGTCGGCTGATGTGGCTTTCGGGCGAAGTCTAACGCAGCGATCTGACCGAACGCAATACCTCCATCGTTTGGTGGAATCCGCTGATGCCCATACGGTTTGAATCCCTCCCGGGTGAGCGAAGCCACCGTTGCTTCCGTAAGATAGCGATTTTGAAAACAACCACCAGTCAGAACAACCCGCTCGAAGCCTGCACGTTTGCAGACGGAAACGATCGCATGCACAAGGGCATTGTGAAATCGCAATGAAACCAAAGAGAGATCGATGCCTCGCCGCACCTCCTGAACAATCTCATGGATCATCGGTTTCCAGTCCACGATGGTCCGCGGCTTGCCGTTGTCTTGCTCCTGTTCGCTGACGGGCATGTCCATAAGAGAAATCGGATAGCGATCGTCCGGATTCTTCTCCCGGAGAAGAAATTCCAGTTCCATGGCGGCTTGACCTTCAAAGCTCATCCGATGTCGAATTCCGGCCAATGAAGCCACTGCATCAAAAAGCCGACCTGCGCTTGTCGTTGAGGGGGTGTTGACGCGTCCGCTGAGCATCTTCTTCATCAAGCGTCTTTCGTCCGGTGAAAAACTTCTCACCGTCGGAATATCATCCTCCTCGAATATCTTTTCGCCGTGCAGTTCATAGAGAAGAGCGATGGCAACGCGTCGAGGTTCTCGAACGGCCTGATCACCCCCGGGGAGCAGGAATGGCCTCAAACTTGCGAAACGTTCGAGCTCGGACTTCGAGATGGTGAGAAATTCACCTCCCCAGACGGTTCCATCCGTTCCATAACCTGTTCCATCCCAGCTGACACCGAGTACGGGGGGAGCGAGTTCATTCTCCACCATACACCCAAAGACATGTGCATAGTGATGCTGTACTCTCGTGATCGGGACCCCCATCTGCTCAGCTGATGTTGTCGAGAGATAATCGGGATGCAAATCGCAGACTACTCGATCCGGTTTCGCCTCGTACATGTTCTGGAAATCCCTGATCACTGCGTGAAAAGCCTCGGCCGATTCCTTTGTTTCGAGATCGCCGATGTGCTGGCTGACGAATGCGTATGATCCCATTCCAAGGGCGATAGTGTTCTTAAGGTGTGCGCCGGTTGCCAGTACTGGACTCTGCAGTCGGTTTCCGAGCGAAAGAGGAAGCGGAGCATACCCGCGCGCCCGCCGAAGCACGAGCTCCCTTCCCATCAAGATGCGCACGATCGAGTCGTCGACATGGCGCACAATCGGTCGATTATGAACAAGAAACGAATCGGCGATACCTTTCAAGCGTACCAGGGCTTCGGCTTCGTCGGTGCAGATCGGCTCATCCGAGAGATTCCCGCTTGTTGCCACGATCGGAAATCCAAGATCATTCAACAGGATATGGTGGAGAGGAGTGTAGGGAAGCATGATGCCGAGATTTGGATTTCCGGGAGCAATGGATGAAGCGAGAGCGGACTCACGGTTGTAGCGAAGCAAGAGGACGATGGGTGATTCGGGGGATTCCAGAAGGCGCCCCTCAATGTCGGAGACATGACACTCCCGACGAATCGCGTCAAGCGACGGAATCATGAGGGCAAACGGTTTTTCCTCACGATGCTTCAACTCCCGCAAGCGGCGGACTGCCTGCTCGTTTCTTCCATCGACAACTAGATGAAAACCTCCCAATCCCTTCATCGCGATAATGTTCCCAGCAGAGATCATTGACGCTGCTTCGCGAAGGGCGCTATCGCCCGTTTCAATGACCTTGCCGTCGCCATTCCAGAGTTCCAGCTGGGGGCCACAATGCGGGCACGCGATCGGTTGAGCATGGAACCGTCGGTCAGAGGGATCGTCATACTCACGCCGGCACTCTTTACACATCGCGAACATCTTCATCGATGTGTTTGGACGATCATACGGAAGAGTCTCTATTATAGAAAACCGAGGACCGCAATTCGTGCAATTCGTAAAGGGGTATCGGTACCGCCGTTCGCCCGGGGTGAAAATTTCGGCCAGACAATCGGGACAGGTGGCCAAATCGGGGAGAACAAAGACGGATTTCTTCCCCTTGTGATCGCTTTCAAGGATTTCGAATGAAGTAAAACCCTTCGGGTCGAGGAGAGAGTGTTCCAGACTCTGGATGAATGATCGGGGGGGTCGATCCTGCCCTATGCGGAGCAGAAACTTCTCAAGAACGTCCGGTAATCCGTCGACTTCAATGAACACACCCGAGGCGGTGTTGGAAACCCAACCCGGCAAATTCAGCTCGGATGCAAGCCGATAGATGAAAGGGCGGAACCCAACCCCCTGCACCGCTCCGCGAATGATCACCCGCATTCGCCGAACGTCGGGCGGGGCGCTTTCCAGCGCTTCGCTGATGGGTTTCGTCTTCTGAGCGTTCATAGTGATCTGTTAGGTCAGCCGCTGGTCGTCCGTCTTGCACCCTGTGACAGTATCCATTCACACCAGGAACTTATTCCTTCAAGCGTCGTGCAGGAGGTTTCGAAAATCCGCAGCGAGGGATTGATTGCGAGCGCGTTGGCTCGCAAAGTCTCCAGCGAACACTTCACGTACGGTATCAGATCGATTTTGTTGATGACCAGTACCTTGGCCTGCCGGAACATGGCCGGGTACTTCAGGGGCTTGTCGTCTCCTTCCGTTGTGCTGGCGACGACAACCTTGAGATCTTCACCCAGGTCATAAGAAGAGGGACACACCAGGTTTCCGACGTTCTCGATGATCAGGATGTCGAGGTCCAAATGAAACAATTGTTTGTAAGCATCCCTCACGAGAGGGGCCTCGAGGTGACAAGCCCCATGCGTGACGATCTGAACCACCGGGACATTCAACGCAGCGATTCTTTGCGCGTCGAGGTCGGTCTGCACATCTCCTTCAATGACGCCAATTCTCGTTTTGCGGTGGAGTGCACGAATGGTCGCTTCGACGAGACTTGTTTTGCCGGAGCCTGGGGAGCTCACCATATTCAGGACAAACGTCTCGTGTGATTTGAACGACGCTCGTAATTCCTGCGCGACGATGTCATTCTTTTCCAGGAGTTTGCGTTCAACGGTGAGAATTCCCATAGTTCACCTATGTGTGATCGTCAACTTCAATTGATGTGACATCTAACTCGCGGCCCCGGCACACGTCAGTTGAGGTGCTACCGCAATGAACGCACTGAAAAATGAAATCGTTCAGAGTGGAGAGTTTGTCGCACGAGAGACAGAGAATCTCCACGGGAACTGAAGTGATGTTGAGTGAAGCATCCTGAAGATCTGTTCCATCCACCAATGCTTCAAACGCGAACATCAATGATTCAGCGTTTACGTTAGCAAGCTCGCCGACCGCGATAGAGATTGTCCGAACTGTTGAGAGAGGTTCATCCTTCACAGATTCACGTACGATTTCAGTAATTCGCTGGGCGAGTGAAAGCTCGTGCATAGCCTTGTGAAATCCTGTCGAATATTTCTACAAGATTAGATCATATCTTGGAAGTTACAAAAACTCGGTTCTCTTTCCAATCCTTCTGTCGAGATCGATCATGCGCCCATTCCGACACATTGGAATCTCCTTCTCATCTCCGATAACGCTCTGTCAAAAACATGGTCTCGTATTTCTGGAATGCCCCATATTGTCACATCACGGAGAGGTACGATTTATGCGGATATCCATGAGTACTGACATTTCTCCACATACTTCCCTTGGCTATGGAACGGCTTGAAGTCCACGATCTCTCTGCCCTGATTTCAGCGCTCAAACAAGATGGGTACCAAATAATCGGACCGATCGTGAAGGACAGTGCGGTCGCCTGCGACCACATCCAGAGCGTTGATGACCTCCCCGTCGGAGTGACCGATATTCAACGTCCGGCGTCGTACAGACTGGCCGAACGGCATGACGGCGCTCTTTTCGGGTATCGATTGGGTCCCCAATCCTGGAAGCGGCATCTCTATCCGCCGCGGCTGCGGCTCTTTCATGCAAATCGGACAGAGAAGGGAATCAAGATCACTGCACCCGGCAACGGAAGCGCGGATGAGATCCCCAAGCTTGCCTTCATCGGAGTGCGTCCGTGCGAGCTCGCAGCGATCAAAATTCACGACACAGTATTCTTGCGCGGGACCTACGTTGATCCTCATTACTCGTCACTTCGATCCAAGATTTTCGTTGTTGCTGTAAATTGTACCGAACCTGGCGAAACATGTTTTTGTGCCTCGATGAAGACCGGTCCACAAGTTGGCGATGGCTTTGATATCGCGCTGACCGAGGTTTTGTTTGGGGAGTCCCATATGTTCGTGGCTCAATCCGGAAGTGATGCCGGGCGCAAACTCCTCTCCAAAATCAAAACCACTCCGGCATCCCCGGCAGAGGTCGAACAAACCAAGGAATTGCTCAAAGCGGCAGCGGAACAGATGGGGCGCTCGATCGATACCTATCGTCTTCCGGATCTATTGCATAACAACGTAGACCATCCGCGATGGGATGACGTGGACGAGCGGTGCCTTTCCTGCGGCAATTGCACTCAGGTCTGTCCGACTTGCTTCTGCTCGACAGTAGAGGACGTGACCAACCTTACCGGAACGGAAGCCGAGCGGTGGAGGAAATGGGACTCTTGTTTCACGCTGGAATTTTCCTATATCCATGGTGGAAGCGTACGAGCCACCACAAAATCACGATACCGGCAGTGGATGACGCACAAGCTCGCATCGTGGGTTGACCAGTTTGGGATGTTTGGATGCGTTGGGTGCGGCCGATGTATCACGTGGTGCCCGGTGGGAATCGATATCACCGAGGAGGCGCGCGCAATCCGGGCACAAAGCGCTCTAGTCTCAACATCTTCGAAAGGAGAAAAGTGATGGAAAACCTTGAACGACTTCTCGCTGAACACCCATTCCTTGCCGGACTCCCCAAGGATCATCTAGAACTGTTGGTCGGATGTGCTGCGAACGTAAAATTTAACGCAAAGCAGTACCTCTTTCGAGAAGGGGAGGAGGCCGAACAATTCTTCATCATTCGAAGCGGCAAAGTTGCCCTGGAACTCTACGTTCCCGGAGAAGGAGCAATCACCATTCAGACTCTCGGCGAGGGGGAGATCATTGGCTGGTCTTGGCTCTTCCCACCGTATCGATGGCGCTTTGACGCTCAGGCAATGGAACAAACCCTCGTGATCGCCCTCGATGGAAAATGTTTGCGCAACAAGTGTGAGGGGGATCATCATCTGGGATACCAGCTCTTGAAGAGATTTACCGACATCCTCGAGCAACGCCTGCAGGCGATGAGAATGCAGCTGCTTGATGTGTACAAGAATACATAGGACACTCCCATGCACGCATCGATCACATCGCAAACGATGGTACCCCACCAGTATCTTGTGCATCGTCTCCGGCAGGAAACACCCGATACGTTCACGTTGGAACTCCAGCCAACGACTGAGTCGTCGGGGACACAATTTATCCCCGGCCAATTCAACATGTTGTACCTTTTTGGCGTCGGGGAAATACCCATCTCGATCAGCGGCGATCCGCGGAAAATGCCAACCCTTGTCCACACGACGCGGGCGGTTGGAACAGTAACCAAAGCGATGCGCAGTCTCCGGAAGGGGGATGTGCTGGGGGTACGCGGCCCCTATGGTTCTCACTGGCCTGTCGTCTCCGCTGTCGGGCGTGACGTGGTCATCATTGCCGGTGGCATTGGACTTGCTCCCCTGCGTCCTGCCCTCTATTCGATTATTGCGGACCGTGACAAGTACGGACGCGTAATTCTGCTCTATGGCTCACGAACGCCGATCGATATTCTATACCGGCGCGAACTTGAAAAGTGGCGATCCCGCTTTGACATGGAAATCTATGTCACCGTGGACCGAGCCCTGAAGTCGTGGAGAGGCGACGTGGGAGTCGTCACGGATCTGATTTCAAAAGCTCCCTTTGACAAACAGAACTGCATGGCGATGATCTGCGGTCCGGAGGTCATGATGCGATACGCAGTGATGGAGTTGCTCAAACGCGGAGTGCCAGAGGACCGCGTGCATATCTCGATGGAACGGAACATGAAGTGCGCCATCGGGTTGTGCGGACATTGTCAGTTCGGCTCTCTCTTTGTCTGCAAAGATGGTCCTGTTTTTCCCTATCCGAGCGTGAAAGATCTACTTTCGAAGTGGGAAATTTGATATGGCACAAAAACGAAAACCAAAACTTGCGGTCTGGAAGTTTGCTTCCTGTGACGGATGCCAGCTCAGTCTTCTGGATTGCGAGGATGAGCTTCTCGCGGTGACCGAGGCAGTTCAGATTGCCTATTTTCCTGAAGCAACACGGGCAGTGGTGCGAGGTCCGTACGACCTTTCGCTTGTGGAAGGATCCATCACCACGCCGCACGATGCGGAACGGATTCATCAGGTTCGCCGGTCATCCAAGTTTCTGGTTACCATCGGCGCCTGCGCAACGGCAGGTGGAATTCAGGCTCTCCGAAATTTCAAGAATGTGCATGAGTTTGTGGCAAACGTCTATGCAACCCCGTCGTACATTGAAACACTTGCGAAATCGACTGCCATCGCGGATCATATCTTCGTCGATTTCCAGCTGCGGGGATGCCCGATCAGCAAACACCAGCTCCTTGAGGTGATTAGCGCGTATCTGAACGGGCGAAAACCGAATATCCCGACTTACAGTGTCTGTATGGAATGCAAGCAGAAAGGATTGGTGTGCGGACTTGTGACGCATGGACCCCCTTGTCTTGGGCCGGTCACGCAGGCGGGATGCGGTGCACTTTGTCCATCGTACCATCGCGGCTGTTTTGGTTGCTTCGGACCGAAGGAAACCCCCAACACGTCATCTCTGAGTGAATGGTGGCTGAAGAACGGAATGAAGCGCGACGACCTTGTGAGACTGTACCGGAGCTTTAACGCGTATGCGGACCCCTTCAGGAAGGAGAGCGAAGCAAATGAAAAATAAGACCGTGAAGGTGAACTATCTCGCTCGTGTCGAAGGGGAGGGGGGAATTCACATCAAGGTGAAGAAAGGAGTTGTCACCGATGTGAAATTCAATATTTTTGAGCCCCCGAGATTGTTTGAAGGTTTCCTGCGAGGCCGTCTCTATTCGGAGGCTCCCGACATCACAGCACGTATCTGCGGGATTTGTCCCGTAGCGTACCAGATGAGTTCGGTTCATGCGATGGAGGGCGCGTTTGGTGTAAAGGTAGACGGGCAACTGCGCGAACTCAGACGTCTTTTGTACTGTGGCGAATGGATCGAAAGCCATGCCCTTCACATCTATCTTCTCCATGCACCGGATTTTTTGGGATATGAAGACGCTATCCAGCTCGGAAAAGATCATCCCGATGTTGTGACAAAAGCGTTGAGACTGAAGAAAACCGGAAATGATATAATGACGTTACTGGGAGGAAGGGAGATCCATCCGATCAATGTGCGAGTTGGCGGGTTCTACAAACTTCCCGAAAAACGCGATCTTGACACGCTGCTTGAACCGCTCGAGTGGGCGCTCCAGGCATCGATCGATACGGTGCGGCTCACCGCCGGACTCCCCTTCCCGGATTACGAATGTGACTACGAATATGTCGCGCTCCGTCATCCTGCCGAATATCCCCTCAACGAAGGAAGACTTGTTTCGAACAAAGGGCTCGATATCGCAATTTCGGAGTACGAATCGCGGTTCACGGAAGAGCACATCAAACATGCGAATGCTCTCCATTCAGGAATCAATGGCCGGGGCGGGTATCTCGTCGGCCCTCTCGCGCGATACAACCTGAATTTTGACAGGCTCACACCTCTGGCCCAGGATCTGGCGCGAGAGGCAAAGTTGGGTGAGCAATGTAACAATCCCTACAAGAGCATCATCGTCCGAGCCGTCGAGACGGTGTACGCCTGTGAAGAAGCTATTCGAATCATCCGGGGCTACAAGAAACCCGATTCGCCGGTCATAGAATTCATTCCCCGGTCAGGCATCGGGTACGGCTGCACGGAAGCACCTCGAGGGATCTTGTATCATCGCTACCGGCTCGATGAATGTGGAGAAATTCTAAACGCGAAGATTGTTCCACCCACGGCGCAGAATCAGAAGGCGATCGAGAAGGATCTTCACGATGTGGTCACGAAATTCGTATCGAAGCCGGAAAAAGAGCTCACATGGCTCTGCGAGCAGACTGTGCGGAACTACGATCCATGTATCTCCTGTGCGACGCACTTCGTGCGATTGCAGATTGAGTGAAGAAGATCAGCGTATGGTAGATTCGTCCAGGACTATTGCGGTTATTGGAATCGGGCACGAGGCGCGGGGCGATGACGCTGTGGGGAGAATGGTGGCAAAGCGAATACGCGAACGAGTTCAATCGAATGTTGTCGTGATCGAACTCGACGGAAATCCCACACAGTTGCTTGATATCTGGAAGAATGTGAAGTGTGCTATTGTTGTAGACGCGGTTCGAGCGCGCGGAACGCCGGGAACGATCTACCGTGTCGATCTCATCACCGGAAAACTCCCACCGGATGTCCATCCGACATCAAGTCATGGATTTGGGGTCTCGAGTGTCGTTGAATTGGGTCGGACCCTCGATCAGCTTCCTCAGCGGTTGATTCTCATTGGGATTGCAGGCGAACAATTCGATGCCGGGGCGTCCGCCTCACCGTCGGTTGTTGCGGCGATTCCAGAGGTGTGCGCGATGATCGAATCGGAAATCAACGCCGCACTGTGATAACCTTTGAGAGCTATACCAGAACCGCCTTCACTGATGATTCCAGGCTTTCGCGGGTAAACGGTTTTGCGAGGTAGCTCTTCACGCCGAGTTCTTTGGCCGACTTGATGAAGAAATCCTCAGTAAGGGCGCTCATAAGGATAAACGGCACCTTTTTGAGAGCGTCTCCATATTCACCGCCGATGAGTTTTTCGTAGAATGTAAACCCTCCCATTTTCCCCGGACCAAGATTTACGTCACAGAGAATGAGAGCAGGAGGAGTTTTTTGCAGTGAAGGCAGGGCCTCCTCAATGGAAGAGGATGTATGGATGGTCTGGTAAGTCTTCTTCAACACGTGCTTGATAAATGCGAGGATGTGCTGGTCATCATCGATCACAAAAATAGGGACGATCTCATCAGGCAATCCGAGCTCGAGCTTCACCTGATCCGTGATCGTCTTGTGTTCGGCATCAGAAATGGTGTAGAGGCGTTGAAGACTCTGGAGGACCTCAAGCTCGTCCGGGGCGGGTTTTCCGCTCTTCCAGGTTTCCCTCACCGCGGCGATGTAGGTGTTCACCTGCACTTCACGCTCGACCTTCTGATGTTCCTCCTCACCGATGGAGAGAGTTACCCGCAATGACCGGAGAAGAGGTTGTGTGACTTCGTACGCGAGTTCGAGCTGCGAAGTGAGCATCATGAGGGAACGATAGGCCTCGAGGCTGTTGTTGTGTGCCTTTTGCTGGTCGCGCGTGACCATCTGTTGGCGCTCTTCCTCCATACGCCGGATAAGTTCTTCCTGCGCGCGCCGATGGTCTTCCTGCAAAATCTGAAATGCCTCTTCTCGGATAGATCTCCGCTCGTCCTCCAGCTTGTGAGCCATCGCTTCTTCCATCTTCGTGCGCGCATCTGCCAAGCCTGCTTCATATTCGTTTTTGAGTTGCTCGAGAACATTCCGGTCGATTGACTTCGAACCGCCTGAAGCGGTTGTGCGTTCCAGCACTGACATCATATCCGCAAGCTGGCGGGAAGAGCTCTCTTGGAGCATCTGCCGGGTCTGGGCGATCATCCGTGTTTCGAGTTCTTCGAATCGCTTGAGCCTCTCCTGTTCGAGCGCCTCGGAGTCCTTTTCTTTCCACTCCCTGACCGATGCCCTGCGGGCCTGCTCCTCGAGGGCGTGTTCCTCTTTTTGCATTACCTTCCGCTTCTGTGTTTCAATCTCTTGCGTACGGTAGAAATCGTTCAGCCGGCGGCGGACTTCCGCAGTGACTTGCTCCTCGATGTTCTGCGCCGCCTCCACTTTTGCCTGCCGACGTTCCTGCTCCACCATCATGACGAGAATGCGTTCCTCATACGCCCGGGCGAACATGTTTTTGAGATCGTACTCGTACACTTTCCGCAGCTTTTCCAGTGCCAGGTCGAATTTACTTTGCTTGACCGCCTCATCCACCTGGTGAAGCAGGGTGCTGACTCGTTTATTCCGTTCCTCTGCCGAAACCTTCTGATCACTCATCACAATTCTCTCCGGAGTTCATGATACATATATAGTACGCCATATCGAAACAATGGTCAAGCTATTGGGATCAAGAACGCGAATTCGCTTTAAGCACCGGGTGCGTCAAACTCGATCGGTAAGAATTACAGGAGTAAGATAAATTGACTGATGGGGGGATGCGATGAGCATTTCAACGAATCCGGTTGGCCGCCGTGGCGGGCGTACAAAAAAAAAGCCCTGTCGCGGCATTCGCCGGACAGGACTTCGTGCTAAGAATTCGGTTTCCGCTTAGACGACGGAAACGTTCTTGGCTGAGGGGCCTTTGAGACCCTGCTCAACCTCAAACTCGACTTGATCGCCTTCGTTGAGGCTCTTGAAGCCGTCGCCGTTGATAGCTCTGAAGTGCACAAACACATCTTCGCCACCACCGCTGCGTGTAATGAATCCGAAACCTTTGGTTCCGTTGAACCACTTGACTGTTCCTTTTTCCATGGAACGCGTCCTTTCTGTATAGATGAATTCCCGACTCAACCGTCGGGCAAGGTGTACGCCGACCATCTGGACTTGCAAACCGTTACGTCCTGACCGAGTAATGTCTCGCAAACGTGTACTGATTATCAGCGATCAACCTTGGAAGGCGAAGGGCGGTATCAGCGGGTTTTGAAGACCGGACTCTTCTGAGCGTTGAGCTTCAGGCAGAGTCCCCAAAGGGGATACACGGTGTACTATTTTTTGACGTAGACAAGATAAGCATAATCTGGAACACTTCCTAATGAAAAATCACAAAAGTTGGTGGCGCGCGCAATTGATACTGTCTTGCCTTCGCTATCACTCTTTTGTATCTTGCCAGCGGAATTATGAGCAATTTCAGGTCGTTTGATCGAACCTGGCCCCGTAGCTCAAGTGGATACCCGCCCGACCGAACGAGGGCAACGCTATGGATCGGTCGTTCGGGCGGGGAGCAA
>Ga0208244_100389_pt1 | contig 46514 bp, 47 predicted proteins | sample SubbioCR12Aug_5A_FD_184828 | JGI IMG/M metagenome (GOLD analysis project Ga0208244, IMG submission 184828) | Serpentinite rock and fluid subsurface biosphere microbial communities from McLaughlin Reserve, California, USA - CR12Aug_5A (SPAdes) | ecosystem: Environmental > Terrestrial > Deep... | reverse complement strand
GGGAAAACAGCGCGGCGTCGGGCGGGGATTCGCTCCGCGCGGCGGCGCTGAACAGGCCGCTAAAATACAAGAGCGCAAACAGGCCCAGGATGACGAACAGGTTCACGCCCCAGATGACCGCCGCGATTCCGCCCAGTTTTTTGCTCATGCGGGCAGGGTCTCCAGCCGCAGCAGGTTGAGGGCGGTGTTGGCAGCCCAGGCCGGGGCGCTTTTGGGGTGGCCGCCGTAGGAATGGCGGACGAGGCGAGCGGCCTGGGGGGTGACAAGGACGATTTCGAGGTCGATTTGGCCTTCGGCGGGAACAAGATGCAGGCCGAGGCCGCAGGTTTGGGTGTTTTCTTGGGTGAGTTGCAGCAAACCCTGGCCTTCGGGCAGGGCGGGCAGGCTTTGTCCGCCGCTGTAGGCGGGATGCCCGCTTATGGCCAGGCGCTGGAGCAGTTCACCGCCCAGGTTGATTTCGAACGCGGCCAGCCCCCAGCCGCGGGCGGCAAGTTGGGCCAGGGTGACGGATTCGAGCGTGTCGCCGTCTGCGCCGAAGATGGATGTGCCGAGGCGCTGGCGGGCAGCGGCTTCGACGGGTTGAATTAGTTCGTCGGCTTCTGATTCGCTTTCGGCCCTGGCGGTGATGCGGATGTCGACCAGCCCGGCATGGGCGGCCAGGCCGACCATTGGGTTGGCGAGTTCTTCCAGGTCGCCAACATGCTCATCGATGACCGATTCTCCCAGCCCGGCGACGTGTAGAATGCGGGCTTTGATGAGGCCGCGCAACTGATAGCGTTGGCGCAGGTAGGGGATGACTTCTTTTTCGAGCAGGTATTCCATTTCGCGCGGGACGCCGGGCAGGGCGATGATGCACTTGCCGTCCTGTTCGACGATGAAGGCTGGGGCGGTGCCGACAGGGTTGCGCAGGGCGATGGCCCCGGCGGGGACGTAGGCCTGGCGCTTCTGGTTTTCCCCGGCGCTGCGGCCAAAACGGGCCATGCGCTCGACGATTTGCGCCCACAGTTCTTCACGAAATTCGGGCTGGACGCCAACAGCGCGGGCGACGGCTTCGCGGGTGGGGTCGTCCACCGTTGGGCCGAGGCCGCCGGTCGTGATGATGATTTCTGTGCGCGCCAGGGTTTCGCGGATGACGGCGGCGATGCGCTCGATGTTGTCGCCGACGGTGGAGGTGCGGAAGACATCCACGTTCAGGTCGCGCAGGCTGCGGGCCAGGTGGGCCGAGTTGGTGTCAACGATTTCGCCGAGCAGGATTTCTGTTCCGATGGTGATGATTTCAGCAGAGGGCATAGTTTTGGAAGGATGAATTAGGAAGGATGAAGGATGAATTGCGGAGAATGGTACTGAATACTGGACACTGAAAACTAGTCCCTGAATATTTTACCCGTTTGGTCAGATTTAGGGACATTGGAGTTGTGTTAATCGTGTAACTCGATACCGAATTTTGGTGACAAAATGCGCTTGTCGGCTGGCGGGATTTGTCCTACACTTAATGGGTGAAGATTCGCGTCAAGTTGATTGCCACTTATCTTGCCCACCTGCCGCTCGGCACGCAGGGCAATACGGCTTTGCTGGATGCGCCCGATGGGGCGACGATTGGCGATGTGCTTGGGCCGCTCGGCATTCCGCTGGATGATTCGTCTGTTTTTCTGCTGAACGGTTTGCAGGCTGAGGCCGATGCGCGGCTGTCGGAGGGGGATGTGGTCACGGCTTTTTCAGCCATTGCTGGCGGTTGTCAACGGATTTGAAACGGATGCGCGGATGATAACGGATTTATGCAACAGACTTTTGCCAACGGACTTTGTAGCGGACTCACGGATGGTAACGGACGCAATCAACGACTCTCTAATCTCTAATCTCTAATCTCTAATACCTGACCAAAAGGAGAAACTTTATGTACGGATGGCACGGACGGCTTTTGCGTGTGGATTTGACCAACCGGAAGGTTTTCATTGAGACGATTGAGCCAAAACTGCTCAAGGACTACATCGGCGGGCGCGGGCTGGCGATTCGTTATCTGTACGATGAAGTAGACCCGCGCGTAGACCCGCTTGCGCCGGAGAACAAACTTATCTTTAGCACCGGCCCGCTGACCGCCACCACTGCCCCGACGGGCAACCGCTACATGGTCGTCACCAAGTCCCCGCTGACGGGCGCATTGGCGCACTCGAACTCTGGCGGCGACTTCCCGACCTGGATGAAGCGCAGCGGCTTCGATTTGTACATCTTCGAGGGCAGGGCGGCAAGCCCGGTGTATGTCTGGATTAACGAGGACCAGGTCGAAATCCGCCCTGCCGACCACCTGTGGGGCAGGGAAGTGCCTGAAACGACCGATGCCCTGCTGGCCGAGACCATGCCCGAAGCCAAAGTGGCCTGCATCGGCCCGGCGGGCGAGAAACAAGTGCTGATGGCGGCCATCATGAACGACAAACATCGCGCCGCGGCCCGCTCAGGGGTGGGCGCGGTCATGGGCAGCAAGAATCTCAAGGGCGTTGTTGCGATGGGCAAGAAAAATCCGGCCTTCTACGACGACACGGGGATGCGCGCCCTGTCGGTCAGCATGTCTAAGGAAATCGGGGCCGACATCAAGAAAGGCTCGAACCTGCGTATTTACGGCACGGCCTATGTGCCGCAGGTGACCAATTCGCTCGGTATTCTGCCGACGCGCAACTTCCAGACCGGCGTTTTCGAGGGTGTCGATAAAATCGACGGTGTCGCGCTTAAGAATTCCTATCTCATCACCCACAAGCCGTGCTACCGCTGTCCGATTTCATGCGGGCGCCTGACGGAGGTGCCGACGGGCAAATACGCGGGCAAGGGTGAAGGCCCGGAATACGAAACCATCTCCTCGCTCGGCACGGCCTGCGGTATCGACGACCTGGCCGGGCTGCTCAAGGCCAATTATCGCTGCAACGAACTCGGCATGGACACCATTTCGGCGGGCCTGACAATTGCCGCCGCAATGGAAATGTACGAGAAGGGCATCATCAGCGATGAGCAAACCGATATGCCGTTGCGTTTTGGCGACGCTGACGCGGTGATTGAGATGGTCAACCGCATGGGCTACCGCCAGGGGTTTGGCGATGTGCTGGCCGAGGGCAGTTTCCGCCTCGCGGAGCGTTACGACCACCCCGAAATGTCCGTCACCGCCCGCAAGCAGGAATTTCCCGGCTACGACCCGCGCGGCTCGCAGGGGATGGGCTTGCTCTACGCCACCTCGAACAAGGGCGCTTCGCACATGGAAGGCGATGTGGCCTACGAGGAGGTCTTCGGCGTCCCGGTCAAGGCCGACCCGCTCTCGACCGATGGAAAAGCTGAGCTGGTGGCCCGCTTCCAGGACGCCTTTGCACTGATTGATTCGGGCGGCGTGTGCGTGTTCTTCGCCATCCGCTACGCTTTTACCAAAGAGATGATGGTCTGGCCCGACCGCCTTTCTGAACTACTCAACCTGACCACCGGCGCGAACTACACCCCGGATGAAGCCCTGCAAGCCGCCGAGCGCGTCTATACGCTTGAACGGATGTTCCTGCTGGCGGCGGGTTCCGGGCCGGAGCAGGATACGCTTTCCCCGCGCATGCTCAACGAGCCGCTGCCCGAAGGCCCGGCCAAAGGCCGTGTGGTCGATTTGGACAAGATGTTGCCTGAATATTACGCCTATCGCAATTGGCCGGGCGGCATCCCCGCGCCTGAGAAGCTGGCCGCATTGGGGCTGTAATCTCAAAACAAGAAGGCAGGGCATCCAGAATGATTTTTCTGGATGCCCTGCATCTGTTTAATGTCTTTGGATTATGGTGAAACGGTTATCTGGCCGATAATCTGTGAGAGTACACCGTTGGGATAATTTTGAAGCGCACCTCCACAAGTATATTCCCAGGTGTAAGTAACGTAAATATCGTAAGTTCCGGCCGCTAATGGGGCGTAAAGGGTTGTACTTTCCGAGCCAAATGTGCCGGGGTTTGTGCCTGGCCCGCCATCAAATGCACAGGAGCCGCCATGTGAGCCGGGGGTGCCGAGGCCGGTCACCAGTTGGACGATACACCCCGGGCAGGAATCCAGGCTGTAAACCTGGAAGTCATAGGTTACTGTGAAGGATGTGTCTGGGCCAACACTCTCATTTGTTCCGCCGCCATTGATGCTTACGTTGCTGATAATATATCCTTCTGGCGTAGGGGGTGGCTGGGAAAACGTAGGCGTTTCGCTGGGAACGGGGGTTTGAGTTGGCGTGAAGGTTGGAGTAAAGGTTGCAGTTGATTCTCGCGTACGCGTTGGGCTGGGAATTGCCGTTGCAAGGACAAGGGTTGCCGACGGGGAGGACGTTGCCGTGCTGGTCTGGCTGGGGGTGACGGTTGTCGTATTTGTCGGACTGCTGGTTGGCGAGGCAGTTATTGTAGCGCTCGGGGTTGGGCTGGGCGTTACGGTTGCTGTTTGTGTCGCGGTGTTTTCAGGGGTTGGTGAGTTTTCCGGCAAAATGGCCGCAAGAATGTCCTCGAGCAGGAGTGATTCGAAATTTTCATCTTTTGCCTCAGGCATTTCCCCGCTGGCAACCTGGATAACGGTATCTAGAAAAGTCGGCGAGTTGTTTTCGTAGATGGTTTCGAGCGATTGTGATGCAGGCAGGGTCTCAAGGCCGACCTGTTCCAAAACCTGATTGAGGGGCGCGACCAATTCTGCGGGAATATTTTGCTCGATGACTTCCTGAAATTGCTGGCTGAGCGGGTTTTCAGGCAGTGTGCCGAACCCGGCGGTGGCAATTATGGTGGTGGTCAGGGCGGTGGCGACCACACTGCGCATCAGGCGTGTGGCGGGTTTCAGGTTCGATGCTGTGGTTGGGGTTGGGCGTCTGGGGCGCACACCGGGGGCATCACCATGGCGTGATAATGCGATGGGTGACCTATCACGCTCATTTCTGGAGACCGGTTCTCGATCTGTGCTAAAATTTTCCATGGGGTCAAGATTTGGGGGTTACTATTCCGGATTCTTTGAGGGCTTTCATGACATGGGTGAACATGCGCATTCGCTGCACACCGAACGAGCCTTCTAGCGGGATGAAAAACCTGATTTTAAATTCTGCATAGCCAAAATTGGCGGTCGAAAAATTTACATGGGGTTTGAACCAATCTTCACGGGCTTGCGGCTCAAAGGTTTCCACGGCTTTGTAAATGACTTCAACGGCCTTTTCCAAATCTTGGTCAATTGGAACGGGAACAATCGTTTCGATGCGCAATCCGGGGTTGGTGGAATAGTTGACGACGGTATTGTTGAGTACGGTTGAGTTTCGCACGATGATGCGCGTACCGTTGTAGCAATCGAGCGAGGTTTGGGTAAGATTGATGGTGACAACTGTGCCCTCATATTCTCCAATGGCAATGTAGTCGTCAATTTCAAAGGGTTTGGTGAAGAACAAAACCAACCCGGCAACCAGGTCGGAGGCCAGACCCTCCGAGCCGATAGCCAGCGCGCCGGTGAGCGCAGTAGCCAACACGACAACCAGCCCGGTTGCGCCGGTTTGGTCAAGGATAATCTTGGCCGTCAGGATGATTACCGCAAGCCAGGCTAGGCGTCCAATAAACAGCGCCCATGTTTTTCCCAACGGTTTTGCCAGGATGTTTTGTAGGATTTTATAAACGATGAATGCCGCCAGGTAACCAACAAACGCAATCAGGATGGCGTTAATAAAGGTCATGGCAAAGGGTAAAAGGGTATCAGTCACGACGAACTCCTTAACCGCAAAAAATTTTCAATAGGTGTGTGGTTTTACCACCGCAGTATTCGATAAAACCATTTTACTGCGATGTTCGGGATATTTTCCTGACATTTCTGGCAGGCGACATACAAAAAGGATAACCTCCGGGAGTTTGAGGTTATCCTTTTTTGGCAATATTTTTTTACTCTACGCCGAGATATGCGTGTTGCACCATTTCGTTTTTCTTGAGGTTTTCAGCTGTGTCGCTGAGCACAATTTTCCCCGTCTGTAGCACGTAGCCGCGGTGGGCAATCGAAAGCGCCATGAGCGCGTTTTGTTCCACAAGCAGAATGGTTGTGCCTTTTTCATTCATTTGCTTGATAATGTCGAAAATCAACTCGACCAACACCGGGGCCAGGCCCATCGAAGGTTCGTCGAGCATCAGCACGCGCGGGTTGAGCATCAGTCCGCGGGCGGTGGCGAGCATTTGCTGTTCGCCGCCTGAGAGCGTACCGCCTTTTTGATTGACGCGCTCTTTCAGGCGCGGGAAGAGGCTGAAAGCGTATTCCATCCGGCGCTCCAACTCAACCCGGTCATTCAGGGTGAATGCGCCAAGTTCCATGTTCTCGCGCACGGTCAATTTGGGGAAAACGCCGCGCCCTTCGGGGACGTGTCCCAGCCCGCGCTGTACAATCAGGTGTGGCTCGGTGTGCGAAATATCCTGGTCTTCGAAAGTGACGCTTCCCTCGCGGGGATGAATCAGGCCGGAAATGGTGCGCAAGGTGGTCGACTTGCCCGCCCCGTTTCCGCCAATCAGGGTCACGATTTCGCCTTCGTTGACTTCGAGCGAAATCCCTTTCAGGGCGTGAATGCGGCCATAATAGGAATGCACATTCTCAAGTTTCAGGATGATGCTGCTCATGCAACCTCCTTGGCCTCGTGCTGGTCTGCGACGGCGCCGCGTCCGAGGTAGGCTTCGACAACTTTCGGGTTGGCTCGGATTTCAGCCGGGAGTCCCTCGGCAATCTTCTCGCCATAATCCATGACGCTGATGCGCTCTGAAATATTCATCACCACGCGCATATCGTGTTCAATTAGCAGGATGGTGACGCCCTTTTCGTCGCGGATACGACGGAACAGGCGCACGGCGTCTTCAGTTTCCTGGGGATTCATACCGGCGGTCGGCTCGTCAAGCAACAAAAGCAGCGGGTTGGCAGCCAGGGCGCGGGCGATTTCCACCCGGCGCTGTCCGCCGTAGGGCAGGTTTTTGGCGAGTTCGTTGCTCACCGTCGGGTCGAGTCCGACATATTTAATTAACTCAAAAGCCCTGGCCTCGGCTTCGTTCTCTTCATTTCGAAAGGATTTGGAGCGCAGGGTTGCTGAAAGCATGTTTTGTTTTAGGTGAACCGACATGCCCACCAGGACATTTTCAATAACACTCATCCCGCCGAACAGGCGAATGTTCTGGAAGGTGCGGGCCATCCCGCGCGCGGCAATCTGGTCGGGTCGCAAGCCGACCAGCGGCTTGCCATCGAAGACAATCCCGCCTTCTTCGGGGCGGTAGATTCCGGTCAGGGTGTTGAAAAAGGTCGTTTTCCCGGCCCCGTTCGGGCCGATAATCGAAACAATTTGTCCCTTCTCAAGGGAAAAATCCATTTTGTTGACGGCGGTTAGGCCGCCGAAGCGTTTGACGACAGCGCTGGTTGCTAATAAAGACATAATGGCTTCTCCCTATTCCGTCTTTGCTTTTTCTTCGGCGATTTCATCGCGCTGGCGGCGTTCGGCCGGTATCAGGCCCGCCGGACGGAAAATCATCATGATGACCAAAATCATACCGAATAGCAATCGCTGGTATTTGGCCGGGTCGAGCTGGGTCGAAAGGTCGCGCCAGGCGAAATCAATCAGGGGGATGACTGCATCGCTTTGGCGTAACTGGCTCAGGTAAAGCGACAGGCCTTGCAGGACTTGCAGGTTCAGGATGGTGACCACCGCCGCGCCGACAATTACCCCCGGAATGCTGCCGATGCCGCCCAGGATGACCATGACCAGAACGCCGATGGATTGCATAAAGGAGAACGATTCCGGGCTGACAAAGGTTCGGCTGGCGGCAACCAGCACGCCCATCGTCCCGGCGAACGAGGCCCCCACCGCAAAGGCCGACAGTTTCATCTTGACCAACGGGATGCCCATCGCAATCGCCGCAGTCTCGTCTTCGCGGATGGCAGTCCAGGCCCGGCCCATCTTGGAATCTTCGAGGTTGCGGGCGACAACAATAATGATGCCGACGATGACAAGCGAAAGCATGTAGAAGAGTACGTTGTACAATTGCCCGCTCGAAATCGTGTTCCCGATTATCCCGCTGAACAGTTCATTAAATCCCTGGACAAACTCGGGAGCCAGGGATGGCCTTTGAATGGGGGTAATTCCTTGCGGGCCGTTGGTAAAGTTGAGCGGCTTGTCGAGGTTGTTTGCCAGCACACGAATGACCTCGCCAAAACCCAGCGTAACGATTGCCAGGTAGTCGCCGCGCACGCGCAGGACGGGCAGGCCGAGCAGGATGCCGACGAGAGCGGCCACGATTGCACCTAAAATCAGGAACAAGTAGAAGTAGTCTGGCGGAAGGAAGAAGGGAGTTCCAACCGGAGCCGTGCCGGGCGTCTCGTTGAGCAGGAACATTTGCTGCGAGCCGAAGAAGCCCCACAGGTAGGCACCGACTGCGTAAAAGGCGGCGTAGCCCAGGTTGAGCAGGCCGGCAAACCCGACGACGATATTCAGTCCCAGGGCCAGGGCGGCAAACACGCTAATCTGGAAGATGACTTCCAGGTAGAAAATGTTGCGCAGGCCCAAAATCGGCATGATTCCGAGCAACAGGATGGCGATGGCCAGCGCCTTAAAAAGCGGCTTGACCTGGAAGTAATAAATGCCAAGCAGCGAGGTCAACAGGAACAGGAATGCGATTGTCGAGCGCGGGTCGGCATAGACCCAGTTTGAGCCAATAAGAATATGCGCCAGGATGATGAAATAGGGCGCATAACCCCGGGTCAGCAAGGCGGGCACAGATTTCAGGAATGTGATGGCTTTTTCCATAACCCGGCTCCTAGGCTTTCTGCACAACGTTTTCGCCCATCAAACCATGTGGGCGGAAGATGAGTACCAAAATAAGAATGGCAAAAGCAAGAATGTCTTTGTATTCTGCCCCGGCGGCACCCATTGTGAAGGCGGACAGATACGTGCCGGAGAAGGTTTCCAGCATGCCCAGGATGATTCCGCCAAGCAGGGCGCCGGTCAGGTTGCCGATGCCGCCCAGCACGGCGGCGGTAAAGGCTTTCAGGCCGGGGAAGAAGCCCACAAAGGGATCGATGCGCGTAAATTTGAGCGCGTAGAGAACCCCTGCCGCGCCGCCGAGCGCACCGCCAACCAGGAAGGTCAGCGAAATGATGCGGTTGACGTCGATGCCCATCAGGCTGGCGGTTGCACGGTCCTGGGCAACTGCGCGAATGGCGCGGCCAACCTTGGTGGCATTGACCATGTAGTTCAGTCCTACCAGCATTAATACGGCAGCGATAATCACGATAATCGATTTGACCTGTATGCCAAGTGTCATGACGCTGTCACCGATCGGGATTTGCCCGAAAGTCAGGCGTTCATCGAAATTTCCAAAAGTGGGGATGATACGGTGGAACTGCCCGGTGGTCAGGCTTTCAATCAGGCGGATGGCGTCTTGCAGGAAGAAGGATACCCCGATGGCTGAAATGAGCGGTACCAGGCGTGGTGCGCCGCGTAAGGGCCGATAGGCCACCCTTTCGACCGTGATTGCCAGAAGCCCTGCGCCAATCATTCCCGCCAGGATGGCGATAATTAACCAGATGTAAGCGCCAATCAGCGACCCGCCTTCCAGCATTCCATAGATTTGTAACGCAATCAGCAGTTCGACGCCGACAAACGCGCCGACTGCAAAAATTTCAGAATGGGCAAAGTTGATAAATTCCAACACCCCGTAAACCATCGTGTACCCCAGCGCGATGGCCGCGTAGACAAACCCGATCGTCAACCCGTCCAGGATTACCTGGGGCAGGTTGACCAGGATATAAGTCACCAGGCTGACTTTGGAGCGGGCCAGCAGGGTTTCGCCTACTACCGTTTGATCCAGAATAAGCGCCAGCACAATGACAATCAGCGATAACACCAGGCTGCTTATTATGGAAAAAGCAAGCATTTGCCCGACTGGCCTTAGGAGTTCTCGAAGGTTAACGGTTCCGACGAATCGATTCATTCCATGCTCCTGAAAATGAAGTATTCCCGGCTCCTGGTTTTCAGGAGCCGGGAAGCGCCTGCTTTAGAACATTTTACTTGCTTGGCGGTTCGATATCCAGAGTTTGGACGACGGCGTTTTCGCTCCATTTCGCCGGGTCAGCCGACTTTACCTGAATGATGAAGTATTGGGCGGAGGTGGGGTCGCCGACACTGTTGAAGGTGAAGTTTCCGGTGATGCCGGGGAAGTTGCTCAGGGCGCGGACGGCCAGGGTCACTTCTGCGCGGGTGGGCATTTCGCCGTTTTTGCTCTTGGCTGCATTCTCAATCGCCTTCAAGCAGATGGCCATGGCGTCATAGGACTGGGCTGCAAACGGGGCCGGGTCGGCGCCGAATTGGGCTTTGAAATCGGTGACGAATTTGGCCGTGTTGGGGTACAGCGAGGCAGGGCCAGAGACGGTCGAGTAGAACATACCGCCGCCTTCAAGTAGTGCCGGCCCGGCAATATTCACCAACTCAGATGAGTCGACACCGTCAGGCCCCATGAATACACCCATGTAGCCTTTTTCGCGCGATTGCTTGAAAAGAACACCAGCCTGGTCGAACATGCCGCCCAAGTAAACCATATCAGGATTGGAGTTCATGATGGTCGTGGTCAACGAATCGAAGTTGGCTTTTTCTTCAGTGCCCTCAAAGCCAAGCACCTGGATGCCGATTTTTTCGGCTTCCTGCTTGAAGAATTCTGCCACGCCCTGGCCGTAAGCAGTCTTGTCATGGACAATGAAGACGCTGGCTACGCCTTTGCCCTGAGCAAAGTTGGCGCCTACGATGCCTTGCACGTCATCGCGGCCCACCAGACGGTTGACTTCGAGATAGCCTCGGTCGGTGACACGCGGATTTGTGTTGGCGGGCGAGACGTTAACCAATCCCGCGCTGTGATACTCCTCAGACGAGGGAATTTGCACGCCAGAGTTGTAGTGGCCGACAATACACAGGATGGCCGGGTCAGAGACGATTTGCTTGGCGTTGGCGACGCCGATGTCAGGGTTGGCCTGGTCGTCGAATGGTGCGAGTTCGATCTTGAAGCCCATGTTGGTCAATGGGCCGCCCAACTGCTCGAGGGCGAGTTGTGCGCCGTTTTTGATGTCCACGCCGACATTGGACTGGCCGCCGGAAAGCGGGGACTGGGTGGCGATTTTGATGGTCTTCGTGCCGTCGCCAGCACTGCCACCACCTGCCGGAGCGCAAGCCGCCAGCACAAGACTGACGAGCACCAGCACAGAAAAAATAACAGACAGACGTTTCATGGTTCCTCCTTGGGGAACGGAAAGGGTTGCTTTTGTTCGCTCCGGGTTGGAATGAAGAGCAACCACGCAGCGGACATCATAAGGGAAAGTTTCTTTCACGCTTGCAACCAGCAATACCTGTAACTATACCAGTAAAGAAGGATTATGACCTCATCTGGGCGCGGATATCTACCTGGTCGAGCCGGAAGACAAGGTAGATGGAAATAATCATGCTCAACAGGCTGGTGATGATAAAGGGCCAATTTGCAACGCCTTGGGCGCTTATCGCGGTCGAGAAGAAAAGCATCAGCCGGACGACGAAATTAAGCCCCAGCAGGAAGATGATAAAGGTCAGCGCCAGCGACCTGCCACGAGAGACAAAATAGCCCGTAAGCAGCAGCAACGCGGCGGCAAAGGCGGCCGCGCCCAGTCCCGACAGCAGGGTGTCGGGCGGTAGGAGCAATGGCGCTAGCGTGGGCAGGACAAAAAACAGCAAGATGGGATTGTTGATTTTCATTATTTTTCTCCGGCTCGCGATTAATGTCCACCAAGGTAGGCTTCGATGACTGTCGGGTTGTGGAGCACTTCCTGGGCGCTTCCCTCAAGTTTGATTTCGCCGGTTTCGAGCACGTAAGCCCGGTCGGCAATTGAGAGGGCCATTTGCGCGTTTTGCTCAACCAGCAGGATGCTGGTGCCTTTTTTGTTGATGCTCTGGACGATCTCGAAAATCTGCTCGACCAGGATGGGTGAAAGACCCATCGAAGGCTCATCCAACAGCAGCATGGTAGGGCTTGACATCAGCGCGCGCGCCATGGCAAGCATTTGCTGTTCGCCGCCCGAAAAAGTGCCGCCCAGTTGTTTCTGGCGTTCTTTGAGGCGTGGGAAAAGCGTAAAAACATATTCCAGGTCTTGCTGGAACTTGTTTTTGTCGCGTTGGGTGTATGCGCCCATCTCAAGGTTTTCCATGACCGTTAAGGTTGCAAAAATTTTGCGGCCTTCGGGAACCTGGACAACGCCCTTTTGCACCGTTTGTTCTGCGGGGGTCAGGCTAATGTCCTCGCCCTGAAAAACAACGCTCCCCTCAGACGGCTGTAAAAGCCCAGAAATGGTCGAAAGTGTGGTGCTTTTTCCCGCGCCGTTTGCGCCAATCAGGGCCACAATCTCGCCCTTGTCAACGTGAAAATTGATACCCTTCAGGGCATGGATGGCCCCATAGTAAACATGCAAGTTTTTTACTTCGAGCATCATTCGGTTTTACTCCGTCGCAATTTTTCGGATAGTTCTGCCGCGCCGCGACCCAGGTAAGCCTCAATCACGCGCGGGTCAGACTGGATTTGTTCCGGCTCGCCGTAGGCGATGACCTCGCCGAAATCCATAACCGTGATTTTTTCGCAGACGCCCATTACCACCCGCATCTGGTGTTCAATCAGCAGGATGGTCAACTTGAATCGGTCGCGGATGAAGTGAATCAGCTCCATAAGCGCGATGGATTCGTTCGGATTCATGCCTGCGGCTGGTTCGTCGAGCAGCAAGAGCTGCGGTTCGGCAGCCAGGGCGCGGGCGATTTCAAGGCGGCGTTGCTGACCGTAAGGCAGATTGCGGGCAATTTCGCCCTGTCTGTCCTGCATATTGAAAATGCTCAAGAAGTCCTGCGCTTTTTCAAGCAGTTCTTTTTCTTTGACTTCGAACTTGTTGTTGCGCAGGATGGCGTCCTGCATGCTGTACCCGGCATGGGAATGATATGCGATGCAGACATTTTCCAGCACGGTCAGGTTGGGGAACAACCGGATGTTCTGGAAGGTGCGCGCAATGCCCATCTGGTTGATGATGTGCGGCGCAAGCCCGCCGATTTCCTGGCCTTTGAAATTAATCTGGCCTTCGGTGGGGTAGTACACGCCGGTAATCAGGTTGAAGGCGGTGGTTTTTCCCGCCCCGTTGGGGCCAATCAGCCCGGCCAGGTCGCCAGGAGACAGCTCAAGATTGATGCGATTCACAGCCCGAAGACCGCCAAAATTTTTGCTCAAGTCGGTTACTTTGAGCAGGGGTTCGTTTGCCGCGGATGGATTGGTGGTCATGATTGCGCCTCCACGGTAGAATTGTTCTCAGGGGCTTCTGCAGGTTTGCGGATGGGTGGAAGTATCTGGCGCAGGAATGGTATTTCATATTCGCCGAAAATACCCTTGGGGCGCAGGAGCATCGTGACAAGCAGCAGCAGCGGATAGACCACGAAGCGCCAGGTTTCAAATCCCTGCGGCAGGAACAGGCGCAGGACACCTTCCAGTATCAGCGCCCAGGCAAAGGCCGCGAAGACCGTGCCGGTGATGCTGCCCAGGCCGCCAAAAACAATGATAATCATCGGGTCGAAGGATTTGATAAAGTTGAAGGTGTTGGGGTGCAGGAAGCCGTTGATGTGCGCGTAAAGCCCGCCCGCCAGCCCGGCGAAGAAACTCCCCAAGACAAAGGCCAGGATTTTATATTCGGCGATGTCGATACCCATGGCTTTGGCTGCAATTTCATCTTCCCGCACCGAGATCACCGCGCGTCCATAACTCGAGCGCAGCAGGTTACGGACGACAACAACCGCAATAACCAGGAAGAAGAACACCCAAAACAAGGAAGTCTCCTTCGGGATACCCACCATGCCGCGTGCGCCTTTCATTTCCACAAAGCCGAGCAGGGTGTCCGAGTTGTCGAGCAGGATTTTGATGATAATCGAGAAGCCGAGTGTGGCAATGCCGAAATAGTCGGAGCCGAGCGACAGGATGGGCAGGCCAAACAGGAAACTGATTTCAGCTGCCAGGACGGCGCCCAAAAGCACGGCAATAACGAAGACGACCTGCATCGCAATCGCTGCAGGCAGGAGGTTGAGCGCGCCGGTTACGACTGGTGTAACCGCTACGCCAATCCACCAGCCGAGCGCGGACATGATGATGGTTGCCGCCAGGTAGATCGTGAATGCCGAGAGCGGGTCGAGGCCGCGAATGCCTGCCAGTTTTTTGCGCAGCCAGAGGATGGCGAAGCCGGACAGGGTGGTTGCCAGGAGAAGGACTACCAGTCCGTCGGCGCTCTTATTAATCGACCAGCGATAGGTCACATCTGCCGCGGCGTAAGCGCCGATGGCGTAAAAACCCCACTGGCCGAGTGAGAACTGCCCATTGAAGCCGTAAATCAGGTTCAGGCCAATGCTGACAATCGCCATGACTCCGCCAATGCGGATGATGGTGCTCCAGAAACTGTTAAGGATTTGGGTGCTAATCAGGATTTCGAGCACTGCGTAAACTAAAAAAGCACTGCCCAAAAACCACAAAGTTGATTTTGAGAATTTTGTCGTCATGGGTTATGCCTTTTCGCGTTCTGGTTCGCCAAAAATACCGGTGGGGCGCACCAACAATACGATAATCAGGATGCTGAAGGCGATAGCATCGCGCAGCGGGGTCGAGATGTATGCAGCGCTGATGACCTCGGCCTGTCCCATAATCAATGCACCGATGAAGGCGCCGGGAATGCTGCCGATGCCCCCCAGCACCGCCGCCACGAAGGACTTAAGGCCGGGGATGATGCCCATCCAGAAAAAGATTTGTGAAAAGGCAATCGCGTATAACATGCCAGCCGCCCCGGCCAGGGCAGCGCCGATGGCAAAAGTGGTCGAAATGACCGCGTCGGTGTTGATGCCCATGAGGCGCGCTGTCTGCTTGTCGTAGGCAACGCTGCGCATGGCTTTCCCGATGCGAGTTTTTTGGACAATGAACTGCAACCCAAACATCAAAATAATCGATGTCAGGATAATAATCAAAGCAATGTTGGATATCAGGATGGTGCCCTGGGGTGGGGCGATGCCGCCGCCCAGGGTGGTGATTCCGCCCGGGCCAATGGCCCAGGTAACGACTTCGATGGGCCGCTTGTAAGTGATGAAGTTGGGGCTGAAAACGAAATTCAGCGCGGCGAAGTATTCAAGGAAGAAGGAAACCCCGATGGCGGTAATCAGGGCTGAAATGCGCGGCGCGTTACGCAGCGGCTTGTAGGCAATCCGCTCGATGACAACGGCCAGCAGCGCGCAGGCTACCATCGATACTGCCATAACCGTCAGCGCGCCGATAATCAGGCTCAACCCGTCGGGCACGCCCGGGAACAGCCTCTCAACCCAGGTGTGTAGTTGGAAGCGGGTGATGGAGTAAAAACTGACAAATGCCCCCACCATGAAAACATCACCGTGCGCAAAATTAATCAAGCGGACAATGCCGTAAACCATGGTGTATCCCAGCGCAATCAGGGCATACACAAACCCCAATTGCAGGCCATTTACTACTTGTTGTAAAAATAGGATTGGGTTTTCTTGCAAGGCGACGACGAGACGCCAAACGGCCAGCAGGGTAATCAACAGCAAAAAGGTTTTCCCCATCCAGCCTTGTTTAATGATTTTTTGAATGAGTTGTGCGATTGGAGATGTGTTCATGTCCGTCCTGGTGAACCGTCCTGTCAACGAAGAAAGAAAGGAGGGGTAGTCATTGCTGACCACCCCTCCTTTTTACAGAGGTTGCTTACGGAGCAATGCTGTCGGCGAAGGTGACGTTGCCGTCTTTCACCTGCATAATCGCAGCGGCCTTGATGGGGTTGTGGAACTCGTCGAAGGTGATGGTGCCGGAAACGGCGTCGTATTGCAGCGAGGCCAGGGCATCCTTCACTTTGGCCGGGTCGTCCACGCCCGCTTTTTCGATGGCGGCCAACAGCAGGTTGGCGGCATCGTAGCCGAGGGTGGCCAGGGCATCAGGCTTGGCGCCGTACTTGGCTTCGTAGCGGCTGACGAATTCCTGGACAACCGTTCGGGTGTCTTCAGCCGAGTAGTGGTTCGAGAAGAAACCGCCATCGGCAGCGGCCAGGTCGAGGTCGCTCGAATCCCAACCATCACCGCCCATCAGGGTGGAGGTCACGCCGCGTTCCTTGGCCTGGGTTGCAACCAGGTTGACGACGTTGTAGTAGTCGGGGATGAAGAGCACGTCAGCCTGGGTGTCGGCAACCTTGGTCAGGATGGCCGAGAAGTCGGTGTCCTGGCCGGTGTAGGCTTCCTTGCCAACAATGGTGCCGCCGCCGGCAACAAACGACTCTTCGAAGGCTTCGGCCAACCCCAGAACGTAGTCATTACCCTGGTCGAACATGATGAAGGCGGTCTTCTTGCCCTGGCTGAGGGCGAACTTCGCCATTACCAGACCCTGGAAGGGGTCGATGAAGCAGGCGCGGAAGATGTACTGCTTGGTACTGCCATCGGGGTTGAGGGTCACACTCGGGTTGGTGGAAGTTGGGCTGATTTGCACGACGCCCTTTTGCTCGGCAATTTCAGAGACAGGGATGGAAGCGCTGGAGCAGACTTCACCGATGATGTAGTGAACCTTGTCCTGGTCGATGACTTTGTTGGCAGCGTTGACAGCCGGGTCGGCGGTGCACTGGCTGTCAGCCACGATGGCTTCGATTTGCTTACCGAGAACGCCACCTTTGGCATTCCACTCTTCAATCGCCATCAAAATACCGTCACGGGTCGAAACACCGAAGGTCGGAACCGGGCCGCTCAACGGGGCCAGGATGGCAACCTTGATGGTGTCGCCGCCAGCAGAGCCAGCCGGGCCGCAAGCGGCCAGGAGCATGCTGGCAACAATCAGGAACGAGAATACAACGAGCAAACGTTTAGACATTCTTTCTTCCTCCTTTAAGGAATATGAAAAACAGGGTGAGTCGGACTATTTGTCGGATCTTGCTTGGCGCAGGGCCGAATTTTCTGCAATCAGGCAAAACCGAAGACACAATGCAGGAAAATATTACATGATGGTTGCCATAACGGTCAAGCGGCTCTGACATTTTTAATATATTTTTTATTGCGATTGAATTTGTCCGTATAAGACCTTTTCGCGCACTTTCAGGTCGGTATGACGGATTTTCATGGCTAAGTCGGCTGCCAGGTTGTACATCATGCGATAGCCAAGTTGCGGGTATGTTTCGCAAAGCATCAATATTTTTTCGCGCGGCAACACCAGCAGGCGGGTGTTTTTCTTGCGCGCCTGGGCGGTTGCCGAGCGCAGCCCCTCATCCACCAGCGCAACTTCGCCAAAGGACTGCCCGCGCCGAAGGGTGGCAATGGTTAATTTTTCTTGTGATTGGGTACCTATGACACTTGGGTCGACAATAATATCGATTTCACCCTGCACAATGATGTATAGTTCCTTGCTGCTGCTGTTTTCTTCGAAAATTGTTTCCCCTTCATCGAAGGTTTTTTCCTGGCACAGGTTGGCGACCAACTCGAGTTGGGTTGCGGTGAACTGGTAAAAGATGTCGCTTTGTTTCAGGTAGGCGATGATTTCGTTCATGGACGCTCCGTATTCAAGGTTTGCGAAATTAGTGTAGCATATTGTCGAACTTCAATCAACAGTTTTGCGATTTAACACACAAACGCACCAGGGTATGGTGCGTTTGTGTGTTTTTATGGATATATGTTTTGCAGCCATTCCAGCGGGTTGACCTGGATGCCGTTTGCCCAGACTTCCCAGTGCAGGTGTGCGCCGGTGACCCGCCCGGTCGCGCCGACATAGCCGATTAAGTCTCCAGCGTTGACCAGTTGCCCGGCAACGACCAGGATTTCGGACTGATGCCAGATGCCGCTGAAAATGCCCCAGCCGTGGTCGATGATGGTCGCATTGCCGCGAATTGCCAGCGGCCCGGCAAAGACCACCACCCCGTTGGCGGGAGTAGTGATGGGCAGCCCTGTGCCGCCGCAAAAATCGAGTCCGCTATGGAAGCCGAAGAACTGCTCCCCGGTGCCGGAGCCGATATAAGTGCGCCGGTTGCCGTATTGCGAGGTGAAGCAATCGTTGAAGTAGGATGGGCTTCTGAATATCCCGCTCCACAGGCGGTTGGGGTTGATTTTCCCGACCAGTTCGACCACCTGGGCCAGTTCACTTTCGGTTGTGACCGGGTCGATGGTTTGCGGCTCGACCAGCAGGGTTTCCTGTGGGTAAAAACCGGTCTGCACGATGACTTTTTGCTCAAAGGTTTGCTGCGAGCCGTCGGGCAGGGTGGCCTGCAATTGCAGCGGATACGCACCCGGCTCGAGCAGGGCATGAACGCCCTGGATGGCAACCTGAACCCCGTCTTCTTCGCTGAAGAACTGCAGGGGCATATCGACCAGCGTGCCTGAGAACTGCACCCCCTCCTCGGCGCGGATGGTGATGACGATCGTGCGTCCCTGCGTCAGGGGCAGGGGTTCGACGCTGATTCCGGCAAAGGCGGAGGGCATGCCGTTCGGCGCGGGCGCGTCGGGGTTGGCCTGGCCGGGGACGTAGTACACATCTCCCGGTAACGGCGACCAGGTTCCGGGCAGCGCGTTGAGGGTGGCCACGGTCCAGAGGTCGCTCTCAGCCAGGATGGCGGCTTCCAGCGGGCTTTGTCCACGTCCGACTGCCATCCGTTTGCTGAGCGGCTCGGCGTCTTCAGGCAGCGGCACAATCAGGTTCGAACCGGCGTACAATTCAGACGGGGCAGTGATGCGGTTGACGCGCCGCAGGAAGTCGAGCGGAACCTGGTTGCGGCGGCTGATATTTTGCAGGGTTTCGCCAAAGCCGAGGATGTTGACCGTCAGGATGCCGCTGTCGACTTCCTGGCCGGGGATGACCAGCCGCTGGCCGACCGAGATGAAGTTCGGATTCTCGATTTGGTTGGCGCCCATCAGTTCTTGCAGGCTGATGTTGAAGCGCGCCGCGATGGTCGAGAGCGTGTCGCCGCGCTGGATGATGTATATCGGCCCGCCGGGGGGCGGGGTTTCGTCCTGGGCTGCGACCCCGCTGGCGTGAACCAGCAGCAGGCTCAGGCCAAGGACGAGCAGGATGAACTTCCTAAGCATCGATAAATTCCACTTTGTCGCCAATGTTGAATTCGCCCAACCGGCCGGGGTGCATTTCGAGCGTGTAGCGCGCTGGTTTGGATGGGGCATAGAAGGGCCGCCAGGCGCGCGCCAGGACGGTATCGACTACTTCGCCTTCCGTGTTTATCCAGACGACAGCCAGGTCGGTCCACACAAACAGCATGTGAATGCTGGTGTCCATGCGGCTGTCACGGCGCTCAACCAGCACCAGACCCTCGTCTTCGTCCAGTTGCTTGCGGAACATGAACCCGCGCAGGCGCGAGAAAAACGAGACACACCAGCGCGCGCGGATTGGGTTGGGCAAGAAGTTGCTCAGGTTATTAATGTTGACGATTTTATCGGCCATAAACACTTTCACAAACAAACGGGGCGACCCAGGCCGCCCCGCAGGGTTCGAATTTCTCAGGATTTTTACTGGCGCGCCAGCACCCGCTGAACGCTTTCGACCAGTGCGTCGGGGCTGAACGGCTTTGAAATATAGTCATCGACCTTGGCGATTTGCAGGCCCAGCACCTTGTCGATACTCTGGGCTTTGGCGGTCACAATGATGACCGGGATGTCGCGCGTTTTTTCGTCCGCTTTCATTTGCTGGTATACTTCCCAACCGTCCATATCGGGCATCATCAGGTCGAGCAAAACCAGGTCCGGGTGCGTTTCGCGCACTTTTCGCAGGCCTTCGTGGCCGCCCGGTGCGCCATCCACTTTGTAGCCGCGGCGCGCAAGGATGACGCGAAACAGGTCTATCATATCCGCTTCGTCTTCGATGCATAAAATTCGGATTGCTTCGTCAGCCATAAAAATTCCTTGCGAAAGATAAGCGTAGTTTACCACAATGACCACAAAAATCACCACCTGGAACGTCAACGGCATCCGCGCCGCGCTGGGCAAAGGCCTTAAGGAATGGATACTGGCCGAAGCGCCGGATATGATGTGCCTGCAGGAAATCAAGGCCCGGCCTGACCAATTGACGGATGAGCAGGCGGATTTTCCCGGCTACGGCAGCATTGCCTGGAACCCCGCCGAACGACCCGGATACAGCGGTGTGGCGACAATGTGCCGCCGGCAACCCGAACAGGTGGCCATCGGCCTGGGCGTCGACCGTTTTGACGTGGAAGGGCGCGTCATCCGCACCCGCCATCCCGGCTTTTTCCTCTATAACATCTACTTCCCCAACGGCCAGCGCGGACACGAGCGGGTCGAATATAAACTCGATTTTTACGCCCACCTGCTCGAAATTTGCGACCAACTTCACGCGGCGGGTGAGAACATCATCATCACCGGCGACTTCAACACCGCCCACATGCCGATAGACCTGGCCCGCCCCGATGAAAACCATGAAACTTCCGGATTCATGCCCGAAGAACGGGAATGGGTAACGCGCTTCCTGGAGCATGGTTTTGTCGATGCCTATCGTGTGCTCTACCCTGAAAAAGTCCAGTACACCTGGTGGACGTACCGCATGGGCGCGCGCCAGCGCAACATCGGCTGGCGGATTGATTACTTCCTCGTCTCTGCGGCGCTGATGCCCAGGGTCAGGGAAGTTGTTGTCCACGACAGCGTGACAGGCTCCGATCATTGCCCGGTCACCCTGTTGTTGGATTAATTGGGGAATCTTGATTGTTTTTGATGGCAATATATAAGAGAATCGTATAAGTTATTATACAAAGATGCTTCGTTTGGCTAGCGATTGGTATAATTTCGTGAAGCATCCCAGGAGGTTTTTTGTGAACAACCCACGCAGCCAACAGTTTTTGATTTACGCCCTGCTCTTCGTAGCCATTATTGCAATGGTCTATTTTCAGATGCAGCAGCGGCCCGCAGTTCAGGAAACATTGACAATTAATGAAATAGCCGCCGATGTTCAGAGCGGAAAGATTAAGCGCATTATTGTTGAGACAGATAACCGCCTGCGCGTTATTTACCCTGACGGCGAACTTGAAGTCGAGCGCATTGCCCAGAAAGAAGGCGGCGATACTTTTGTCCAGCAATTGGTCGCGCTTGGCGTTTCTGCTGATAAACTGGCCCCCGCCAACGTCAAAATTGAAATCCGCCCACCCAGTTCTTGGATGACCGTCCTGACAGTTCTGGGCTATGTCTTCCCTTTCCTGCTGATAGGTTTCCTGTTCTGGTGGATTTTCCGCCAGGCGCAAGGATCGAACAACCAGGCCATGTCGTTTGGCAAGAGCCGGGCGCGCATGTTCACTGGCGAAAACCCGACCGTGACTTTTGACGATGTGGCCGGGGCGGACGAATCGAAGGAAGAGTTAAAGGAAGTCGTCGAGTTTCTGCGCGAACCGCAGAAGTTCATCCAGTTGGGCGCGCGTATTCCCAAGGGCGTTTTGCTGGTTGGGCCTCCCGGCACGGGCAAGACCCTGCTGGCCAAAGCTGTTTCCGGCGAGGCGGGCGTGCCTTTCTTCTCGATTTCCGGCTCGGAATTTGTCGAAATGTTCGTCGGTGTCGGCGCCAGCCGTGTGCGCGACCTGTTCGAACAGGCCAAGCGCCATTCGCCCTGCATCATTTTTGTCGATGAAATCGACGCCGTCGGACGTCAGCGCGGCGCGGGACTGGGCGGCTCGCACGACGAGCGCGAACAGACCCTCAACCAGATGCTGGTCGAAATGGACGGTTTCGACACCGATACCAACGTCATCATCATGGCGGCTACCAACCGCCCCGATATTCTTGACCCGGCCCTGATGCGTCCCGGCCGCTTCGACCGCCGCGTGACCCTCGACCGCCCGGATGTCAAAGGGCGCGAGGCCATCCTGAAAGTTCACTCCAAGGGCAAGCCCCTCGACCCTGAAGCTGACCTGGTTTCGCTGGCGCGCGCTACCCCCGGCTTTACCGGCGCCGACCTGGAAAACCTGGTCAACGAGGCAGCCATCCTGGCCGCCCGGCGTAACAAAAAATCCATCGGACAGCCCGAAATGGAAGAAGCCATCGAGCGGGTTGTGATGGGGCCGGAGCGCAAAAGCCGCCTGATTAGCGAAGAAGAGAAGCGCATCATTGCCTATCACGAAGCCGGCCATGCCGTGGTCGCCAATGCGATTGCCGAAGCCGACCCGGTGCAGAAGGTGACCATTGTCGGGCGCGGACAGGCTGGCGGCGTGACCTGGTTCCGCCCGGATGAAGACCGCATCCTGATGTCGCGCAAGAAGATGATGGCGACCCTGGCTTATGCCCTGGGTGGCCGCGCCGCCGAAGAACTGGTTTTCGACGACATTACTTCCGGCGCTTCTGGCGACATCGAACAGGTGACGCGCATGGCGCGCTCGATGGTCACCCGCCTGGGCATGAGCAGCGACCTTGGCCCGATGGTCTATGGCCAGGCGCAGGAACTGGTCTTCCTGGGCCGCGAAATTTCGGAACAGCGCGATTACTCTGATGATGTTGCCAACCAGATTGACCGCGAAGTGCGCAAAATCATTGACGAAGCCTACGGGCAGGCGCGCGCCATCCTGGCTGAGTATCGCGAAAAATTGGATGAAATTGCCAACAAACTGCTCGAAGTCGAATCGCTTACCCGCGAGGATTTCGAGGCCATCTTCCCGCCGCCGGCGGGCAAGAAAAGCGGCACGCCCCAACCGTCGGTGGCTGCTGCCCAGTAGACTTGCAAGACTTGAAGCCAAAAAGTCGGCCTCCCAAGCGGGATGCCGACTTTTCTTTTAAGTGGATGGCTATTGCGCGGGCGGGAAAACCTGCCAGCCGCGTTCGGCGGCCAGTTTTTGCAACCCGGCATCCGGGTAGACCGCGACGGGATGTCCGGCCATCGCCAGCACGGCCTCGTCGGACGACGAATCCGCGTAGGAGCGGCTGGCGTCGAAATCCACCTCCAGCCCGCGCTGGGAGAGATATTGCCTGGCGTGTTCGGCTTTGAGTTGGTCGATGCAGACTTCGCCGCTCACGCCGCCGTCATATTTGCCGTTTTTGAGCGAAAATTCGGTGCCGATGGCGTGCGGCGCGCCGAGATGACGGGCAATGGCGCGCACAAGCGGGGCCGGGCCCGAAGAAACCAGCATGACCAGGTCGCCGTTTTGCAGGTGCTCCTGCAGGATGGCGAGTGTATCGGCGCGCCAGTAGGGGGACAGGAATTGCGTGACGACCCAGGCCCAGACGGTTTCGGCTTCTTCAGGCGTGTAGCCGCGCAAATACCAGGCCAGGTGCGCCGCCCAGGGTTCGCGGAAGTTGCTTTCCGAAATCAGCCCGGCCCGGCGGATGAAGTAGAGCGGATAGTGAACGGCCAGGAAGGCCAGGTGAGTCAGGCGGCGCTTTTTGTGTGTTTTGAAATAGGCCATCAGCCCGCGCCAGACGTTTTCGCTGGTCAGGGTGCCGTCGACATCGAAGAAGGCTGCTTTTTGCATGGTGACAAGGAAAGGAGATGAAAGCCGCGCTTTCATCTCCTTCACGACTCCTTTTGGGTTGTTTTTAGTTTCCAGATTCCTTGTGCTGGCGGACAAGTTCGCGCCGCAAAATCTTTCCGACGGTGGTCTTGGGCAGTTCGTCGCGGAATTCGATGTGGGTCGGCACTTTGTAGGCCGCCAGGTTGCCCTTGCTGAATTCCTTGATTTCCTCCTCGGTCACGGTTTCGCCGGGTTTGACCACCACCCAGGCCTTGACCGTTTCGCCGCGATACGGGTCGGGGATGCCCGCCACGCCGACTTCGAGCACCTTGGGGTGCTGGATGATGACTTCCTCGACCTCGCGTGGCCAGACCTGGTAGCCGCCCGGCTTGATGAGTTCCTTCTTGCGGTCGACGATGTAGAAGTAGCCGTCCTCGTCCATGCGGGCGATGTCGCCGGTGAACAGCCAGGGTGCGCCGCCGTCGCCCATGTCGCGCAGGGTGTTTTCGGTTTCGGTTGGCATGTTGTGATAGCCCTTCATCACCTGCGGGCCGCGCAGAATCAACTCACCGACTTCGCCCATTTGCAGTTCGGTCACGCCGTCGTCCAGGCTGATGATTTTGCATTCCACGTCGGGCAGGGGCATGCCAATCGAGCCGGTCTTGTTCGCGCCTTCGAGCGGGTTGCAGTGCGAGGCGGTCGGGGCTTCCGAAAGGCCGAATCCCTCGAAGACTACGCCGCCGGTCAGGGCTTCGAACTTTTCCTTGGTCTCGCGCAGCAGCGGCGCGGAACCGGAAATGCAGGCTTTCACCGATTTCATGTTGTACTTGCCCGCCTGCACGTCGGCGCGGTTGTTGATGGCGTTGTAAAGCGTTGGCACGCCGGGGAAAATCGTCGGCCTGTATTTGTCGATGCTGGTCAGCACATCCACCAGGTCGCGCGGGTTGGGAACCATCACCATGCGCGAGCCGGAAGCCAGGGCGAAGTGCATCCCGGCCACCATGCCGTAGACGTGGAAGAGCGGAATTGCCATCAGCATGATTTCGTTGCCTTCTTCCAGGTTGGTCATCCACGACTTGATTTGCAGGGTGTTGGCGACCAGGTTGCGATGTAACGCCACCGCGCCTTTCGAAATGCCGGTCGTGCCGCCCGAATACTGGAACAGGCAGGTGTCCTCGGGCCCGATTTCGACGTTCGGGCGTGGAGCGCCCTTGAATTTCTTCATCAGGTCCTTCATCCAAATGTCGCCTTCAGAAAGACCGCCCTCGATGCGGAATCCGCCCTTTTTCTCCTTGGCCAGCGTAAACAGGATGCTCAAAATGGGCGGCAGGGTCTCTTTCAGGTTGGTGACAATCAGGGTTTTGAGTTTGGTCTTGGGTTGGGCGGTCTTGATGGTCTTGTAGAAATTCGACATCACGAACATAATCTCGATGCCGGCGTCGTTGACCTGGTGCTCGATTTCGCTTGGCGTGTAAAGCGGGTTGGTTGCCACCACCACGCCCCCGGCCTTGAGAATACCGAAGTAGGCCATTACAAATTGCGGCGTGTTGGGCATAAAGACCCCAATCCGGTCGCCTTTATTGACCCCCATCTCCACCAGCGCCGCCGCGATTTCATCGGTGACCTGCGACATTTCTTTAAAAGTAACGACCGCGCCTTTGAACACCGTGCACGGCCGATCGGGGTAATTACGGGCAGACTCTTCCAGAAAATGGAAAACAGGAACTTGCGGGTAGTCAATAGTTTGCGGCACACCCTTATCATAATGGGCCAGCCACGGACGCGAATCCATCATCTTTCTCCTCCTCCGAATGACATTTGGCTAATGTAGTTTTAGTATAGTTTCAAAAAAATCAAAAGTCAATGAGAGCGGGATTAGAGAGCGGAATTTTCCCGTCCCGGGCCAGCCAGCTGCGCTAAAACCCAGTCTGCGACCTCGCCTGCTGTTGCCTGCCCGGCCTCGAACCATTTAATTTGCGGGTCGTCGGGCTTGAACCAATTGGCCTGGCGGCGCACGAACATGCGCGTCAGCCGCCGCATCTGCGTAATGGCCTCATCCTGGCTCATCTCGCCGCGCAGCACCGCCCCGGCCTCGCGGTAGCCGATGGCCGACATGCTCGGTAGTTCCGGCCCGTAGCCTTTTTTGTAAAGAAGCGCCACTTCCTCCAAAAAGCCGTTTTGGAACATTAAATCGATGCGCTCGTCGATGCGCTGGTACAGTTCCGCGCGTGGACGGTTGAGTCCAACCGTCAGCAACTCATAGGCGGACTCACCCCGGCCTGATTGCGCAGAAAAAAGTTGGCCGGTGCTGAGAACGACCTCCAACGCGCGCACGGTGCGGCGCAGGTTGCGCGCGTCGATTTTGGCGGCCGCATCCGGGTCGAGAATCGCCAGTCTGGCGTGTAGCCAATAAATGCCGTCTTCTCCCCGCTCCGTTGCCATTTTCTCCAGAACCTCCCGTAGCCGGGCGTCCGGGGCCACCTCGGGCGGAGTCCAGCCCTCGGTCACGGCGCGGATGTATTGTCCCGTCCCGCCGACCAGCAGGGGCAGTTTGCCGCGCGAATGAATATCGGCAATCGCCTCGCGGGCGGCCTGCTGGAAAACCGCCAGCGACCAGTTCTGGTCGGGGTCGGCCACATCAACCAGGTGATGCCGCACTCGCGCCATTTCCGTGGCGGACGGTTTGGCCGTGCCGATGTCCATGCCGCGATAGAAATAGCGCGAATCGGCTGAGACGATTTCGCCGTTCAGCTGTTCGGCCATACTCAGCGACAGTTCCGTCTTGCCAACCGCCGTCGGGCCGATGAGTACGAGGAGGGGGAGTTTTTTTGTCAAGGGGGCGGGACCATCCAGCCGACAGGCTGCTTGTTCGATGTGACCTTGAAGACTGTTTTCGTCTCCAGGTCGAGTACCAACACATCATGGGTGTTTGTGAGGCTTGGGTTTAATTGCGTAAAAACGACCTGGCGGCCATCTGGAGACCAGATGGGTTGGGTGCGTGTCATTACAGGCATGGGGTCGCTGCGCATCGGCGCGCTGATACCTTCGATACACAATTTTGTAATTTCGCCGCTGGCAATATCCAGAATCGCCAGTTCAGATTGTGTCCCTTCAAGGTTTGGGTCGTCCGCCTCAGTGTTGAGCCAGAAAGCGATTTGGCTGCCATCAGGCGACCAGGCGTACTCTGAAATGTGCGCCGTCTCAAGCTTTTCAGTCAGGTGGGTCAGGCGCTTGAATTCCGGGCCGTCGCGCGAGACGATGAAAAACTCGTCGTGACCCGGGGCGGCTTTGGGGTCCATGCTGGCAATCAGTGCCAGGTTTTGACCATCAGGAGACCAGCGGGGCAGGCGGCCCCAGAGCGGCAGTTCGATGCTGGCGAGTTCCTGCCCGCTTTCTGCGTCTGTCAGCACAACGGTTTGCCCCCTTTTAGGGTAAACGACACGGGTAATCGCAGGGTCATAGACAATGTTTGCGCCATCAAAGTACAGACTGCTCATTGCCCTTTCATCCAGTCCCCATTCAACTCCTTTACCTTTATGCGCATAGGGCCAATCAGTTTTTAAGGGTATGTAATCTTGTGTGAAGACATTGTAAATACGTGGAAGGGCCTGATTTCTTAATAGGACTACAACTCGTAAAATATCCTTAGATTGCCACTGATAATAAGACCACCAAATTTCTGGCAGGATACGGTCGTCAAAATCGCTGATAACTGTTCCTGCGTAGTCCGTAACCGCCAGACGATACTCATCTTCAGTGCGACTATCATATTCGTACAGCAAATACTGCCTGTCAGGGGAGACATCGATTGCTTTCATTAATTCCCCCGGAACGCGAACCGTGAGCAAATCGTTGTCGGAAAAATCGTACAGGAAAGCCGTGGTGACAGAATCTGCGGTGATTGGCCCGTCCCACCAAAAATGCTCCAAAACCAGCCTTCCTTCAAGGTCGCTTTTTGATATGCCTGACCCGCTGACGACGCACGAATCGATAATCGTTGCCGGGGTGGATGTTGCAACAGGTCGGGTTGACGTGGGCGGAATCGTTGTTGGCTCAGGGGACGGGGTGCTGGTCAGCGCCAGCGTTGGCCGAGGAAGGGCGGTAGCCTCGACACTTTGCTGCGTAGCCGTTTGCTGACATCCGCATAGGGCTAGTGAAAACAGTATTATGAAAATTATTTTGTTCATGAATTAATCCTTGCCAATCTCTGCGCCTTTGCCTCTCCGCGTATCTCTGCGTTGAAGGTTTACTCCAACCCTGCCGTCACATTCTCGAAATGCTCAATCCGCGGTTCCACGCCAGGGATGCCTTCGACGGCCAGGGCGTCACATTGCCAGTTGTCGATTTCGTGTTCGGCAGCGTAGTGCCCGGCGGCAGCGCGCATGTGGCGCAGCTTGCGGGTGGTTAAGGCTTCTTCGGGCAGGCCAAAGCGGCGGGTGGTGCGCGCCTTGACCTCCACGAAAACGGTGAAGCCCTCCAGACGGGCAACCAGGTCGATTTCACCGTGCGGAGTCCGGGCGTTGCGTTCCACAATCTGATAGCCGCGCGCGGCAAGATATTCGGCGGCGGCATCTTCTCCCCATTTCCCGATTTTCTGGTTGTGGTTCATGCCTTGAATCTTTCGAAAAAAGATTTTATCTGCTGGCCGATGGTGCGCCATTTGGGGCCGCTTTCGGCAACCAGCCGCTGGTAGTGCGACAGCATGGCCTGGCTGGTGCGCTGGATGTCGTAGCGCTCGGCTTCCTTGCGCGCGGCGAGGCCCATTTTCTGGCGCAGGCCGGCGTCCAGGCACAGGCGGGTCAGTTTGGCGGTAAAGGCGGCCAGGTCTTCGCGCGCCAGCAGGCCGGTGACGTTGTCCACCACCGTATCGCCCACGCCGACCGAGTGGATGCCCAGCGTGGGCAGCCCGGCGGCCATGGCTTCGATGACCGAGAGCGGATGCACCTCGCTGACCGAGGCGGTCACGAACAGGTCGCACATCGCCAGGTAGCCGGGCATGTCTTCGTAGGGGATTTTGCCCGCGAAGTGGATGTTGGCTGCGACCGGGCTGGCGGCGGCCCGCTCTTGCAGGCTTTCCCGTTCCGGCCCGTCGCCAACGATGAGCAGGTGCGCGCCTGGGACGGCCTGGGCAACGCCGATGAAGGCCTTGAGCAGGAAGGACAGGTTCTTTTCGGGGGCCAGACGTCCGGTGTAAACCAGAAGGATGTCTTCGGGCTGGTAGTCGAAATCGGCGCGGGAGAGCGGCCTGGCGTTATGGAAGCGCGCCAGTTCGACGCCGTTGGGCGCGACCACAATGGGCGCATCAACTTTGAAGTTGCGCAGCACCGTTGCCATGCCCGGCGAAGGTGAAATGACCAGGTTGACCGCCTTGCAGAAGCCGGGCATGTAGGTTTCCATCAGCGTGTCGGTGATGCCTTCAGGCAGGCCGGGCAGGTAGGCCTGGGCGTAGAGGTCGTAGCGGGTGTGGTTGGTAAAAACAATCGGGATATTAAGCGGCCGGCAATAGCGCAGGGCCAGCCTGCCGCTGATGAAGGGGTGGTGAACGTGGACAATGTCCATCGTTTGCGTCAGCGCTTTGGCTTTGCGGTTGTACTGAAAGGACAGGTAATAGCCCGTGTCGGTCAGCGGCACGCCGGGGGAGCGGACGACGCGCCGCTCGCCATCTTCATAGTCGTTATCACCAAAGGTGAAGACGAACACGTCATGCCCGGCTTCTTCGAGCACGCGCTTGTTGAGTTCGATGTAGTTGGTGATTCCGCTCATGTGCGGTTTGTATGTATCCGCCATCATGCCGATACGCATGGGAGTCTCCTTTTGAAGGTTGCGTTTTCAACTTTCCTATTATATACTCAACCTCGACCTAAAAAATTTAAGGAGGGTCTTATGACCGAAAATGCCCAGGTGGCAATTTTTATAGATTATGACAACATTGAAATCAGTGTTGCCGATGTTTTGGGGAAGAACGCTGATGTGGACTGGAGCGAGATTCTGGAGACGGCCACGCGCATTGGGCGGATTGCCCTGCGCCGGGCTTATGCTGATTGGGCGATTTACCCCGACCGACAGCGCGAATTGCTCGGGCGCGGCATCGAACTGGTGCATGTTTCCAGCAAGCGCGGCAAGAACGCCGCCGATATTCGGATTGTGATGGACGCGCTGGATATGATTCACCGCGGTACTTCTGTTAGCCACATTATGCTGATTTCGGGGGATGGGGATTTTACCGAACTGGTACATCGCCTGCGCGCCGACGGCAAAACCGTCATTGGGATGGGTGTCAGCGGGACGAGCGCCGAGTACCTGGTGAATGCCTGTGATGAGTTCATTTACTACGACAAACTGGTTGCGCCGACGACCACACAGGTCAAAGCGCCCAAGCAGGCCAAACCGGTAAAGAATGGCAAAGAAGAACCTGCCCCACAGCCGCAGGCATCATTCGACATCAGCGAGGCGCGTCAGTTATTGCGCAAGGTATTGCAATCGGAAGAAGACGAGTGGATTTTGGCTGCCGGGCTAAAACAAATCATGCTGCGGTTCAGCCCGTCTTTCAATGAGCGCAACTATAATTTCAAGAGTTTCAAGGAATTCCTGGCGGCTCAAACCGATATTGTTGAAGTGCGCTTAAATGAAAACCAGCAAATTGAAGCCCGGCTGACCGAGGAATCGGAACAGGTGGTTTCGCAAGTTCCAGACGCCCTGCTTGACCGCTACCTGCAAATTTTAGCCAGCCAGAAGATTCGCATGACTCCCAACGAGTTCCGCCCGGCGGTTATCTTTAAGTTCCATGAGTTTCTCAAGGGAAATTCCGACCTGACCCTGACGCAGTTGAAAGACCGGGTGCAGGCCCATTTTGAGACGAATGCGCCGCACGTCAAAATGCAGTACATTACGGAAGCGGCTCACCAACTTTTTCATACCTATTGTTTTAATTTCGACCAGGAAGATTCAAACTACGACGCCGATGTGCGCCTGTGGGACAAAAAAGTTTCGCTAGGAACTGAAATCAACCGCGCCACCGAGCTGCTGGATACCTGCGACAGGGGCTTGCTGCAAAAACTGGGCAAGGCGCTTGGCTCACCCGACAAAGTCAACAAGGAAGTTGCCGCCCGCCTGCTGTATGGTAGTTTGCGCGGACAGGGTATGCTGGAGCATGTTGCCGATTTAATTGGTGAAATTAAAGAGCAAAAAGAAAAGAAATAAACATTAATGGTGACGTTGGTTTTGCGTAATACAAAATACGAAGTCAAACCGGGCATGACCCTGCTCTCCTCGCTGGAGAAAATCGGGGTCTTGCCCGAATCGGTTATTGCGGTTCGCAGTGGGGAAATGATTCTCGAAGACGAAATCCTGAAAGACGGCGACGAGGTTAAACTGGTGGCCGTCATTTCCGGCGGGTAGGGCTGATGAAGTGCAAGTCTTGCGGCCAAAAAGCCACCGTCAACATGCGCCAGCACAAACTGGCGTTATGCAGCCAGCACTACCTGGATTGGGTTCCCGAACAGACCGCCCGTTTCATCAAAAAATACTGGATGTTTGGCCCCGACGAACGGGTGCTCGTGGCTGTTTCGGGCGGAAAAGACTCTCTCTCACTCTGGGACATCCTCCAGCGCCTGGGCTACCAGGTCGACGGGCTTTATCTCGGCCTGGGTATCGATGAGGGGATTGGCTACTCGGACGAATCGCACCGTTTAAGCGAAAAATTCGCCAACGAGCGCGGACTCACCCTGCACGTGGTCGATATCGAAAAGGAATACGGCGCGTCCATCCCGATGCTGGCCGAAAAGTCGCGCCGCGGACACGGGCGTCCGTGCTCGGTCTGCGGGGTGGCCAAGCGCCACGAAATGAACCGCATCGCCCGCGACATGGGCTACGACGTGCTGGCGACCGGTCACAACCTGGACGATGAAGTGGCGGTCTTATTCGCCAACACCCTGTCCTGGTCTGCCGATTTGCTGCGCCGCCAGGAGCCGGTCCTGCGCGAGAGCGACGGTCTGGCGCGCAAGGTCAAGCCGCTCTGCCGCTTTTATGAAAAAGAAATGGCCGCCTACGCCCTGCTGCGCGGCATCGAATATATTTATGAAGAATGCCCGTTTTCAGCCGGTTCGACTTCGATCTATTACAAGGAATTGCTCAACCGTCTCGAAAACGAACGCCCGGGGGCGAAACTGGCCTTTTACGTCAAATTCCTTGAAGCCAAGAAGAATGGACTGCTTACCCCGGCCACCGAGAAGGATTTCGTCCTGACAGCCTGCCCCCAATGCGGACAGCCCACCTCGGGCGATGGGCTGTGCTCGTTCTGCAAGATTATTAAAAAGGCGAGTTGATTTTTTATTTGACCACCCTGGCAGATTCGAGTGAATCTGCGCCAAAGTTGAGAATCAATCCTAATTTGTATCCAGTGGCCGTCAGGTAATTTAGGACTTGGGCGTGATGGCGCGCATGTAATTCACTGACGGCTTTGATTTCAACAATGATTTTCCCGTAAGCAACAAAATCAGCGACATAATCGCCTGCCTGAACAGTTTTATACTGCACGGGCAGGTGTTTTTGTTGTTCAAAGGGTATGTTTCGCAGCGCAAACTCATGCGCCAGGGCGGCCTGGTAGACATTTTCAAGATAGCCCCAGCCGAGCGTGCGATGGACTTCCATTGCTGCGCCAACAATCGCGTAGGATTCGTCTTTGTAGAATAAATTTGCCATCTTTTAAACCTTTCGGGGACACGAATTTCACGAATTGACACGAAAAAAGCTTTAAAAAATTAGTGCAAATTCGTGAAATTCGTGTCCTGATTTTTTTCACGCCTTCTCCGCGATCTCCGGCAGCGGAAGTGCCTCGACCAGCCCGCGGACGCGGAATTTTTCGATGTATTCGCGTGTTTCCCAGTAATCCAACTCCAATTCATCGGCAATTTCAAAGACCGACTGCTTGCCCTCGAAGCGCATCATCATCTTTTCGATGGCGCGGTTCAGTTTCCAGTTGACCTGCCAGTCGACAAACAGGCCGTGGCCGGAAAGAAAGACCGGCCCGCGGAATTGGCGCCTGGGCAGGTAATCGCTGGCGTACACACGAACGATCTCCTCGATGACATCCGCGGCTTCTTGCAGTTTGTCTTCGTGCATGATGTCGAGATTGTCGTCGCTGGTGTGGTATTCGGGGTAAGGGTAGCGGCTGATAGACAGGCAGGGCACGTTGATGCCTGGCCCATTTAAGACGCGCTCGTCGTTGGCGATGACGTCGGCAAAGGTCCCTTCGCGGAATTCCGCCCCGCGTTTCTTGAGCACATACTGCCCGACCTTGTCGAGCGCGGAATCGTGCTGGCGGGTGTGCTGCAAAGCGATGCTGTTGTCGTTGCCGGTCATCTCGATGAAGATGCCGCCCTTGAAGCCGGGAATCAGGTCTTCGTGGTGGGCCAGGTAGGCAATCGTGCCAATCGTCTCTGCGCCGAACCAGAAGCGCACGCTCATCGAGCCGGGGGGCAGCGGGTTGGCCGCCAGCCGCCGGGCGACTTCGATGGCGGTCACCACGCCCGCGGCATCATCGTTGGCCTGGTTGGGATGGCAGGTGTGGGCCATGATGAACATCTCGCCAGCCTCGGGGTTTTTGCCGCCCCGCGGGTGGACGACGGCCTCGGCCACTTTGAATCCGCCCGCCGCCGGGTCGGTCAAAAACTCGGAGCGGATGACGACCCGGTAGTTTTTATCGCGCGGCAGGGCGTCGAACTGGTTTTTGCTCAGGCAGAAGCCCCAACTGCGGTCGTAATATTTGAACTTCCAGGGGATGGCGTGCGGTCGTTTTTCGTTGAAGTACAGGTGCGGCTCCAACTCGGCCCAGGGCATGAGCGTATCCATCGGCAGCGAATACGAGACCAGGTGCAGGGGGTTGTCTTTGAAATCCACGATGCGCTGGCCGTCTTCGGTTTCGAGATACGCTTCGTGGATGACGTAGCGCTCGGGCACGTACCAGGTCCAGACGGGGGTCAGCGGGGCGTAGGTTTCGATTTTGTAATGAGCAGTTTCCGGGAGGTACGCTCCGATAATTTCCAAAGCGGTATCCATGCCCTCGGAGGCGAGCGTCCGGTGTAACGGGACGATTTCCCCCAGGACATCCTTCAAAGAGGAAATCGGCTTCATCGGCGGAATCCAGTCCCTGGCGCGGTCGGGGGTTTCGAGTACATAGGTCAGGCCGGGGCCGGGATGCTCCTGCATAGCCTGTACCGCCACGCGGAAGACGTCGTTGCACTTCATCAGGCGGCACTCGCCCAGGCCGATGGTGCGCTTGCTGACCACCTGGCTGTCGAGCAGCGCGCCGATGGGTTCAAAGTCGAGTACCACGCCGCGCTCGACATCGCGCACGAACATGCTGATCGTTTCTTCGCTGGGCTTCCCTTGGGCGTCGATGGCCGCGCCCTTGAATTCTTTCAGGAAGCGGTAATCGACCCCGGCGGCCTGTTCGCAGTGGTGCAGGAAGGTGATCGATTTGCTGTAGGCCAGGCCGAGAATCAGGATTTTGGCGTCCCACTCGCGGAATTTGCTAAAGATGGTCGTTTCGCCGAAGCAGTCTGTGGCGCGGGGGGCGGCGACTTCGTCGGCATGCGCCCCGATGGCGGCCATCGAGTAAACCGGGTGGAACATGCGCCTGGCGCGCGGGTCGAGCCGCACGAGTTCGGTCAGTACGCCCATTTGCGAGGGGCTGGTGCGCATGTCCCAGGGTGTGCCGCGCAGGAAGTCGTAGTTGAAGGTCGGCATGATGAGCGTGCCTTCGGGGCCAATCACATCGAGAATCGCGTCGATGACGGTCTGCGGCCCGCCCTCCACGCCGCCGGGGGCGCGCGAGAGGGTCGAGTAGGCTGAATGCACAAAGATGGTGTCGCCGCTGGTCATGCCCAGGGCGCGGAAGTCGCTGGTGAGGGAGGCGAGGGTTAACAAGGGAGGCTCCTGGAATGCAGATTGCAGAATTCGGAATGATGAATTTTTGCAGGGGGATTTTAACCGCAAAGTGCGCGGAGGATGCCAGCAGTTCAGTGATTGAATTGGCAAAACATTTGCCGGGCGGGGAATGTTACCGGCAAATGGATAAATCCGCGCGGCAGGTGGCGGAGTAACGCAAAGGGTCTCGGCCTGGGAAGGTGACAGTCATCTCGCAGATGACTGTCACCTTTTTTTTCGCCCGAAACGCGGCCGGAGGACTTTTATCTCATGTAAGTTTGGGCAATTGTGTATATAATCGGGATAGAATTTGTCTTATTCCCGGTTGACCTGCAAAAAGGAGTGAACGATGGACCCTGAAATGTTGTTCGGCGGCGGCATGATACTGACGGTGATGATTGTTCTTTTGAGCGTGTGTCTCTCGGTGCTTTGCACGGTGGTGCCGATTGGCGCGGTGGTCTGGTTCATCCTCAAGCGCAAGAACCAGCGCGACGCCTTGCAGCAGGCCAGCCTGTCCTGGCGCAGCACGCAGGGGCGGGTCTTGAAATCGCGGGTCGAGGTGTCAGGCGGCGACCACACAAGCGTCTCACCGTATGTGCTCTACGAGTACGAAGTTCACGGGCAAATGTACCAAAGCGTCCAGATTCAGGCTGGCGATCGATTCATACGCTCCAGCACTTCCCGCGACGCCTACGAGACGGTGGACAAATATCCTGTCGGGGCGCTGGTGACGGTCTACTACGACCCGTCCAACCCGGCGGAAGCCGCCCTGGAACGCTGATTGGCCGCTGACGATGAATCCGTTCAACCAGAACCTGCGCCAGGTTTTCCTGTTCTCGTCAACCGATTTGCTCGCCAACCGAGCCGGACGGCTTTCCCCGCGCCAGGAGGCGCGTCAAAACGCCGCCGGTTTGGGGGTCAAAACTGGCATGGCGGTTGCGGCTTTTGTCCTGCTGGGGACCCTGGGGGTGATTGCGGTTTTTTCGCTGAAAAGCGGCACTTCATCCGGCCTGGGCGACCCCGAACTCTGGACAACGCTCGGCATTGCGGGCGGCATTTTTGGATTAATCGTCGTGGTTTCCTATTTTTCAAGCCGCAGGCACCTGGCGGCAACCCAAAACAGGCAAATCAAGGTTGCCGAGGGCCAGGCCAGGCACGGAAAAATCCGTCCGGATGCGGCTCATTTTGAAATAAAAATCGGCAAAACCGGGCTGCGCCTGTTGACGGAAGAACAGTTGGATGCCTTCAGCCTGGACACTTCTTATCGGGTCTATTACCTGCCCGGGCCAATCCCGGCCATTCTCTCCGGCGAAGTCATTGGCACAGAAGCCGAAGCGGCCCGGTTCATTGAACCCGAGCCGCCGATTGAAGAAGATTCCGTTTTACAGAGCCAGCGCAAAGCCCGGCCAACGGTGATAATTGTCGGGATTTTGGCGATTGCCTTTCCGCTGGTGTTGGCCTTTGCGTCCGACCTGCCGGGAATTTTGTTTATGCTCGTGTTGGCAGGTTTATTCGCGATTGGCATCGCCTTTGTTTTCTGGGCGCTGCGATAAATTCCCTAGGGCCTAATCACCAACATCAGGAACAATACGCTGGCAATCAGCGTGCCGACGAAGACAATCGCCGGGGCGGGGTTGTTCTGCTCGACCGACTCCTCGCGGATGGATTCGAGCGATTTGAATCCCAGCAGGCGCATGACCAGCCAGACGAAGGCGGTCGAAATCAGGGCGGTAATCGGCCCCCAGAAGGCTATCATGCTCAGGATGCGCCCAAGCACGCCGACGAATGCCTGCCACGAGGCGGGCGAAGCCGCGTAAGAGACCGCCTGCCCGACGACCAGCGCCAGCAGCAGGATGATGATGATTTTATAGTGTCCGAAAACAGTTTGCATGGATTCTCCTCCGGTTAAAACTTAATGTCGCTTTCGTCGATTTGCCAGCCGCGCCAGAGCGTATCCTGCCCGCCGCTGCCGCCGCTTTGGAAGTCGTCCAACACCAGAACCTGCCGGTCACTGGCGGCATGGATGAAGCGCCCAATCGCGCCCTTGCGCAGGTGCAGCCCTTCGCCGTCCTCGAACTCGATGGCGTAACGGCCAATATCCACCATTTGCCAGCGCGCCGCCTCGAAGTTGAACAGCACCTTCGCGGTCTGGTTCGACTGGGCAAACTGGCGCGCATGGGGCATAAAATCGCGGTTGATGTCCATGTCGGTTACCGCGCGGCGGTCTTCCAGCAGGTAGAAACGCTCCTGCCAGTTGAGCAGGTAGGCGTTCGGTTCGAGCGCAAAACCGGCGTAATAGTTGCCGGTCGGTGTCCACGGCACGCTCGGGCCGCGCGAGGCCTGCCACAGTTCGGTGAACAATAACCGTCCGCGCACCCGGTAGGCCTGCTCCCCTTTTTGCGGGTGGACAACCCGCAGGCTGCGGCCCACTTCGAGCGCGGCCAGTTTGGCCGGTTCGGGCAAATCGACCAGCGGCTGCAGGGATGAACCGCAGTAGGCGCATTGTTTTGCGTTGGGCTTGATGCTTGCGCCGCAGGAGGGGCATTTTAAATCGGCGGGAATATTTTCGGGCATTTTTCGCTCCGGCAGGATAACCCCGGCTGCGGCGGCGGACTGCACCGGGGGCTGGCTCTCGTTTCGATGCGGTTGCACAACCCCCGCCGGGGTGCCGCCGCTTTGCAATTCAGTGTATCCGATAAAAAAGAAAATGAAAGCCGCAAACAGGTAGGCGGACGGCGGCAGGAAGGCCAGCCCGCACAGCATGACGATAAAGATTACACCGCAAATCAGCCAACTCTTCATGTGCGCCTCGTTACCAACTTCCGCTGTCTGAACCGCTGTCCCATGAATCCCAGCCGCCGCTGTCTGAGCCGCTATCCCACGAATCCCAACTGCCGCTGTCTGAGCCGCTATCCCATGAGTCCCAGCCGCTGTCGCCTGAAGAGCCCCAGTCGCTTGAGTCGCTGTCACTGTCGCTGCCCCAATCCCACCATCCGCCCGATTCGTCGCTCGAATAGTCGTCATCCCCGCCCTGCCAGACGGACGATTCGCTGATGGGCGAGTTGTCCACGCCCATGTCGGCTGAAAGCGCCCTGAGGCCGAACATGCACATCGAGGCAACCGCCAGGATGAACCAGGGAAGTGAGAGGAGAATTCTTTTACCGGGAGACATGCGCCGCCTGACTTTGTGGGTGGGTGAGTCGAACACCCATAGTATAGCCAGAAAATTGGACAAAATCAATCATATTTTAGTTGGATTTGTTTTTGTTGTAATAGTCAACCAGCAGGGCATTGGTCAGCGCGTCGGCCCGATAGGCCAGCGGCGAAAGGCCGATTTTTGGCTGTGTGCCGTTTGGCGCGCGGGGCGCATCCGGCGTTTCGACGCTGGCGACCGCCAGGTTGTCTTCGTCCCGGCTGGCGCGGCGCAATACTTGCCCGTCCGCACCGGCGATGAAGGTTTCGTCGAAGTAGCCCGACTCGATGAAAACCTCCCGCGCGCGCCGGATGTTTTTCCACAGGTCGGGGCGGGCCAGCAGCAGGACGGCCAGCGACAGGCGCGGGCGCGGCAGGTGTGACCTGAAACGTCCCGCGCCGGTGGTCTGGGCCACCGGAACACCCAGCCAGGCGGCTTGCTGGCGCAAATAATCCCCAAATACCTGGCCGCTGTTGTGATACACCTTTTTCATCAGCGGCCCCAGTTGGTCGGGCCGGACGCCCTGGCCGTCGGGCAGCCGGAAGGGGGCTAGGTGCGCCGCAGGCGGGCAGCTGCTGACCAGCATCAGGCTGGTTTTCCCGGCGTAGGCCGCCCACAGGTCGGGGTGGGCCGTGTCCCAGCAAATCAGCATCCCGATTTTTCCGAATTCGGTCTCCGCCGGGGCAATCGCATGGCGGCGCGGGCGGAAGTAGGCCCGCTCCCAGACCCAGGGGCAGGATTTGTCATAACGCCAGGTTTTGCCGTCTGGCGCAACCAGCAGCATGGCGTTGTAGATGTCGCCGCTGTCGCGTAGCAACAGGCTCCCGGCCAGGTACAGGTTGTGCCGCCGGGCCGATTCCTTCATCCATGTGACGCTTGGGCCTTCGAGGGGTTCCGCCAGCCCGTAATTGCGGTCGTGATATTCATAGCCGGTGTTGAAGACCTCCGGCAGCAGGGCGATTTGCGCGCCTTGCGCGGCGGCCTGCCCGACCAAGCTTTCGGCGCGCGCCAGCCGAGATTCGGTTTCGGAGGGCGCGGCGTCCATGCGGATGGCGGCCAGGGTGATTGTGGTCATCGGCCTATCTTTGTGACAAGATAACCAGGATGGCAATGGTCCCGAGGCAGCCCAGCAGGCAGGTCACGACCAGCGCGACCAGGCATCCCGGCAGGAAGCGGCTCGCCACCACCCACGAGTTGTAAGCCTGGACGGCTTTTGTCGCAAGCGGTTGGGCGCGGCGCAGGCCGTCGGTCAGCATCTCGCTTTCGCGCCGGCTGCGTTCGCGGGTTGCCTCGTCCAGACGCACGCTGGCGGCTGCGCTGAACGGGTCGCGCGGCCCGGATTCTGGCTTGGCCTCGAACGATTCGGGGCTGGCCTTGTGCCTGAGGCGGGCGGGAATGGTCAGGGCCGTGCCGCAGTACGGGCAAGGCATTACTTCTGCGCCCGGTTCGGCGGTTACATCCGCGCCGCAGGCGATGCAGGGGAAGGGTTTGGGCATCGAATTTCTCGAATTTTATTCCAACGGAAAGTGTGGGTTCCAGGCCACTTCCCAGGGATGGCCGTCGGGGTCGGCAAAGTAGCCGCTGTAGCCGCCCCAGAAGGTGTCGGCGGCAGGTTTGAGCAGGCTCGCTCCGGCAGCCAGCGCTTCTCGAATCACGGCATTCGCTTTGGCTTTGCTGGCAACGTTATGGGCCAGGGTTACGCCGCCAAAACGGGAGCGCTCCGCGGGCAGGAGCGCGTCTTCGGCCAGCGCATCCGATGGGTAGAGTGCCAGCCACGTTCCGCTTAACTGAAAAAAGGCGATTCCTTCACCTTCCTTGTAATTGGTCGGCAAGCCAAGCCCGTCGCGATAAAACTTAACCGACCTTGCCAGGTCGGAGACGCCCAGGGTGATAATCGAGATTCGCGGTTCCATTCGGTTTTGATGTTTCCTAACTCATCTTTTCGACCCGCGCGGCGACATCCTCGGCGAATTTTTGGATTTGGGCCAGGATAAAGGCTTTCGGGTCGAGCGTGTCATCCTCGAGCAGCGCGGTCAGATCCATGCCGTAGGACAGGCCCAGGGTCGCGTCCACGCCGTGCGATTCGGAGTAGGTGGCGTTGGCTTTGCGGCGTCCCATCGAAGCCAGGTCGTAGCGCTTGCCGCCGCAAATTTGCGAGTCGAAAACGCCCAGCAGGGCGGCTTGCAGGTTCTCACGCTTGGTCACGTCGAAGTTGACCTTGTCGCTGTCCACCATCCAGTCCAGGTTGCGCCAGACTTCGCAGCCGTACAGTTTTTCGGGCCGCTCGGCCTTGGGCAGGCGGCGGACGGCGGCAATCACCTTGAGCGCCACGCCGATGTGGGTGTCGTGCTTGTCGGCCAGATTATGCGTGTAAACATACTGCGGGCGGGTGGCTTTGAGCAGGGCCAGCATGTCTTCGATGCCGCGCTCATCCTTGCCGTCCTTTATGAATTTGCTCGGGTAATCGAGCATGACCTGGGCGGCATATTCGCCGACAAAAGCGGCTTTGAACTGCTCCTTGAAGCGTACCCGACGCATTTCTTCATCGCTGTAATCCTTGTACAGGTCGTCGCGTGGCGAGCCGCGTCCGTCGGTGACGACCACGCCGGTAAACCATAGGTCATTTTGCTGGAAACAGGTTAGGATGGGTTCGGCGGCCATGATTTCGATGTCGTCCTGGTGGGCGGCCAGGCACAGGTGGGTGGTGCGCGCCAGGGCTTCATCCACGGGCAGGCCGTCGGGGACGTAGATTTCGGCGCTGTCGAAGTTGAATTTCATGGGGATTCTCCTCGATGTAAGATGGGATAAGGGGTGGTTTTGGCTGACGCCCGAAGGCGGGTTTTGACAAACGGGTATGGTATGATACCGCCCAGGGAAGCAAAAGAATATGGGCGGCTTATGCACACCAGCGCAACATGAGGACAGTCATCTGGACAAGTATACCGCTTGTTCCTGTTCTCTTCGCAGCAACCATTTTCTTCATTCTCATAATGATGGTGTTGTAACCTTGTTTTAAAATCAGTCTGCCGCCTGGGATATTTTGCCATACACGTCGGGTCGTCGCTGGCCCAGCAGTGGAAACAGCCTGCGCCATTCTTCCAGCGCTGTGGGGTCGAGGTCGACCACCAGCAACTCGTCGCGGTCGCGGCTGGCCTGGGCGATGAGCGTGCCGTTCGGCTCACAGACGAAACTCGAACCGTAAAAGGTCACGCCCTCCACACCGACCCGGTTGGCAGCGGCGATGAAGACCCCGCTGGCGATGGCCTGTCCGCGCATGACCGTCTGCCAGGCGTCTTTGGTGTCCACGCCGGGGTTGGTCGGCTCCGAACCGATGGCGGTCGGGTAGAAGATAAATTCCGCGCCGTTCAGAGCGCAAATGCGCGACATTTCGGGAAACCACTGGTCGTAACAGGTCGGGATGGCAATTTTCACGCCTAACACCTCGTGAATGGGGTACTGGTTGCTGCCCGCGAAGAAATGGTCTTCGTGGTAGCCCTCGCCCTGCGGGATGTGAACCTTGCGCGTGAACCCGTGCAGTTTCCCCTGCGGATTGTAGAGTGTGGCCGTGTCCCAGAATTTATCGCCGTCACGCTCGAAGATGCTGCCGATGATGTGAACGCCGTGCGTTCTGGCAAGTTGGCCGAGGAACTGATGCGTTGGCCCGCCTTCGAGTGGCTCGGCCCAATCGAACCCCGACGGGTCGAGCGTGCTGGCGAAATACGGCGATATACTGAACTCTTGCAGGCAAACCAACTGCGCGCCGCTCCGGGCCGCCTCAGCCACTTTTTGGCGGTAAACCTCCTGCATGCTTTCGCGCTCCCCCGGCCAGCGGGTCTGGATGATGGCGATACGGATTTTTTGCATAAGCGTTCCTTGATATTTGTTAATCGAGAATGGTTAATCGGCTGACTGAATACTGACCACTGAATACTGCCCTTCGACTACGGGCTGCGCCCTCCGCTCAGGGGCTGAACATCAATTTTACCCGGAGACCCCATGCTTATCCACTCCACTCCCCGCGCAGATGGTTTTTCGATGCCCGCCGAATTTGCGCCCCATGTCGCAACCTGGATGCTCTGGCCGCAGCGACCGGACAACTGGCGACTGGGTGGAAAACCGGTCCAACGCGCTTTTGCTGCTGTTGCCAGCGCGATTGCGCAGTTCGAGCCTGTCACGGTTGGCGTCAATCACAGCCAGTACGCCAATGCCCGCCAGATGCTGCTGCCCGAAATTCGGGTTGTCGAAATCTCGAACAACGATGCCTGGATGCGCGACACCGGCCCGACCTTTGTGACCGATGGCAAAACCGTGTGCGGTGTGGATTGGGTGTTCAACGCCTGGGGCGGGCTGTACAACGGCCTGTACTCTCCCTGGGACCTGGATGAAGCCGTCGCGCAGAAGGTACTCGAAATCGAGCGCGTGCCGCGCTACAAAGCCCCACTGGTGATGGAGGGCGGCTCGTTTCACGTTGATGGCGAAGGAACCTGCATCACCACTGCCGAGTGCCTGCTCAGTCCCGGGCGCAACCCGGATTTATCGCAGGCTGAAATCGAAAATCATCTTAAGCAATATCTGGGAGTCGAGAAGGTGCTCTGGATTCCGCGTGGGGTCTTCAACGACGAAACCACTGGTCACGTTGATAACCTGGCCTGTTACCTGCGTCCGGCTGAAATTGCGCTGACCTGGACGGACGAGCGGGACGACCCGCAGTACGAGCGTTCCGCCGAGGCGTTTGAGTTTCTCCTGTCGCAAACTGATGCGAAAGGGCGGCGATTGATCGTCCACAAGATTCACCAGCCAGGGCCCCTTTTTACCACGCCCGAAGAGGCTGCAGGGGTGGAGGCTCTCGAAGGCACGCAGCCGCGCCGTGCGGGTGACCGCATGGCAGGCTCGTACATCAACTTCTATTTTTGCAATGGCGGTGCGATTGTCCCGACCTTTGAAGACCCTCACGATGCTGCTGCTCTGGAGACGCTCCAAAACCTGCTCCCCGACCGGCGCGTGGTCGGCGTTCCGGCGCGGGAAATTTTGCTCGGTGGTGGGAATATTCACTGCATTACCCAGCAGCAACCAAAATAAAACTTCTTGTTTCACGCGGGCAAGTTTCACGGTTATAATTCATCTATGCTTCATCTCACATCGTTCGAGCCGGTGGATTATCTCGTTATTGGACATTTCAGCATCGACCAGACCCCCGATGGGCCAGCCCTGGGTGGCACGGCTGCTTATTCCGCGCTGACGGCCAGGGCGTTGGGGTTGCGCGTCGGCGTGGTGACGGCCTGGGCAAACGAGATTCCGCTCGACGGGTTGGGCGCGCTCCCAGTGGTAGCCGCCGAGACGGAGCACGCCACCCGCTTCGAGAATACCTATTTAAACGGAACCCGAATCCAATATATCCGCCAGGCTGGCGCGAAAATTGACCTGGATCTGGTGCCGGAAGCCTGGCGTTCGGCGCGTATCATCCACCTCGGCCCGGTGGCGCAGGAAATTCCTGCCCTTTTGCCGCCTGAATTTCGCCCGACCCTCTTGGGGTTGACCCCGCAGGGCTGGATGCGCACGTGGGAGGAGGGCGGCAGGGTACGCCCCTGCGCGTGGGAAGGGGCCGGGGCGGCGATCCAGGCCGCCGGTGTGACGGTTTTTAGCGTCGAAGATGTGGCGCACGATGAAGAGAAAATCGAGTGGCTGGCGCACCAGGGCCGCCTGGTGGTGGTAACCGAGGGCGCGGCGGGCTGCCGCCTGTTCTGGAATGGGGACAGCCGCCGTTTTCGTGCCCCGCAAATGGAAGAAGTGGACGCCACTGGCGCGGGCGATATTTTTGCGACATCCTTTTTTGTGCGCCTGTTGAATACCCGCGACCCGTGGGAGGCGGCCCGCTTTGCCGTCAACCTGGCCGCCCATTCGGTGACGCGCGCCGGGTTGGCAGGTGTGCCAACCCAACCTGAAATTGATACCTGCCTGATGGAGGTTTTGCACTGATGACGAAGATTTATACCCTGGTTAACCAGAAGGGTGGGGTTGGCAAGACAACCACCGCCATTAACCTGGGCGCCTACCTGGCGCGCCTGGACCAAAAAGTTTTGATTGTCGACCTGGACGCCCAGGCCAACGCCACCTCCTGCCTGGGTGTGGACAAGCACACTGTCAAGGGCGGTATTTACGAAGTGCTGTTGGGGATTTCGGCGGCTGCCGGGAATATCCTGACCAACCCCGATTTGAAAATTTCGATTTTGCCTTCCTCGCCTTCGCTGGCGGGCGCGGAAGTGGAACTGGTCAACCAGCCCCAGCGCGAATTTCGCCTGCGCATGGCCTTGCAGCCGCTGGTCGGTCATTACGATTACATCCTGATTGACTGCCCGCCCTCGCTCAGCCTGTTGACCATCAACGGGCTGATGGCCGCCAAGGATGGGGTTATCATCCCGGTGCAGTGCGAATATCTTGCCTTGGAGGGCCTGGGGCAGTTGGTGCAAACCCTCCAGCGCATTCGCGTTTCGCTTTTTCCTGAGATGAAAATTCGCGGCCTGGTGATGACCATGTTCGAAGGCCGTACCCACCTGGCCAAAGACGTGGTTGATGAAGTCCGCAAGCACTTCCCCGGCCAGGTTTTCGCCGCAATTGTGCCGCGCTCGATCCGGCTGGCCGAAGCGCCGTCTTACGGTTTGCCGATTGCTTCTTATGCGCCCGTCTCGACGGGTGCGCAGGCGTATCACGCCCTGGCGCGTGAATTGATGCAGGGCGATGTCCCCGCAGGAGTATTGGAATAGATTTGTCCGGAGGAGTTGCTTATGCCCGCTAAATCAGGTTTGGGCCGCGGTTTGGATGCCCTGATACCGTCGAACACATTTCAGCCTGAAACGCTGCCGGTTTCTTCCGACGAAATTTTTAGCGGTGTGTTGCAGGTGCCGCCGGAGCAGATTAAGCCCAACCCGCGCCAGCCGCGCACCCGTTTTGACCCGGCCTCGCTCGACGACCTGGCGGCTTCTATTAAGGAGCACGGCGTCATCCAACCGCTGATTGTCAGCCGCGACTCGGCAGTGGGGTACATCCTGATTGCTGGAGAACGGCGTTTACAGGCTTCGCAACTGGCCGGGCTTACCCAGGTGCCGGTCATCGTGCGTCAGACCACCGACCAGCAAAAACTCGAACTGGCACTGATTGAAAACATCCAGCGCGCCGACCTGAACGCGCTTGAAGAAGCCAACGCCTTCCAGCAACTTGCCGACGAGTTCCACTTATCCCACGAAGAAATAGCCGTGCGGGTCGGCAAAAGCCGAGTGGCGGTCACAAATACCCTGCGCCTTCTCAAACTGGCCGCGCCCGTCCAGCAGGCCCTTGTCGATGGGCGCGTGACGGAGGGTCATGCCCGCGCCTTGCTTGCCCTGTCAACCCCGCAAGCCCAGGCGGCAGCCCTGCAAACCGTCATCAACCAGAACCTGACCGTGCGCCAGACCGAAGAACTGGTGCGCAAACTGGCCGGGGAAAAGCCCGCCAGCATGCCGAAGTCGGGCCCTTCGCCCGACATCCTGGCCCTGGAGGAGCGCCTGCGTTCATCCCTGGGAGCCGACGTCAGCCTGAAATCTGGCAAGAACGGCAAGAGTTCGCTGACCATGTATTTTTACTCGCAGGAAGAACTTAACGCAATTTTGGAACGTTTGTTGGACGAGAGATAATTACAATTTGCGTATGAAAATCCTCTTCAACGCCATCATCCATACCCTCGATAAAATCCGCCCGCAGGCCTCGGTGCTGGTCATTGACCGTGACCGCGTTGCCGCCATCGGTGGTGAAGAATTGCTTGACTCGTTCAGCGCCCGCGCCAGTCGTGAAGACATGGGCGGGCGCGTCCTTTTGCCTGGCCTGACCGACGCCCACATCCACCTTATGAATTACGCCCTCAGCCTGCAAAAAGTGGACGTGGAAACCCCCACCAAGGCCGAATGCCTGCGTCGGGTGGCCGAACGGGCCGCGAAATCGGCGCCGGGCGAATGGGTTCTTGGCCACGGCTGGCAGCAAAACGACTGGGGCGGCGAATTCGGCTCGGCCCGCGACCTGGACGAAGCCGCGCCGCGCAATCCGGTCTACCTGACGGCCAAATCGCTCCACGCGGGTTGGGCCAACAGCGCGGCCCTCCAACTTGCCCGCATAGGCCCCGACACCCCCGACCCGCAAAATGGCAAAATCCTGCGCGACGCAGGCGGATTGCCAACCGGAATCTTGCTCGAATCGGCCATGGCGCTGGTCGAATCCTGCCTGCCGCAGCCGACGGAATATGAAGCGGCGGAGGCCATCCGCGCCGCCCTGCCGAACCTGCACCGTATGGGGCTGACCGGCGCGCACGACTTCGACTACCGGACGGCCTTCATGGCCCTGCAAATCCTGCGCGCCAACGGCGACCTGAAGCTGCGGGTCGTCAAATCGGTGCCGCCCGACCTGCTCGACCATGCCCATGCGCTCGGCCTGCGTTCCGGTTTCGGCGATGACTTCCTGCGCATCGGCTCCTACAAAACCTTCATGGATGGCGCGCTTGGCCCGCGTACCGCCGCCATGTTCCAGCCTTATTTGAACGAGCCTGAAAATCGTGGTATTCTAAATCTTGACGGTGAAGCCCTCTTCGAAATTGCCGTCAAGGCCGCCGCAAGTGGTTTGAGCATGGCCGTTCACGCCATCGGCGACCGGGCAGTGCACGAAGTTCTCGACGCCTACGAGCAACTGCGCGATTACGAGCGCGAAAACGGGTTACCGCGCCTGCGCCATCGCATCGAGCATATCCAGGTCATTCACCCCGACGATGCCGGTCGGCTGGCCCAACTGGGCGTCATCGCTTCGATGCAGCCCATCCATGCGGTTTCGGATATGCTCTCCGCCGGGCGTTTATGGGGCGAAAGGTCCCGCCTCGCTTATGCGCCGCGCACCCAGCTCGAGGCGGGAGCGCCCC
>Ga0208244_100388_pt1 | contig 46647 bp, 29 predicted proteins | sample SubbioCR12Aug_5A_FD_184828 | JGI IMG/M metagenome (GOLD analysis project Ga0208244, IMG submission 184828) | Serpentinite rock and fluid subsurface biosphere microbial communities from McLaughlin Reserve, California, USA - CR12Aug_5A (SPAdes) | ecosystem: Environmental > Terrestrial > Deep... | reverse complement strand
TCGTAGGATCTTCATTAAAAATAGATCGATCAACCTACGAAATTCTACAGGTTTTAGGAATATCACTTTTAGACAAAACACCTGTAAATGAGCTTTTTAAAATCGTATACTCCCAAAATGTCAAAGAACCTTTTTATAACCAACTGTCACTCAATCTATTTTAAGTGGACAGCAATGAGTTGATTTAATAAAACATGAATCATGATCAGATGTATTATTGTCGAAGATGAACCTAAATCAAGAGACACCCTCAGGGGACTTCTTTCACGTTTTTGCACCGATGTTATGATTTGTGCCGAAGCACCCGGAGTGGTTTCAGGTGTTGAAGCTATCAGGCAACACAAACCTGATCTTGTTTTTCTGGATATAGAAATGCCCGATGGCAGTGGATTCAAACTGTTGGAAAGACTGCATCCTGTTGATTTTGATGTCGTGTTTACCACCGCATTCGAACAATTTGCCATCAAGGCCATCCGCTTTGCAGCCCTGGATTACTTACTCAAACCTATTTCGCCCGACGAATTGGTGGCAGCCGTTGAAAAGGTGAAACAATCAAAGGAAAAACGAACCAATCAGAAAAACATCGAAGTATTAATCAGTAACCTGAAGCCCAGCCTGACAGAACCAAAAAAAATTGTGCTGTCAACACTCGAAAAAATTCATGTTGTAGAAGTTGATGATATAATCCGTTGCGAGTCGGATAATTATTATACCCATTTTTATTTCGTCAATGGCGGACATCTGCTTATCAGCAAAACGCTCAAGGAAGTTGAGGGTCTGCTTGAGGGCCATAACTTCATCAGACCACACAAATCTCACCTTGTCAACATACGTTTAATCCGAAATTTTTCGCGTGACGAGGGCGGCTTCATAACCCTCAACGACAACACCAAAGTGCCGGTTTCGAGGCGCAAACGGGAAAAAATTATCGAGATTATCAATAATATCTGAACCGTAACGAAAATGGTAATCACAGCTTTATAGTTCCGCTAACTTGTCAGGATCAGCCGTTTTCTTTTTTTTTCCTTTGGGCTTCCGATTAATTATTATTTTTAACCTCCCAAATCACACAAGGTCACAACTGCGATGGAAGACTATTTCTATATTTTGATCGGTATCTTATGGGTTGTGTTTTCGGTTATTAAAGCTAGCCGAAAAAACAATCAACCACAGCCTCATGAGGGGTCGGAAGAAACCGGCAGACGTACGACCCTGGAGGATATTCTTGGTGAACTTCTTGAAAAAGAAGAATATACTGAACCAGACACCGTCACACGCAAAACATCTGAGGCAACCGTTACCTCTTCCGAAATCAACCAACCCGTTTACGAAAGTCTGGAAGCAGAATACACCCAGCCATCATTGTACAGCCAATATACGGGAGAAATTACCGATGACAATCTCCTGAAAGGAATTTACGAATCATTGGAGGATGATACAGAAGTTAAATCAATGACAATTAATAACTTGTCCGATTCAGATAATACGATAACCGAAACCCGAACCGAAACCCAAAACCACAGCTTCGATCTGAGAAAAGCTGTGATATATTCAGTAATCCTTGAACGACCTTATGCCTGACTGATGTGAGGTATCGGGAACTTTTTTGGAGGCACTGAGCCGTTTTTCTTGTCGGGTAAAACGAATTGTTTTTATCTTTACCGGCCTTTAACGCACACAGAGTAGTAGAACATAAATTTACACGGTATGTTAAAAAATGTACTTTTAACAGGAGTCATGGTGTTGATTTCGTGCACCCTGACATTAGCCCAACAAGGAAGACTTCAGGGAACAATTTTGGAGAAAGAATCACGTGAACCTATTCCTTTTGCCAATGTTGTCCTTGAAAATGGCGGTACGGTAGTCGGAGGAGCCACTTCCGACATGGATGGTAAATATATTATCAACCCCATTCCACCCGGAAGGTATGACCTTAGGGCAACTTTTGTCGGTTATAATCCGGTGCTGATTAAGGGCATACAAATCAGCGGAAATCAAATTACCTTCTATGATATTCAAATGGTCAGCACCTCAATTGACCTGCAAACTGTAGAAGTTATTGATTATAAGGTACCGCTCATTTCCAAAGACCAGACAACTTCAGGAGCCTCAATCACATCCGAAGAAATAGCCAAAATGCCTAACCGTTCGGCAGATGCCGTTGCAGCTACGGTTGGCGGAGTTTTTTCGGCTGACGGTGAACGTGGTAACGTGCGTGGTGCACGCTCTGATGCAACCGCATTGTTTATCGACGGTGTCAGGGTAATCGGCTCTTCCAGCGTTCCTCAATCCGCCATCGAGCAGGTTGACGTTATCCTTGGCGGAACGCCGGCACAATATGGCGATGCAACCGGTGGTATTATCAGTGTTACAACCAGAGGACCATCTCGTACATTCGGTGCAGGGGTTGAGTTCGAAACATCTGAATTCCTTGACGCCTTCGGTCACAACAGGCTTGGTTTCAATGTTCAGGGACCACTGATCAAGAGCAAAAAGAAAAATATGGCTCTATTAGGATTTTTCGTGGCCGGTGACATCAATTATGACCGCGACGGCGCCATTTCCCACAGCGGTTACTGGAAAGCTAAGGACAACGTGCTTGCCAGCCTCGAGCAGAACCCGCTCAGGCCAACAGGCCGCGGAGCAGGTACGTACCTGAATGCAGAATTTCTCAGAACAAACGACCTTGAAAGGGTAAAACGTTCACTAAACACTGAAAATTATAATGTTAACCTCTCGGGTAATATCAATATCCGGACAACCGAAACTGTTAACCTGACCTTCGGAGGTACTTTCAATAAATCCGCCGGTAACGCTTTCAGCTACAGCGGATCGCTTCTCAATTACGACAAAAACACCCAATACGACAACAACACATGGCGCGTATTCGGACGTTTTACCCAACGTTTCCCTGCAAGCAGCGAAAGCACCTCGCTCATCAAAAACATTTACTATTCAATATCTGCCGACTACACCAGAATTAATAACTCTTTTGGCGATCCCAACCATAAGGATGACCTGTTCAAATATGGCTATATCGGAAAATTCTCCACATTTAAAACACCCACTTTTGAATTTGGCAGCGACTCTGTCAATGGCAAGTTATACACGGATGTTTGGTTGCTTAACTCATGGGATTTTGACACCCTGGTCACCTGGACTCCATTCGACATCAATCCGCTTGTTGCCAACTACACCACAAGCTACTACAATACATACGACGGACAACCTGATGACCATTACCGTAACCTCGACCAGATACTTCTGGGAGGTGCACTGGTAAACGGTTTCAACCCTCAGGCAGTTTATGGATTCTACCAGTCGCCGGGCACAAATCAAAGTGGATTCGGACGCTCCGACAGCGACCAGTTTAGCATCAATGTGGCAGGTTCAATGGACATTGGCAACCACGAAATCAAACTCGGCTTCCAGTACGAACAACGTAATTCCCGTTCAGTAAACTATGCCGCAACCGGTTTGTGGAACCTGATGCGCGGTTTGTCGAACTTCCACCTCATTGAGCTTGACAAGGACAACCCATTTGTTATCGCTTACGACGGATTCGTAGACACCATTATGTATTACCGTCGCTATGACGAAAACTCCCAACGCATATTTGACCAGAACCTCCGCCAGCGTCTCGGACTTCCCGTTGCCGGACTCGATTTTATCAACATTGACTCGTATGACTTCAACAACCATACTATCGAGTATTATGACAAAGAAGGCAAGATGCACACAATTGGGGTAGGCGAAAATTTATTTGACATCAGCATGTTCAGTGCAGATGAGCTTTTGAACGATGGCAATTCTTATGTAAATTACTTTGGATTCGACTATAAAGGAAACAAGCTGAAAAGCCAACCAAGCTTCGAAGACTTCTTCAATGCCACAGATGAAAACGGACAGTTTACCAGACCAATCGGATCATATCAACCTATTTATATGGCCGGTTATCTTCAGGATAAATTTGCCTTCCGCGACCTTATATTCAACATTGGTGTGCGAGTTGACCGATTCGATGCCAACCAGAAAGTTCTGAAAGATCCATACCTGTTATTTAATGCTTACACTGCAGGCGAGGTAAACAGTATTGGCGGAGTTCCTGTTACTCATCCTACCAGTATTGGCGATGACTTTACAGTGTATATTGACAAAATCGGAGACGAATCTGCGATCAAGGGATATCGTTTCGAAAACACATGGTACAATGCTGAGGGTGCTGTGATTCAGGATCCAGCAGTTCTGGATGCAGGCTCGGGAATTTCACCTTTTATTATCAATCCTGATCAACAAAGGGTCGACATTAATTCATTCAAGGACTACGAACCCCAGTGGAGTGTGATGCCGCGTATTTCGTTCTCCTTCCCCATCTCCGATGAAGCATTGTTTTTTGCACACTACGATGTTCTTACACAACGTCCAACCAGCAATGTGTTTTCAAACCCCGCGACTTATTACTTCTTTGAGAGCATTGGAACGATCGTAAACAATCCTTCACTGAAACCGACACAAACCATTGACTATGAACTTGGTTTCACACAAAAACTCACCAATAGTTCCTCATTGACCTTTACGAGCTATTATCGTGAGATGAGAAATATGATCCAGATCTTCAGGTTTAATGGTGCGTATCCGAAAGCATACAACTCCTTCAACAATCTGGACTTTGGAACTGTCAAAGGCTTAACTGTTGAATATGACCTCCGCCGGACAAACAATGCCCGTATCCGTGCCGGTTACACCCTGCAGTTTGCCAATGCCACCGGTGCCAGCACCACAACAGCAGCTGCGCTGGTTGCCGCCGGATTGCCGAACCTAAGGTCAACTATTCCAATGCCCTGGGACCGCAGGCATCAGTTCAACCTTTTGTTCGACTATCGTTATGGTTCCGGCAAAGAATATAACGGACCGGTGATCAACCGCGAGAAAAAAGACAAAGCTCCTGTACAGTTGCTCAAAAATGCCGGTTTTTCGCTTACACTTAATGGTGGTTCGGGAACCCCTTATACGGCGTCACGTAATGTTACCTCACCGGTCTCAGGAGGAAGTAACCTTCTCAAAGGAAGTTACTTTGGATCACGCCTGCCCTGGCAATTCCGCCTTGACCTTCGTGTTGACAAAGACTTTGATTTCAAAATCGGAGGAAAAAGTGAAGATGGAAAACGCAATGCATATATGAACGTTTACCTTCAGGTGCTTAACCTGTTGAACACCAAAAATGTACTAAACGTGTATCCGGCTACCGGAAACCCAAATGATGACGGATATCTGGCCGCTCCTGAATGGCAAAGGCAGATCATTTCTCAAACTAATCCTCAGTCATTCAGAGAGTTGTATTCGCTTTTCGTTGACTTCCCGGGCAATTACAGCTCGCCCAGACAAATCAGGATTGGTTTAATCTTTAATTTCTAAATTTCTGATCCGGCCAAAAATATTATTGTAATGAAAAAAAATTCTGCGACAATGAATAATACATTCCGAATGCTGACCACAGCAGTTATCAGTTTACTGCTGATCTCCTCTTCTCTGGCAGAGGAATATAAATATGGCAGTCCGACTAACAATTTTCCCCTCAAAGGAACCACTGCCGGATGCTCACCTTCTTCAGCTTTTGAATGGCTCGATATAAACAATGTACGGGCTCGTATCAACGCTGGTGGTGATATGTGGTGGGATCTGCCCGGTGGAACAGGAGCAAAATATTACATCCCAAAAGGTGGTTCAGCTACATCAATGTTCTCCGGGTCATTATGGATTGGAGGTTTGGACATCAACAATCAGCTGAAACTTGCTGCACAGCGATACAGACAGGTTGGGATTGATTATTGGACCGGGCCTCTAACCATCGATGGAACCGCAGCAACTGACAATACCATTTGTGCTGCATACGACAGACAATGGAAAATAACCCGTGCCGAGGTGGATGAGTTTCTTGCAAATGTTGACCCGGAAACCGGCGCATTTATCCCCAGTGATTCCTATGTAATTCCAACCTCAATACTCGATTGGCCAGCACATGGTGATGTTTCCAAAAAGCAAAGTTTTTATCTGGCACCATTCTACGATGTGGATGGTGACGGCGAATACAACCCATTAGCCGGTGACTATCCTTATTATGATATTGACAACAGCCTGTGCCGCACAAAAACTCCAACCCTTGATGAATCTGTAGAAGGGTCAATATTTGGATCGGTGCTTGCCGATCAGGTAATCAAAGGCGACCAGACAATCTGGTGGGTATTCAACGACAAAGGAAATTTCCACACAGAAACTCAGGGTGCTGCCATTGGCATGGAAATCAGGGCACAAGCTTTTGCGTTCGCGACCAACGATGAAGTCAACAACATGTCGTTCTACAGTTATGAAATCATCAACCGCTCTACTTTTGAGCTCACACAAACTTACTTCTCCCTGTGGGTTGACCCCGATTTAGGATATGCATTCGATGACTTCACCGGTTGCGATGTCGGACGTGGTTTGGGTTATGTGTATAACGGAAAAGCCGTAGACGGAAGCAACGAACCCGAATCTTACGGAAACCAACCCCCTGCAATTGGTGTCGACTTCTTCCAGGGTCCATATATGGATCCTGATGGCCTTGATAACCCAAAGTTTGACGCCAATGGTGTGCAGCTTTGCGACGTCAGCATCAATGGTATCAATTTTGGAAATGGCATCATTGATGATGAGCGTTTTGGTATGAGAAGGTTTATCTACCATAATAATTCGAGCGGAGATTTGGGTGACCCACAAATTGCTTCTCAATATTATAATTACCTGCGCGGTAAGTGGAAGCAAGGACAGGATATGGAATACGGCGGAAACGCATTTCCTGGTGGCCCTGGAACAGTTGGCCCTGTTACTGATTTCATGTTCCCGGCCGATACTGACCCCTGCAACTGGGGAACCGGCGGTATTCCGCCAAATGGTGGCTACAACACCAACGGTTTTTACTGGACAGAAGAAACCGGTAACAATGGCTCACCAAACGATCCGGGTGACAGGCGTTTCATGCAGTCAGCCGGTCCCTTCACGCTCAAACCGGGTGCTGTAAATTATATTACCGTAGGTATTCCATGGGCACGCGCCGTATCTGGAGGACCTTTTGCATCAGTTGAACTACTGAGGGTTGTTGACGATAAAGCTCAGGCCTTGTTCGACAACTGCTTCAAAGTCATCGACGGCCCAAGCGCACCGGACCTCACCTTCCAGGAACTCGACCGTGAACTGATCGTGTATATTTCAAACTCGCCCACAAGCAATAACTACAAAGAAGAATATGTTGAACATGATCCAAATATCATCCAGCCTTATCCACTTGATCCTACCAAAAGAAGCGACTCATTGTTCCGCTTCGAAGGATACCAGATCTTCCAGTTGAAGGATGCTACCGTAAGCGTTGAAAGTTTGAACGATCCGGCTAAAGTCAGGCTTGTCGCTCAATTCGACAAACAAAATGGTGTCGGAAAATTAGTCAATTTCTATTATGATGATATTATCGGAGCAAACGTGCCCAGAGTTGAAGTGTTTGGAGGTGACAACGGAATAAAGCACTCCTTCAGGCTCACACAGGATGCTTTTGCAACCGGTGACGTCAGACTGGTAAACCATAAGCAGTATTATTATATTGCCATCGCTTATGCCTATAATGAATACATGCCTTACTCGCAGGAGCCAGGAGTTCTGGATGGCTTGCTTGGACAGAAAACACCTTATCTTGCCGGACGTAAGAATATTGGTGACAGACGTAATGGCGGGCAAGCCTATGTGGCCATCCCTCATAAAACCGTTAACGGAATGCTACCGCTTGCACAATATGGTGAAGGACCGGAAATAACCAGGCTTTCTGGTCATGGCAATGGTGGTATGAATCTTGAGCTCAAAAAAGAAGTGGTTGAAGAAATTCTCAGCAGGCCTCCTGCCAGCGCAACAAACCGCTTCGGGGATGATACCTATCCAATGGTCTACAACCCAACCTACGAAAAAGGAAGAGGTCCGGTTAACATTAAGGTTATCGACCCGCTAAATGTTGTTGACGCCGACTATGAACTGAGCCTAGACTCCCTGAAACTGGTCCGTCTGTTCAACGTAACAGGCGAAGCTGAAATCAGAGGTGATACTGCCAGCAAATTTTCTACCACATGGTCATTGAAGGATCTGAAAACAGGAGAAGTGATCAAATCAGACACCTCCATTCTTGCCAATGATGAACAACTGTTCCTCGACAGAGGTATATCAATCCAAATCAATCAGCCATATTACCCCGGACCTATAAGAGTTGGTCAAAACGCCAATAATCAGGTTATGTTCAGGATTCTTGCGCCAAACAACGGCTTTATTGAGTCGAGCATTTCTTACGCCGATAGTTCACGTCAGTGGCTTGACGGTTTGCGTGATGAAGATATTCCGGGCTTCGCGCTGAACTGGATCCGCTCAGGAACATATAAAGATCAGGAGAACAGTAGTTTTGACGATTGGAATATGTCATCCGACCCCGACAGGCCCTGGGACCCCACCGAAGCTTACGAAAAAATTGCTTTAGGAACATGGGCGCCTTACTCTCTGGTGACTTTTGGAAACAACATCGGACAGGGTGCCACACAAAGTAGTGTTGGTCCGGCTTTCTCACAAGACTCAAAAAATGCCAGTAGGTTCGAAAACATTGCAAGTGTTGACATTGTGCTGACACCAGATAAATCGAAGTGGACACGCAGCCCTGTACTCGAGATGCAGTTCGATCAGGCACTTGCCGAAGGGAATGCCCCAAGGTTCTCGCTGAGAAGATCGCCTTCTGTGAACAAAGATGGTGTTCCGGCGGCTTCAATGACCGAAGAACCCAGCGACAATCCAAACGATGCTCATTACATTGGTTCCTATGGCATGGGCTGGTTCCCGGGTTATGCCATCAATGTTGAAACAGGCGAGCGTCTCAACATCATGTTCGGAGAAGACTCCTACCTTTCGGCACAGAATGGTCGTGATATGCTGTTTAACCCACCACAGAAAGACCTTACTTTGCCACAGGTGCTTGACCCGAACATTTTCAGCCAGGTCAATTTCAATCCGCTGCTTGGAGGTAAACACTATGTGTACATCATGCGTCATGATTACTACAAATTTGCACAACAAACCCTGTCATTCGAGTTCAGTTCACCAGCTTACGATGCCGGACGTTATGCCCACAGTGTGCTGGATACGATCTTCAACACCCAATTCCCATTCATAACTAACTACCTGTTTTCACAGATTATGTATGTTGGTATGCCTATGGGTGTTAAGGGTCAGGATTGGCTATCAAATGAGGTAACCATCCGTATCAGGGTAGCAAAGCCCTATCAGATGCATTATTCAACCGTGCCTTTGGATACTGTTCCACCAGCATTGAATGTTAATGGATTTATGCCCAAATATGCCTTCTCAACCGCTGGTATAGCAACACAATTCAGGGATACTGAAAAGTTACAGACCGATCTTGATCTTGTGAATGTTGTACCGAATCCTTATTACGCCTACTCTGATTATGAGCGAAACGCCCTCGACAACAGAATTAAAATCACAAATCTGCCCGAGAAATGCGTGGTAACTATTTATAATATGAGTGGTACAAAGATCAGGCAATTCAAAAAAGATGAAGATAAAACTTCTATTGACTGGGATTTGAAAAACTTTGCCGGTGTGCCAATCTCCAGTGGGGTTTACCTGATCCACATCAAAAATGAAGATGGCGAACGCATCATAAAGTGGTTTGGTACTATGCGACCAATTGACCTGAACACTTTCTAATATTCAATGAATCGAGAATTTGAAATACCAATGAATATGAAGACTTTATACAGATATCTGATCGTGGCCGCGCTGATGGTAGCCGTTTCTGCCCCCCAACATATACTGGCAGGTAACAAAGACAGGTCGGGTCAGGCCGGTGCTTCCGAATTGCTGATCAACCCATGGGCACGAAGCACCGGATGGGGAAATGCAGGAATGTCAAGGATCAGAGGCCTCGAAGCAATATGGGGCAACGTGGCAGGAACTGCCTTTACCAAAAAAACTGAAGCAATCTTTGCACATACCAACTGGCTTAAAGGCTCTGATGTGAACATTTTTGCTTTCGGCTTTACTCAAAAAGTAGGTGAAAGTGGAGCACTCGGGCTGGGTATCATGTCGATGAATTTTGGCGAAATCCCAATTACTACACCAAGCTATCCTGATGGAGGCCTTGGAACCTTTTCGCCGAACCTGCTCAACATCAACATGTCATATGCCAAAGCATTCAGTAATAGTATCTATGCCGGATTCGTACTGAAGCTGATCTCCGAAAGTATTTCAGACGTCAGTGCTCAGGGTGTTGCCATCGATGCAGGTATTCAATACCTTACAGGTGCTGATGAAAACATCCATTTTGGTATCACCCTCAAGAATATCGGACCAACCATGAAATTCTCAGGCGACGGTCTATCGCTCAGGGCGTTCATTCCTGGCCAGGAAACACAATTCACCATAGAACAACGTTCTGAAGCATTCGAGTTGCCAACTCAGCTGGTAATTGGAACAGCTTATGATTTTCTGTTTCCGGCTGATTATCGATTCACGCTTGCCGGAAGTTTTATCTCCAACTCCTTCACCAATGACCAGATTACCGTCGGAGGCGAATTCAGCCTGAAGGACTATGTGATGCTTCGTGCCGGATATACCTATGAAGAAGGAATCTGGAGCGAAATCGAAGAAGCTGATAAAATTAACGTGTCGAAAGGACTCAGTGCCGGTCTGTCGGTACAGGTACCTCTGAACAAGGCCAACGGATCAAGTTTTGCCATCGATTATTCCTATCGCGACACAGATCATTTCAGCGGAAACCACACAATAGGGGCGCGCATTAGTTTCTAATGCTCTTGCTTTTATAAAAAATTCATATCTTTGTCAACCGAAAAGGCCCTTAATCTCTTAAGGGTCTTTTTATCTTATGTTTTTAAACCCGACACATCATGTCCGAAACAAAGTATTTTACCGAAGAAGGCCTGCAAAAACTCAAGGATGAGCTGGATGAACTTATTGCAAAAGAAAGGCCACGGATTTCTCAGATGATTGCTGAAGCTCGTGATAAAGGCGACCTGTCGGAAAACGCCGAGTATGATGCCGCCAAAGACGCTCAGGCCATGCTCGAGCTTAAAATTGCCCAATTGCAGGAGCTACTGATCAACGCGCGCATTCTCGATGAGTCGAAAATGGATCTGTCGAAAGTGCTGCTGTTATCAAAAGTCACCATCAAAAACCTGAAAAATGGTTCTTCGATGACTTATACGCTCGTTCCGGAAAAAGAAGCCGACCTGAAAAGTGGCAAAATCTCTGTTAACTCCCCTATTGCAAAAGGATTACTCGGAAAATCCGTCGGCGACCAGGTGGAAATTATCGTCCCCGCCGGAAAAATGACTTTTGAAATCGTACAGATCGGGCGTTAATTACCAACATTATAAATCTATTATCATGGCAACTATATTTTCAAAAATTGTTGCAGGCGAAATACCCTGCTACCGTATTGCCGAAGACGATCGATTTCTTGCTTTTCTCGATATAAATCCCTTAGCCAAGGGACATACACTGGTGATTCCAAAAAAAGAAACTGATTACATCTTTGATATCGAAGATGAAGAACTGGCATCAATGATAATTTTTGCTAAAAGAATCGGTAAAGCCATTGGAACAGCCATACCCTGCAAAAAAGTAGGACTTACTGTTATCGGCCTCGAAGTACCCCACGCTCATATCCACCTCATTCCAATCAACAGCATCTACGACATGGACTTCAAGCAACCAAAGCTTAAATTGGATAGCGCAGAGTTCATCGAAATCAGCAACAACATCAAATCCTTGTTGTAGTTATATGTTCCATTGTTGAGCTGGTTAAAACTGCATATTAATTAACTAATATGCCCGTTCGTCCCTGCCTTCAATAAAGTTAATAAATGAACGGTTAACAACTTTGTTGCCGCCCGGAGTAGGATAATTCCCGGTAAAATACCAATCACCGGTGTGGTTAGGTATTGCCTGATGCAGGTTTTCAATTGATTGGTAAACGATGCTGACCTTAGCTTTTACTTCGGGGGATGTCACCATACGAGCGATTTTCTCGGATATCTGCCTGGCCGTAAAAGGTTTATAGATTTCCTTCACATGGTTAACCATAGTTTCTTTTGGCAGGTTCTCCTGGGCCTTACATTTTCTGTAAACCTCATTGATAATATGATCCTGACGGGTTTCCTTCAGCAAATCCATGGTAGCCCTGAAAGCAACAAAGTCGCTTAGTTTTGCCATATCAATGCCATAACAATCAGGATAGCGTATCTGGGGAGCTGATGAAGCAATCACAATATGTTTGGGAGAGAGGCGGTCGAGAATACGGATAATACTGTTTCGCAGAGTAGTTCCACGCACAATGGAATCATCGACAACAACAAGTGTATCAATTCCTTTTCGGATAACTCCATAAGTAACATCATAAATATGTGCTACAAGGTCGTCGCGCTGACTATCCTGAGTAATAAAGGTGCGCAGTTTCATGTCCTTGACGGCAATATCCTCAGCCCTGAGGCGTATATCGAATATTTCTGTCAGTTTCTCCTCTGTAATATCTGAGCCAAGAGCCATTATACGCTCTTTCTTTACCTGGAGACAATAACGGTTTAACTCCTGAACCAGCCCTCGAAAAGCAACCGATGCAGTATTTGGGATATAGGAAAAAACCGTATCGCGCAGATTGTGTTCAATTTCGTCAAGAATCTGAGGTGCAAGCAGACGACCCAGATTTTTCCGCTCGTGATAAATTTCAGAATCAGTGCCCCTGGAGAAATATATACGCTCAAACGAACAGGACTTCTTCTCCATCGGCGTTTTGCATTGCATCTCTTTCCAGCTACCGTCCTTTTTGATTATAAGCGCGTAACCAGGTTTAATCTCTTTAATCAGATGAGTATCTACACCTAAGGCTGTTTGGATAGGTGGCCTTTCACTGGTGGCAACAACCAACTCATCATCTGCATAATAATATACAGGCCTAATGCCGGAAGGGTCGCGCAACACAAATGCATCGCCATGACCCAGCAATCCGGTGATCACATACCCGCCATCCCAGTTCTGTGAGCTTTCTTCAAGAATCCGCTGAACGTCCATTTCACGTGCAATCTGAAGACTAATTTCCCTTTTGCTCATTCCACGGGCACGATAACGCTGATAAATCCGTTCGTTTTCCTCATCGAGGAAATGGCCGATTTTTTCCAAAACAGTTATGGTGTCAGAAGTTTCAACAGGATATTGTCCCAGTTCAACAAGTTTATTGAACAACTCATCCACATTGGTCATGTTGAAGTTTCCCGCCAGTACAAGGTTACGTGTCATCCAGTTGTTTGCCCTGACGAACGGATGAAGGCTGCTAATGTCATTCTTTCCAAAGGTGCCATAACGTAAATGGCCAATGAATAATTCCCCTGTAAATGGCAGATTCTCTTTAAGCCAGTTCACATCGTTCAACCTGGCCGGATTTCTTTCAATAAGCTCATGAAAAGGCTCATATGCGCTGTTGAAGATGTCCTTAATAGGTGTAGTTGAGTTGGACCGGGTGAGATCAATATATTTGCTTCCTGGTTTCAGATCAAACTTGATTCCGGCAATACCTGCCCCGTCCTGTCCCCTGTTATGCTGTTTCTGCATCATCAGGTGCAGCTTTTGCAAACCGTAGATTGAACTGCCATATTTGGCCAGATAATACTCGAGCGGTTTTAACAACCGAACCAGAACAATTCCGCATTCGTGTTTCACCTGATCGCTCATGACACTTGGCTTTATTTTACTAATTGGTAAATTTGCCTGCCGACAAGGCGCAAAAGTAACTAAAATATCAGGATGATCACAATCAGAAAAGCCTATCCGGAAGAATGGGAAACGCTGGCAAATTTTCAGATGAAAATGGCGTTGGAAACCGAAAATATTTCACTCGACCTGTATATTTTAAGTCAGGGGGTCAAACAGGTATTTGCACAGCCTGCATCAGGTTTTTATCTTGTAGCACAACTCAATGATCAAATCGTCGGTTCACTAATGGTTACTTATGAATGGAGCGATTGGCGGAACCGTCAGATTTACTGGATTCAGTCAGTATATATAATACCCGAATATAGAAGAAGAGGCATTTACAGGTCACTCTATAATCATGTTGTTTCGCTGGCAAAACAATCGGATGATGTAGGTGGCATCAGGCTATATGTTGACCGGACGAATACAAACGCACAACAGGTCTACTCCAAACTGGGCATGAATGGTGATCATTATCAGGTGTTTGAATGGATGAAATAATACACCTGCTGCATTTATTTTCATGATCATATTGGACATAACCCACATCTGATCTCGCATTAGAAATAGGAAGGAAAAGGGCTAATCTGACCAGCTTTAAAGGACAAATACATTATTTTTGCTCACATACATTGCTTCATGATCAAGAAAACCAAAGTTCCGCATACTTATGTAATCGTTTTTTTTATCATCCTTCTTGCAGCGGTTCTCACGTGGATTGTCCCTCCGGGTAAATACGTCCGAATCTCCAAAGAGGATGATGGTAAAAATGCTACCGAACTACAGTTTTTCTTTAAAGACCAGTTACCCGAACACTACCGAAACGAATTCAAATCCGCACCCCAGACCTGGCAGGTTTTTTCGGCACTTTTTAAGGGTTTTGTCAAACAAAGCAACATTATCATTTTTATTTTGATGATCGGTGGAGCGTTTTGGATCATGAACCAAAGCAGAGCCATTGATGCGGGGATTTTTGCTTTTTTAAAGTTTACCCGAAAAATTGGACGAAACAGAGTGCTTGAATACCTCGGCGTAGACAATGTAGTTATTGTACTTATTATGACAATGTTCAGTGCGTTCGGTGCCATCTTTGGCATGAGTGAGGAAACCATAGCATTTGCTATAATCCTGGTTCCATTGGCTATTTCTATGGGATACGATTCAATTGTTGGCGTCTGTTTGGTTTATGTTGCTGCGCATCTGGGTTTTGCAGGAGCCATACTAAACCCTTTTACAATTGGAATAGCACAGGGTCTCTCAGATATTCCCCTATTCTCAGGGATTGAATACCGCATATTTGCATGGGTGATAATTAATCTGGTTGGTTTTTATTATGTGTTGCGGTATGTTCGTAAAATCAAACGAAATCCGCTAAGCTCGTCCGTATGGGAAGAGGATGCTTATTGGCGAAACCATGCTGCGGCAGGAATTGCTGATATTCAATATTACACTCCGAGAGTGGCCTGGATAGTATATGGAGCTATTCTTTCTGCTCTTATCGTTTTCTCGGTGCTTTATCCTGTTTCCGAGCTAACCATTGGAAACAGTTCCATGCGTTTAGCCATTATTCCCTTGAGCACCCTGATTTTTGCCATCACAGGTTTTATTTCGCTTCGTCAGACAGTTCATTATTTTATCCTTCACCTGCTTGGTTTTACAATACTCTATCTCATAATCGGTGTGATGGCCTATGGCTGGTATGTGATGGAGATAGCAACTCTGTTTCTGGTTATGGGCATCAGCAGTGGATTAGCTATCAGCAAATCAGCAGATGAAATAGCAAAGTTGTTTCTCGAAGGTGTTAATGACATTATGTCGGCAGCAGTAATTGTTGGACTGGCCGGCGGTATTATCGTAATCCTTGAAGACGGTGGAACCATCGATCCCATCTTATTCTATCTTTCCCAGGCCCTTGGAAATTTTGGCGATGTAGCATCTGTTGGCATCATGTATGGAATACAAACCGTTTTAAATATAGTTATTCCTTCAGGATCGGCTAAGGCTGCCATAACGATGCCTATCATGGCACCATTCAGCGACCTGATTGGTGTTTCGCGGCAGGCAACTGTTGTTGCATTCCAGTTTGGTGACGGATTCACCAATATGATTACACCAACTTCCGGAGTCCTGATCGCAGTATTAGGGGTTGCCCGTGTGCCTTATCACAAATGGGTTAAATGGGTATGGCCGCTGATCCTGATATTGATTGTTCTGGGCTTTCTCCTGCTGATTCCGACAGTAACCATGAAACTGAATGGTTTCTGAGAATTAAAAATGCTGATATCAAGTCTTTATATTCATTGTTTATTGTTGTACATTTGACAAAAGAACAAGTGAACAATGAATCCATCATTACATAAGACCAGGCCTGTTTCTGTTGTTCAGATGCTGTCTGTTTTATACCTGATGATGCTTGTTCAACCGGTGATATCATCTGAGGATATTAAATTCCAGTCAATAGGAACTGCTGAGGGACTTTCGCGAGGCCTGGTAAAAGCATTTGCCATGGACGATTTCGGTATGTTGTGGGTCGCCACAGAAAACGGACTGAATCGTTACGACGGTTATCATTTCGAAGTGTATCGCAATCAGCCAGAATACTCAGGCTCTTTGCCTGACAACCACGTATTATCGCTCCTGTATTCACGAAAACATGGAATACTGGCGGGAATGAGAAGCGGAAAGCTGGCAAAATATGATTATCGCAACGAAATATTTGTACCCATTTACATACCGGAAGCCTTGACACAGGCATTTTCAAATTCTGAACCTGATTTTCTGTTTGAAGATCCAAATGGAATTATCTGGGTAGCATCGACTAATGGTCTTTTCGCAATTGATATAACCAATCAGGCTGCCTGGCACTTTCATCCGGGCAACAGCGGACTGAAAACACAATACATCAAACACATTTTTGTGGATTCTGAAAAAAGGTTGTGGCTTGCAACAGATGCAGGCTTGGCACAGGTTACTAACTGTGAACACCCTTCAATGGTTTCCATAAAAAGCTTCGACCCCGGCTTGCTGCCTAATCCTTATATGAAAAGAATAACTGAGGACAAAAAAGGGCAGCTCTGGCTGGGTACCGATGGAGGGATGACAAGGTTTGATCCGGAAACTGCTGTTTTTTACGAAACCATTAGTCACAATCAGTCGAATAACAATGGCTTGCCGAACAATTACATAAAGGCAATGATCACGGACAGAAATGGGAAACTTTGGATTGGTCACGATCTTGGTATTTCGGTGTTTGATCCTGACTTAAAATCCTTTGTTAATTACAGTGCAGATTTCGATGATAAAAACGGACTTACGAACAACTATGTGAAATGCCTTCTCGAAGATGAGGACGGGATTATCTGGGTGGGAACCGATAACGGGATCAGCATGTATGATCATGAAAAAGAACCATTTCATAGTCTTGTTCATCGGCCTGGCGAGGGAATTGTGTTGCAGGGAAACATAGTGTATGAGATCTACGAAGATAGTCCTGAAAGAATTTGGATTGCCACCAACAACGGACTACACAAGTGGAACCGGCTCAAAAAACAAATGATCATTCTCAGGCACGATCCCCTTAAGAGAAACAGCATCAGCAGCAATATTGTGCGTTCGGTGACCCGTGATGCTCTGGGTCGTCTCTGGATTGGCACTGATGCCGGGCTGAATTATCAGATTGATGAAAAACGCGGGTTTTCTTTTGGCCACATTGATGCAGGAGCTCAGGATGGAAAACACCTCAGTGATCCGTTTGTGGTTGCCATGCAATCGCTTTCCGACAACAGGCTTTGGGTAGGAACCTGGGGAGGCGGACTAAATATTGTTGAACCTGAAAATCTATGGATTGAATATCTGAATGAACAGCCCAATTCGTCAGGACAGCGTTTAAGAAACAACAAAACAGCCAATATCTTTCAAGACAGTAAGGGGAATATCTGGTTAAGAAGCAATGATATCGTTGATCCGGTAACCAGAACTGTTAAACCATTTCCATTTGATCAAATACTCGAAAACATTAATTTCTTCTTTGAAGACAATCAGGGCAGGGTTTGGATCGGGACAACCTCAACCGGTTTGTTCTATTGGGATCCCGGGCAAAACAAACTCAACCTGATGCAAACACCCCCGTTTGATGGCCTGGGAGTTGTTGCAGGCATGCTTCAGGACAGTGCTGAGCATCTGTGGATTGCAGCAGATAAAACCATCATAAGACTAAGCCCTCAACTTGATCAATTACAAACATTTGACGCTTCTGAGGGATTGCATGGGGGCGATTTCAATATTAAAGCTGCACGCAAGGGGTCGGATGGAATACTCTATTTTGGAGGTAACGATGGAATAACTTATTTCAAACCAGATGAAATTAAGTTAAACACCAAACCGGTAAAGGTCTGTTTTACGGATTTATGGTTGAACAACGAACTATTGAAACCCCAGCCAAACACACTGCTCGACAGTTCAATGTTCATGAAAAGATCTATTGTGCTTCCTTACAATCATCGGGAGCTGGCCATTGGATTTACTGGAATCAATTTTACCAATCCACACAAAAATATCTTTGCATTCAGAATCGAAGGCCTTCAGTATGAGTGGGTTTATGCCAAACCTGATCAAAGGACAGCAAATTATTTCAGACTTCCTCCGGGTGAATATCGTTTTCAGGTAAAGGCCGCAAACAGCAGCGGTATTTGGAACGAGGAACCGGCAGAACTCATTGTGATAGTGCTGGCTCCCTGGTACCAACTTTGGTGGGTCAGGGTGCTTTTCGTACTTACTGCCGGTTTATTGGTTTATGCCACCATTATCTGGAGGACAAAAAAACTGCAGCATCAAAAGCTGTATCTTGAACAAAAAGTAGCTGAACGTACCGCACAATTGGAGCATCAAAAAGAAGAAATTGAGTTGAAAAACAAACAACTTCAGGAAGCCAGCAAAGCCAAATCAGAGTTTCTGGCCAATATGAGCCACGAAATACGCACCCCACTCAATGGTGTAATTGGGTTTACCGACCTGGTTCTAAAAACAGACTTATCCTCCACACAAAAAGAATATTTGAATATTGTCGGCCAATCAGCTGAAAGTTTGCTAAATATTATCAATGACATACTTGACTTTTCAAAAATCGAAGCCGGTAAACTTGAATTATTCGTCGAAAAAACCGATATATATGAACTGAGCAACCAATCTGTTGACATCATTACCTACCACGCTCAGAATAAGGGGCTTGAACTTTTGCTCAACATTCCGGCCGACTTGCCCAGATACATCTACACCGACACAATCAGGCTGAAACAGGTGATGGTTAATCTGTTGAGTAATGCCGTAAAATTTACACAATCAGGTGAAATTGAACTTAAAATCAGTTTGCTTTCGGCATTAGAAAACGGCAGTGCTGTATTCAGGATAAGTGTGCGTGATACCGGAATTGGGATTCAATCAGAAAAGCTTTCACTCATTTTTGAAGCATTTACACAAGAAGACAGCTCGACTACCAAACGTTTTGGTGGAACAGGACTAGGACTGACGATTTCGAACAGAATTCTTGAATTAATGGGAAGCAGGTTGCAGGTTGAAAGCGTACCAAACGAAGGCAGCAACTTTTTCTTCGACATCAGGTTTTCTTGCGACAATTCACCATTTGATCACCCGATCGCTATTCAGTGGCTAAAAAAAGCACTTATAGTTGATGATAACCAGAACAACCGGACAATCCTGCGTAAAATGCTGGAATATTTCGGAATCGACTCTGATGAAGCAAACAGCGGAACTCATGCACTCCAGCAACTTAAATCGGGCGGGCCCTACGATGTGATTTTCATGGATTATCATATGCCTGTTCATGATGGTATCGAATCGGTGCGCATGATCAGAGAACAAACCGATCCCACCATCAAAAACATACGTATCGTCTTATGGCACAGTTCGTCTGATGATGAAAGCCTTGCCTTGCAATGCAAAGAACTGGGGATTGACAAACAGCTAACCAAACCAGTCAAAATCAGGGTCCTGATTCAGGCTCTCACCGAACTGGGTATGCCTGACGCCCGAATTGAAAAAACTTCGTCTGATTCATATGTGTTTGAAGGCAAATATAATGTTCTGCTTGTTGAAGATAATCCGGTGAATATGCTTCTTTCAAAAACAATTGTACATAAATTACTTCCGGAGGCAGTCATAAACGAGGCAATTAATGGCTCAGAAGCTATTGAGATATGCAGGAATGATATACCAGATATTATTTTTATGGACCTGCAGATGCCGGTTACCAACGGCTATGAAGCCACGCAATTGATCAGGTCATTGCCAAACGGAGAAAGCGTGCCGATTATTGCACTTACAGCCGGGAACATCAAAGGCGAAAAGGAAAAATGTTTCTCGGTCGGAATGAATGACTTCCTAACTAAACCTGTGATTGAAAAAACTATTTCGGATACAATTATCAGATGGTTAAATCCAACAGTAATGTCATTTCATGAGCATAAAAATGAAAACGACAATTCCGTTGAATTCAGCATCGAAAAACTGAAATCCATATTAGGCAATGATCCTTTGTTTTTACAAGAATTCATGAACATTCTTCATGAAAACCTCATCAGCATATCTGCTAACTTCGATAAATATCTGGTTGAAAAAAACCTCGTTGCATTGCGCGATGAATCACATAAACTTCGCGGAACCGCTTTGTCTATACAATTAGAACACCTGGCAAACCTGGCATACGATCTTGAAAAAGTTCAATCAATCGAAGAGAAAAACACTACATCTTTGGTACACGAGATTCAGAAACACATTAAAACCCTGTTGATAAGCTTAAATGAGAAAAAACTGAACGAGTGACTCAACCAGAAATGGAGCAGTCTTTTGGATTTTTGCTATACCACAAACCAACATGAACGGAGATCCGATCGAATTCCTTAAGTTGGCATTCGCATTAATTTAGTTTGTTAACAGTTATCATTGATTTGCATGTGTATGGAAAAAAGAATATTTTTGGGCATACCAACAAACAAACCAACATGAGAACAAAGAGTTACTTTGTTTTAATTCTTCTGACCTTTCCCATTTTTACCATGAATGCGCAGGAACCTTTTGTGCGCAGCCTCACCTACAGCAGAATAACTTCCGGATTGACACAGCCACAGTTTAAATCGGGCCGTACTGATTTTGCCATGGCAGATATGAATCTCGATGGGCACGTCGATATACTGACCATTGGAGATCACGGCTCACCGGGTACGGATCAAAACGGCATTATGATCTGGCTTGGAGACGGTAAGGTTAATTTCACCTTGAACAAGAACGGAAACTTCGGCTACGGAGGAATTGCCACCGGTGATGTAAACAACGACGGATTGCCGGATGTCGCCTATGGGATGCATCATAACTATTCTGGAATTCCTTTTGGTGATCAACTGATAGAAGTAGCATTAGGCGATGGCACAGGAACAAACTGGACACCTTGGGATTTCGGACTGGCTTCGGCTGGAGAAGACTGGGGAATGTTTGGCACTGCTTTGGCCGATTTTAATAATGATGGACTGCTTGACCTAGTCAGCGTTTCGTTTGGATGCTGTAATGGTGTGCAGGTGTACCTGAACCAGGGTGATGGAAGCTGGGTGCACAGTTTCGGTATTACAGGCGGAAATTCTGATTTAAACACCGAAACCGGAGATTTCAACAAAGATGGTTACATGGATTTCGTGGCAACCATCGAAAACGGACTTGTATATTTCGGTGATGGAACCGGCGATTTCATACTTCACGATACCGGACTGCCCGTGCCATCAGGCTGGATGCTCAGCGGTGTTTCGGTTGGTGATGTTGACAAAGATGGTGCCGATGATATTTCTTTTGTCAATTCTGAAGGTGGATTAGATGTATATCATTGGTCAGCAGGTCAATCCGCATGGCTGTCACTTTCTGGCAACCTTCCAACCACAGGTGATTTTCAATTTACACAACTTGCCGATATGAATACTGACGGTAAGGTTGACCTGCTTGCTTACGGTAAAAAACTCATGCAGATCTGGCTCAGCAATAGTAATGGCGACTGGATGCTGGCTACAAGCTTTGAAACCCCGGGACAAATGGGTAACGGAAGAGCCCTGAGGTCATATGCTGATTTGGATCACAACGGCTATCCCGATATAGTACTTCTTACACAGGAAGGAACCTGGATAACCAACAAAAACAACCTCTATGTGTATGCTGAAAATTCTCCAGCTGTGGAATTGTGGTTGCTGCCTCAATTTCCTGCTGGAGGAGAACGTTTTTATGCTCAGTCCGTGCGGATGATCCGGTGGTCAGCGCAGGTACCCCTCGATATATATGCAACAGTAACTATATATTTTTCACAAAATGGCCCTGATGGCCCCTGGGTCACTATTGCTGAACAATTGCCAAATAATGGACTCTATCAATGGAATATTCCCGAAGCTGCATCTGACAACTGCTATCTGAAATATGATTTAATCACAGAAAATGAAACATATAGTTTTGTTCAGGTCAATCCATTCAGCATTTTGGGTCCGGTTACTCTCAACGATCAACATACACCGTTAATTAATAACTCATCAGATTTCTTTTGGCCCAATCCTGCCCATGATTTTATTTTTTGGCCCAAAGAATTAAAGGTGCACCGTTTAATGCTCTTTGACCATACCGGCCGGATGATACTTGAACTAAAATCACCTGATCAAAACATTAAGTTAAGTGGTCTAGTGAACGGAACATACTATTATCAGGCTGAAACAAATCAAAGTTTATTCACAGGAAAACTGATTAAACTTTAGTTTAATAAATTATAGCAGTACTAAACTCAGCAGAAACATCAGCCAGGCCATAGGAACCAAAACGTTTTTATCGAAGCGTGCAAACCTGCCCTGATGCTCAGTCCTGAACAGACCCATCACCTTGAATTCGCCTACAGCCCTGACCAGCAGAAGGCCTGAGACTGCATACATCAGATTCTCCATGACATTGTCATAATGATTTTGTTCTACCTGCAATGTCCTTACAAACACGACTACTGAAGCAAACAATAATCCTACTGATTGCAGAAGGAACCATTTTTTTCCTTTTCCGGGTGTATCACCCTCGTGTGAGGGCATAATCCACCATGTTTTGAACCCCCCGAGCAAAACAACCACCCATGATAACATTGCCATAGCAAGCATGGAGAATGAAAGGGTGAAACCACAAAACTGAACAAGTGACATAATAAACTAATTATCAAAATTTAAACATCACACACATCTCCCATGCAGATATCAAGTGAACGTGCTTTGTTGATCAGTGAGTGATCGGTCGGAACAAGGCGTGTTTTGCCGGCAACATCTTTTAACGGAATGCTGGAAGTAAGTCCGCCAACATTTACTACCATACGTCCAAAATTGCCTGATGCAATAAGGTCAACTGCGTGCGAGCCAAAACGCGTGGCCAGAATCCGATCCATTGGCGAAGGACTGCCCCCTCTCTGGATATAGCCCAGAATGGTTTTTCTGGTTTCTATTTTTGTTCCGCTCTCGATCATTGCTGCAATATAGTCGGCGGCTGACAGATAATCTTTGGGCTTCTCAATGCCTTCAGCAACCACCACAATAGAATATGGTTTCTTTTTGTATGCCCTGTCGAGCAGATAACGATTGACCGCTTTTATGTCTAAACCCAACTCGGGCAATAAAATGACATCGCCGCCACCGGCCAAACCGGCATATAGTGTTAACCATCCGGCATTATGTCCCATAACTTCAATCACCATAATCCTTTTGTGCGAGTTTGCCGTGGTGTGCAATCTGTCGATAGCGTCGGTTGCTATGGTGAGTGCTGAGTCAAACCCAAAAGTGAAGTCTGTTCCAAAAACATCGTTATCAATGGTTTTTGGAATACCTACCACATTTAATCCTTCTTCAGCAAGCAGATTTGCAGTTTTTTGGGTTCCGTTTCCACCAATACAGACCAAACAATCGAGACCAAGCTCCCTGTAGTTTTTCTTGATGATTTTTGGTTTGTCGACACCGAGGTTTCCGCTTTTCTTAAAAGGTTTCTCTCTCGAAGTTCCCAAAATCGTTCCACCAAGTGTTAAAATACCCGATAAAGCCGATTCGGTTAACGGGTGCACATCAAGGTTGATCAAACCTGAAAAACCTGATGAAATCCCAATTACTTCCATTCCGTGACGCACAATTGCTGTTTTGCCGACACCTCTGATAGCTGCATTTATGCCCGGACAATCACCACCTGCGGTCAGAATGCCAATACGTTGCGGTTTTCCCATACTATTTCATAATTATTCCATCGCAAATTACATCATTATATGTGGGTTGTGTGTTTCATCTCCAATAGTTTTTTGGTTATTTTTGAACAGATTCTTCACAATTCCAAAATTGAAGTATTTCATGCGGAAAACATTATTTGCAGCCGGCAAAATTCCCCTTCACTGGAAAATTCTCATTGGAATGGCTGCCGGAGTAGGATTTGGCCTATTGGCAATTCAGTTTGGTTGGTCAGCGTTCACAACCGACTGGGTCAAACCCTTCGGCACAATTTTCATCAACCTGCTGAAGCTAATTGCCATACCCTTAATCATTGTATCGCTTATCAGCGGTGTTTCGGGTCTCAATGACGTTTCGAAATTGTCGAAAATGGGATTGAAAACGATTGGCTTATACTTGTTTACTACGGTTGTTGCCATTTCCACCGGACTTATTATGGTCAACATGATCAGGCCGGGCAAAATACTTCCGGCAGATAAAGCTCTTGAGTTTCAGCATAAATTCGCCTCCGGTATTGAGTCCCAAAATCTTGAGGAACCACTGACAAAAGGGCCACTTCAATTCCTGGTCGATATTGTTCCGTCAAACATTTTTGAAGCCCTGACCAACAATGCAAGCATGCTTCAGGTTATTTTCTTCGCATTGATTTTCGGAATAGCTCTTATCATGCTTCCGTCTGAAAAAACGAGAGCCACCAAAGACCTCATCGACTCACTGAATGAGATTGTGATGAAGATGATTCATCTGGTTATGTTGTTGGCCCCATACGGTGTTTTTGCGCTAATTGCAGCATTAATGTCCGACGTTGCCGGAACAAATCCCGATGACACAATTGCCCTTTTCGGATCCTTAGGATTATATGCCCTCACCGTTATTATTGGTTTGATTGTAGTTGTTTTTTTAATTTATCCCGTTTTAATCAGCTTGCTTACACGGATTTCGTTCAGGCAGTTCCTTCGTGGTATGGCCCCCGCTCAGTTACTGGCTTTCTCTACCAGTTCGAGTGCAGCCACACTGCCCATGACAATGGAATGCGTGGAGGAGAACCTTGGCGTAAAAAAAGAAGTGAGCAGTTTTGTACTACCGCTTGGTGCTACTATTAATATGGATGGAACATCTCTATATCAGGCTGTTGCGGCTGTATTTATTGCTCAGATTTATGGTATGGATCTTACTTTCGGACAGCAACTTACCATTATCCTCACGGCTACTATGGCCTCCATCGGTTCAGCAGCTGTGCCGGGAGCCGGAATGATTATGCTGGTGATTGTGCTCACCAGTGTTGGCATACCTACCGAAGGAATAGCCCTTATTTTTGCCGTTGACAGACCGCTTGACATGCTGCGAACCGTGGTAAACATAACCGGTGATGCCATGATTTCGTGTCTGGTTGCCACTTCAGCAAACACCATCGAAACACCCGAACCAAAACCTGACTTATGAAATCTGTATCCTTAATTGCAATGCTTATGTTGATCGCATCGGCATTGGTTGCGCAATATCAAAACGTGCGAATAAGCCCATATGGCTCTGCAAACGAACCCAGTATTTGTATCAACCCAAAAAATCCACTGGAAATCATGGCGGGATCGAATTTGAATTTCGTGTATTATTCGCAGGACGGTGGTTATAACTGGACAACCTCAACCCTTCAATCGCCCGAGTATGGAGTGTGGGGCGACCCAGTCATTATTACCGATACAGCCGGTGATTTTTACTATTTTCATCTGTCGAATCCGCAGGTGGGCAATTGGATTGACCGTATCGTTTGTCAGAAATACGATCGGCAAACCGGATCATGGTCATCAGGAACCTATATGGGGCTCAATGGTGAAAAAGCACAGGACAAGGAATGGGCTGTTGTTGACCAGCAAACAAACACAATCTATGTAACATGGACTCAATTTGATTCTTACGGCAGCATTGATCCGGCATGCCAAAGCAACATCATGTTCAGTAAGTCGACTGACGCTGGTCTGAGCTGGTCTCCGGCCATGGTTATCAGCAGTTTTTATGGTGATTGTATCGACAGCGACAACACCACCGAGGGCGCCGTGCCGGCCGTTGGTGCCAACGGCGAAGTTTATGTTGTTTGGTCGGGGCCTCAGGGTCTGGTGTTTAACCGTTCGCTCGACGGGGGAGATACCTGGCTTGAACAGGAACTCATCATCAGACCCCATATCAGCGGATGGGACATCAGCATTCCGGGAATATACAGATGCAATGGCATGCCCGTGACGTTGGTTGACCTGAGCGGCGGCCCAAATCACGGGACCATCTACGTGAACTATGCCGATCAGCCGGAAAGTGAAGACGATACTGATATTTTTCTGATTAAATCAACCGATGGCGGCAACAACTGGACTGAGCCTGTAAGGGTGAATGATGATCCGACCAATAGGCACCAGTTCTTTACCTGGATGGCCATTGATCAGACCAACGGCTATCTATATTGTGTGTTTTACGATCGCCGAAACTATCCTGATAACCGGACCGATGTGTACCTCGCCGTTTCCAGTAATGGTGGCGAAAGTTTCGAAAACCTGCTGATCAGCGAATCGCCTTTCATCCCCTCAGAGGGTGTGTTCTTTGGCGATTACAACAACATATCGGCAGTCAATAATGTGGTTAGACCCATATGGACACGCATGGACAATGTAACGCGAAGCATCTGGACAGCCATCATTGACATGTCAGTAGGTATTCCACAGGTTGACCTCATCCCATTCAGCCTCGAGCAAAATTATCCAAACCCCTTCAGGCTTTCAACTATTTTCTCATTTAAACTTACCGAGCCACAGGTAATTTATCTGGCTGTTTATGATGAGTTTGGCCGTGAAGTAGCCACGCTCATCAACAATAAACACACTGCCAGAGGGAAATATGAGATCCCATTTGATTTAACCAGTTATCCGCTCGCTCCCGGTGTTTATACATTTGGCCTGCGTACACCAGAACATTTGATCAAACGGAAAATGATCATATCAAACAATTGATATACTGTTTATTATAGTGTTACTTGTTCGGTCTTGTTTTTTTTCTACCTTTGTCGCCACTAAAAAAAACGACCCGAACCATCATGATTCAGGAAGGCCTACGACCCATACTCGAACAAATCCGCCAGAAAGCGCTCCAACATGGTATTGCAAGCTTAAGTCTCGAACGGATCAGAGCATACGAAGAAATTCCTGTTGATGAACTGCTGAAATATGTTCAATCTAACGAGGAACTGGTAGAAAAAACATTAGAACTTGAGCGAGAAAAATTCATGGAAATTTTCCTTGAATATGATTTCGAAGGAATGAATGCCATTGATATCCTGATGATCGTTTCAAAAGAGGTTTCGAATAAATTTACTGAGGTCTCCCCTTCTATAACGCACCAGCTCAAAGAGTGGTTTCCGGAAATTTATCACGACCATTTCGAAAAGAGAATACAATTTATCTCCGATAAGATTCGCATCAACCTCACGAAAGGAATCAATCAGGGCATGTATCGCAGCGATCTGAGTATTGAGCTGATTGCACGCTTATACATCAGCAGGCTTATCGATATCCACAATCCCGACTTCTTTCCTCCTGAGGAATTTTCATTCAAGACACTTTTTGATCAAATGTTCGAAAGTTTTGTACGCAGTGTTGCTACACCGGTTGGGCTTGAATATTTTGAAAAGCAAAAAAAATCCCTCCTTTTTTAAACCCTTTTGTTTTTTCCTTGTCTTTTGCCTTCATAAAACACTTTTGGAAACAAAAGAAATGTTTTTCGTTTCGGAAACTAAAAACACTTTTAAATCAAAAAATCTTTTAAACTAATTTACTGAAATCAGTATAATGTGCATTTAACGGGATGTTTTACAAAAATTAACATAAAAAATATGGAAACTTATAAAACATTAATAGTTTCCGTGTGTTAGATAGTTTACTTTTGCAACCTGATTATTTTAAGATATGATTAAGTTAATGAATTTAGGGAAAACATTTGTTATTGGATTGGCACTGATGACTATTCCGGCAGGAATAAAAGCACAGGATGCCCTGCAGTTAAATTTGGAAACAGCACGAAAACTGGCACTGGAAAACAATTTTGAACTGAGAAACAGTCTGAACGACATCGAAACAGCCCGCTACAAAGTAAAGGAAACCATCGCAACAGGATTGCCACAGGCTGATGCAACCATAAACTATATGGACAACATTGGTCTTCCTGTTCAATTGGTGCCCGGTGATTTCTTTGGCCAGCCGGGGACCGACATTGAGGTGCAGTTTGGCACTAAATACAGCAGCAGCGCAAGTGCTTCGGTCAACCAGCTTATTTTCAGCGGCAGTTACATTGTGGGACTTCAGGCTGCAAAAGCATTTCTGGAGCAAAGCAAAAAAACACATGAAAAAACACGTATAAATGTTGTACGTCAGGTGTCCGAAGCATATTTTATGGTACTTGCAAGTCAGGAAGCCATTGCCGTAGTCGACTCAACTCTTGCCATTACAAGAAAACTTGCCAACCAAACAGCAATTATCGTGGCCAATGGTTTTCAGGAAGAAACGGATGCCGATCAGCTTGATTTATTGGTTTCGCAGCTTGAAATGGATCGAAACAATACAATCGAACAATTGGGAATTGCACGGGCACTGCTTCGGTTTCATTTAGGCATGAAGGAGGAGCAAAACCTGATACTGGATGAAGACATTGATCGGATGGTTGTTATGGCTGCTCCTGAAAGTGTTCTTTCAAAACCGTTTAGCATCAACAACAACATTGATTTTCGCATATTGAAAAATCAACAAGACCTCGCCCTGCTTCAGGTAAAACTAGAGAAAAGCTCCTATCTGCCTAATGTTTCGGCTTTCCTCAACTACCAGACACAGGCCCAGCGACAGGCATGGGACTTCTTCGACAACAAGGGAAAATGGTACTCCAGTTCTATGTTTGGTGTCACTATGAACATACCCCTGTTTAGCAGTGGAGAGCGGCTTTCCAGGGTGAGACAGGCACAGTATCAGTTCGAGAAAACCAGGGTTGCTGAAGAACAGGTGAGTACTCAGTTAAAACTCCAGTACGAAACCGGATTGAGCGAGCTGAAAAACGCTTTGGAAACCTATCAGAATACAATAAAAAACAAATCAATAGCCGAAAAAATCTATAAGCGTACAGGAGTCAAATACACCGAAGGTATTGCCGGCAGCCTCGACTTTCTGAACGCACACAGGCAGTACCTCGAGGCCCAATCTCGATATATCAATGCTTCACTAAACCTGCTCAACAAAACTGCATCACTCGAAAGCTTACTCACAGCTACCTATGAATAGTATCATCGAAAAGGAATCGGATATCATCACACAATCAGCCGAATTGTTTCTGCGCTATGGGGTGAAAAGCATCACCATGGACGAACTTTCGCGTCATCTTGCAATTTCCAAAAAAACGCTTTATCAGTTTTTTACTGATAAAACCGACCTGATCAACAAAACAATCAGGCATATCATTGAAAACAAAAGTTGCGAGATCAGCAGTATCTGTACTCTTAACCTGAATGCCATTGAAGAACTGTTTCGCGTGTATCAGCACGCAAATGAGATGATCCGGAACCATAATCCCATGCTTGAGTTCGACCTTCAACGATTTTATCCGGCCATATACCGCGATACAAAAGAGGTAAAACGTAAAATCATTTACGATGCCACCCTGAACAATCTGGTCAAAGGAAAACAGGAAGGCTACTACAGGGCCGACCTGAACGAGATAGTCATCACCAAACTCCATGTTCTGCGTATCGAAAACTTCACACACAGTGATATTCTTACAGCTGACGAGTTTCGTTCCAACGATTTTCTAAACGAAGTTTTCAAATACCATCTTTATGGAATCGTCTCAGCCAAAGGAATTAAATACATCAAAAATCATTACCCTGAATTTATTCACCCCTGAACATTAATACAATGAAAAGAATTCAAACCCTTATGCTGCTTGCAGTTACTGTATCTATAATCTCTTGCAGCCAGCCTGATGATGCGCAAAAACTTCTGAAGGATCTCGAAAAATACCAGAAAGAGATCAGAGACCTCGAAGGAAAAATCGAAGCAACCCGCAAACAAATTGACGGGCTTGATAATGGCAGTGATGCCCGCTACCACGAACCCGTTGTTGTTGAGTCGCTCAGCCCGATAACCTTCAGGCATTTCTTCGAAGCCAACGGCGCAATTGTTCCGGTTGACGAGGCCTTTATCAGCCCCGAGATCAGCGGCCAGATTGTCGAAATTGCCGTTCAGGAAGGACAAAGAGTGCGTAAAGGACAATTACTGGTCAAACTTAACACAGAAGTTATCGAAAAAAGTATTGCTGAGATAAAAACATCCCTTCAACTGGCTAATGATGTGTTTGAGCGTCAACAAAGGCTATGGGAACAGAAGATCGGTTCAGAGATGCAGTATCTTGAAGCCAAAAACAACAAAGCCAGCCTTGAAAACAAGCTTGAAACCACCATGGCTCAATTAAGGATGGCAACTATATATTCACCGGTTTCGGGTGTTGTTGAAAGAATAAACCAGAAAAAAGGCGAACTGGCTCAGCCCGGAGTTCAGTTGATGAGGGTTGTGAGTCTTGATGAAGTATTTGTACGCGCCGATGTTTCCGAAAGATTTTTGCCTGCCATCAGCAAAGGAGATGAAGTGGATCTTCTCGTCCCCTCCTATCCCGATTTCCGAATTAAAACCACGATCCACCGCACGGGAAATGTTGTCAATATGAACAACCGAACATTCGAAGTAGAACTAAAGGTGAAAAATAACGATGAATTACTTAAACCGAACATGATCGCAGTGATTGTGGTGAACGACTTTTCCGCCGACTCTGCTGTGGTATTGCCCACCCGCATCATTAAGGAAGACCTTAAAGGCAAATATGTATATGTGGCCGTTAATCAGCAAAACGACATGATTGCCCGAAAAAAATACATTACGCCCGGAATCAGTCATCAAAACAAAACCCTGGTAACTGAAGGATTGTCGTTCGGCGAACAAGTTATCACCGATGGATACAACAGGGTGAACGACGGAATGCTGATAAACTTGCGCAAATAATAACACACCCGTTAAAATACGCTGATTGTTATGAATGAAGAAATTAAAAAGAAAAAGGTCATCAGGGATTTCTTCCTGACTACCTGGGCATTAGGAAACCGGAATACCATATTTCTGCTGACGGTAATTCTGGTTGCCTTTGGGATGTATTCCTACAAGTCGCTCCCCAAGGAACTTTTTCCCGACATCGTTATCCCAACGGTGATGGTGCAAACCCTGTATCCGGGTAATCCTCCGATTGACATCGAAAACCTGATTACTAGGGAACTGGAAAAAGAGATTGAGTCAGTGGATGGAATCAAAAAAATGACCTCCCTGTCGAGCCAGGACGTCTCGAATATTTTTGTGGAGTTCAATACCGATGTTGACATTAAAAAAGCGCTTCAGGATGTAAAGGATGCAGTAGACAAGGCCAAGAGCGATCTGCCCGACGACCTCCTCAATGATCCAATGGTGATGGATATCGATTTCAGCGAGTTTCCGATCATCAACATCAACCTTTCCGGTGACTACAGCATCAACGAATTGAATGATTTTGCCGAATATCTTCAGGAAGAAATAGAATCATTTACTCAGATATCGAAAGTAGAAATCACAGGAATTACAGACCGGGAGATCAGGGTACATGTTGATCAACACAAGCTTGATGCGTTCAACCTGGGTTTCGGGGATATTGAAGGTGCCATCAAAAACGAAAATCTTTCCATGTCGGGTGGCGACATCAAATCACTGGGCGACATGAGGTCGGTTCGTGTAACGGGCGAATTTAAAAATGTGGATGAAATCCGCGGAATCATTGTCAAGCACGAAGACAACAACATTGTATACCTGCGTGATGTTGCCGATGTGCAATTTACTTTTAAGGAACCGGAAAGTTTTGCCCGCCTCAACCACAAACCGGTGGTATCTCTACAGGTAGTCAAAAAAGGAGGAGAAAACCTGCTGACGGCTACCGACCAAATCTTTGCACTGATCAAGAATTCGCGTGCGGACAAGATTCTGCCGGATGATCTGACGATTACGCTTACCAATGATCAGTCGGAAATGATCAAAATGCAGCTGAGCAACCTCGAAAACAGCATGATCATGGGTATCATTCTGGTTGTTTTCATCCTCTATTTCTTTCTCGGAACCCGAAATGCCCTTTTCGTTGGTATAGCCATACCATTGTCGATGTTCATTTCATTCATGGTGATGGGTATGATGGATTTCAGAATCAACATGATCGTGTTGTTTTCTCTGATTCTGGCGCTTGGTATGCTGGTTGATAATGCTATTGTTGTTGTCGAGAATATTTACCGGTTTATTGATAAAGGATATGGTGTTTTTGAGGCCGCGCGGCAGGCAGTCGGTGAAATTGCCATGCCCATAATATCCTCAACTGCAACAACACTGGCCGCGTTTTTCCCTTTGGTGTTCTGGGATTCGATCATGGGCGAATTCATGAAGTTCCTTCCAATGACCCTGATTATTGTGCTCACAGCTTCATTGTTTACGGCTTTGGTTATCATTCCGGTCGTTGCCGGAACCTTTTATAAAAGAGAAGATCCTGATGGACGACCCAATGTGAAAAGAACCTTGATTATCGCAGGTATAATGGTGTTGTTTGCCGTTTTGTTCTTCATTTCCGGCAATAATACTCCCGGAAGTCTTTTGGTGATATTTGCTTTAATCGGATTGGCCAATATTGCTTTTCTGGACAGGTTTTCTCGTTGGTTTCAGAACTATTTTCTGGTATGGCTCGAAAATGTTTATCTCCAGGTGCTCACCTATGCACTGAAAAAGCGTAATGCGCTGTATCTGGTCATTGGTACATTTTTGCTGATGGTTGTAACTATTATTTTCTATTTCGGTTCCAAACCCAAAGTGGAGTTTTTCCCGTCAGGCGATCCGACATTTATCAATATTCTGGCCGAACTACCGCTTGGAACGAGCATCGAGACCACCGATTCGACCATGTATGTAATGGAAGATCATGTGTATCGGCTGATTGAGCCTGAAATGGGAATTGTTAAATCAGTACTTACCAACGTTGGTTCAGGCGCTTTCGGCGAGAATGAAGGCTTTACGGGGCGTGGCGGCGGACCAAACAGGGGATTGATCACAGTTACATTCCTGGACTTTCAGGATCGGGAAGGGATCAACACAGCAGAAATCCTGAAAAGACTTTCCGACAGCCTTCTTGGAGTTTATCCCGGCGTCAGACTGACGATCGAAAAACAAAGCGAAGGACCTCCGGTTGGCAAACCTATCAACATTGAAGTGAGTGGAAAAGACTATGATAAACTTCTATACCTCACTGATACCATCATGACCGTGATCAATAACAGTATGATTCAGGGTATTGAAGGCTTGTCGATTGACCTTGATGTTGGGAAACCAGAACTGGCCGTAAGCATCGACCGCGAAAAAGCCCGCAGGTTCGGGCTATCGACAGGTCAGATCGCATCAACCATGAGGACAGCTTTGTTTGGTTCGGAAATATCTAATTTCAAAGTAGGTGAAGATGAATATCCTATCCAGCTCCGAATGAAGGATGAGTACAGATACAACCTTGCTGCACTTATGAATCAGCGGATTACATTCCGCGATCAGGCCTCGGGCAAGATAGTTCAGGTGCCCATTTCGGCAGTGGCAGATGTATCGCTTTCGTCAACCTATGGTGCTGTTACACGCAAAGACCGTAACAGAATGATAACCATAAGCTCAAATGTTATCGAAGGATACAATGCCACCGAAATTAACGAGCAACTGAAACCCATACTTGCTTCCTTTGATTTTCCTGAAGGTTACCGCTACAAATTCACTGGAGAACAGCAGGAGCAGGAGGAGTCAATGGCTTTCCTGATGACCGCTATGCTGATTGCTGTTTCGCTGATTACACTTATCCTTGTCGGACAGTTCAATTCTGTTGTGAAACCCCTGATTATTATGGCAACCGTATTATTCAGCACCATTGGGGTTTTTGGTGGACTTGCCACTTTCAGGATGGATTTTATTGTGATTATGACCGGGATTGGTATTGTTTCGCTTGCCGGTGTTGTGGTAAACAACGGAATTGTGCTCATTGATTTTATCACTCTGCTCAAAGCCAGACGCAAAAACGAAATGGGACTTGAAAGCAGTGCCGACCTGCCCATGAAAGAATCCATCGAATGTGTGATAGAGGCAGGCAAAACAAGGCTTCGTCCGGTGTTGCTTACAGCAATAACAACCATTCTCGGGTTGATTCCATTGGCTGCCGGACTCAATATTGACTTCCTTGGGCTTTTTGAGCGATTTGATCCGGATATTTACTTTGGTGGCGACAACGCCATGTTCTGGGGACCGATGTCATGGACAATCATTTTTGGTCTCAGTTTTGCCACCTTCCTTACCCTAGTTGTTGTTCCGGCAATGTATCATGTGCTTTATGTAGCCAAATTGAAATCCAAAAGATTTACCGGAAAAGCATAGAAATCAATTGAAACAGATAAAAATTAACCCGCCCAAAACAGGCGGGTTTTTTTTGCTTAAAATGTGGAAACTTGTCTGGCGCGGCGGATGAATGTTAAATCACGAAACCCTCAACCCGTCACTCTTTCCTATCTATGCACTTACAATGCATAGCATCGTTTTAATTTTGCTGCATCAACAATTCAAATTATGCAAGCAATGACAAACATGCCCATGATCAGAGACGAGGAAACCGGAGCAATTGTACGAAGAAAATATGAAAGCAGTTCCGGCCTCACAAGCCTGGAAGGTATCCGTCAGTTCGGCACGCTGAGCATACGCGAATGCGTGCTCAAAGGCACAGCTGCTTTATTCCTTATAGGTATCAGAGTTTATGACCATAAAAATACCCTCCTGATTGATTTGGGGTACGATGGCCTTATCAGTTATTCACGCGAAAAAGTACGCAAGGCCGTATTGAACCAATTGCTTAACATGCTGTGTGAAGCCGCCGAAAGTCAGGGCAAATCAATAGACCAGAATGAGGTCTATGACAAACTCGATGCAGAACTGAAAATGGTGTATTACAGCGATAGTTATACCGCGATCCTGGGATGGGCTAGCGAACTGGGCATATCTTTAATTGAAACCAACTAACACTAAAAATAATGGAAATAAATGCAATTGCCACAGGAAAGAAACCATTAATTTTCCTCGATTACGAAGCAGTGATTACCCCAGGCCATGAAACAAATTCTCTTTCTTCGGTGAACATTGTCTGTCAGGGTAAAATCCTGGTCAAGATCAGGACCAACATCACCTTAGACCAAACCAATGCCGGCATCCTTGACCGTATTGTAAAACAAACAATCACAAGCTTCCTGATCGGTAAAGTGACAGGTGCAGCTGATGTAGTGCAGGATATTCCAAAAGCAACTGTCAGAGCACAAAAGAAACATAAAAAGGCAAGAGCCAGAGCCGCAGAAGATTTATTCACTAAGTTAAACCTTTAAAAAGTTTTTATATGACAACTGAAATGATCATCAGCTCACTGACAAAAGGCCAAAACAATAGTATCCAATACGTTGAAAGAATAAATGCATTCATAAATACAGGCTACACCTCGCTTGCAGGAAACCATTATTTCAATATGCTTCGTTTTGCCGAGGGCATATTAATAAAGGAAGATGTTGGTGAAGGCTACTTACATACCTTTTTGAATGGAATAAGAGTTTACAGCATAAAGGACAGATGCCTTATTGCTGATGCATCATTTCATAATGTAATATACTCGCAGGAAACGGTAAAACGTCAGGTAAAGTCCATGCTTCTCGGCATACTCGATGAAGCTTCAAAAACACAAGGCTTCGGCTACAATCTTTCTGAAGCCAAAAGCATCATCACCAAAATTATTGCTGATGCATTTGAGCTTGATCAGCGTAATATGGCACGCGACCAAATGAAAAGACTAAGCAGTTAAAATTACTGTTATGGATTGTTCCTATAAAGTTCGGCGGCATCTTTATGAAATCCGGCAATTCTATCCCTAAGCCGTTCAGGTGTCAATACCTCCACCCGCGATCCAAACGACAGGAGCAAACGCTCCAATTCAAAATTCAAAACCACGGATATCCTAACTTCAAGTGTTCCATCATCCAGTGTTTTAGCACGCTGGCTGGGGTGGAGTGGTTTGGTTTGTACATAGGGTGCCTGTTCTTGCGAAAACTTCAACTTCACCTCTTCGCATGCTTCTCCAAACGGTCTCGTAACCCCGATGATGTCATAAAAATATGATTCCCAATCTGTATCATCAGTCTTATAAACATAATCAATCTGCGATAATGACTGAATACGGTCTAATGGAACATTCCATGTACTAATGTTTTTTTGTTCATTCAGCCCGAATACAAACCAACGGTTATTATACTGCTTGATGTAATATGGATGAAAATCAAATGCAAAAACTTCTTCACTGCCAAAGGTCTTGTACGTAACATGCAAAACCGCTTTGTTGACGATGGCATTAAAGATAGGTGTAAAATACTCCAGACCTTTTACATCAAGGTTAGAATCGAAAGCAATTACACTCTGCTGCTTGCCAACCAACCCCAACTTACTTTCAATAACCGGTATTATCTCACTGATCCATTCAAACTGTGGGGTACCTGTAAACCGTGACAATACCTGCAGGGCTGCTTTAAGCTGGCGTGTTTCCGTATCGTTCAGCGGCTGATTGTTGATCGAAAAACCCAAATCGGAATACCTGTAAAATACTTTTTGGTTTTTGCTTCCAAACCTGATTCGCTCCAATGGAATAGCCCATCCCTGTTCACTTTCCATAAAGCGAATATCTTTCTGCAGTTGTCGCCTTTGGATTCCTTCTCTCCCCTCTAGTTCAAATAATGCTTCATTGCACGCATCCTGCAAATCATCAAGGGTATATTCCTTCCCGGGATTCCTGAAACAACGATCTAGCACCTGATAGCGTAGAAGAGCATTCTTAGTTATTGCCATTTACATTGATATTAAGCCATTTATCCTTAGGTGCAAAGATACCAAATATAAAAAGCAATCATTGATAAATGCCTTGTGTGTTTCATTATGAATCTTTATTTTTGATGTGCACTTAGAATACACAGCTCTGTATTTTCTTTGCAGCTGGTTCTTTGAAATGCCTGTCCTATAATATTGACCCGTGCATGTTGGTTCGGTATACCGGGCAATGATCGACATGTTTTTTTCGCTGTTCGCAGCGGGATGAATGTTATTGCGTTTGTATAACGTAAGCGCAATAAATTAATTATTATAATATTATGTAAATGCATGTGATGCTTAACATTACACAAAGAATAAACGGACAGGCATTTCAGAGACCTTAATTCAATAAGTGAAATGATTGAAAATATTCCCAACGTCAAAATGAATCCGGTGAACTCTATAGCCGACATTGTTGGATTATTAAATCTGACAATTCAGACATCTGAACGCATCACAGACAAGTCTCCGATTACGATTAATTCATTTCTATATTTTTCCTCCCCTTCCATTGCCAGGAATGCTTACAAAACCTTTCGCATCAAAAAAAAGTCAGGGGGTACCAGAGAAATTAATGCGCCTGTGTACAAGCTGAAAAAAATCCAGGAAGCCTTGTCTGAGGTTTTTCAAAATCTTTATCATCCTCATCAGGCAGCCAATGGTTTTGTGAAAAAAAAATCAATTGTATTAAACGCACAACCGCATATTGGCCAGAACTATGTTTTTAATACTGACCTGAAAGATTTCTTTTCTTCCATTGATCAGGCAAGAGTTTGGAAAAGATTGCAATTCCCCCCTTTTAATCTGAGCAAAGAAGCCGGCCGGCTTGAAATTGCAAATCGCATAGCTGCAATATGCTGCACCGAAATGGAAGTTGAAAGGTTCGATGAGGCCGGCAATATCACCATTGCAAAGCGCAATGTGCTGCCTCAGGGCGCTCCAACATCTCCTGTGTTGAGCAACATCATTGCACAACGCCTCGATTACAAACTAACAGGTCTCGCCAATAGATTCGGGTTAAACTATACCCGTTATGCTGATGACATCACCTTCTCTTCAAAACACAATGTTTACCAAAAAGGCGGTGAGTTTTTGCAAGAACTTGATCGGATTGTTGTTTCACAAAATTTCAGGATTAATCATGACAAAACCCGTTTGCAAAAAAGAGGGTTCCACCAGGAAGTAACAGGCCTTATTGTTAACGAAAAACCAAATGTTAAAACACGTTATATCAAACAACTAAGGATGTGGATAAGCTACTGGGAAAAGTATGGCTACAACAAGGCTGAAGAAATATTCCTACGTGATTACATCAAGGACAAAGGTCATGTCAAAAAGCACAAACCGGATTTGGTGAATGTTTTAAATGGCAAGCTTCTTTATCTTAAAATGGTTAAAGGCGATCTTGATCCAACATATTGTAAACTTTCAGGTCGTTTTTTCAAACTCCGGACACCACAAACCAAATTGTCCCAACTCTTACAAGTCTGGGAACAAAAAGGGCTCGACTCAGCAATAGCCTATTTCAACAATCAAACAGAGAATCTATGAAATGTAAAATTGAAAAAGTTTGGACCCTAATAAACCCTGACGGAATAGCATACCGCAGGTTCAGGACTAGATTTGCCAAAAAAATCTTTTTCATTAATGAAATAGACTTTCTAAACCATACTGAACTTATCATGATTCTTGATGAACAGATTATTCTAAAAGAGCCTGTTAATCAAAATTTCAACCTCGATAAAATACAAGTGAATGATAAAACACTTGTCATCATTAAACCTAAAAAAGAAGGGCTTTCTACTTTTAGAGACATAGATCCGGCTAAAATAAATGTGCTAAAAGGTACTTTACCTCCCATGACAGGATTTGAAGAATCTTTGATGTCTAGGATGAGAGAAGAAGGTTTTACTTCAGAACTTAAAGAGGAGAATAATGCTAAAGAAACTGCAACAGATGCTGATGGTTTTATAGATATTACAGAACCTGATTTTGATGAACTTGATTACGAAGAGCCTGATCTTGATGAACCTGATTTTGATGAGCTTGATTACGAAGAGCCTGATCCTGACGAACCTGATTTTGATAAGCTTGATTACGAAGAGCCTAACTTTCCGAATGTAGATATAGATGAAATTAAAATAAGATCTGTAAGTTCTGGTAATGCAGTATCGCTTAATGAGATTTTACAGAATAAAATTACTCCTCAACAGCAGCCAGAAGAAAAAGGAGAGCGTTCAGTTTCTGATAGCGATTTTTTAGAAAAATTAGGAAAAAAAGTGATAACTAGAGAACAAAAAGTGAATTTTGATAAAATTAAAGACGCCCTTAAAAACTCCAAAAGAGATTTATCAGAATTTACAAAAGAAGATGTTTCTAAAAAGTCGTCAAATGCAGCTGTGAAACCAAATCCTAACCTCAATGATAATCTCAATGCAAAAAATGAAAGGAAAGCTGCCCAAAAAACAGATGATTCCAATATCGCTTTCTTCAAAGAGATGATTTTGTTGGCCTCAAAGGAAAAAGTGGATATGGTCACTAAAAACAAGCTGTTTGCCCTTGTTAATAACCACATGCAATCAATTAAGTCTAAAGAAATAGAACTTTTATCAGAGATAAAACAGGAAATTTCCAATCTTAAAACCATTGAGGACCCTCCAGAACCAGAGTCTCTGCCCAAATACCTTCCTCCAGAAAATCTAACGAAGTTTTTGCTTGAATATAATCAAGATTCCATTTTGAAATATACTTGCCACGAAATAGATTCATATGATATAATTGATTCCATTAACAATTTGTGTGGTACAGATATTTATACTTTATCACAACATCAAATTCTGATTGAAAATAGAATCAAGGAGCTATATAAAAGGCACTATATAAATCATAAAATAAAAAACTTAATTTTAGTTTACCTTACCGGAAAATCATTTAAAGGATTACACAATAAATGGTCTTCAGATAATATTGTAATTAACTGGAAATATAATGAATTAATAAAGTGGTCAGAAATGAACCCGGGATTCGTGCCCAACCCTGGTACCAATCTAAAAAATAAAAGTAAAAACACAGGGTATAAGTTTACAAGCTCTATAGAATCAAAGCTCACTGGCGAACTAATTAATTCATTTTCAAGACTAACAATTCATTTTAAACACCTATTTCATATCAGAAGTGATAATTCCTTGTTAAAACTAATCAGCATCGCAAATGAAAATGAAAAACATATCGAACAGGTAGATTTTGAGATAAACACAAAGTATTTTTGGGAAACTATAGAGCTTTTTACTGATGTTGACAAACTAATTCAGGCCTACAATGCCATCATTCGTATGATTATTAAATCGCATAATGTCCAAAACATAGCAGAAAAGCCTAAGGTTAAACTTACATTTATGCAAGAGAATTCTGAAATAATATTTAGAATAACACATTGCAATTCTATATTCCAAAAAACAGTTGAAAACATTACTGACCGCATTGGAGACGATCACACCAATTTAATACAAAATCTTATTAATGGTCTATGTGATCTGTATCTAAAGGCAGATTTTGGAAACGGCCAGTTTGCCGAGATTAACCTATGGAATGGCAGTTTAAGAGCACCTAAGTTGCTCACTTTATTTAAAGGAGTTGAACATATCTTAATTTTTAGAAAATGATCTATATAATTGATGACAAGATAAACAGGCAGATTGATTATGGCTGGGATGCAAACAAATTTGCGAGATTCTTAGACAAACTGTGTCCGATTCATACATACAACGATTTAAGTAAAGAATTGCTCAGTAGTGATATCTTTTCTGATTTCAACACAGTACTTTGTCATGAATCATTCCATGATAACAGTGTATCTGACAATATGAATAGTTCTTTAGAGCTAAAAAATAACCTATATAAATATGCCAGGTTATATCCAAATGCCAATGTTGTGTTTTTTAGTGGAAGCAAAAGCTCGCGAAAGATTGATAAAAATGTTGCGTACATGCCTGTATCTGCGCTGTACCAAAACCTCGAGGCCTTTGCTACACAACCAAAATCTGATAAGTATGATTTAAGATATTTGCTTTACGGATCAAACTTCGAAATTGAAGAAATTCTAATCAGCAAGCTTGAAAGTGCTAATAAAAATTTTGGGCAGTCTGTTCTTGATGAACCGCAAACACGCAACTTCGTTGCCCTTACTATAGAAAATGAGATTGATTTAGTTTTTCGAAATGCTACTTACGAAACCTTTTTTCTCGATGAAGTACATAATCTTGATGTAACTGATGAGTATATGAGCGAAATAATTGGCAAATGGTTTGATAATAATGAATTTGATAACATTTTTATTCCACTGTGCTTTGGACCAATTCTATCAGACTACAACGGTCTCCGGTTTGCAGCCCATTTGCGCTGCACCGAATCTATAAACCGTCTTCAAAATATTTTCATATACAGCTTTGTTGACTTTACTTTTGTGTTAGAGAAAAGATATTTTGACATTCTTAAAACGAAAAATGTCCAGTTAATTGATTACAACAAATTATCATTTTTTAATGCAGCTAACTCAAAACGTGCACCCTTAAGTTCTTCAGAACTACCAAATGAAATTAGAAAACTAAAATTAGATCCTCCAAAAGATTACGATGATAATCACAGTATAATAAATGAATGGGCTATATATCGTTGGGCAAACACTTTAAATACTTACGATAAAGATATCGATCATGTCTCAAAAAAAGTAAGTAAACACTTGTATTTCAAGTACCTTAAAACAATGTTTCCACCAAGCGATATATTTGCATTGTCACAAGAGAAATTGAAAATAATCTATGAAGGTTCTCCTCGAATTCTATACATAGATGATGAGGCTAACAAAGGCTGGTACGAAATTCTATGTGCCCTATTATTTGATATTAACAAACTAGATTTCCATTATTTAGATGATGAATTCATCCACAAAACCCAGGAAGAAATTATCTCTATTTCAATTGAAGAGGTAATAAAAAAGGATGTTGATCTAGTCATTTTAGATTTCCGTTTGCATCAAAATGACTTTTTTACTGAAAACGTTCAAAACATTACTGGTCTGCGCTTACTAAAAGAAATTAAAAAAATTAATCCGGGTATTCAGGTTGTCGTTTTCTCTGCCACAAATAAACTTTTGAACTTGCAAGTATTACAAGAGGCAGGTATTGACGGTTTTGTCATGAAAGAATCTCCAGAATTAAGCCTGTCTTCTCATAGTACATCCTTACACATTTCAAAAATGTTAATTACTATTGGCGATTGTCTGCACAAAACATTCTTAAAAGATTTTTACCTCAACTTTGCAAGCCTTTCAGCAGAATTAATTCCTCGCAAAAGAGTCAAATCTGATAACCCTCTTCCTAACGAATTTGTTGATGAGGTTCTCAAATGGTTGGAAATTACCTATCAGCTGCTAAATAAAGAAATCAATCAATCAAGTCTAACCGCATCATTCGTGTTTTTATTCTCTGTATTAGAGAATTTATCGAATCGAGTAATTAACGTTGAAAAGCCAATTTTGGTAAACAATAACTTATACAAGTTTGAATTTAGAGGCACCAACCAAGAGCTTTGCAGCTTTTCAGATGATTCTTCTAATTCTGGGGGTTTAAAAAAATCTGAATATCCGTTGGTAACTTCTATAAACATTCCATGGACACAAAAAATCCTAAACACTATAGATTACCTGGGCGATAATAATTATTCTGTACCTGAACTAAATAAGATTGTTAAACTTAGAAACGACATCATACATGCAAACACTACTACAGGTGACAAAATCTATATCGATAAAAAGTACCTTATTTTATTAAACACATTGATATGTAATGGGTTGAAGAATGTTAAGTAGTTTTTTTTCTAACCGCGCACTTCCAGTACACACCCTAAAAATACTTTTGCTGCAAATAAACAAATCATGAACATCATCGATCACTTTAAGGACCTTCAGCTCACATCCGACCAGCAGCAGGCTGTCGAAATGATTGAGGATTTCCTGAAAGGTGACGACAATGTTTTCATCCTCAAAGGCTATGCCGGTACTGGCAAAACAACCCTAATCAAAGGAATCGTTTCATACTTAAAAGCTATTGAAAGGTCTTGCTCGGTAATGGCTCCCACTGGCCGGGCAGCGAAGGTAATTCGCAACAAAACTGGCGTTGGATCTACTATTCACCGTGGAATTTATAATTTTCAGCGTCTTGAAACAATCAAAGACGAAAGTCAGGATGATGCTGAAAAGTCATTCAGGTACTATTTCCCTCTTGTAGTAGATGAAGGCATCAACCGTGTCGCCATTGTTGACGAGGCGTCCATGATTTCAAGCAAATACAGCGAGCACGAACTTTTTCGCTTTGGCAGCGGTTATCTTCTCTCCGACCTTATCCAATACATGGATATGCAGGTGCAATCAAACAAAATTATTTTTGTTGGCGACCCTGCCCAGCTTCCTCCTGTTGGCGACAACCAATCATATGCCCTCGATCCTTTCTTTTTCGAAGCAATGGGCTATAAGGTATCTACAACTGAACTCACCCAAATAACCCGCCAAAAAGCAGACAGCCTAATTCTGGAGAATGCCGGAGAAATCAGGCAACTTCTCAATGCTAAACAACGTAACAGTTTGATATTCAAAAACGACGATAATCAATGCAGGTCTCTTAGGCCTGAACAGCTTTGTTCAGAATATTTGTTGCACTATCCGGCTCCTGAAATTGGAGATGGGCTCATAATTTCCTACAGTAATTCACAGGCACTTAACTACAACAAAACCGTAAGGCAATTCTTATATCCCCTCAATCCTGACGTAATACCCGGTGATATATTGTTGATAAACAACAACAACTACCATACCTATGGTGTTGATCTTTATAACGGTGATATGGTAAAAGTTCTTGATGTTGCCCCTCAAACCGAAACCCAATCAGCACCGGTTATGGTAGGTAATGTCAGAAAAATAATTAATCTAACATTTCGTAATGTCAGCTTCTTTCATCCGGATTCTGGTCAGGTTATCAATTGTAAAATCATTGATTCATTGCTCAATAACCCAAATAGAGACCTAACAATACACGAAATGAAAGCACTGTACATAAATTTCGTGATGAGGTTTCAGGGCGAACAAAAGAAACGTGCGGAACAAAAACTCGAAACCTATAAAGTCGGTTCGCAACAATTTAAAGACCGCCTTCGTGTTGATCTCTATTTTAATGCCATGCGCGTCAAATACGGCTATGCCATTACATGCCACAAAGCACAGGGCGGTGAGTGGCAAAAAGTTTTTGTTGATTTCTATGGCAGAATCGGTCTTAAAGACGAGCAATTACGCTGGTGCTACACGGCAATTACACGCGCTGCAGAAGTTCTCTTCACAGTAAATGCTCCCAATATCTCAACTTTCGAAAAATTAAAGTTTAGTCCCATCGGACGCATAGGCAAATTGCCATCCAATGCTTTAGCGCTCGGCAGTCCACCGGCTACGCCTTTCCATGGTATAAATTCTCATCCGGCCAAAAGACATAAGTTTCATGAAATTGTCGCTAAAATTGCAGATTCCGCTTACACTCTTTCACATGTCGAAAGCCGAGATTATCATGAGATGTGCTTCTTCTCATTAGGCGAAGAAACAATAAGGATAGACATGTACCACGACGAGGCAGGGTTCTTTACAAAAATCAGCTCAAATGACAAAAACGCCGCACCTCTTATAGAGTTAATCAAACAAGATTTTAAAGCAGAGTTCAAACTGCATTATAATCCCGGAAGCGAGCCATTGGCAAAGCTTTGGAATATTGTGCAAATGATCTGCAGCGAATTGGAAATTCAAATAACCAATGTGGCTGAGGAAGTACAGTATAATTATGTAAACTATTTTCTGAAAACCTCTGGCATCTGCTCCTACATCCAGTTTTACTTTAAATCGGACGGAAGGTTTACCTCAGCCTTGCCCAAATCTGACCTGGGCGATCTCGATGCCGGTCTTGTATCGCTCATCCAAAAAATGAACACTTATGAGCTTTAAAGAAATCAACGAACTGCGCAAAGCAGGCAAGTTCAGCGAAGCACACAACATGGCTGTTTCTGCTCTTGAAAACGAACCGGACAATATCTGGAACCGAAGAGCCTATGCATGGGTCATTTATGAATTTATCAAAGCCAACACTGATTCGGACAAGCTAACATCGTTTTTCGAATGGCTTGATAAAGCAAAAAATCTCAATCCAAAAATTGATTCCGATGCATACAGGTCTGAATCGGAATTTCTCTCTCTTTCCGCCTCGCCCTCTCTTCCCCATAGCGATACTATGGTCTTTGATTCAATCGCATTTCAAATCGGAAAAGTAGCCCGCGAGCTATCCTTACAGAATCAATCCGGTAACCGCTCTCTGCTGCACCTTTTTAATATCATCAAACAATTCAATTTTTCCAAACCTTCTGATGGTTATTCATTCATATTAAAGTCATTTCTTAAGGGCCTTAAAGAAACTGCTCATTTTAAAGAATTTGCTGATTGGTGGGGCTTCGCTAATTTACGCCCTGAAGACTTCAAACCCGAAGTTTTCCAGGGTCGCGAGATAATGGCTTTGGCCGAACAGCTATACATAGCCTATTCAAAAGCTCTGCTCAAAGGCGAGCAATCCGAACACAATGGTTTTGTAATGCACAACATCATAAATATAGGACATATCGAATCTTTCCTTCCTGATCTGGACAAAATTATCAGCAATCATCCCGACTATACTTACCCACTATACTTCAAAGCCAAATTATTGCTTGCAATTGGTAAAAGGGATGAAGCTGTGCAAGAATACCTGCCTTTTGCCAGACACAAACAAAACGATTTTTGGGTTTGGGAACTTTTGGCTGAATTACAAGCAGATGATAACAACAAATTGGCCTGCTATTGCAAAGCCCTTACTTGCACATCACCTCCAAAATTTTTGGTGGCTATCAAGGAAAAGCTTTCAGCCTTATTGATAAAAATGGGAATGCTTGTTGAAGCAAGCATCGAAATCTACGATACAATAAGGGTCAAGCAAGAAAACCAATACCGTATTTCACAAACCCTGCATAACTGGACAGCCCAGGAATGGTACCGGCAACCCGAGGAGCAACAAACAAACCGAATCCTATACTTTAAACACAAAACAATTGCCGAGGAACTCCTGTTTGCCGATATCCCTATAGAAACCATTGCCATCGAGTTTGTCAACACGACTAAAAAGATGGCCAATTTTGTTAAAAACAAAACATTTTCAGGTTTCTTCAAGTACGACAATCATTTCAAAAGCCTTGCGATTGGTGATGTTTTAAATGTCAGGCTAAAACACGTAAACGACAATTTTTACCAACTTCTTACAGCAACAAAGCTTCCTGCCGGTTCAAGTTGTGAAGCAATTAAATCCTTCAATGCACCCATCGAAATGAAGCAGGGCAATACCTTTGGTTTTGCAGATAGGGTTTTCATC
>Ga0208244_100387_pt1 | contig 46710 bp, 28 predicted proteins | sample SubbioCR12Aug_5A_FD_184828 | JGI IMG/M metagenome (GOLD analysis project Ga0208244, IMG submission 184828) | Serpentinite rock and fluid subsurface biosphere microbial communities from McLaughlin Reserve, California, USA - CR12Aug_5A (SPAdes) | ecosystem: Environmental > Terrestrial > Deep... | reverse complement strand
TGACCGCGATCCAGCGCTGGTACCGAATCTTGAGTTTAGCGCTGGTTAAGTACCTCAAGGGGCGTCAATTGCAGCCGCCGGAATGCCTGCCAGCGCCTGCTTAGTGGATTCAACCGCTCTTTTTAGGTTTATAGTTGAATGGACATCTACGCCGTCATTCCGGCATGGATTGCCGGAATCCAGGTCACAAGGATGTGAAAGCCCAACGCCATCCATGGCTTCTGGACCCCGGCAATCCGTGCCGGGGCGACACCCACTATGAACGCAATCCGTGCCTAAGCTGGAGGTTAAGTTCCCCTATCGAATGATGGGTTATCCCAACATTTTTTTACGTCTAGCCATGCCGAAAATCCCTGCTAAAGCAGTCGCCATTAGCGGTAGAGCAGCCGGTACAGGAACGGGTTGAACAACTGAGTAAACGCCGATACCGCCGCCGTTCAACTCATATCCGGTCAATAACAAGTCTTTACCGGTAGGATTTAAAGCTGCTTCAACAAATAAAAGCGACTCAGGCGAAATCAGGCCATCAGCCAGACTGTTGATATAACCGGCAAACTCCATTTGTTCAGGGTCGGTAATATCATAAGCCAGCAGACCGTTTTGTCTTTCCATACCAATGAAAGCGTAGCGCTTTCCGTTGATCTCACCTACCGTCAAACCCTCAGGCTCCGGTCCTTTGTCCGCAGAACGCGCGTCTCTTGTAGCTGGGTTTCCTTCAGTCATGTTGTGCAATGTTGGGTCCAGTTCCAGAAGCTTGGATTCAAACGAACCACTGTCGCTGACCAACTGGCCTGTTTCGGCATCCCAGATGGAAAATGAACGGGTACCGGTCATGGTCAATGTCTCTATTTGGCCATCGCCATCAGTATCCCCGTCTATTTTAGAAACACGTAACCGGCCCAAAGCGCTATCCGCTTTATAATTGCCGTAAATGGCGTTGAGCTCAGCTTCAGTAGCGCTGTCGACAGAACCGGCAGGCAGATCTTTTACACGAATTCGGTCATTATCATCCACACGAAAATCGCCTTCATTAGCCGTCACAATGAAATTTTTTCCGGCTGAACTGAAAGTCGCCATCGTATCGGGCATAGGCAAACCGGCTACTTTATCGTTGATGAATGCGCCGCCATCTCTGTCGGAGGCATCAACCACTTGCGCTATTGTACCCAGCTTATGAAGGTCTACCCATTTTTCAGATGCCAAATCAAACACACCAACCGCATTGTTTTCCTGAAGGCTCACATATAAACGGCCATCTAATTCGGACATAAATTCAGGCTCAACATGCCGGTATAATTCAGTCGCTGACAGATCGTTAAAGCGCAGCCCCTCCAAAGTCAGGCCAGCGGCCAAATTTTGAGACTGAAAGTCGAATGTTTTGACATGGGCGCTGGTCAAAGAGGCAAAGTCACTGAGCGATTGAATGCCTGAAAGATCGATAATGCTGATGGAACCCGGCGCATCGGTATTCCCCCCACTGGTAAACTCACCCTCGTTTGCTACAAACAAGCGGCTACCGTCAGCTGAAAACTTGACACTGTCAGGATGATATCCAACATCCAGCGTCATCAAGGCACCTAACGATCCGGCACGGTAATCAAAAAATCCTAATTTTCCGGCCGTCGTGCCGTTTGCTGTAGGTATCAGTGAAACTGCACCAAATCCACGGCCTAATGGATCGGCAGCCGTTGAAGAAGCGCCGCTGATATCGGCAACTGCACCGAAAACCGTATCAAAAGTAATCAGTCCTCGCTCGCTCAAAGTGCCTGTGCTGCCTAATGACAAAACCTGGACACCTGTTCCACTGTTGCCGGACATCGTACTCAAAACAGTATATTGGTCGGGTGTATAGGCCAAAATTTCCGCACTGCCGTCACGCGCGCCATTGGCGCCGGTGAAAGCCTGCAGCAGATTGATTTCCAGACTGGCCTGTGCTGAAGGGGCAAAAATGGCAGACAACGTCACCGCCAGGGGTAGGGTTTTATTCATGAATGTCTCCTGAGATTATTGTTGAAAAAACACAAAAGTGTGATGTATTTCACCAAAATATCGTGACAATTAGGTGACAGCGCACTTGACAGGCGGATATTCTTCAACTTTCAGGTAAACGATTATTTTATGCCGTTACTTTTCTTCAAAAAAACAGGCAATAAGGTAATCGCAGCAACGATGACAATAGAAAACAGAATGTCGAAACTGAACAGGTCTTTAATGGAATGGATATGATCGAGTTGATTTCCGCCATTTGCATAAATTAGCGAAGCAGGCGTCACTCCGATCAGGGTGCTTAATAAATATTTTTTGAAAGATATTCTTGAAATACCCCCAACTATATTGATTAAAAAATAAGGCACTACCATTACCAGCCGTAAAGATAAAAAATAATAAAACCCGTTTTTTTCTATTTCATTGCCGATCGAATCCAGTTTATCCAAATAACGATTTTTAAATACGGTATTAAACGAATAACGGCTTATCAAAAAGCCAATCAGACATGCTGCAAGAGTAGCGGCTATATTGTAAACAGCCCCTAAATAAAAGCCGAAAAAGAAACCGCCCAATACTTTCAGAACAGCCGCCAAGGGAATCGGTGAGTTAATAAATAGGATGCAGGAAGTAAAAAAAATAACGACAGAAAAAAAGTAATTATTACTAATAAAAAACCGGATGTATTTTTCATTATTTTTCACATTGTCCAAGGTGATTAAATCCGCCGAATAAAGGCTAAGGATAATAATCAGCACCAATAAGATAATCAGCCAGTTTTTTACATTATTCATGTCAGTTTTACGGTATTTAAAATAGTTAACGGTACGTCTACTCTGACATTGCCCCGCCTAACTTTCCGAAATGGTTTTTAATGTCTGCCGGGCTTCGTCGATGCCGTTAAATTGGCTGTCTTTTTCAATAGCTTTTTCCAAATGTTCACGCGCGCTTTTATTATCGCCTTGCTTGAAATAAACCATGCCCAGTTTGTGAAGGGCGACGGCTGAATTCGGCACTTGTCCGGTTACTTTCTCCAACAGTGCTTTGGCTTTGTCGTAGCTGCCTTGTCGATAAGCGAGCACAGCAACGGTATAGAGCATGTCAGGATTATTGGTTTTGGCTAACGGTCCGGCAAGTTTAGCGGCTCGGTCAAGGGCGGCATTGTCTTTTGCCTGCTCCGATAAATAGCGCACCAGATTATTCAAGGCGATGGCTGATTGTGGCTGACTTTTATAACTGTCTTCCAAAAGTGCCAACGCTTTATCATGCGCGCCGGCTTGATGATAAAGCGCAGCCAAATCGCTGACCAATGTCAATGAACCGGTCTTGTCGATACCTTGCTGTAAAATCAGGACGGCTTTGCCCTGCTCTTTTTGATTGATATAAAGCCCTGCCAGATTGCGGTAAGGGTTTTCCCATTCGGGTTTAATGGCTATCACTCTGTTAAAAGCTGCAGCCGCTTCTGCGGGTTTGTTGGCTGCGGCAAAAACACCGCCCATCAGGTTATATGCGATGAAATGCTCCGGTCTTTGTTTGATGATCGCTTGCAGGATTTTAAGCGCCTGATCCGGTTTTTTTAATTGCAGATAACTGTTAACCAGTTGCGTCAACGGTTCGACGGCGTCAGTTTGTTTGCTCAAGGCCTTGGCAAAAAATGCAACAGCCTCCTGCGGCTTACCTTCGGATTGAAACGCCATACCTTCAAGATAAAAACCAGAAGCTTCATCGGGATAGGTCTGCTGTAAATGACCGGCAATTTGTCTGGCCTGCTCCCATTTCTGTTGCACCCGGTAAATATTGAATAAGGCTTCCAGTCCTCTTTTACTGCCTGGATTAATCTGCAACCAGACGATCATGTGCTCTGCTGCTTTGTCTGCCTTACCGGTTTTAACCAGCAGTTCAGCCACATCGAGCCTCGCGTTTTCATCATTCGGCAGCAAGCGGACGATTTTTTCCAGGTTTTCCAATGCCGGAACCGGGTCCTGATTCAGTTGATGCGCCGTAGCCAGCAATTTTAATACGTTGATAGCGTCCGGTTGCTCAACCAGCACTTTGCGAAAATCTCCGATGGCATCGGCCAAACGGCTTTCACTCAGCGCCAGTTCACCGCGCAAAATCAAGGCTTCCGGTTCCTTGGGATTGGCGCTCAGCAAGGTTTCAATCAATTCCTTCGCGGACTCAATGCGCCCGGATTTAACCTGCAAGCGTGCCAGCAAGATTTTTGCCTTGACGCCCTGCCTGCCGGACTGATCCAAAGCTATTATCTCCTGCAATGCCTGTTCGGCCTTTTCGGTCAAATTTTGCGTCAGATAGAGATTGACCAAACCGAATTTCAATACAAAATCATCCGGATGGTCTTCCAGCATCGGAATCAATTCAGACTCGGCGATTTCAGGGCCTCTTTTTTCAGCCAGAAAGTCGAGCAAATTCAGCTTGGCTTGCTGATTATCGGGAAGATCGGCGACCGCTTGGCGCAAAACCGCCTCGGCTTTATCCAGCTGATTTTGTTCAATTAAAAACAAGGCCAGACGTTTTCGATGAATGAGCGGTTTGGGTTCGAGTTTAACGATCGCTTCCAGCGTGCTCAACGCTGAATCAAAGGCCTTTGTTGTGATGTAGAGATTGGCCAGCATCAAACGCAGAGAAGTATCGCCAGGATTTTTTTCAATATGCTGAAGCAAAAACGTAATCGCTTTGTCCGGTTTTCCGGACTTGGTCTGCAACGATGTCAGCAATAAAATCGCCGGCACATCTCCGGGTCTTTTGGCTAATGCCGCTTCCGCCTTGACGGTCGCTGCATCGCTGTTGTTTTGCGCGGCCAATATACCGCCACTTAATACTAATGCATCTGGATTGTCCGCATCAATCGCGGCGGCCTCTTTGGCCAGGGTTTCTGCATTTTCGAGCTGTCCGGCTAATAGATAAAACTGACCCAGCTTGACTCTCGCCATTAAATGTTTGGGATCGGCATTAACGGCTTTTTGATAAAACTCGCGGGCCTGCTGCAAATCACCCAGTTTGGCTGAGACTTCCGCAGACTGATACAAAGCCTCGGCATGATCGGATTTTATTTTAAGAATGTGGTCAAAAGACTGACGGGCATTCTCATATTCCCCCGCCTGAAATTGCTCCTTTCCCTGTTTAAGCAGTTCGTTCATTTTCCGTCTTGAATCATCGCAGGCTGTTAATGAGCCGATTGAAAGAATCAGAACCAGTATTCCAAAGTAATTATGCTTCATAACCGTGACAGGATTGCTTGAATGTAGTTTCCCAATAATTTCAAAAAAGACTGCGGCAGGTGTCGTCCCGACAGGGAATGACGGAAACATAAGTTAAAATAATACCCCTACAAGTCTGGATATCCCTGTAAAAACATTTTAACTTCAACACATAGGATGTGCCGACGTCAGGAGGCGCATCAATCGCGAACGATGCGCTTCGTACCTCAGCACATCCTATTTCTTCGCGCCATATCGACGTTACCTGACTTATTGCCCATTTTCACTGGAATTACCGCCATCTTCTTGAGTTTCGGTTTCGGTTTCGGTTTCGCTTTCAGATTCCGCCTCCGTTTCACCCTCATCCGGTGCTGGTTCGGCCGCAACATCGGCTTCTGTTTTTCTCAGGTATTGATGAGTGGCGAGTTTGTCCTGATATTCCTGAATCATATTTTCAATTTCAACGCCGTTAAATCCCAGTATCGGTTCTTTACCCAACAAGGTATCGAACAAGCCACGGCTATTGAAATTTTCCATCATTATTCGGGTTGTCTTGAGCAGTTCCAGGTTTTTGTTTTCACAACTATCCAATTCTGTCGCTGTAAATTGTTGCGTCTGCTGTAATTCAGTGAACTGTGCAGTCAGTTGTTTCTTTTCCTGATTCAGCTGTTTGTATTTCTCAACTACTTCATGCAGCTTTGATTTGGTTTTATCCAACTGACTGTTGAGACGCTCATTACTACCCTGTGCTGCCGTGAGTTCTCCGGTCAATTTGGTCTCTACCGACGCCGCCGCTTGAGACATCTGTTTTTCGGCATTCAATTGTTCTTTAAGCTGCTCATTCTCCGCCGCCAGAGTGGCACTTTCAGTCTTCAGTCTATCGCGCTCAGCACTGACTTCACGCACCATCGCCTGTAATTTGGCGGCAATGCGCTTATCGGCGCTTTCATCACGTTTAACCGCGTGCACCGGCATCGCGGATAACAGCGAACTGAGTACAATAAGACCCCAAATGAACTGCTTGCTTGAAATTTGCATATTCAGGCTCATCAGAACTTCGCGTTGACATCAAATTGGAATACATCGACACCGTATTCAGGACCTTCGATAACATCCGCTGATAACCAGCGACTGGTCAACCAGACGTTATTGAGCAAGCCATAGTTTGCCCCGAGAATCCAGCCTTTGGCGTTGGTGCCGCCTAAATGAAAATCGGAATCAGAGAAAGCATCCAGAACCGAGTCACGCTCGACGCTCTTATAAGCAACGAAAGTGCTCCAATTGCCTTGTCGGTCGACTCTGAGATGGCCCACATCACCCCGGACCTGCCAGGCATTAGTTTGATCTTCTACATCTCCTCCGCCTAAGATGCGCGCGTCTTGAACATCTCGGCTATTAAAGCCGACATTTTTGGCATAATCCGCAGAAAACGTGAAATGAATCGGATTGAATAACGCAAAGTCATAACGCATATTGACATTGATGATGTTGAAATCAGACGCTAAACCCAGCATTCCCGGAGTACTTCCAGGATTAAATTGATCACCTTCCAGGCAGATTGCCGCCAGACTGTTTCCCCCTTGCATAAACTCAGGCATAGATGCATCATTTTCGCGGGAATTCAAATCGCAGGTACCCTGAGTTGTTGAATTGGGCCTTGCACTGATATTTTTATAATCATAATAAGCAACAGCAAATTTTAGGCTGTCATGATTTTTAAATCCCCAATCCAGACCGACCTGTCCTCCAAACAGCCATTTATCGTTATGACTAAAAGGTGCCTCCTGCAGAGGAAAAGCACCCGCCGTCGCATAAATCATCCGGGCATCGTCACCCAGACCATTGGAAACTCCGAGATTATGACGCACGGTCGCAGAAAAACCTTCAAATGATAAATCGGTATCCCACACCAGTTCCGAGCCACTGGTAAACTCGCCACCGCCGACGAACCAGGGATTTTTCATGCGTCCACCCATCAAGGTTAACCATTTAAAGCCATAGGTATTGGTATGGTCATATTGCAAATAGGCTCTGTCGATATTGAATTCGTAACGATCACCGGTTTGTCCCAGCGTCTGATTCGTCGAAACCGGATCTCTGAAATTGCCGGTCGATAAGCGAACAGCCGCTTTAAGTCCTTTTACGACATCGACATCAAGACCCAAACGAAGGCGCTCACGAAATCGATGATTGTCATTGGTGGTATTTAGCAAGGCATCAGGAAATGCAGCAATTTCTCCGCCACGCTGGTTAATCGTCTGAACATCCGGATAAAATCCGGTTGCATTTCCATCCGCATAAAACACATTTTCGGTACGCAACCGGATATCGCCTGACAATTTAAACTTACGCGTCCATTCAGGCAACGCATCGGCCAAACCCCAGCCTTCTTCCTTGGCCTTGCTGATCACATCGTTAGTTACATCGGTACGCAGTTCAGCACGTATTTGTTCACGAATCTCATCCTTCATAAACTCTGGAATATAAGGCACCCGCACTTCATCGCCATCAGGCGAGCCAATAGCCTCGGCATTGCCGACTGCTGCCGCGGTTTTGGCTTGAGCCGCCAATTTTTCGGCATCGTCTTCAGCTTGCTTGAACATATCCTGAGCGGTTTCCTCGTTCAGAACGCCCTGTTTAACCAGTTGCTTGATCAGGCTTTCCGTGGTGCTGCGTAGTTTCAGCAATTCCTCTTTTTCGCCAGCCTCTGCCGGTCCCAAAAAGCCCAACAACATCAAGGCTGTTAAAGCCTGTTTAGTTTTATTCGACGTGTTCATAACTCTCTAAATGCGTGAAGTAATGCGTAACTTGACCGGGGATTTGACGCCAACGGGTGGTGCCTTGCTGATTTTCTTGAGCTTGCCCAGCTGTAATTTCAACAACTCGTCAACCTTGGAATCGCTGCTGCTTTTGGTCAGTTCAAAGCGTTGCACGTTACCGTCAAGGTCGAACCAGATTTTTATCGAGGCGGTATATTTGCTGCGTCTCAGATCATCGCGATCTGAAATCAAATCGGTCAATTGATTCCTGATGACACCCTTGTACCAACTCTCCGGACTGCCGCCCCCTAACAAACCTTTGCCGCCTTTACGTCCGACCAAGCCGAAACCATCAGACCCAGCCGTTCCTTCAGCGTCCAGTCCGGTGTCAGCCGGCGCATCCTCGGGTGCTTCTTCCGGTGTCTCTTCGGGTTCCTGTTCAGGCTCGGGTTGCTCTATTTTTTCCTTTATCTCAGGCTCCGGCGGCTTCTCAATCTTGGGAGGCGGCGGAGGTGGTGGGGGTGGTTTAAGTAAGGTGATGGCTTGAATTTTTTTCTCTTTTTTTGCCGGTTTATCAGATTCAATCTGACTGACAAAATAAGCCAATATACCCAGCACAATGGCTGCAATCAGACCAGCCGCTACCCTCGGGATATAAACCCGCCAATGTTTTTTATGTGTCATGGGAATAGGCTTATCTGACTAGATTTTGCGTAACCAGTCCGATTTGAGTGATGTCGATCCGGCCCAGCAAGGCCAAAACATCGACCACATTTTGATACTGCACGGTAGCATCACCTTTGATAACAACAGGCAGATCTGGATCAGCCGCCCGGTACTGCTGTAACGTGGACTCAAGTTGTTCCAGCGTCACCGGAAAAGTATCCAGAAAGATCGTCCCGTCAGCGGTAATCGTAATTGCCTTGGTCTTAGGTTTGGCCAGGCTGGGGGCATCGCTGGCTTTGGGTAAATTGACGGTAATGCCCTGCACCGCCGCAGTAGTCATGATGATAAAAACAATCAACAATACGTAGGCCAAATCCAGCATCGACGTGACGTTGATTTCATCATAACTGTCCAGTTCTTCTTGATAACGCATCAGTAATTACTCGCAGTTCAAATTAGCTGTATTGTTCGGATAATTTAGTCGTAAACTCATCGACGAAAATATACATATCGGCCGTAATTAACTTAATCCGGCTGGCAAGATAGTTGTAACCGAACAAGGCCGGAATCGCGACCAGCAAACCAGCTACTGTAGTTGCCAGCGCCGCCGCGATACCCGGTGCAATGGCATTGACGTTGACTTCTCCGCTGGCCGCAATGTCACCGAAGGTAATCATAACCCCCAGTACAGTTCCCAGCAGTCCCAGAAAAGGTCCGCCGCTGATCGCGATGGTCAGTAAAACCATCTGGTTATTCAGTTTTTGAATTTCCCTGACCAATGCCGATTCCATGGCGGCTCTGACCGAGTTGATTCCTTTATCGGAAATCATCGGTAAGCTCACATCCGCACCCACCGCCCTCGCCAAACGCCGGTTCATTTCCTCTACGCCAACATGGTAAAGATTGTAGATGGAGGATCCTGCAAACCGGGCATGTCCGCCGGTCATTGATAATAAAATGGGCGATTCTTCGATATCTTCATCATCTTCGGTCGTTTCGCGATTCAGATTACTGATATCACTGGCTTTCAACTTGATGAATTCATCTTCGAACTTGCGGTTTTCTTTATGATTTTTGTTCAATACGATGGATTTCACTATCATGACGATCCAGCTCACCACAAACATGATTCCACACAAGCCAATGATGACCCAGCCATCCGGCGTCACATCCCGCATGGTCGCCATAATCGGAGATTCGCCTCCACCGTCTTCGTCCTCGGAAGCATCCTCGCCGTAAGTCAACAAGGTCGAGTTAGGGCCTTGCATCAACGTATCGAAATACAAGGCATTGGCATCGCGTGCCGTTTTATAGAGCGCAATATGATCCATCATGCCCACATAACCGCGACCGCCTTGTGCATCGGCGCCGATGGTGACATCGTCGGAGAATTCAGTCAGCGAAACAGGATAAGAACCGGTTGATTTGCCGTCGATATACAATGCAATATTACCCGCACTCGCTACTAAGGCCAGATGATGCCAAGCGCCTGCTTCCAAAGGCGCCAAACCGGCAAATCCCTGTTTGACGCCGGTACTGTCGACAACCTCGATAAAGGGCATGCTGTCTCTAACAGATAAAGTCAGGTTTTGCTTGGCGCCGGCAATTTGAAAAACCACACTATCGACCACTTGCGCCTGATCGATTTTTAACCAGGCAGAAAATGTCCAGCCTTGCTCAGGACGCATTTGCAAGGAAGGCGAGGCCGGAATTCGAATAATCTGACTGCCTTGAAATACAGCACCCTCACCTATCAGTCCGCCTTCTGCGATCGTGGCTGTTGCCTCAGACGGGTGATGATTATTTGCGGTTAAATCTTTGATGCCTTCTTTTGAGAAAGGGTATGTCAACATCTGCGTGACATCGAATGAACCGGGCGCATCCTGACCATCAGCCGCTTCCGGATTTCCGGAATAAATCCAGATCGCCGGTTCCGGCATACCCGCCATATCCTTGGGCAGTTTTACCCAGATAAACGCCATTTCATTAATGGGATCCAATTTTTCAATAAAAAACTTTAATGGCGTTTGCTCATCGGCGCTCAGCACCCTGATATCTTTACCATTTTCGGCAAGATCCAGGAAATTACCAAAATTACCCGTGTGCAATCTGATCAACGCATAACCGTCATCAGGAATCGTTACGCCCGACTGGGTCAATGTATTCGTGTCCAGATTTATTTTTTTCTTGTACCCCCATTCATCGTTCCACCATGCGGAAGCGATAGTCGGTACAAAAGCCAATAAAATCAGAAAAAAAGCAAAGCGTTTCATTATTTCTCTCAAACTCAAATCAGGATTCAATTATCGCAAGTGATTGTTACAGCTATGTTACTTTTATGTTACTCAGTGAAATTTATTGGTCGCAGCAAAGCCATTTTTGCCATGAATGCGATAAATAACTCAGGTTAAACAATGCCAATTTTGTAGGAGCGGGCCCAACCCGCGATCAAACCAAATCAGGTTGCGGGCTGGGAACTCTCCTACTATGAATTCAAGGCATTGCCGGGTTAAACAAAGGGCTAATTCGCCTCCTCATCGCCGAAACCGAGAATATCAACGCTGATAATGCCTAATGCTGCAGCACTGGCCATTTTATCGCCGGCATCCTTGGCGGCATCGCCGGAACTATCAATAGCACCCGCTACTGCGGCAGCCACATTGCCGACATTGCCCAAACCTGCCGCGAGGCTTCCGGTTGAAGCCACCGGTACACCGACCGATACGCCGCCGACATCGATATTATCGGACCCGACAATCGCCGTTGCGCCCACCGTGACATCCTTACCGCCAACACCCGCTTCGGATGCATCGATAATGCCTTGCAATGCGAACAACAACGCATCACCTTGCGAACCGTCCGGAGCCACGTTGGCCCGTATACCACTGCCGGCAACTGCGGGCGGGAATTCAACGACAAGATTGCCTTGCTGATCGAAACGAACGATTGGCGGTGGCGATGCCAATGCCGTTTTCGCACCACGACCGGCATCGATATTGCCGTCGGTCGCACCGATCACGATGTCGCCACCACCCAGCGTCATGACGCGTGTCGTATTGACCTGGAAATCGTCACGAACAAACGAGTGAATCGCTCCTTTCTTGACCGCAACAACACCCAGCTCAGACGAATCCTTCGCACCACTTGAATTGACCGCCAAACCGGCATTGACGCCTCCGTTCGGCGCGTATAAATTGATATCGCCGCCGTCCGTTGAATGTATCCTGCTGAAAAACATCGAGATGTCACCCATTTGATCTTTATTTCTCTCGACCCCATAGGCTTTACTCAAGATGCTGCTTGCGTCATTACCATCGGTAAAGACAATGCTATCAGGAGTGAAAGAATAACCCTCGACTCCCGCCAAAACGGTTGTGCCCGGAAAAACTGTTTCGATCATCCCCAATGTAACGAGCTGAGCAAAATCCATTTCCTGCTTAAATGCGAAGGCCGCAGCTACGTCTCCGGCTTCATTGGCACTATCGAAGGCGTTTTTTGCGACTGAAAATTTATTGCCTTGCACTTTCAAAATCGCGTTCAATGGATTTTTTATCGAGGGCAGAAAATAAGCATTGAAATGCGCCTGTTCGACCGGAGATAGATTTTCAAAGGCTTCAAGAGCTGATTCTTCAGATAGATTCGTATCGCCAATGAGAGACTGCATTAACTGGGTGACCTCTTCCTGGTAGCGCTCAACGAACTCATCGCCGTTTAAGAAGAAGTTACGAGCAAATGAAGGCACATCGATTTTGGATTTTGCCAACCCTGCAATTACGTCGATACCTGCGCCGTCCTCAGACAATGCCGGATTGACTTGATTACCGACTGTCGTAATACCGTCAGACGATCCCAAATCGACATTGCGTCCCGCCAATACGTTCAAATGACCGGGACCACCCACTTCGATTTTTTGCACACGGTTTTGAATAGCCCCGGTAGCCGGATTTCGGGCAATATCAAATTTGACGTCGCGCCCGGCATTGATGATCGATTGAGAGCCTTCGAAATTATGTTGTATTTGAAAGCTGACATTACGGATATCGTTACCGGCCATCACCTCGGTTTGCTTGGGCAAAACAAATGACAAGGGGTCTCGTCCTTGAATATTGCCACCGCTAGTGATTGAAGCGGGTACTCGATCATTGATGTGATTGGGCACCGCCGAATAGATGCGGTCTGCGGCGCCCTTACCGGAAACAGGTAACCTCAAGGCGGCATTCGAAAAATCCAGATCCGGTCTGGCTACACTAGGCAGCAATGCGGGATCGGCATCCGACATCACAATATTTACAGTGTTACCGTTACTGCCGGTACTAATATTCCCGGCTCCGTATAAACTTAATTGACCTTGAGAACTTGGGAATAACAGCAGACTTCTATCGAATTGTATGTCGCCATTCAACGCGTTCGCTCTCAGTGTAGCCGGGTAAATCCGTAATGCATTTTGCGCTCCCGCACCGAAAGTAAGCTGACTCAACATGGTGGCCAGAGCACCGATGTCATTTTTGAATGCAATGTTTCCAGTTAAAGAAGCCGTTGATATCGCGCTTTCGGGACTGTATCTAAAAAACAGACTCGACGGCACGACACTGCTATCGGGAGTCTTACCTTGCGGTAACACCATTGGATCAATCACCGCTTCTATACCGACATTTTTAACGGCGGTAATGTTGAACTGCGCATCGCCCAACGCGATGATCGGATTACGGCCGCCATTACTTCCGGCCGTCACGGCGTTTCCGGCTAATAGACTGGCCGTTCCGCCGTCCACATAGAAGATTCCGCCAGCTATGTTTTGCCCCGCATTGATATCCAGATGACCGCCACCGTTGACCTCTACAACGTTCGTCAAATAACTTTCCGAGATCGGGTCTTCAGGAAACTCGGCTTGTCCGACTTGCTTGCCGGTCGTTGGAATCACGACCGACAAATCGTTGACATTACGTCCGGCCTTGATCAAGACATTGCCACCACCCAACGCCCCCACATTCTGGCGGTAATCGGCGGTAAACGTTGAATTTACAGTTTCAGAAAGTGCGATACCCCAAGCAGTCGGTCTAATTTGTTCTGCTGCGCTACCCCAATTACCCGTTCTGACCAGCCAGTCTGTCACCAACTGATTGGTCAAGGCGCCCTTGATGTCACGTCCCGCATTGAACGTAATATCGCCACCTTCGATGGGATATTCCGCATAGAAGCTGAATCCAGCGATAAACGGATTGAATCCATAACGGTTTTCGTCTTCGGGTCTGCCAGCCGTGTAAACGACGGTTTGATCATTGCCGTAAACGATGTCCCTTCCCGCATGCAGTTCTATTTCGCCCGTACCGGTTCTGACCTTGATATTGTTTCCGAGCAGAATGTCCCCCTCTCCTGTACGAACCGCTTTATTATCGGCAGAGTTGGTGGCCCCAGCCACAATGTTGTAACTCCACGAACGTCCTGATTGCAGCATGTCATTGACTGCGACATCCTCGGAAGAAAACTCGTCAAAAGGCACATGGATGAAATCCGGCTTGAACGCATCGGTCAAATCGTTTTGCAGCGACACGTTACCCGCAGCGCGTAACGTCAAATATCCTGGCGTGGCGTTTTCCCCGTAGCGCTGATCGACCAAATCCCATTTCGTAGACAAGGTGAGGTTTCCGGCCGAACGGACTTCGATGCCCGGCGCGATTTCATAACCGGTACCGAATTTATTGCCGCTAACATCGTTAGATGCAACGCCATTCATGTAACTTGCAGTATCGCTTTGAATCGTGTTGATCGCGGTAGAATTCAAATTGCTGTAAGTATAAAGTTTGACCGCTTCGATGGTCACATTCGAATCGCCGATAATGGTATCGGCGGCGATTGCGCCCAAATTGACATCATTTCCCGTGCGGTCCGTTCTGAGGTGCACTGATCCTTGATCACCTCCATTGGCCGACACGTCGACCAGAGCGCCGTTTTGAATCTCAAGCCCTCCGCCATCGACAGACGATAATTTAACCTTACCACCATTCCCATCCGCTCCATTCGCTGAAGCAAGCAATCGAGCAGAGGAAGTCAGCATTATCTGGCCCTTGGAATTCAAGCTAATCGCGCCACCGTTTTCACCTGATGCGTCGAGCCTACCATTGACGGTCAATCGACCATTGTCGACGGTCAATTTGATTTGCCGTGCATTGACGCTATCGTTTTGCTCAACACTCAAATCGCCTTGACGCAATCTAAGATCGACACCGCCGGTGAACCCTGAATCGGAGACGACATTACTCAGACCACTAAAACCTGGCTCTCCCAAATTACCGGTATCGATAATCATCCTACCGCCCAGATCCGGTTTCAGTGCGTGAGCGTCTATCGAGCCGTTCAATCCGATCTCACCCTGAGCGGTCGACAAGATGAGTTCTCCGGCTTTCATTTTTTCGGTAAAGCCGTTCAAGCGAATCTGACTACCGGTATCCGTCATCACATCGTGTTGCAACGATTTCAAAGCCACTTGTCCGGCCGATACGTGAAACGTTTCCTTAGGCCCTGTCTTTACGACCACACCAGAAACATCGATCAAAGCATTTTCACCTAGCTCGACATTGCCCGATTTGGCTTCTGCCGATACCTTGCCGGCCTTAAACCATAAACCGGTATCGATCAAAAGATCGTTGGCCTGCAGATTCAATTCTGCGGCAATCCCAACAGTTTCCGGTATCATGGCCGAATCAGTGCTGTTCAATACAAGCGAATGACCACTCGCATCGATTGTTGTTCTGGAACCGGTAGTCCCGGTTAAATAACCTGCATTTATCTTGAGATCACCCATCGATGTCAATTTCGACTCCCCAACTCCCGTCAAAGAACGGCTCAGCGACAAGTTGGTCGCGCCGAAACCCGATAGTCTGAAATTGCCGTTTTCCAAAAACAGATCGTCGCCGTTGACGATCAGGTCGCCGCTCCCGTTTCCTTGAACGGCACTGACGTTGCCGCTATTTCTTAAAGTAAGGGTACCTGCAGAAATCGAGGCAGACTTGCCATCGTTGCCAAAACCGGCAAGACCCGCCGCGTCGAATATCAATTTTTCGAACACCACCGGAAGGTTACGTCCTTCCTGATCCGTTAATGCATTACCCTGGTCATCGGTACGGAATACTCCACCATAGAGGTTGACGTTGCTCCGGCTGGTCAAAACCAGTTCCTTCGTGTTCAGACTGCTCAATTGAGTATTGTTTAGCGATAAACCGTTCAAGGATCCGTCTACTTCACCGAGATTGATCGATTCGGCTCCAATGTTCAACGAATTTCCGGCCACCAATTGGCCGCTCATTTTCAGCTGACGTGTCGAATCAAGCAGAACAGAACCCGTTGCCGCAGACACCAGCGCACCGTCACCAATGATCAAGTCGCCTTTGAGACCTTGCGAACCCGTTCTCTTTTTGATCGCCTGTTCACCTGTCGAAACGCGAAGCAGGGCTCCGTCACCGGTGGTCTCCAAGACCGATGAGCTATCGTTCGCAGGTCTAATACCATTTGCGACGATTGATGCGCCTTGTTTTAATTCGACCTTGTCGGTTGCCGCTAACAAAATTTCTGAACCCTCCAACAAGGCATCTTCTTCCAGTGTCACAGCTTTCGATTTGACATCGAGCTTTATAGCACCGGTCGAGTTATCGAAAATCCTCACTGCACCCAACACCAGACTTCCAACCTCAAAGGTATCGAGATCGCTAACCTGTAACTGTACAGTGTTGGATACACCGTTTTTGGCATTCACAACCGAGAGATTATCAGCGACGATATCGACCAATCCAGCCAAACCGCCATTGGAAGCTACAGCCAGTACTGTTGGTAAATCGAGTTGCGTTTTCGCATCGAAAATCAAATGACCTGCATCCTTTGGTAATCGTGGCATTGCGGTTTCATTGACGATAGCTTTCTGTGCAAAAAACCTATTGCCTCTCGTCAAATCCAATTGCGAGCGAGTCAACGCAATAGTACCGGGTTCAACGGCAAAGCCGGACCAGCGCTGATCCCTGATCGAGGCTCCAGCCACCGAACGGAAGCCGGCAACCACCGGTGCGCCTTCCAAATTGACGACTTTGGTTCCTGGTATGATGTCTCGGGTTCCTTGTTGCGGCGTAATCAAATAGGCGCCCGGCAGCAAGGCATAACGCGCAGGCAACAAGGTATAGTAACCGGCCGAAAGTCCGCTACCGGCCCCCAGATAAACGCTTTCGCCAATGGCTAGATTCGATCCCGTAAATGCTAATGGATCGAACGGAGAATAATCCGAAAGCCCTGGAATCACTGCAAACGATTGGCCACCGGCCAGCACATCCACCGAACCGCCGATTCCTGGTATGAACTCGTAAGCCTGCACATCGCCTCCACCCGACAAATCGATCACAGCACCTTCATCGCGCATAATCCGGTCTGATTTTACCGTTATCGTTTTTGGTGGAGCTTGGACGATGATGTTTCTATCGCCCATCGGAAATAGCCATTCAAGGCCGCCTTCGGTAATACCGAAAGGTATGATTTGTCCTTCGGCTGATACCGATGTCAAACTGTTCGCTCCGAATTTGATCGAATTTGCCGCATCCAATACGATTTCGCCAAAAGGCGCTTTTATCGTTCCGCTCTGTTCAATATTGGGGGCTTTGATCGTCAACTTGGAATAGGCTGACAACACCGGGCGGTGCTGATCACCACCATTGATCTTCAAATTGCCGTTAGGATCACCGGCGACCGTCAATGTGAATTGCGTCAATGTGCTGGGATACAGTTGATCCGCCGTCAAATTGAGTTCAGAAAATGTCTTGAACTCGCCTACAAAATCCATTTGTGTATTCAAGATACGAGCGCCACGCAGTCGAATATCGTTTGCGGAATTCAGATTCACCTGCTTGATACCGGTCGTATAGGAACCGCCGAATAATTCAAGGAAGTCGGCATTTATAGACAATATGCCATCCCCGGAAGTACTGTTACCGGAAGCCGTTCTATTACGCGAAGACCCCAAAGAAGCGTGCGCGGCATTTATTAAAACGTTTCCATTATCGGTATCGTTCAGTCGCTGCCAATTCAATTTCGGCGTATTGAGTACTAAGGCGCGCTGAAGATTCAACGTCAGATCACCCTGAAAACGGATTTCGTCATCGGCCAAAACACTTAATGAAGCAAAACCCCCATTTGCGACTTGGTTTGCCGACAAATAGCCTTTTCTGGCCTGTCCACCCGGTAGTGTATCCCCAGCTTTTTCGAATTGTCCGGAAAATACCGACCTTGTATTTTGCGTCAAGTGCATGATACCGGGCGCAGTTGGAAAATTCGGGATGATCCCTTCCCCTTCGTCGGGATCCCTTCTAGTGCCGTCCAAACTGACAGTGAGCGTGCCGCCCGCAGTACCTGGGGCATTACCGCCTTTCCCCATCATTTGGCCATCGAGGAAAAGTCCTTCGGCTGCGGCTATTGAAACGGCGCCACCATGCGAGCCAACCGTTATCGGCTCATACAACAACCCGAAACCGTTGGGATTTATACGCGCCAAATTCAATTGACCGGCCGTACCGGAAACATCGATGCTCGATCCGGCCTTTGTTGCAACGAATCCTCGCACCGCATCCAGCGTTACATTTCCACCGTCGTGTATTTCACCCATACGCCGACCTAATGCATCGACGGTTGTTATCGCAACACCCGAGACATCGATATTGGCATTATCGCCCAACCAAATGGCTTGATTGGAAAGGTATAGCGGGTCCGGTAATCCTTGAGGCGGAATGATGTTGAATGAAACATCACCCCCTCGTGCGCTGATTCCCCCATCAAAATAGATAGAAGTATCCGATTTCAGAGTTACGCGACTCAACGAATCTGCATTGATCAACGCATTCTTGCCAACAACCAAATGGCTATTTAGATTGGGGCCAATCGTATGAATAGAACTCAACACGAGTGAACTGGGTGCACGTTGAATCGATGGCAATGTTCCAATTCTTGAGATTGAGGCGATACTATCGGAATTTGGTGCGTTGATTGAATTGCCGTTCAGAATACGATTGACCTGTTGTAAATTGATCCGCGCGCCCTCATCGATGGTCAATCCGTTGATATTGGCCGTAATCAGATAATTGGCAAATCCGCCTTTCCCGAAGAAGTCGTCTTGTATTTGCAGAGGTCTCAATTCGTCAATTTCATCTTCACGTCTTCTTCGAATCGCAACAGCGTTGGCTTCCAGTTCAAGCGTGCCGCCATTTTTCAGGGCATAACCATTCAAAATACCATTCAGCGTAATGTTGGAACCCGTCAGATCACCGGATGCCACCAATTGAATTTTACCGGCATCGCCAGCTTCGACGTTACCGCTGGTATTTTTCCAGGCCCCGCCACTGACATCGATCGAGCTTCCTGCGCTTAGCGTAATGTCGCCATTGGCATTGGCGCTGAAAGTACCGCCGTTAATCGAGATCGGCGTATTATCAATCATAGCGAAAGGGGTGATCAAATCATTAACCCAACCGCCTTGCAGATCGATTGTCGAACCTTGGCCAAGGATTATCGAACCGTCCAAAGACCCTATCGTTTCGGTCTTTAGTGATACTTGCGCAGATGCCCCTTTGATAGTGCCGTTGATCGCTATGGACCCGCCCTGTAAATTCAAATGACCACCATCGGTCAATCGGATGGTGCTACCACCCGCGACGGTAATAGAACCATTGGTGAAGATCGAGGTATTTTGAACGCCACTTTGAGCGATTAGACCCGACTGCAGTGCCAAGGCAACCGCCAAATTTTGGTCGTTGACAGGAAATGCGTCGTCTATGTCAATGCCAGTTCCAACCCTGCTTTGAGTCGACGAAAATATCACCGACTGAGCGAGAGCGGAAGCTGAGCGCATGTCGATCACTAATTCACCACCCCGCGCTTTGGTGGCCAGCGTTCGTTGCAGACGCCCGCTAACAGTGCCACCTATCAAGTTGCCTTCAAGCAAAGGGTTGGGACTTTTGATCGTCAAGCGACCCGCGTCATGACCTTCGACATAGCCGGATTCGCGCCTCGCCAACGAAAAAGGCCCATCGATTTTCCAAACTTTTTTGACACCCCATTTCTCATAATTCTTGACGACTTCACCATAGATACCATCGTATTTGAGCGATGGATGTGCCTGGCTGATATCGAAAATTCTGCCGTTAGAAATCAGTTTGGTCGTCGTGATGAAACCGTCCAGATAAGTCACCGCTCCACCCGAAAAATCGAGTACCGCATTATTCTTAACGATGACGTCGCCTTCCGATCCCAAGTTGATTTCTCCACCTTTGGCCAAACGCTCACCCAAAGTACGCTGAATTGCATCTATGTCGGGTTGAATGTCGGCAATAGGCGTGCCTTTACGGATATCAACCAAAATGGTTTTACCGAATAAAATACCGTCGCGTTGTAATGGAGAATCCTTCAATTGATTCAGACGCAGTTCGACCTCGATGATATTGCTTTCAATGGGCTTGACGGTCGTCTTGATCCCTGAAACGTCAATCTTGGCCCCTGATTCGATCAAGATACGGCTATCGTTTCTGTTGATCGAGGCCTGAAGCGGTGAAACCGGATTCTGCGTTGCCACCAAATCGACGATCCCTCCCGGAACGATGATGTTGGCATTGCTTTCAACATGGATTTTATGTCCCATTGCAGACACTTTCGATAGAGACTGAGCTTGTTCGTCTATCGCCGTCGAGACACCATCCAGTTCCGGCAAGACCTCGGTAACACTGGCGTTGCTGAATTTAACCGTCGCCGAACGCCCCAAACCGTCCCCGGAATCATTGCCGCGCAAGGTCGATGTCGTCCGCATATTAAAACCGCTGGTGGTTTGAAAAACCTCGACTTTTTCTCTGGCTAACAACTTGACGGTACCGTTGACGTTCAATGAAGTCGTAGCTGTTGTCTTACCCTTCTGATTGACCGCAAAACCTATGAGTGTGACGTTGCCCCGCTTGGAGGAAATCTCACCCAGATTGTTGATCTCTCCACCCGTTTCAACCTCGACCAACAAACCCCGAACATCGTCATTGACTCCTGCTTCTTGCAAATAAACCTTATCGGTTGCTGCTGCCAAAATAACTTGGCCATCGTTCGATTCGATATAGCCTTCATTGGTAACGGTGGGAGCGATGATAAGAATACGCTCGCCAGTTCCGGATTTGATTCGCGCCCCTTCTTCCACCCTGATTTCGGTTTTTATTTTATTGCCGTTGGCATCGAGCTTGAAGCTGCCATCGGAGTTTTTCAGATAGAAATCTCCATTTCCCTGAAGTGCCGCAGTGCCGCTATTGTTAAATACTTTTGTGATTCCCTGAGTAAACACTGCGTCCGAGACATCCAGCGTCGAGGCTACCAAACCACGGACATCGACGCGCGAATCCTTGCCGAACACGAATCCGTTTCGATTGACCAGATAGACTTGACCGTTCGCAGTCAAAGCGCCGAGTATGCGGCTAGGATCGTTTTGAAAAATCTTGTTCAACGCAATGGACGTGCTGCCCGGTTGTTGAAAATGCACCGAATTCTCTTTGCCGATATTGAAACTTTCCCAGTTCAGAATAGCCCGATCCGTGTGCTGATCAATGCGCATTTGATTGCCCAGCACTTGTCGGCTGGCACTGCCCATGCTGGCCCAAACGGCACTGGGAACCGGTAATTCGGCCTGCACTTGTGCCACAGATCCGGCTACCATTGCCCCGGCGAGGACTACCCGGACGCAAGCTGCGGTCGGTTTTAATCTGAAAGTTGCCGCGGTAAACCCGGATTGTTTGATTCGTTTGCTGTTAGCCATGCTCGTTGCCCTTACCAAAAGGATTATTCTTCAGTCATTGGCAACCCGGCTGTCTTGACCCACAAGACCCGCAGCTTTCCGTCCCCGTCTCACGGCGGGTTTGGCTTTTTACTTTAGTTTTTCGTAATTATTCAGCGTACGCGTTGCAGTCCTTTGTTGCGTTACTCCGCTAAGTCGTTTCAGATTTCTGTTTAAATTCGATCGGTCAAACTGACTTATCTCAATACACTGTTCGTATTAATTGTTGGTGTCGCCCAAGCACGGTTAGCATGATTCAGAAGCCATGGCTGGCTCAGGACTTTCACATCCTAGTGACCTAGATCCCGGCAATCCATGCCGGAATGACGACGTTAATTTACTTTCAACTACTAACAAGAACACTGCATTTCCATAGAGGAAGTTTCCAACAAGCTCCCAAGTGAAATTTGAGTGTGATCTCCACCGTGCGATCCTCTAAACCTTAAAATTCCGTAGCCACTCGAAAGTGCAGCCTCGGATCGCCGCTTTCTATCGGTCCCTGTGCGATAAACGGAAACGCAACATCCAGGTTTGCTACCAGGTATTTCCAGGCCTGCAGCCTGAAACCGAAGCCTCCGCTGGCGAGACTGAATTTACTGTCCACACCCGGCAACACATCCTTGGACCAGCCTTGCCCCCCATCCAAAAACACCAAACCCTTCAATTTGTTGACGAATTCCCATTCTTCATTGACGGGCAACAAATGCGGCGAATAAAGTTCGAATGACCCTTGAATACCGTCATCCGATAAAACCTGCGTTTCAAAATAACCGCGCACACTTTCGTCGCCGCCGATTGAATATTGTTCGTTACTGATGATGGGCGAATCCGAGACTTGCCCTGAGATACGGCTGACAAAATCAATCCCTTTGGGAAGATTGTGGGTGTAGTCGATACCCCCGTTGAAAATCATATAATTCGGTTTTGCCAAAAATCGCTTGTCGGCAAATTCCTGTTCGTCGTTACCCAGGCCACGAATCGAAAAATTCAACCCCGTATTGAATGACAGTAAGGAGGATTCGCCACGTAAATTGCCGGAATATTGCACCATGAAAGGAACATAGGTAATCGGCGTCGTCAACTTATCGGCACCGATCAAATTCAAATCCTCTTCAAAAGATTTGTAATCCACACCGGCGGTAAACGTATGAAAATAATTATCTTTGGTGGTCAAAGGCAATACGACTCGCGCCCCGTAGATATCACCGATACCGATGACGGATAACGCACCGGCGCTGGCAATTTGAGAATCCGACGACGAACTCACCCCATAAAGTGCCAGGCGTGCATCGGTGTTAAACACCGGCATCACATACGTCCCGACAAACACTTCCACTTGTTCCGGTGATTCAGGCGCCGTCTGATACATGAAGGATGCACTGTGAAACTTTTGCCATAAATTGTCATAACGCACGGAGGCAATCGTTCTCAAGCGGCTGGTATCGGCAACGTTACGCCCGTTAACCTCGACTTTACCGTGCAGCGGCAGCTCATCTTTGACTTTTAAATCCACTTCCAGCGTTCCCGGCGTTTCTCCGGCCCGCAAAATCGGCACGACAGTCCTGTCGGATGATTCCTTGCCCAGTTCTGCCAGCTGTTCCTGCATTTTCGGTAAATTGGGCACTTTACCTTCTGCCAATTCGGGTACTTTGGCTTTGATACTGCCTAAAGAGAAGTAGCGCGAATCGGTCACGCGCAACCGGGAGACTCGGCCCTCGGTAACTTCCAGATAGACGACACCGCCGACGACATCCTGCTCGGGTATGTCGACTGCGATGGTCTGATAACCTTTGCCATGGTAGGCTTCTTCCAATGCGGCACGGGCTTTTTCAACCGTGTCGATATTTTTTGCTTCCCCCAAAAAGGGATACACTGTTTTTTCTATTTCTTTTCGTTCAAGTAAGGTATTACCCTTGACCCTCAATTCCCACAAATCGAAATGATCGGCATCCTCGGCAAAGACCGAGCTGCCTGACAAGCCGGCAAACACTAAACCCCACACCAACAACCAACGAAAACAGCACTTTTCCTTCCTGAACATAGATAGTATTTTTAATGTTTTACAAACAGGTCAGCCCCCGCCGAGGCGGGGGCTGTTTTTTTGCATCCTTGCCGGCTCTATTGCGGAGCCTTAATCAGTTGACATTCTGTCGATAGAACTTACAGCGGTTTCTTGGTGACCGCTGCTGGTAACATGGGCACTACGCAGTTGTTGATGCCAGCGCCCGTGTTATGTGTGTATGGCCAAATAGGCGCGCTTTCGTTCAGCAAACCGGTAAAGCTTGGTGAAGTCGCAAAAGGAACAGCCGGAGCCATGTAACCGGACTTACCGAAAGGGTAGGTCGATGCCACGTTCAACACACTGCCTACGACAATCGGCTGACTTGCTTCTTCGCGCATTTGGTCGATAATCACCTTGACATCTTGCTCAGGCGGTCTTGGGCCGCATGTGGCAGGATGTGTTCCCAATAAGCCGTAATCACAAGCAGGCAGTTTATTGGTGTTAGGTTTCAGCCATTGGTAAGTCATTTCGACCACATCCATGTATTTGCCGGTGAAAGCATTCGCCAAAGTAGGCGCTACTCCGTCGATCCTGACAAACTTATAAGGCCATTGCGGAATGGCAGTCTGATCGTTTTTCTCCAAGCTTTGCACACCGAAGGCCCAGGCTCTGGCCAGGGGCGCCAAGCCAGAAACACCGTTCTGCCCGGTATTGTTCAAACCTAATTCATAGTCGTTCAAGCACAGTTCGATGTCGCCTGAACCCGAGTTCTGGATGACGATAGGACCGGTCGTAAAAACTGATGTTTGCATTGGTGGAGCGGCACCGTCCGTACATGGGTTATGCAAAAATTTGGCGTATTGCTGAGCGCCGGTTCCGGAACCGTTGACGCGCTTACAAAAACGAACAAAGTTTTTGGACGCTTCACGGGCAGCAGAGCCAGCCAACCGTGTAGGAAGCGAAAGACCTTGAACGCCTCCGGCAATACCGTCGCTCACGACATCCACCAAGCTTCTGCCTGTCGCACTACCGTCGTCTATCATGTATTGTGTCCAGGAAGCAACACGACCGTTCATCAACGAAGCCACATCGTTCTTGGTCAAGCTGGGAATACATTCCTCACGGCTGTATTCGCCGATGGTGCAATCGCTAGGAATCGGTCCAAACTGTCTTTGTGCGTATTGCAACGCGTTGTAAAGACTGTTGTTGACCGGAATACCGAAAATCAACGCAGCCACCGAAACGCTGTCGAGATCGTTCGCGCTTTCCGGATTGACCGGGTTGAAACCGGCTGGCGTGTTGACACCTCTGAACATTCTGACGTCAACATCCGAAATACCGATATCCGAGTATCTCAATTCCAAATCCCCCGGCTGGCTGGTCCGGCACACGAATGCCCTGGGGAGAGTAGGATGCGGTGTATTACAATTGTTATTGAAGATATTTAAGGCTTGCAGTCTTTGTTGATCGATGATCGGATTGACACCTTGAGCCGAACCGCCCGCCGAACGTTTGACGAACAACACCTTCAGAGGGCTGACCGACAATCCGGGTACCTTATTGGCTGTCAATGTGCAATAGAACGCGCGATAGGCATTGCCGGGATTCGCGCTTTCATTGAAATAGCTGTCCAATGTGCCGGGCTCGCACAAGGTTGAAAACAAACTCGTGATCGAGTTGTCCATGGCCGTCGCGCCGGACATGTTGATTTGCAAGTCAGGTGCACCGCTACTCGGTAAGTGAGCGAACGACAAACCGGAAAAGCCGGCTAATGTCACGGCCGCAAGGGCCGCAGTCAATTTTTTGTTCATTGTGATGATTCCTCAAATCAAATTGGGTCAAAAGCTAATTTCCCGGCATCGAGAACGCCGGGATTTCGAGTTTTAAGCCTTACGACGTTTTGCCGCCAATAAGCCCATCAGACCGGTTCCAAACAACCAGACTGCGGCAGGGACCGGCACAGGAGCAAATTCCAAACTCGCTGAATTGCCTGCTATATTGAAATTCCAAGAGCCCAGGAGTGTAGCAGTTGGAACATGGTCGCCCAGCGATTCATCAAACGGCTGGCTCAGCCACCAAAATTCGGCTGCTTCGCCGGCACTCACCGCTACGCTACTACCGAACGTATTGCCGAGATTTGAGCCCCAGTTGACCGGATAATAGGCAGGAGTTCCAGGAGTCGAGAAGGAATCCAGATTAACGGCCTTGCTACCGGTTTGTTGATTGGTTCCTGTCAACTGGCCTGAACGTGAATTTAACTGATTGATGTATTCAGCAACAAGTGTCGAACTAGTGTTAAGTCCATTGAAATCCGGAAGTACTGGTTGACCTTTGCTGGTCACAAACAATCCCACATAGTCCAGATCAGGGAGATCCGAGAAAAACGTATTGGCGCCAACGACACTGTAAACAACCGATTGTCCGGCTGAAGTGCCGGCCATGAATGATAAGAATGCGTTGCTGGAAATGTTGAAGCTGAGAGGTTTAGTTGGATCGAATTCTTTGGTACGGATGCCCAAATCCAACGCATAGGAGATTTGGCCTTCCGCGTTGTAAACACTCAAAAACAACTCAGAGCCTAAGGGATCTGATTCGAAACCTGATAATGCTGGCGATGCAACCCGCGCCTGAGCACCTGTTGCTGCCAGTGCCATTGCGCCGACCGCCAATGATTTACCTAAAATGTTCATAACTGCCTCTTAAAAAGTTAAAGTTTGTTAACAAAAAAAACCGGGAGCTGTGCCCATTCGTAGTAAATGGCTGCGACTCGGCTATCTTGCTGGCAAGACCCGTGGCTTTCCGTCCCCGCCTCACGACGGGTTTGGCAACATCATCACACCCGGCATATCCAGCCTTACGCCGGAACTGCCTGTCCTTGTCCTGACCGTTGCGTCGCAATCGTTCCCTTTTCGACTTTCTTCAACGGCTGGTCTTTAATCCTGTCCCTATCGACCTGCATGCTTCCTGCTACATTCAACTTGGCGCAAATTCTTTCACACTCAACGCACTCTAAGTTTTACAGTTGTGTTAAATTTTGATGACATGTAATACGAATTGATCAAAATCAAATTTAATTACGCTTAATTTAACTTTGTTTCTTTACATGATTTTGACAGCCAAAAATTGGACCGATGTTGATATTTCGGGATAGCAGCAAGGTGTTTTATTCCCGCTAAGTAGCCGATTATATTGTTTTTAAATGACTTTTTTGTGACATAAAGCCTAACCAATAAAGTGACGCGCCTTTGCTATTCAGCAGCGGCTTTATCGAACTCTCCCTTGCAGACTGTCCCTATTTCGTAGCGCACTCTCTTTATTCATATTGTTCATTGTCGCAATTCTGTCATATTGTTCTTTTAAATTGTCCCGATCGATGTAGCGGTAAACCGGGTATTTAAAGTGAGTGAAATAAAACAGATTGTTTCGATGCGGCTTGAAAACACTAAGCGGGAACAGGTTCAGGCGCTGGCCACCCGCCTTTATGTAAGAGAATCTGATTTGTACCGTTTTGCAGTGGCTTATCTGATAAACAAGTTGGAACACATCATGGATAGCACGCACGTCGGCAGTGAATTACTGCCATTATTGCTGGAGCTTCGAGAGGAAATTAACAGCCATTTAAATATCAAAAAACATCAACTGTTTAAAATCGTCAATTCAGGTCATACCCCACCGGACAAATTTGTCGCAATGGCCGATATTGAATTATTGCTAATGCCGCAACACAGTCTGAAACAGCACCTGCTCAAACTGGGTGAACGGCCTAAAGACAGTAATGATGCAGATGAATGGCTTAAACGCTATCTTTACGAAAAATACGACTTAAACCGACCTGACGCAGTGCCGGATCAGATTTAAAAGCAAAATGTCAATCAACAGACGCGACAGTCATTGCGCCCGGGAGACACAGTGAGCAATCCACTTCAACTAATTGACCGATATGCCGCTGACGCAAAGGGCGTGATTTTCCATCTCGTCGATTCATTGCATCAAAGAGCATCACTTCCAATTTGATGATTTCACGCTCATGCTCAAACAGATACAGTGTCGGTTTCATCCCGCCTTGCGCCATAAACCGGCCGGTGTCGTTAAGCATGATATTCACATGTAACAGTTCGTGCAGCAAAGCGTCCGCCGGTGCAATATAACAGGCAGGATTTCCAGAACATTGGTTATGAAATCCAAATTTGGCACCTGTCCGTGAATCAAAAAAAACAGTCGTGGAATCAACCTTAAATCGGTTTCCATACGCCTCGGTTTCCCAGGTGTTTTTCCGGTATTGCAGATTGAGTGGTTTATTTTCCAGCTTTTTCAGTAATTCAATGGTGTCACTAAACTGCGCATAATAGCGGGCCATATGATCCAAATCGGCACGAATGCCTGCAGGATCTCCGGGTTTTTGCTGATAGGCCTGATGTAATAATCGCCTGATTTGCCTGAATGCGGCCTTATCAACTTTCGTTTTAGTGCGGACTTGCTGACTGAAGGCTTTTACTGACGGCGCCGAACGCGTCAAGCGCAGATTATTTTTTTGGTCTTTTTGAAGTTTTAAAGCATCGATTCTATTTGCTGGGGTAACAGGATTTGAACTGATTGAGACAGTCATCGTTTGCTGACTCAGAGAATCCGCTTTTGATTGTGTAGTGGCAATCAGTAATCCGATACACAAAGACAGCACCATGGCTGTTTTTTGTCTGCGCTCAGACCCGTATTGCTCGGCTTTTTGTGCCCTGCTGTCTTCTTTTAAACGAATACCATACTGTCTTGTTATCTCGGATAAAGCGTCAAAGGCTTCAGGATGCGTGTTGCTTAGTTCTTTATTGCAGATTAGAGCCCGTTGCTCGTCAATCAAGCAAGGATGAAGGAAATTACACGCGGAAAACTCCTGCGCCCAATTTTTTAACCTTTCAACAAAAACAGTGAGATGTTCAATTTGACTATCCGTTTGAGGGCGGTAAACGCTGATTAAAGCGGAAAGTGCGTTCATAAATTTCCTGTGCGATTTAAACTGTTTAATCCTGTATGACGTCTGTAGCCATGTAAACCATGAAACCATTCATGATTTATTCGTAACTATCAGAATAGATTAAACAGAGAAATCCTGCAGTAAGTAAGCCGAATAAAGCGGATTGCGGCGCTACCTTCATACCAATCGCAACTTAAAAAACTAAAAAATCTAAAGCCACGCGGTAATAGCTCCAGTCTAATAACAAAATGGCGTTAACTATTTGTAATTTAGCGTTTTAGATTCTGATTCAGTCCAGGAACTTCAATTGTTTGATAAGGTGATGATTGTAAAAAAACGGAAGGGTCCAAATGATTCAACAAAATTGCATTCAGAGTTATTTCTTCATATAACCAAAAATACAGGTTATTTTCTAATACGCGGCGCCGATTTAAATAGCGGAATTTGAACCACTTATTTAAAACCAGCTGACTTGTGCTGCCTTCTGATTCAATTTCGCACTCATTTAAATTGACTTTGAATGAACTGAATCGAACCGAAGTATTTTTATACTGTGAAAAAATCAAATCAGTTTCAAAGCTGCCAAATCTGTGATGATCTATGAGGCATTTTTGATCAACCGTAAAGGTTGCGGGGGGACTTTTTATGCAGAATTGGTCTGGGATGCTTGATCTTTTCTCTGAATGAGAGTCCGTCAATTCATTTTTATCCCATTGCTTAAGGATGGTTTGCAAAATAATTAAACGCATTCACTTAATGAAATGTGAGTTGAGTCAATAGTTTGCGATTTTTCATAAATCTGACGGACTGAGAGCTTAAATTTTCACCATTGTGATTCACCGGTTTCCGGGTCATACATTTCATGGCTGATTTTATGTCTGTTGGCGATCAACTCTTCAATACTTGGAGAATTGCTAAGTGCGCGCTGAATAGCCAGTTTCATAGCTTCATAGTTGGTTCGATATAAATCTTTTCTATCTAGATCCGGATTGGTAGCGCACTCAGGCGCTATCCAAATCATCGCAATAATACACAGATCATTAGCTTGAATTCTTGGAATGACACCCTCTATAACGCTGTCAAGCACCGCATCAGCAACGGCCGATTGAACGGGTCCGCCCAGAAGATTGACGTAGGCATTGGATTTAATCGTAACTTTTGGAACCATCAGGGTTGCCGGGCGAACCTGTTGATTGCAGGCGCGAATAGCAAACATACGGGTATGTCCGGCCGTTTGCCCCATGAGATTAGCGAAAGCATGACCTGCAGGACCTTTGATATCGCCAATCAAAATTTCGGGCATTGCATCGGTACCCTGCCCTTCGCTTGAAAATACAGTCGCTTCGCCGGTTCTAAACCATATTGTTTCTGACATGATACTTTTGCCTCCCAGAAAATAATTTAAGAGTGTTCATTTTAGGTGCTAAGTGATCAAGCGGCAACCTTATCCTTTAAATAGGGATTATTCTGTTTTATCAAGTATTACTACTCACGTTCAGCGCATTCCGTTGCCAAATAATGAACCGGCAGCGGCGCCTATTCCTGCTGCAATGGGATCGCCTCCACCTACTTCGTAGCCCAGCGCCCCTCCCAATGCTCCGCCAACCAAACCGCTAGTTGTTCTTCTATCATCATAATAGCGGTCGGATTCGCGATAATACCGATCAACGTGCTGTGGGTAATAACGCACTTCTTCGCGGTAATAATGACGTTCAACCGGCACATAATAAACCGGAGGAGCATATCGCATTCTTTTATGATGGTGATGACTGTGGTGATAACCTCTTTCCCGGTGACCATGTCCACCTGAGGCTAAAGTAAATGGCGAATAAACAAGACTGACAATCAATAATGCAAGCAGTTTTTTCATTTTAATGACCCTCATGTTTAGAAAAATTTAATCCCGGTGCAATTGAATAATACGTGGAAATAAATTAATGAGGCATTAATCGAATGCGGTTTTATTGGATGTTAAAAGTTGAGAAGGTCCAGAAGTGGGGCATTTAAATCGTAATAAAAATACCCCAATGTCTTGGAAAGATTTGGAATGGGTTTATCTTAGAGACTTATGCCTCATTATTTCGGAGAAAAGCTTCAAACATGAGTAATGACCAAATGGAAGCGCTGTAATCTCTCAAGCCACTTTGGTGCTGATTGACCATTTTAGTAATGAATTGTTGATCAAACAATCCGCTTTGCGCCATCGTATCACCCAATAACGCTTGCCTGACCTTGTCTTTTAGCGGTCCTTTAAACCAATTGTCCAACGGCACAGCAAAACCCATTTTTGGACGGTATAAAATATCTTCAGGTAAATAGGGTTCCAATGATTTTTTAAAGATAAATTTGCCTTCCTTTTCTCTGAGCTTAAGATCGGGTTTTAAGCTGGCTATCCATTCAACCAGTTTATGGTCCAATAATGGCACTCTCACTTCTAATGCATGAGCCATGCTGGCTCTATCGACTTTAGTGAGGATATCGCCCGGCAAGTAGGTTTTAATGTCAAGATACTGAACCATGGATTGCGCATCTTCGATGTTGACATCTTTGGCATAGCGTCTGAATACTTCAACGGCCTGATAACCTTGTAACTCTTGTTTCAGCTTGGGGCTGAAGAATGCGCTTCTTAGTTCATTTGAATTAACCGAAACACTGTGAAAATAACCTTCTAATGAATCACGGGCTATCGACTCGAAAGTGGTTTTGGCTCTGAACATCTTTGGCGCCCAATCCGCTTTCGGATAGGCGGCGCCTAAAAAGCCAAATAGCGGTTTACGGATGGCATTAGGGACTAATGACCTCATTCTGTCTTCGTAAGTATGCCAACGATAACGCCGGTAGCCGGCCAGATTTTCATCGCCGCCATCGCCTGAAAGCACCACAGTCACTTGTTTTTTGGCTAATTCACAAACACGGTAAGTCGGCAAAGCGGACGAATCGGCGTAAGGCTCATCATAAAGATCAGCCAATTTATCAATCAAATGGAAGTCATCCGGATCAACCTGTTCTACCCGGTGAGCTGTATGGTAGCTGTCAGCAACCATTTGTGCATATTTGGATTCATTGAAAGCCGGATCGCCGAATGATATTGAACAGGTGTTGACCGGTTGATCTGACAACCCAGCCATCATGGCAACAACACCGCTGGAATCGACACCTCCGGATAAAAAAGCCCCCAAGGGCACGTCTGCCATCATGCGGATTTTAACGGCTTCACGGAATCTTTCGATCAATTCCTCGCCAATTTCGGCTTCACTTTTATCGTTTTGTACTGAAAAATTAACATTCCAGTACTGTTCCGGTTTATAGTGGCCCTGCCCTCTTTTAATCCGCAGCTTATAGCCAGGCTCCAATTTATGAACATTTTTGTAAATTGTCTTGGGGTCCGGAACATAGCCAAAGCCGAAATAGTCTTCTATTGCGCTAGGGTCAAGTTCTCGAGGAAGATCGGGGTGAACTTTAAGTGCTTTGAGTTCTGATCCAAAAATGAATTGTCCATTAGACAATTCGGCATAATACAAAGGCTTTTCACCCAGCCGGTCTCTAGCCAGGAAGAGAATCTCTTTAGCTCTGTCCCAAATAGCAAAAGCAAACATCCCGCGCAAGCGATCTACACAAGCTTCTCCCCAGGCTTGCCAGCCGATCAATATCACTTCTGTATCGCAATGAGTCATGAAACGGTAACCCAGCGCTTCTAGCTCCTGCCTCAATTCAGGAAAGTTATACACTTCGCCGTTAAAAGTCAGAACGACATTGCCGTCCTGACTGTGCATAGGCTGCTGACCACTGGATAAGTCTATGATCGACAAGCGTCTATGGCCAAAACCCAGTCCCGGCTCAGTATGCAATCCCCCTTCATTGGGTCCTCGGTGAAATTGAATTTCATTCATTCGCGACAATAAGTCCTTGTTGATATCGCGCTTTTCTTTTAGATCAAAAATTCCGACTATTCCACACATACTGGTTGTTTCCACTTAAAAGTTAAAAATGGCACGCGTTGTTCAATCCGCTAAATAATCATAGACGCTTAAGTAATGCTCAACCATGATGTTTAAAGAAAATTCCTGCTGAATTCGCTTAAGCCCATTTTCACCATGGGTCAATCGTTTTTGTTTGTCAGTGACGTAATCACTAAGAGCATTTGCCATTTCAATTGCGTTTTCTTTCTCAACCAAGCGCCCCGTCACGTCATTGATGACCAATTCCGGATTACCGCCGACGCGTGTGGCTATTACGGGCAAACCGGTTGCCATCGCTTCAAGAATCGTATTGGATATCCCTTCTGCCTTTGACGGCAACACAAAAATGTCAAAACTGCGCATCAGTTCGGCGATATCGTCTCTTTCACCCGGCAACCAGCTGAAGTCAGTCAGCTCATGTTGGTTGAGCAGTTCCAAAGCTTCATTTCTTAAGGGGCCGTCACCGATGATGACCAGCCGGACAGACTTTTTTAATTCGGGGAATTGTTCACAAAGCTTTATGAACGCATTGACTAAAGTGATTTGGTCTTTGACGCCATGCATTCTGCCTACAGCGCCTATAATTACTGGGTTTTCATTCAGTTGAAAAGGTAATACGTGCTCACTCCGGTTGACGCCTTTTGCCGGGAAAAACGTTTGTGTATCCACGCCGTTACAGATTCTTTGCACTTTTGAGGTGGGGATTTTTGCCTTTTCAATAAGGTAACGCTCAAGATGGCCGGAAAGAGGAATGAAACGCTGAATGATGAGGCCCATCATCCGCCTCAATCTTTGATATTTCTTTTGGGTGCCGTCCGGATCAAAAACATCCCAGCCATGTTCGCCATGAACACGCCGTTTAATCCCAGCCAACAAAGCCGGGATCTGATATTCAATAGCCGCCAAATTACGCGTATGAACAATGGTCGGTTGAATTTTTCTGAGTAACCGGTACATACGAACAAAAGAAGCCAGGTCGTGCCCTTCTTTTTTATTAAGCTCGTAAATGGCAACATCATCTCGTTGCAGTCGTTTACTAAAGTCAGTGCTTGCTTTCAGGCAAATAATGGCGTGACAGTATTTCTCTTTAGGAATGTTGTTAATTAAATTAACCAGGCCGTTTTCCAGGCCGCCCACGCCAAAACTGTAAATGACGTGGGCAATGAGCGGGCGCTCGGTGATTGTCTGGTTCATCAGCGCTATTTGAAGTTGAGTTGCTGAGGCTTAGCCATTTTAAATGCGGTAATAGTCACGGTACCAATTTACAAACCGCTCAATACCGATTTCTATGGGTGTAGAGGGTTTATAGCCAACATCCTGGACCAATGCTTCCACATCGGCATAAGTATCCGGCACATCGCCTGGCTGCAAAGGCAGTAATTCTTTTTCAGCCGTTTTGCCTAATCTTTTTTCCAGTACTTCGATATAGTCCATTAATTCAACAGGACTTTGATTGCCAATATTGTAAACCCGCCACGGTGAGCGGCTGGTTCCTGGGTCCGGGCTTTTACCCGACCACTCGGGATTGGGTTGAGCGGGATGGTCCAGCGTTCTTATAACCCCTTCGACAATATCATCAATATAGGTGAAGTCTCTGCGGTGTTTTCCATAATTGAAAACTTTAATCTTTTCACCCGCAAGAATGGCTTTGGTGAATAAAAACAAAGCCATATCGGGCCGTCCCCAGGGGCCGTAAACCGTAAAAAAACGTAATCCGGTTGTCGGCAAACCGTAAAGGTTGCTGTAGGTGTGTGCCATCAATTCATTGGCTTTTTTTGAAGCGGCATAAAGACTGAGCGGGTGATCAACATTATCGTGCACCGAAAAAGGCATGCTTTCGTTAGCCCCATAGACCGAACTGCTGGAGGCATAAACCAGGTGTTCCACGCCATTATGCCGGCAGCCTTCCAAAATATTAATGAACCCCACAATATTGCTATCAATATAAGCATGCGGATTTTCAATTGAATAACGCACGCCAGCTTGCGCCGCGAGATTCACAACCCGTTGCGGTTGATGTTGTTTAAAGATCGCTTCCATTGCGGATCGATCGGCCAAATCGGCTCTTATATCGGTGTAACCCGGATGGTCTCCTATCAATTTGAGTCGTGATAACTTTAGATTAACATCGTAGTAATCGTTCAAATTATCAACACCGATAACTTCATCGCCGCGTTCTAATAATTTTTGGGCTAAACGGTTACCAATAAATCCGGCTGTGCCGGTGACTAAGATTTTCATAGGTTATAAACGGGCATCCGTCTGATCAGTTGGAAAAATGTATTTTAAATCATAAATAACCGAGTCTTTTTTGGTCAGAGCTTTAATTGAGGCAATCGGCATGTCCTTGAATTGCTGGTGGGCTACGGCAAGAATAATTGCATCAAACTTTCCTTCCTCAAGCTGGGTTAAAGGTTTGATTCCATACTCAGCAATGGCCTCCTCTGCATCCACCCACGGATCGTAAACTTGAACATTGACTCCATAGCTTTGCAACTCATGGTAAATATCAACCACTCGCGTATTACGCAGATCCGGACAGTTTTCCTTAAACGCCAGCCCCATAATCAGGACCTCAGCTTCTTTGACATGAATACGTTTTTTCAACATTAATTTTACCAGTTGATTGACAACATATTCACCCATGCCATCGTTGATACGACGGCCGGAGAGGATTACTTCGGGATAATAGCCAATAGCCTGAGCTTTATGGGTTAAATAATAAGGATCCACACCGATACAATGACCACCGACCAACCCCGGCCTGAACGGTAAAAAATTCCATTTGGTCCCTGCTGCCAGTAAGACTTCTTCCGTATCAATGCCCAATCGATTAAAAATAAGCGCCAGTTCATTGATTAAAGCAATATTGACGTCACGCTGTGTATTTTCAATCACTTTAGCGGCTTCGGCGACTTTTATACTGCTCGCCTTATGGGTTCCTGCGGTGATGATGCTTTTATAGAGACGGTCGACTTTTTCGGCAATTTCCGGCGTTGAACCGGAGGTCACTTTGAGTATATTCGTGACCCGGTGTTCTTTGTCGCCAGGGTTAATCCGCTCCGGACTATAACCGACAAAAAAGTCCTGGTTAAAAACAAGTCCGGATACCTTTTCAAGGATAGGCACACAGACTTCCTCGGTCGCACCCGGATAGACCGTTGATTCGTAAATGACGATATCATTGGTTTTGATTACCTGGCCGAGTAAATTACTTGCTTTTTCAAGCGGGGAAAGATCGGGTTGTTTAAATTCGTTGATGGGCGTAGGTACCGTAACAATATAGACGGTGCAATCCTTGATATCGTCAATGGATGCGGTGTACATCAGTTGACTTGCTTCACTTAGCTCTTCTGAGCTGACTTCAAGGGTGTGGTCATGACCCTGCTGCAATTCCTTGATTCTGGCAGCGTTAATATCAAAGCCTACCGTAGCATATTTTTTGCCGAATTCAACAGCAAGAGGCAGACCGACATAACCTAAACCTATCATGCCTAATTTTGTGTTTTCTAACATGTTCAAAGCCTTTTAAAGGTAAATATTTATGAACTGTCACTTTTATGGATCAGCTAATTAATTATAGATATTAATTTCTCGGTGCTGCTGTACCAACTAAAATGATCAATAACAAAATGCCGGTTGGATTCCGCTTTATTCCCGCCTTTTTCACTCAAAAGATCGCAGGCAAGTTGTGCAGCCTGCAAAGGGTCATCTTCAACAAATACCCTGAGTTGATTATTTACCGGAATACCCTCAATAGCTGCTGAGGTACCTAATACGGTTTTTTCCATGGCCATGGCTTCCAATACTTTATTTTGAATGCCCCGCGCAATTCGAAGGGGAGCGACCACCAGTGCGGCAAAGGCAAGATAAGGCCGGACATCTTCAACTCGCCCGGTTATGACAATGCCCGGCAGTTCGCTTAAGGTTAGCACTTCTTTGGCAGGTTTTGATCCTACGATAAAGAACCGGGCAGAAGGATTATTAGAATAGATAGACGGAAAAACAGCTTTTGCAAACCAAACGACCGCATCGACATTCGCCCAATAATCCATGGCACCGGTAAATACAATCGGAGTTACATTTACTTGGAAAGGTGAAGGATAATCCAGCAGGGGGGAAAAATAATCGGTATCTACCCCATTATTGACGAAATCAATACGGTCTTTATATTCGGAGGCTAACGCTTGAAAATGCGCAGCTTCTTGTTCTGAAACGAATATTCCTGTTGACGACCTGGATATCACTTGACGCTCAAAGGTTAACAGCTTTTCTGACTCTCTCCGGTAAATCCAGCTCTCCGGCCATTTTTTTTTCAAAGCATATTGACGCCATTTATCTGAATCCACATCAACAAAGTCAGTAATAATCTCAAGTTCCTGTTTATTTAAGACAAACTGCGCCATCACAGAAGAAAAGATCAGAACTTTTTTAATAGAAGCTGATGTTAGGATTTGATCGATCCAATCCTGCATTACATTATTTTTATAATAAGGAATACTTAAGGCTTCACCGGATAATAATCCAGTCAGGCTCTTAACTTTTGAAATGCGTGGATTAAGGCTGACACAACAGGTTTCCTGGCAATAGCTTTTAACCGTTTGCTCGTATTGCCAGTCTTCAGGATCATCTACAAAGGTGCCCAGGTAAATCTCATACTGAAGAGATAAGGCCTTTAGAAAATGGAAAGAGCGTATTTTATCGCCTTTATTTGGCGGATAAGGTAAGCGATGAACTAAAAATAATAATTTTTCCATTAACCCGGTTATCCTAAATCTTTAGATAACCAAGGCCCGACTAATTGGCTCATGGCCAGCGGAAGTTTTTTCCACGCGGCTATGAACAACTGGTATTTCGGATTTAACGGGTTAATATCAGGCAGCGCTTCGGCTTTGACCAGATGAAATTCATAAAATAAAGGTTCCGGTTCAAACCCCCAATGTTTTTTAAAGCTATAAGATCCTGTTCCAATTTTACTACGGCCGTAGTCAAAGATTTTGATGCCATTTTCAACCGCTCTTCTCATGACTTCCCAATACATAAAGTCATTACCCTGAACGGCTCTGGCCAAATCCGTACCTCCCCCATAGTAAGGCAGCACCTCATCCTTAAAATAGAAGCTCATGACACTGCTGATCAATTGGCCGTCTTTTTCAACGGTAAGAATTTCGCAGTGATCCTGAAATATTTCTTTTAGGATTTGAAAATATTTTTTTGAGAAAACGGGCGTACCCAGGTTTCTGACGCTTTCCGAATAAGCCTGATAGAACCGTTCGACATCCATGTCAACTTTACTCTGCAAACCGGCAGCAATGCCTTTTCTTATCATTGCTCTTTGTTTACGCGGGATAGCCTGCATGTTTTTTTCAACATCAGCTTCCAGGGTTTTTCTAAAAGTAACATAAAGATCTTTATAGGGGCGATCAGGTGTCTGGCGGGTCCGGTTTCTCAGTTCCAGATGATCCACACCGAGTTCTTCGGCTAATTCGCACGCTCTTTTGTCCAGTAATTGCGTGGAGTCTTGATCTAAACTGAGGATCCCGCCATAAACACAAAACGACAATGAGGTGAGAGCGTTTCCAAATAAAGCGCTTTTGATATGCGCAAGTGGCAAAATAGCGGTAATAGCGCCGTTGTTTTCAACATACAGATAATAGGTTTTATGGCCAAATGATCGCTCAATGGCCTCTTTCCATCCTGAAAGGTGAAAAAAAGTAGCATTGTGATGGTTATTTACAAAATCATCCCATTTCTGGTAATCAGTAGCTTCCAGTAGTTTTATCATTAACGGCGCAATAATTTATATGTAATTGTATGGGGAAAATTAATGGTTTTTTTTCAAAAAAACGTTAGCCATCGTGTCCCATTTGAAATCAGTCAAAAGCCTGATTATTCGATGTTCCATTTTATTCAGGTTCAGATAGTGTCTGAATCTGGATTTTAAATTGATACCTTTCTGTCTGGGTTGTTCAGGGTCAATTTCCCACGGGTGAAAATAAAAGATGCCGGACTGCTGTTCTTTATGATTAATAGCATTGAAGGCCCATTTCGAAAAAGCATAAGGATAAAATCTGAAGAATCCACCTCCTCCACAAGGAAAATTCTTGCTTCCAATTGTCACTGTCGTTATGGGGATTTCTTTAAAATCACTGTTTTCAAGCGGTTGATAAATATATCTTGGTGCATCAGGCATCCCATAAAGATCATGTTTAACCGGATAAACACTGGAGCTGTATAAAAAACCGGCTTCATTCAGAATATCGTGAGCCCAAAGATTTTTGGCGCCGATTGAATAACTGGGTGCTCTATAGCCGTTCACGGCTTGTCCGCCAAGATCTTCAAGCAGGTATTTGGCTTTTATAACATCGGAGCTGAATTGGGCAGGTGTTTGATCTGTTACACGCTGATGGGCATAACCATGACATGCCAATTCGTGCCCTTCTTTAACGATACGCTTAATCAGGTCGGGGTTTCGTTCCGCAACCCAGCCTAGGGTAAAGAAAGTGGCATGAATATTATGTTCGGCAAATACATCCAATATCCTATGTGTGTTTTGGCTTGCACGCTGAGGCAGGGAATCCCAATCACTGCGCTTTATATATTTTTCAAATGCAGAGACCTGGAAGTAATCCTCCACATCTACTGTCATCGCGTTAACCGGACGTGTCAATTGCATGTGATCCTACTAATGCAGGGAATTAAAACCAATGTTTAAAAAAACGCCGACAAGCCTAATGTTATGCGATTTTCATCATATTCATTTTCGGCGTCATCAGACATTTGTTTAAAATAACGGTATTCTAAATTACCGCTTATATTACGACCGAGAACTCTGCTAAGTCCGATTGAGGTATCAATCAGCTGGCTACTCGATGATGGCTCGTTTGCTACCGTGTTTGCATCCGTGTTTTGCCAGTTTGATCTGAGAAAAGTCGTCATTTTAGGACTGTAACGCCAGGACCAGGAACCAGAAATTCCATAGACTTCATCTTGAGTCGTCTGGACTTGATAATCACGTCTCTCAGCAAAAGCTTGAGCACTCAAAACAGATTTTCCTGTATTGTATGAATAACTGATTTCGGCTCTTTTTCTTATAAAAACTTCATCAATAAACACAGGGAGACCTAAGTTTCTCCCGAATAAGTTTGGATCATTAGGGTTGTTTAAATTGTTCGGATTGTTACCAAACAAGCCACCCTGGAGTTGCTGTTCAAGAATTACTTGTTGAATAGTGGTCGTATCTTCGTTATAGGTCACACCCCATACAGACCTGCGAGTAAAATACCTTAAGTTGGTTTGCCAAACACTACCCGTATTCGTACCAATATCATTGTTTCTGTAAGTAGTAGTCCACTGCAAACGTTGAATCGGAGCTACATACACGGTAACAAATGAATTATTTCCACCACCAGCTGTTAGGGAGAAAATCCGGCTAGGCTGCCATGTCCCGCCGAAGGTATAAAAGAAACCATTTTGGTTCGTGTCTGTCGTCGTTTCAAACTCATTGTTACTGTGCCCGCCCTGGGCAAAGACGCTGAATAAACGATTGAGATTATATCGAATGAGGCCTGACGAACTTTGGAAATTTACATCGTCACCATCGGCGCGTTGGTTCATTTCATTATTGAAATTACCCGACCAGTTGATTTTAGAAAAATACCGACCGCTGGTTAAGCCAATATTTTGTGAGAAATTATCGGTATCTGATAACTCACCCTCGTCGGAAGTAACTCTATCATACGATACACGTGCAATCCCGTTGGCATAATTACTAAAGTGAGGCGTCCAGTAAGGTGACAGTCCGAATGTTGTCACGGTAGAGGTATTCTCAGAACCCACCACATTATCCGTTATTAGGCGATTATTGTTGATATTTTGTTGGCTCATTGAGCTACGAGTATCAAGGAACAAACGACTGGGGGCCACTACATAATTGGAATTGTAATTAAGCTGATGATTAATATCGATATCAGAACTACCACCTGCATTGTATAGGCCCTGCAGACGGTAATCGAGGTTCAAGCGGTAACGAGGAGCAAGACCGAATACTGATAAGCCTGGACTGATTTCAGTTACAAAAGCACTTTTTTCAGAGCCTGAGGGTGCTAAATCAATGTTATCGGAGTATATTTCGTTCACCGTCACACTGGGCCTAGCTGTTATATTCAAAGCCCATGCGACATGACTGGGTGACAAGAAACAGTACACACAGGTGGATGCGATTAATACGCGCCGATTATTGTTTTTGCCCGGGATTTTCATTGTTTCCTAGTATTGCCCATAGCCATAATAATTCATATCCAAGCTACGTTTGGTCTTATTTAAAAGAGCAAGGACAACATCACAGGCCTCCAGTTTTTTTACGGACTCCATCACTATGTTTTGACCTGTTTGTTCTGCCTCAATGACCAACACAACCTGACCCACCATCGAGGATAACACTTCGGCCTGAGTTGCTGCCAGTAAAGGAGAAGAATCAAAAATCACGATCCGATCGGCATACCGTTCACTTAATTCTTGCGCTAGATTAACCATTTTGTTACTGGCCAGTAATTCAGTTGAAAATTGGTGGCTTTTTCCCGCTGGAACGATTCTGAGGCCATCGATTTCGGTTTTTAAAATAATATCGGAAAGTTTAGTGTTTTTTCCTTCAAGGTATTCAATCAATCCCGGTCCTTTTTTTATGCCTAAAACTCTGGAAATTGATGGCTTGGCCACATCGGCATCAATCAGTAGAACCTGTTTATCTCTTTCTGCGGCAATACTTATCGCAAGATTTATTGCGGTAAAGCTTTTTCCTTCCCCGGGAACACTGCTTGTTATCAAAATAAGATTGGATCGCTCAATGCCCCTATCCATACCGTTCAATGCATTGATAACCAAAGGCCTTTTGATCGTTCGAAACTCCTCGGCTATCTGAAGATACTTAACGGTAGGATCAATGAAACCATTTTCACGTAAATAGTCCCAATTAAATGTTTCTATTTCAGAATTAGATTTATCATTGTTATGAGCCATTGTTGATGATTCATAAAAAACAATCTCTGTTTCGTCTGAAGTTTCATCATGTATCGATGTATTATCAAGTGCGGCGTCTTCTTCATTTGATGCATTAGAGTCATTTTCAGCGGTTGCTTTCTCTAAGGCTTTTTCAATCAGGTTCATAAGACTCCAGTAAACAATGTCAATTTCATGATATTAAGTGCTTCATTCCAATCTAAAATAACATTACCCGTCAATTCAGATCCGGTAATCACGTTTTAAAAATCATAATGCCTGTATAGGCAAATATCAGCAAACTGCATGATAGGCCATAAAGAATTAGCTCTCTACTGAATGTTTTCTTTCTAACTACATTTGAAATGATTGAAATACTTCCGAGGACAGGCAAGCCGGTTAGGTTTCTTACCTGATTCACTGCAATGAAGGTAGGTTTAATTAACACAGAAAAAAATGCGACAGCAATTCCTAAAGCAATCCCAACACCAAAAGCTGCTGAATATAACAATCCTCTGTTAGGTGCAGAGGGTTTGAGAGGTTTATTTGGGGGATCGGCTACTTTAAAACGCAACGCAGTGGCCTGATTATCGGCTTTTTCAGACAGATTGGCCTGTTCTTTCCGCTGCAACAAGGATTGGTAATTGTCTTTAATAGTATCGTAGTCCCTATTGAGGTTTTGCATTTCTGTTTCAATGCTCAATCGCTGATTAAATTCTTCATCCAATGTTTTTATTTTTGCTTCATAGGCTGTAATACGAGACTTCATGGCAGCAATTTGAGCATCGACATCGTTGAGTGCTGCTTTAATCGATTGCGCAAAAGGATTTGTTGAAGAAGGTGAGGATGTTAGTGGATCCTCAGTATCGGGAACAGGAGTTTCAGCCGCTCTTTTTCTTACGTCAGCTTCTATAGATTTGATGTTTTCGTTGAGTACCTTGATGCTGGGGTGCTTGGGTGTGTATTTCAACAATAATTCATCCCGTTGCGCTTTTAATGACGTTAATCTAGCATCTTCGCTACTTGTTGTACTCTCAATACCAAGATCCCACTCATCTTCTCCACTTTCCTGTGCCTCAATAAGTTGTTCTTTAAGTACTTCTTTACGCGAATTTAGTTCCTCTATGAATAATTTGGCTTCTTCTAGTGTGTTGTTAAGTTGCTGGATTTGCGATATTTGATCGCCTCCTTGTCCCGGCAACAAATTCATATTGGCTTTTTTGAAACTTTCCCTGGCTTTTTCTGCATTACGTAATCGCTGCTCGTATTCCTGAATCTGATCAATAATAAATCTCTGAGCAGAACCCGCATCATCCAGAGCCGTTTTTTGGGTTTGCTCTGAAAAAACGGTAAGGACAGCTTGAACAACATGTTTCGCTTCAACAGGGTCCTCAGAATCAAAGCTGATTGAAAAAATCTCATTGGTACCGCCATCTATTCTTATCTTGGTCTTTAATCGTTCAACAATCTGATTTTTATTGGATTCGGAAGAAGAGTTCAATCCTAAATCCGCAAGATTTGCAATAGTTTCCAGGTTTTGCTGTGTAAACATTAGCTGTTTCATGATCAAAACCATACCTCTAACGTCAGCCTGTATTGCAAGACCGGATAGCAAGGGTCTTAACATAGAACGGGTATCGACTTGGACACGGGCTGTTGAAGTATATTTGTCAGGCATCTTCAAAATGAACCACCAAGCAGGCAGGCAAACAAGCCATGCAGCTATGATGACTAGCCATTTATATTTAAATGTTGCCTTTACGTAATATAAAATCTCTGCGAACTGCTCTTGCATAATTCGTATTTAGCCTAAATTCTCTCGTTCATTTTATAAATCCTGCAACCAAGCTTACCATCAGAATACTTGATAACTTGGTTTGCCTAAAATAAGGATTAGCCCTAACGTCATTTAAATAGAATTCACTACCAAAGACGTTTAATCAGAAAAAAGACTCAGGAATAATCAAAATATCGCCCGGCATGATTTTTACGTTCGCCTTCAAATCACCCCTACTCATTAAATCATCTATCCTGACGCTGAAATGCTTTTGTTCGCCATCAACTGTTCGGATAATACTGGCTTTGTTGCCATCTGAAAACATACCTAAACCGCCGATTTCGATCATCAGATCTAACAATGTCATGCCCTTTTTATAAGGAAAAGCCTGTGGGGAATTGTTACCTCCACCGCCACCACCGCCACCGCCACCGCCGCCCATGTTGCCACCGCCGCCGCCCATGTTGCCGCCGCCACCACCCATGCCACCGCCGCCCATGCTGCCGCCAAAGCCACCACCAGTTCCTCCACCAAAGCTGGCTCCAGTTTGTAATACTCTGACCTGTTGTTCATAAACTCCCTGAAATCCTCCGACAATGATTGCAACCTGGGGATCACGGACATATTCACCCAGAATCACTTCCATTTCTCTGGCTAATTGTGAAGGTGTTCTTCCGAAAGCTTCGACATCATCAATCAGGGGGGTAGTAATTTTTCCGTCGGGTCTGACAGTGGCCGTTGTTGAAATTTCTGGATAACCCCACACAAAAATCTCAATGCTATCGCCGGGACCTATTTGATAAGTATAGTCATCGGGTAATTCAGCTTCATCCATCAACGGTGGATAAGTACAACCTGACAGGCTCAATAAAAAAACAACGATTGCAATCTTACTTTTTTTCATATATTTACAAATCCAGGTTGATAGATTAAATCTTTTTTCATCCTTAAATGGACAATGGACAGATGATGTGCAGCCAAAAAATCATTATTGTTTCGATTTAACTTCGTTTTGAAGTTTATTCAATAATGCTTGGGCTGATTCAAATTGTTCAAAATCATTTGCTTGAGCTATCGCCAACGCTTGCCGTAATTCAGAAATTGCACCTGTTTTGTTTCCAAGTGCATTATAAACTTCAGCCAAATGATACCTGAATATTGGCGTGTTGGGTGAAGCCACGATCACTTTCTCGAGAATTGTTAACGCTTGATTCAATCGCCCTGCTTTAAACTCAGCCCATGCATAAGTATCCATGAAATAGGGTTGATCCGAGTATTTAAACCGATCCAGTAACTTTATTGCTTTATCAATGGATTCAGGGCCTGATTGATAATCCAGCAACATTGAAGCTAGATTATTTCTAGCAACATCTAATCTCGGATTTTTTTCCAGAACGTACTCATAGATTTTAGCAGCTTCATCATATTTTTTTTGATTCACATAACTTGAAGCTAACAACATGGAGAGTTGAAGGTTATCCGGATTATCAGATCCCCCTTTTTTATAGAGTTCTATCGCTTCATTTGTCATGCCTTTGAGATTGTAAATCCGCCCTAATTCAGCTATCAAGCTAACCGAGTTGGGACTGTTTTCTAAAGAAGCTCTTAATAAAGAAATAGCGCCATCAAAATTCTTATCCAGTGATAACAATTTACTTTTAAGTATGATGGCCGGTAAATTGTCAGGATATTTACTGTGTATTTCGGTCAAAAAAGACACCATCTTGGGTCTTTGTTTGAGTAATTCGTAGCAACGGGCTAATTCAGTCAATGTATCGGTTTGAACGGGTGATTTTTCCAATATATCTCTGAATAGGGGGACTGCCTGACTGCACTCACCTTTTTCCTGATATATCTTTGCTTGAAGGAATTTAGCTAATTGGTTTGCTTTGGGTTGTTTTTGAAGCTGTTGCAAAAGATTTTCAGCCGCTGTCCAATCTTTTTCGATCATATGGATTTGAATCAGCTTGTTGATCAAAACAAGCTCGCCCGGCAGTCTAGCCAAGGCTTTATTCAAAACTTCCTTTGCAAAATTATTGTGTTTTTCACGTAGCGCTTTATCCACAATGGGGAACAGTGCCTGTAGATTGGCCGGGTTAATATCTAATGCGTCTTTAAAATATTTCTCTCCTTTGGCCCTATCGCCTTGAAGTTGCGCAATTTGTCCCAACAAAACGATAGTTTCATCCGAGTTAGGCATATCCCAGAGAACTGTATTGAGCAAGGTGGAAGCCTCGTCTAGTTTTTCACTTTCAAGCAGCAATTTAGCTTTAAGAATTTTTGCTTCAACAAAATTAGGCTTGTCTTTCAGGATAGTTTCAACACGATCAAGTGAGTTAACAAAATCTCGTTGTTGAAAGTCGATTTGTGCCAGCATCAAACTTGCTGTGGATTTTAACTCATCATTAATATCATCGGAGGCGACTAAGGCCTGCAATTGAGATTTTGCATCCTCAATCCGGTTTGCAGCTAATGTCCAGCGCGCCAAAGCCATAAGCATATCGGGCTTACCTTTAGCCTGCGCTATGTAGGATTGCAATTTTTCATCTGTCTTTGCTTTATCCAACGCATTGTAAAAGCCCAGTGCAACCAACTTGGGCTTTATTTGACCGGGCTTTGATTCAACCAGATCGGTGAGTAATTTTTCCGCCAGATCATTTTTTTTGGCCAGAACATAAATTTTAGCGAGCGCATATTTAAGATCATCTTTCTCAGGGAATACATTAATCAATTCCAGATAATCGGCAATAACCGCATCAATGTCATTTTTTCTTGAGTCTAATTTTATCTTTAAAAGATGCAGCGATAAGTTGTTTTTATCTTCCGATATTGCAGGCTCAAGCAAGGCCAATGCTTCATCGAAACTTTCATTTTCCATCAGTAAAACAGCTTTCAGTGACAATGCTTCATTATGTTTTGGGTTTTTGGTTAAAACCTTATCCAAAACGGCCATAGCATCCACCAACTTATTTTCCCTGACCAGTGCCGCGGCTTTTAGCGACAATGCGTCTTCGTGATCAGCTGTAGTACCAAGAATCTCATCAACAATCTTCATTGTTTCAGCTGACTCGTCAAAAAGCAGATGGACTTTGCCCAGTTTGATTTTAGCTTCGATATTTTGGGGATTTAACTTAATCGCCTGGATCAAGTTTTCCTTCATTGCTTTGAAATTTCGCCTTTTTTCATTTAACAGAGCCAAATAATAATAAGAGTCGGCACCTTCTTTGTCTTGTTGAATAGCGCTCTTAAGTTCTAGTTCCGCTTTATCATAATCTCCCTTGTCAAATAGCTGTATTCCTTTAGTTTGCCTGTCTTTCGCTTCTTCCTCAGGAGTACTGCAAGCAAAAAGAGACATGATGCTTGTGAGAAATAATACGTTTAATGCATTTTTTTTTAACATTTTCTCTGGACCTTGAGGCAACTTTCCGGCTCTTCCGGATTTCCCGTGGAGACCACAACATATAGTATGCCAGAGGACCGAAATCGGAGTCTGATATAAAATGCCGGAAAAACACCACTTTTCTTTGAATACCGATGAATCAACCGCAAATCCA